>Ga0265314_10000926_pt1 | contig 34583 bp, 25 predicted proteins | sample 4126metaG_FD_203106 | JGI IMG/M metagenome (GOLD analysis project Ga0265314, IMG submission 203106) | Rhizosphere microbial communities from Carex aquatilis grown in University of Washington, Seatle, WA, United States - 4-1-26 metaG | ecosystem: Host-associated > Plants > Roots > Rhizosphere >...
GCGCCGAATTCGCCCGGGGGCCTGAGGAGGGCGAGCCCCAGGAGGTCGGCCGCCACGATGCAAAGGGCGCCCGCCGCGTGGGCCTGCGCGAAGAAGGCGCCGTAGTCGTGGACCGCGCCCCAGGTGTTGGGATACTGGACCAGAACGCCGAAGCACCCCTGCGAAACCTCGAACGAGGCGTGGTTGCCGGTCACGACCTCGATGCCCAGGGGCTTCGCGCGCGTCCTCACGATGTCGATCGTCTGGGGATGGCAGGCGTCCGAAACAAAGAACGAGCGGCGCGACTGCGGGTCGCCGTCCTTCAGGCGGTGGCACATCATCATCGCCTCGGCCGCGGCCGTGCCCTCGTCGAGCATGGAGGCATTGGCGATCTCAAGGCCCGTCAGGTCGCAGACCATCGTCTGGAAGTTGAGGAGGGCCTCGAGGCGGCCCTGGGATATCTCCGCCTGGTAGGGGGTGTAGGCGGTGTACCATGCGGGATTCTCGAAGATGGTCCTCTGGATCACCCCCGGGACATGGGTGTCGTAGTAGCCCATCCCTATGAAATTCCGGAAGACCCGGTTGTCCGATGCGATCGAGCGAAGCTCGGCGAGCGCCGCGCTCTCTCCAGCAGCGGCGGGGAGGTTGAGCGGTCCCCGCCGGATGTGGTCGGGGACGGCCGCGTCGACCAGGGCGTCGACGCTGGCATACCCGAGGTCCGACAGCATGGCGGCCGTGTCGGCGGCGCAGTCGCCCAGGTGGCGGCGGGCAAACGTGTCATTGGGACTCGCGAGATCGCTGTGCGAAGGCATGCGGTTTAAGGGTAGGCGGGAGCACCGGCCGCGCAACCGAGATTTGGCCGGACCAACCGAGTTGTTTGAATCCTGGGCTAATGTGGTTTAGAAGGGGGCCTCAATGGTAAAGAACCCTTTCTCCACACGGGAGGCGCGCGCCGCCTTCGTCGACGGGAAGCTCGCCAAGCTCTACCCTGACCCGCCGATTCCCCTCGACCACCGGGACGCCTACACGCTCCTCGTTTCGGTCGTGCTCTCCGCCCAGTGCACGGACAAGAGGGTGAACGAGGTGACCCCCGGGCTCTTTGCCCTGGCCGACACGCCGGGGAAGATGTCCGAGGTGCCCGTCGAGAGGATCCAGGCCCTCATACGCCCCTGCGGCCTCTCGCCGCAGAAGGCGAAGGCGATCTCGGGGCTCTCGAGGATCCTTGTGGAAAGGTACGGGGGAAGGGTGCCGCGGACCTTCGAGGAGCTCGAGGAGCTCCCGGGGGTGGGGCACAAGACGGCGAGCGTCGTCATGTGCCAGGCCTTCGGGGTGCCGGCCTTTCCGGTGGACACGCACATCCACCGCCTTGCCAAGCGCTGGCGCCTTTCCAGGGGGCGAAACGTCGTCGAGACCGAGCGCGACCTGAAGGCGCTTTTCCCTGAGGCGCGATGGAGCGCCCTGCATCTGGGCATGATCTATTTTGGCCGCGAGCATTGCACCGCGCGGGGGTGCGACGGACATACCTGCATGATTTGCTCTTGCTTCAATCCGCCGCGCGGGTCTTGCTGACCATTCACTTGTTCGGGCTGTAGCGTAGCCTGGTAGCGCGCTTGCATGGGGTGCAAGAGGTCGAGAGTTCGAATCTCTCCAGCCCGACCATTTTTCTCCGGCACAATCACTTATGTGATTCCATGGCCGCTCTCTTTTTCCTGGGCCATTGGGAGCGGCAGGGTGTCATTTCCGATTGGTCGGCAACCGCTTTGAAATTAGGTCGGCCGCCTATTCCGGGTAGGGGTTGGCGCGGGCATCTCGGCCAAAGGATGTGCCCGGGCTCCCCGGAATGGTCCCCTATCAGCCCATTAGCCTGATGTATTTAGTGTATTAGTATCACTAATCTAAAATCCCAAGGTCTAGTCGGGATGGAGGGAGGGAAAATGGCGCGAATTTCGCAGCCGCAAGGGGTTGCGGTGCGCGAGGCATTAGGGCCCGGGTTGGGTCGATTTTTCCGGTTCATTTCACCCCTCATATCATGCTTCTGGCCACATGAATATGGCATTACGCCCCTAAGCAATATACATGCTGGAATGTGAGTAATACAAGATGTTGCCTCGCCTTCGATGTCCGTGACCGAGGATACGGGTGAGGCCGCGTAATACCCCTAGATACCGATGAGTCCCGCAAAACCGGATGAGAAGCGAAACGGATTAGGCACCCTAATTCGTAATGCCCTTCGGCGTGGGGATTCCAGTGGTGTTGCAAAGGTCGTTTCCCGCGACAGGAACCCACGCACCGGCGCACCCAAGTGAAATCCGCCGCCTTCCCATCGGGACAATCCGAACAGGACGTGACCCAGCGCGCCGAGTTCGATGTTGGGGAGCGCATGGCAAAGCAATTGCCCGCACCGTCAGCTCTTGAAGAGAGATACCCGCTGGACGAGGCCGGCGCGTCGCTCGTTGCCAGGACCCGCGGGGAAATTTCGGCAGTGTTCGCAGGCGAGGACGACAGGCTTGTTGTGGTCGTCGGCCCGTGCTCGATCCACGACACGGCGGCGGCGCTGGACTACGCCGGACGCCTGGCATGCGTCGCCCGGAGGCACGAGGACGACCTCGTGGTCGTCATGCGGACCTATTTCGAAAAGCCCCGGACCGTCGCGGGATGGAAGGGCTTCGTCAATGACCCGCGCCTCGACGGTTCATACGAAATTGCGGAGGGCCTCGAGCGCGCACGTAGCCTGCTGGTCGAGGTCACACGCCTCGGCCTTGCCGCGGGCTCGGAATTCCTGGATGCGTTCCTCGGTCAGTTCTACACCGACCTGGTCTCATGGGGCGTGATTGGGGCGCGGACGGTGGAGAGCCAGATCCACAGGGAGCTCGCCTCGGGGCTCGCGATGCCCGTGGGGTTCAAGAACCGGACGGATGGCAATTACCTCGTGGCCGTGGACGCGATCCGCGCCGCCCGGGTCCCGCACCGCTATCCCTCGCTTGGCCGGGACGGGACGCCGACGATCAGGGTGTCCGAAGGCAACGACAGGACGCATGTCGTCCTGCGCGGCGGCGCAAGCGGTCCCAATTTCTCAGCGTCGGAAGTGCGCGCGGCCGCCGCGGTCCTGCGCATGCACGGGCTTCCCCCGCACCTCATGGTGGACTGCAACCACGCGAACAGCGGGAAGGATCCCTCGAAGCAGCCTGCGGTGGCGTCGGTCTTGGCGGCTCAATTGCGGTCGGGCGAGCGAGCCATCGCGGGGGTCATGCTGGAGAGCAACCTGGTCGGCGGGGCCCAGAACCTGGCCGGCAAGCCGCTCGTTTACGGCCAAAGCATCACGGACGGCTGCCTGGCATGGGACGCGACCGTTCCGGTTTTGGACGAGCTTGCCCGGGCCGTAAGGGCGCGCCGGCTGTTCCGGGCCAACAAGGGCATTGGGGCGCAGACGGCAAACGGCAGACCCGGTGGTCCGGAATTTTTGAAGCCGGCAGTCGTGTCGGCCGCCGATTCAAGGCCGGCCCATGACGGGAAGAGGCTTCGCGTCCTGGTCGCCGACGACGAACCCCTGGCCCGGGCGCGGCTGCTTTCTCTGCTGCCGGAGGGCCTCGACGTCATCGGCGAATACGGCACCGGGACCGAGGCGCTGACGGCGATGCGCCGCGACAGGCCCGACATCGCGTTTCTCGACATGCAGATGCCCGGCTGCAGCGGCCTCGATGCGGTCGCGGGCCTCGAGGCATCCGAGCGTCCCGCCGTGGTCTTCGTCACGGCGTATGAGAGGTTTGCCGTCGGGGCCTTCGATATCGGTGCGGTCGACTACCTGCTGAAACCCTTCGACAGGCAGCGCCTGGCGACCGCAGTGGAGCGAGCAACGCAGTCCGCGCGCGTGCGCGCCGCACCGTCCCCCAGGGGTACGGAACCGGTCGAGACCCCGCCCCATTCGCAGCCGGCAGCTCCCAAGGATTTTTAAACTGACCAAGGATACCCCATGAAAACCAACATCATCGAAACGACCGGCGCATGCCGCCTGGAGATCAGGTCGTCGGAACGCAAATCGTTCACGGACTACTATATAACGGCAACCGTGGAGGGGGCGATGCCCGCGGGAGCTGCAGCCGACGAACTCTTCGCCCAGGTGGCATCGACTCTTGTCGCTAAGAAGATCCAACCGATCCAGGAGAAGCTCTACGGGTACACCCGCGCCCGGGCGAATGTGCTGTCGCGGCGCGACACCATCTACCGCCAGAGGGGCCTGGACCGGACGATGCCGGTCACATGGGTTCAAGGGACGCCGCTGCTGGGCTGCGACTTTGCGGGGCTGCAGATCTGGGGCGTGGTGCCGAACGACGAGGAGCCGTGCGTGAAGACGATCGAGAATCCCGTGACCGGCAGGGGCCGGTTGTGGACCGGCTACGGGTTCAAGATGCTCTACCTGCCGTTCATCCGCGGAACCACGGAAGCCGGGGCGCTCGCGGAAGGGCCGATGCCGCAGGCCGCAAGGATGTTCGGCAACGTGGAGCTCGGGCTGAGGGCCCACGGCATGAAATACACGGACGTCGTTCGGACGTGGATCTACTCGGCCCGGCTGCTCGACTGGTACATGGACCTCAACCGGGTAAGGACGAGCGTCTACCAGCAGGCGGGCCTCGGCGTGGACGGCGGTCCCGACTTCCCGGCGAGCACCGGGATCATGGGCCACAGCGAAGAGGAGGAGTGCATGATGGACGTGCTCGCGCTCAATTCCGATTCGCCCGAGGACGCCCATGCGGCCGCCATCCGCCGCAGCCCGCGGCAGGACTCGTCATTCAACTACGGCTCTTCCTTCTCCCGGGGCATGGTCCTAGAGATCGAGGGCCGGCGCACCGTCCACATCTCGGGAACGGCGAGCATCAACAGCGCCGGGGAGAGCACCCACCTTGGCGACGCCGAACACCAGAGCGTCGACACGCTGATGAGCATTGCGGCGATCCTGAAGGAACAGGGGGGCGGCCTTGAGAACATCACGTCGGCGACCCTGTTCTGCAAGAACCGCGAGGCGTGGGAGGCCTGGGAGCGGGCGACCCACCTTCTCGGCATCCCCGCGATTCCAAAGGTGTGCATCATTGCGGATGTCTGCCGCGACAACCTCCTGGTGGAGATGGAGGCCGTGGCGGTGATCTGAGCGGCGCGACGGCGCACGTCCGGCAGTCAACCCTTGGACCCTAGGCGGATGAAGGCCGGCCATGTTGCCCGCACCTAGCGGTCCATCAGGAACCTCTCAAACCGTCCCCTCAGGCTCCGGCTCAGGGGTATGCGTGTCCCATTCCTCAGGAGGATGCTGTAGTCGCCCTGCGGGTTTGGCTGGAGCTCCTTCACCTGGTCGATCCGGACGAGGGCCGAGCGGTTCACCCGGGTGAAGTGCTGGGGCCCGAGGCGCTCCTCGATGGAGGAGAGGGTGTCCCGGGGCATGAGCCTCTCCCCGGTGGAGGTGTGGATCACGACGTAGTTGTCCGCGGCCTCGACCCAGACAATCTCGTCGAATTTGAGGAAAACGAACCGCCCATCCGCCTTGACGGCCAGCCGCTCGGGCTTGGCGGCGGCCTTCGGGCCCGAGCCCGCAAGCGCGTCCTCGATCCGCGCGCCCAGGTCCCCGGCCCTGCGTGCGCTGACGTACTCCGCGGCGCGCTCCAGCGCGGTCTCCAGGCGCTCCCGGTCGAAGGGCTTGAGGACATAGTCGACGGCGCGCACGCCGAAGGCGTCGACCGCGAACTTGTCGTAGGCCGTGACGAACACGACGGCGGGCCGCTCGTGCGGCTCGAGCCCCGACACGACATGGAGCCCGTCGCAGCCGGGCATCTGCATGTCGAGGAAGACGATGTCGGGCTTGAGGCTGCGGATGCCCTCAATGGCCTCGGTGCCGCTCCCGAATTCGCCCACGATCTCAAGGTCCACGTCCTTTGGGAGGAGCGAGAGGAGGCGGGCCCGGGCAAGGGGCTCGTCGTCGGCTACCAGGATTCTCAGTTTTGTCATTTCTTTGCGGTGCTGAAGGGCAGCGTGATGCGCACACACATGCCGCCTTCCGGCCGATTGACCAGTTCGAATTTCTGCCGGTCCCCGTAGAGCTCCCCGAGGCGGGCCCGCGTGTTGGCGACCCCGATGCCCTCCCGGGTGAGGCCCCCCGCCGGGATTCCCGCTCCGTTGTCCGACACCGTCAGGACGAGATCGGCGCCCCGGCGGGCGCCCCGCAGCTCAATCAGCCCGGTCTTTGCGTGGGGCTCCACGCCGTGGCGCATCGCGTTCTCGACCATGGGCTGCAGGATAAGGCTCGGCACCTGGGCGTCGATGGCGTCGTCGTCCACCTCGATCACGATCTCGAGGCGGTTGCCGAAGCGTATCTTCTCGATGTCGAGGTAGCGCTCCAGGAAGGCGATCTCGTCGCGCAGGGTCGTCATGGGGGCGCCCGTCTGCGACATCGTGATCCTTAGCAGCTCGCTCAGGCGCACGAGCATCCGGTCCGCGGCGTCGACATCCGTGTGCATGAGCGAGGCGATCCCGTTGAGCGTGTTGAAGAGGAAGTGGGGCTTGAGCTGATGGAGCAGCGCCTGGAGGCGCGCCTCGGTCAGGTGCTTCTCAAGCTCGAGCGTCTGAACGGTCTGCTCGTTGTACTTGCTGTAGTAGTCCAGCGCGTGGCTGACGGTGATGATGCCCCCGTAGACCAGGAGGTTGAAGGGAAACGTCCTCACCAGGAGCGGGTGGAGGACCTCGCCGAAGGAGGCCGGCTCGGAGGCGATCAGGCCGTCGACCATCCCCACGACGGCGCGGGCGAAGACGAACGCGAGCGAGAAGAGCAGCGCGGCACCGAGGTGGATCGCCGCCGTGAAAAGGCGGGACCCCTTTTCCGGGGGATAGCGCCTCGCCAGCCACAGCACGGGTATCGAGAGCAGCCCGTAGACGTACCAGTCCTCGAGCGAGTCGCTAATCGCCTCGCCCCAGGTGACGGACCTGCCGAGGAAGTTGCTCGACAGGTAGATCTCGCTCGCGATCGCCAGGCCGACGAGCGTCCAAAGCCCCGCCCACCCGGATAGCCGGAGCAGGGAGGGGGCCGTCGTCCGGTCGCTCATTGGTGGAAAGGTTTTTACTTCGGCAGACGGGAGGTCAATAGCAGTCCGTGCCCGTTTTCACGGCCAAGGCCGCGCGGAAACCATGATTTCACCCTCAAATGCCCGTTCCCGGACGCCCTGATCCAGGAGGCAGCCCCCCGCGCGGCGCCCTCTCGCCGCTCGTGCCGGTGCTCGTCCCGATCGCGGTGGCCGCGATCGGGGTGGGGGTCTGGTTCTCGCATCTCTTTCCCCCGGTTTGGAGGCAGAGCGCCCCGCCGCCCGCGAGGTTCGAGGACGTGACGCGCGCCTCGGGGCTCGGGTACATGCACGACAACGGTGCGCGCGCGGAGCTGGAGACCCCGACGACGCTCCCCGGGGCGGTTGCCTTCCTCGACTACGACAACGACGGGCACCCGGACCTCTTCTTCGTGGGAGGGACCTCGTGGCCGTGGGTGGCGCCGAGGGAGGGCGCCCCGCCCACCTGTGCCCTCTACCGCAACGACGGGGCCGGGCACTTCGTGGACGTGACCCGCCGCGCGGGGCTTGACGCCAGGATGCTCGGGATGGGGGTGGCCGTGGGCGACTATGACGGGGACGGCTATCCGGACATCTTTGTGACGGGGATCGGCGGGAACCGGCTCTTCCACAACCAGGGCGACGGGACCTTTGTCGACGTGACCGACCGCGCCGGCGTCCGGGGCGACGAGCACGTGTGGAGCTCCGGCGCCGTCTGGATCGACATCTTCGGCGAGGGGCGGCTCGACCTGGTCGTCTGCAACTATGCGCGGTGGGCGAGCCAGACGAGCCTCAGGGACGCGTTCACCGCGGAGGCGACCGGCCCGTCCTACACGACCCCGCAGGGTTTTGTGAGCGAATTCCCCTCCGTGTACCGCAACCTCGGGAATGGGAAGTTCGAGGAGGTGTCCGCGAAGACGGGACTGAACCTGCTGGACAGGCAGACCGGCCGGCCGAGGGCCCTGCCGCTCGTCGCTGCCGCGGTCGACGCCAACGGCGACGGCAGGCTCGACCTCCTCTTCAAGTACCAGTCCGGGGGCGACGTGCTCTTCCTGAACCAGGGCGACGGGACGTTCCGGCCGTGGACGCCGCCCTCGGAAGGCCGGCGCGAGGGGGCCTCGGCGGGGCTTGTCGGCTCCGGGGGCCTTGGGTTCTCGAACGCCGGCCAGGCGGACGACCGCTTCGGGATCCTGCGCGCGGCGGGCCTTGCGATGGCGCCGACGCCCGACGAAGCAGGGGCCGTCTGCCACCTGCAGGACAAGCTCGGCGTCGTGCTTTTCGACTACGACCTGGACGGGCGCACCGACATCTTTTCCGGCGACGGGCTCGCGGAGCCGGGGCTCGGCCATTTTGAGAGCGGCCACGCCTTCGCGTCCGCCCCCGCCCTCATCTGGAACAACGTCAACAGCTGGGTGCGCAGCAGGCTTCCGGGAGGGTCCGGCGGGCCGGGTGAGCCCCTCGTGGCCCGGGGCGTGGCCGCCGCCGACGTGTTCGGGGACGGGAACGTGGCGATCGCCGTGGCGCAGAACGGGGGGCCGCCGCGTCTCCTGCGAAACGACCTTCGGTCGCACCATTCGTGGCTTCGAGTGGACCTTGTGGGCACCCACTGCCAGCGCGACGCCGGGGGCGCCAAGGTGGAGGTGCACACCCCGCGCGGGGTGCTGACGCAGACGATGGAGCCCGCGATGGGCTTCATGGCTCAGTCCGAGAAGACGCTGACCTTCGGGCTCGGGGGCGACGACCGGGTTCGCAAGGTCGTCGTGCGCTGGCCAAGCGGTGTCCTCCAGGAGGTCCGTTCGCCGGGGGTCAACCGGCGCATTGTCATCACGGAACCCCGGTAGGCTTTGGGGCGTTCGCGATGCAATCACCCCGGGTCTCTGCTTTTCGCCCCAGATTGCTGGTCACCGGCCACTAACGGCTTTAACCACAGGGAATTTGCGGGGCAAATCTCGGCGCTTCAGATAGCCTTGCCCCAACCTCTAATGGGCTTTCTATATCAATGATTATCAAGTCCTACCGTCTTCTCGCACTTGCCGTGCTGGTGGGTGCGGTCCCCGCATCCCGGGTCCTCGCCGCCAATTCCGTGCTCTACTGGAATGAGCAGGCGATCGATGCCACGCGCCTTGCCCGCAACCCGCCGCCGCTCTCATCGCTCTATCTGGCGACGTACCACATCGCGATATTCGACGCGGTGAACGGCATTTCCCGCGCGAATCACGGCTGGCTTGTCAACGATCCGGCCCCCGCGGGTGCCGACATGGACGCGGCGATCGCGGGGGCGGCAAATGCCGTAATGACGGCCCTGTGGACGGCGACGAACCCGCGCACAATGCAGGCGGCCTACGAGCGGGCCCTCGCATCCATCCCGGACGGCCAGGCTAAAACGGACGGCATCGCCTGGGGCAGGAAGGTGGCCGAGGCGGTCCTGGCGAAACGCGCGGACTGCGGCTACAACAAGCCGATCCCCGGGAAATACTCGAGCGGCGAGATTGGCAAGTGGAGGGAGACACCGCCTGCGTTCAGGCCCCCGACCCTGCCTTTCTGGGGCAAGGTTGTGCCCTTTGCGATGACCTCACCGTCGCAGTTCCGGGCGCCGCCCCCGCCGGCAGTCGATTCAAAGCAATACGCGGACGAGATCGGCTACATCAACAAGGTCGGCGCCCGCGACGGTGCGGAGCGCACCGAGTATGAGACCCTCACCACTCCGTTCTGGTCGGACGACCTGGGAACATCGACACCCCCGGGGCACTGGAACATGATAGCCCAGGACATTGCCCGGCGCAAAGCCATGTCGGTGCCCGAGACGGCGCGGTTCTTTGCTCTCCTGAACATCGCCGAGGCGGACGCCGCGATCGCCACCTGGGAAACGAAATTCTACTACAACACGTGGCGGCCGGAGACCGCGCTCCGCGAGCTCGAGGCGAAGACCAATCCGTGCGCCACCCCCAACCCGGGCTTCATCCCGAATCTCGCGTCCCCGTCCTTCCCGGCCTACGTCTCGGGCCACAGCGCCTTCTCCGGAGCGGCGGCGAGGTTGATCGCCCTCATCATCGGCACCGACGAGATCACGTTCTCCACGACCTCCGACGGGCTTCCCGGCGTCGTCCACACCTTCAAGAAGCTTTCCGATGCGGCGAACGAAGCGGGAATGAGCCGGCTGTTCGGCGGCATCCACACCATGGCCGACAACCTCGAGGGTCAGGACATGGGCCGCAAGATTGCCGACTGGACCTTCCAGAACGACCTGCTCCCCATCTCGAAATAAACCCCGAAACCAGGACCGAGATGTACAAGAAGAACCTATTCTGCGCGGCATTTTGCATCCTTGTCGGGGTTTCGCACGCGGCGCCTGACTACGAAGCGACTCCGCTCAAGCCCCGGCTTCCCGCGCCCGCGGGGGCCAGCCTCTTCCAGGTCCTCCCTCCCGAGGAAACCGGGGTGTCGGTCAGCAATGTCTACAATGACCCGCGCATGTGGGGGGACCGCTTCCGCGAGCTCACGCTTGGGGCGGTCGAGACCGGCATCGCAGTGGCCGACTTCGACCGTACCGGGCTCCTGGACATCTTCGTGGTGTCAAGGAACGGACCTTGCGCCCTCTACCGCCAGACCGCGCCGTATAAGTTCCTCAACGTGGCCGCGCCCGCCGGCGTGGACTGCACCCAGAACGGCCCGGGCAGCGTCGTCAGCGCGACGGTCGTCGACATCAACCAGGACGGGTGGCCGGACCTCTACGTGTGCCGGTTCGATGCCCCGAACCTGCTCTTCGTGAACAACCGCGACGGCACCTTCACCGAGCGCGCGAAGGAGTACGGCCTGGACGTCAAGGACGCGAGCGTCGAGGCGACCTTCGCGGACTACGACGGCGACGGCTACCTGGACATGTTTCTCCTCACCAACGTGCTCGACTTCTCGAAGAGTCCGACGGGGCGGCGCAATTTCCTCTTCCACAACAACCACGACGGGACGTTCACGGACGCCTCGAAGAAGGCCGGCATCTGGGGTACCTCCCAGGGCCATTCGGCGCTGTGGTTTGACGCGAACCAGGACGGGTGGCCCGACCTCTACATCGCCAATGACTTCGAGACGCCCGACCGGTTCTATTTCAACAACGGCGACGGCACCTTCACCGACGTGGTCGACGAGAAGCTGCCGCACGTCACGTACTTCTCGATGAGCGGCGACTCGGGCGACCTGAACAACGACGGGCTGATCGACTTCATGGTGACGGACATGCGTGACCGCACCCACGCCGGCTACATGACGGGCCTGGAGGAGCAGGGCAGGGGCCTCTGGGAGATGGAGCGCGTCGCCGAGCTGATCCCGCAGTACATGTGGAACTCGGTCTACCTCAACACGGGGACCGACCGCTACCAGGAGATCGCGCACCTCGTGGGCGTCGACGCGACGGGATGGACGTGGGGGGCCAGGATGGCCGACCTCGACTGCTCCGGCCGCGAGGACCTCTTCTTCGTGGGTGGGATGATCCGCGACTTCACCAACCCCGACCTGGTCGACAAGCAGAACGTGGCCCCGAACGTGAACGCCCGGGGTGCCGTCTGGAAGAACTCGCCCGTGCGCAAGGAGCACACGCTCGCCTACAAGAACCTCGGGAACCTCAAGTTTGAGGACGTGAGCGCCAAGTGGGGCCTGGACCACGTGGGCGTGTCCTTTGGCTGTGCGCTTGCCGACCTTGGGGGCCGGGGCGTCCTCGACATCATCTACAACAACTTCGACGGTCCCCCGACGATCATACGCAACAACACGACCGAGGGGCACCGCGAGATGGTGAAGCTCGCGGGACGCGCCCCGAACCTCGACGCGATCGGCGCCGAGATACGGATCGAGACCGCGTCGGGCGTCCAGGTGCGCCAGATCTACACGGAGCGCGGCGTCGTGGCGAGCGAGCCCCCCATGGCCCATTTCGGCCTCGGAAGCGACACGGTCATCTCGAAGATGACGGTTCGCTGGCCGAACGGCCAGGTCCAGGTGATGGAGGACCTCCCCGTCGACAAGCTGATCACGGTGAACCAGCCGGTGCTCGCCCCGGGCGAGGTCGCGCACCGTCCGCCGGCCCGCGTCAACCACCCGGTCGACCCGGCGGCCCTTTTCGCCGAGGCGGCCCGCGCGCGGGGCCTCAACTTCGTGGACGCCCCGCTTCCCACGGACGAGTTCAGCGGCCAGCGCCTGCTTCCCCGCCGGCTCGGGATGAGCGGGCCCGCGATCGCCGTCGCCGACGTCAACGGCGACGGGATTGCCGATGTCTTCGTGAGCGGGACGGGCGGGCAGTCGGGCATCCTCTACCTCGGCCAGGCCGACGGCAGCTTCAAGCCGGCGGCGGACCAGCCCTGGGCCGAGGCCAAGGACTCTGACGACACCGGCGCCGTCTTCCTCGACGCCAACGGGGACGGTCATTCCGACCTGTTCGTCGCGAGCGGAGGGGTCAGGCACGAGCGCGGGGATCCCGCGCTCGGCGGCCGCCTGTACCTGAACGACGGCCACGGGCGTTTCACGCTCGCCCCGTCCGGGACGGTGCCCGTCTCAGGCGAGTCCGCCTCCGTTGCGGCGGCGGCCGACTTCGAGGGGCACGGCAAGGTCGGGCTGTTCGTGGGCGGGCGCCTCGTGCCCGGTCACTGGCCGGCGACGCCGCGAAGCTTCCTCTACCGCAACGTCGGCGAAAAATTCGTGGATGTCACGGACGAGCTCGCCCCGGGGCTCAGGAACATCGGCATGGTCACGGCGGCGGTCTGGGCCGACATTGACCATGACGGCCGGCCCGACCTCGTCCTCGCGACGGAATGGGGCCCCATCGTCTACTTCCACAACACCGGTCACGGGTTTGAGAACTGGACCGAAAAGGCGGGGCTCTCCAAGTGGACGGGCTGGTGGAGCGCGCTGGCCGTCGCCGACCTCGACGGGGACGGGCGCCTGGACATCATCGCAGGCAACGTCGGCCTGAACACCAAGTACCACGCGAGCGCGGCGGAGCCCACAGTCCTGTTTGCGGGCGACCTCGACGGCAGCGGCAAGGAGCAGCTGGTCGAGGCCCAGTACGAGGGCGGCAAGCTCTACACGGTGCGCGGGCGCAGCAAGCTCGCCTACGTTTTCCCGTGGATCCCGCGGAAGTTCCCGACCTACGAGTCCTTCGCCCATGCGACGGTCCAGGAGATCTTCCCGGAGGAGCAGCTGGCAAAGGCCCACCGCTACGAGGCCAATGAGCTGGCCAGCGGCGTCTACGTCCAGAAGAGGGACGGCACGTTCGAGTTCAGGCCGCTCCCGACCTACGCGCAGGTCTCGCCGATCAACGGGATCGTCGTCCGCGACCTGGATGGCGACGGTATCCCCGACGTCTACTGCGTCGGCAACAACTTCGGGCCCGAGCCCTCCACGGGCCGGTTCGACGGCGGCGTGGGCGTTCTCCTGAAGGGGGACGGACACGGAGGCCTCACGCCTGTCCCCGCGTGGCACAGCGGGCTCGTCGCCGCCGGTGACGCGCGCGCAGCCGTTGCGGTGGCCCTGCCAGGCGCAAAGGGCGTCCCTTCGATTGCGGTGTCGCAGTGCAACGGACCGGTGCTCCTCTTCACGCCCAATGGCCCTCCTGACTCAGCGAGCAAGCCGCTCGTCTTGCGCTGATCGGGGGCCTTGATGGGCATTCCCATCAGGACCATAAATGCCATAAGGGCATATTCGGTAAGGGAATAAATTCAGCAGAGTAGGTTTTGATTGCAGAGATATTGATATGATATCATATCAATATCTGCTCAATCCATAACCTCCATGAACTCTGCCTCTCCCGCTCCGCTTTCCTCACACCGCGAACAGCCGGCCTCGGCTGCGAACGGCTGGATGTTCCTCTTGGTCGTCATCGTCTCTCTCGTCATCGCAGCCGGCCTCCTGATAACGGCAGCCCGGACGCTGACGCCCTTGGTCGGCCTCTGCGGGGTCGTTCTCCTCATCGTCACCGGGGTGAGCTTTGGGGGCTTCTTCATGCTCCAGCCCAACGAGGCCGCGGTCTTCACGCTCTTTGGCGCCTACAAGGGCACCTCGCGGCAGAACGGCTTCCTCTGGGCCAATCCGTTCTACAGGAAGTTCAAGATCTCGCTTCGCGTGCGCAACCTCAACGGCGAGAAGCTCAAGGTGAACGACAAGCGGGGCAACCCGGTCGAGATTGCCGTCGTCATCGTCTGGCGCATCCAGGACACGGCCCAGGCCGTGTTCGATGTCGACAGCTACGAGACCTACATCCGCATCCAGAGCGAATCGTGCGTGCGCCACGTCGCGAGCAGCTACCTCTACGACGACGGGGAGCCCAACGAGCTGACCCTAAGGGGGAGCGGGGTGGAGGTTGCGGCCGCCCTTGCAAAGGAGCTCCAGGAGCGCCTGGAACGGGCCGGGATAGGAATCGAGGAGGCCCGCCTCACGCATCTGGCCTACGCCCCGGAGATCGCCCAGGCCATGCTCCGGCGCCAGCAGGCGGAGGCCGTCATCGCGGCCCGCCAGAAGATCGTCTATGGCGCCGTGGGGATGGTCGACATGGCTCTGCGGGAGCTTTCGGAGAAGGGAGTCGTCAAGCTCGACGAGGAGCGCAAGGCCGCGATGGTCTCGAACCTCCTGGTCGTGCTCTGCGGCGAGACGCAGACGCAGCCTGTCGTCAACACGGGGACGCTCTATAATTGACGCCGGTCAGGAACCCCCGGCCCGCCATGGCCCCCGTAAACCAAGTCTTCCAATCGGCCCCGATGGGCCGGCGTGTCATCGCACCGTTGGTGATCTCGATCGTGGTCGTCGTCGTCGCGGTGGTCTTCAATGTGGAGTTCATCGTCAGGGCGCTTCCGCTCCACACCCCCCTTCTGACGAAGGCCCTCGGGTCGCTGGCGCCCCTTATGGCCCTCGTCATCATGGTGCCCGTCTTCATCTTCGAGCGCTCGAGGACCTCGCATTTCCGGATCGAGGAGAACGTGCTCGTCCTCGGCAGGAAGCGCTTTCCCATGGTGGGCCTCCTCTCCATCGAGCGGGACCCGGAGGTCCTGCGCCGGGCCATCCGGGTCTTCGGCAACGGCGGTCTCGGCTCGATCCGGGGGTTTTTCTGGAGCAAGAGGATGGGGAAGTTCTATGCGTTCCTGACCGGCACCGACCACGCGGTCGTCCTGCGCTGGCCGGGCAACGTGGTGGCCGTTTCACCCTCGGATACCGAGTTCTTCATCTACACCGCGAAGTCGGCGGCCGGCCTCAAATGAACCCGGGCATTTCCAAAACCTAGGGATGGCTGACGAACGAAAGGCATTCCTGCTGCGGACGGATCCCACCCTGTGGAGGGAGTTGGAGAAATGGGCGGCGGACGAGTTGCGCAGCGTGAACGGCCAGATCGAGTTCATCCTCAGGGAGGCCGTGAGGCGCAGGCGCCCCTCCGGAGGGGAACCGCCCGGAGCCGGGACACTGGGCGGCGGCCCCCAGCCCCCCTCGGGCTGAGACGCGGTCCCTGTCCACGAAGGTCATTGCCACCGGCGCGACTTCGGGGAATTTTCTTGGGGCATACACCGCAGCCGTCCCCATGACCCCGTCTGAAGCCCAGCATCGGATCGCCGCACTTCGGTCGGAGGTCGCGTCGCACGACGAGCGCTACTACCGAAAGGCGCGCCCCGAGGTGACGGACCAGGAGTACGACCGCTTGAAGCGCGAGCTCGGCGACCTCGAGAGGCAGTACCCGGACGCGGCGGCGGCCGCGGGCGGGGAGTCGCCGACCGTGCGCGTCGGCGACGATCGCGCGGAGGGGTTCCAGGCCTACCGGCATCGCCAGCCGATGCAGAGCCTCGACAACACCTATTCCGAGGGCGAGCTGAGGGAGTTCCATGCGCGGCTCGTGCGCCTGCTCGGCCGCGAGCACTTGACCTACGTCGTCGAGCCGAAGATCGACGGCCTTGCCGTGAGCCTGACCTATGAGAAGGGGGTGTTCGTTCGCGCGGTCACCCGCGGCAACGGGGTCGAGGGCGACGACGTGACCGCGAACGCCCTCACGATCAAGTCGCTCCCGAGGAGGATGAAGGCCGGCCCCCATTCCCCGGTCCCGGACCTGATCGAGATCCGGGGCGAGATCTACATGACCCTGGCCGAGTTTGGGAGGATCAACGCGGCGAGGGACGAGGCCGGGGAGGAGCGCTACGCGAACCCGCGAAACCTCGCGGCCGGCACGATAAAGCTCCTCGACCCGCGGGAGGTCGCCGAGCGCCGGCTGGAGCTGGTCCTCTACGGCATCGGAGCGTGCGAGCCCGCCCAGGCCGGGGGCGACACCCAGTCGGGCTACCATGCGCGCGTCCGCGCCTGGGGGCTACCCACCGTCGAGAAGTTCTGGACAGCCCGGGGGATCGACGAGGTCCTGGGAGCCATCGGCGAGCTCGACCGGCTGCGGGCGGGATTCGCCTACGGGACCGACGGCGCGGTCGTCAAGCTCGACCTGCTGTCGCTTCAGCGGGAGGCGGGGAGCACGAGCAGGGCCCCGCGCTGGGCCATGGCCTACAAGTTCGCGGCGGAGCGCTCCGAGACCCGGCTCCTCTCGATATCGGTCCAGGTGGGAAGGACCGGAGTCCTGACCCCGGTCGCGGAGCTCGAGCCGGTGCTCCTCGCCGGCTCGACCGTGGCGCGGGCCACCCTGCACAACCGCGACGAGATCGCGCGCAAGGACATCCGGGTGGGGGACTATGTCTACGTGGAGAAGGCCGGGGAGGTCATCCCTGCCGTTGTCGGGGTGAACGCCGCACGCAGGGCTCCCGAGTGCGTGCCCTACACGTTTCCGTCCCGGTGCCCCTCCTGCGGCACCGCCGTCGTGCAGGCCGAGGGCGAGGTGGCGCTTCGCTGCCCCAACTACGAGTGCCCGGTCCAGGTCAGGCGCCGGGTGATCCACTTCGCCTCCAAGGCATGCGTGGACATAGACGGGATGGGGGAGGCCATGGTCGACGTCGTGGTCGAGAAGGGGTGGGTCCGCGGCGTCGCGGACCTGTACCGGCTTAGGCGCCAGGACCTCCTGAGCCTGGGCAAGAGCGTGGAGAAGTCGTCCGACAACCTCCTTGCCGCGATCGAGTCGAGCAAGAGGGCCGACCTGTGGCGGTTCATCCACGGCCTCGGAATCCCGCACGTCGGCGCCGCCGCGGCCAAGGACCTTGCAGCGCGGTTCCGCAGCCTCGAGGCCCTCTCGGAGTCCAAGATCGACGATTATATCGCCAAGGGGAAGGAGAGCCTGATCCCGGGAATCGGCCGGACGATGGCCGACGCGATCGTCGGCCATTTCAATCAGCCTATCAACCGGACGCTCGTGCGCGACCTGCTAAGGGCTGGGGTCGAGCCGCGGCAGCCGGAGGCGGCCGCACCGGGCACGGGGACCCTGTCCGGCAAGACGTTCGTCCTCACGGGCACCCTCCCGTCGATGACCCGGGAGGAGGCCGCCGCGAAGATCGAGGCCGCCGGGGGGAAGGTCTCCTCAAGCGTGAGCAAGAAGACGAGCTACGTCCTGGCGGGATCCGACGCGGGCTCCAAGCTCGATAAGGCCGTCTCGCTCGGCGTGGCCGTGATCGGCGAGGACGAGCTTAACTCGATGCTCAAGGGCCCGTAGCCGGGTCAGTACTGCTGCAGGGCCTGCGAGAGCTCCTGCATGAACGCCTGGGCGTCCGCCGGGCTGGGCCGGTAGCCCGGCTTGCTCACCTCCGTCAGGCCCGGACGGCCCTGCATGTCCACGATCCACTTGCCGGTCACCCCGTCGGGGAAGGTCACCGTGCCGCTCGCCATCACCGACGGGTTGAGGCTCACCTTGTCGACCGTGACGACGACCCCGGAGGGAGGGACTGAACCCTCCTCCATCGGCACGTCCTCGGCCGGCTCCGCCGGCGCCAGGCCGAGCTTCTCCTTGGCCTTGTCAATGAAGCCCTTCTTCTCGGCTGCGGGCTTGGCGGCCTGGGCCGTCTTGCTGACGTCGCTCGCGTCAACCTTGGGCGCCGGGTCCTTCAGCTGCAGGTTGAGGTCGTCGACAAGGAACCTGACGTCCATGTAGGTCATGGAGACCTTGAGCTGGTCGGCCAGCTTCTTCTGGATCGTGTAGAGGTTGTCGCCGGCAGCCACCCATTCGGAGACGGCTGCCTTCTGCTCGGGAGTAAGGGTCATTGGTAGAGCGTGTACCTAAGCCCAATTGCCCCGGCAACTCAAGCCGGGGCCCGCAACCGTCCGCTCAGCGGGCGAGTTGCGTCCTTAGGAACTCGATGCTTCCCCGCATCGAGGCGTCCTGCTCCATCATGTTGTCCACAGCCTTGCAGGCGTGGATGACGGTCCCGTGGTCGCGGCCGCCGAAGGCGTCGCCGATTTCCTGGAGGGAGTGCTTCGTCAGCGTGCGGGCCAGGTACATGGCCGCCTGGCGGGGGATGGCGATGTTGTTCGGGCGCCGCTTGCTGGTCATGTCGCTGTGCCGGATCTGGAAATGGTCGGCCACGCGCTTCTGGATCGTCTCGATCGTCAGGATGCTCTGGGCCTGCTCGACCAGCATGTCGTGGAGCAGGCGCTCGGTCGTGGCGAGGTCGAGGGGCTTGTTGCTGAGCGCGCTGTAGCTGGCGACCTTGATCATCGCGCCCTCGAGCCGGCGGATGTTCTTCGTTATGTTCTGGGCAATGAAGGTGATGATGGGCTCGGGCAGGCCGCACTTGAGCGCCGACGCCTTGGTGCGAAGGATGGCGATTCGGGTCTCGAGGTCGGGCGCCTGAATGTCCGCGGGAAGGCCCCACTCGAACCGCGACACGAGCCTCGCCTCGAGCTTCTGGATCTCGCTGGCCCGCCGATCGCTTGAAAGCACGATCTGCTTCCCGGACTCGAACAGCTCGTTGAACGTGTGGAAGAACTCCTCCTGGATGCGCTCCTTGCCGGCCAGGAACTGGACGTCGTCGAGCAGCATGACGTCGGCATTCCGGTATTTCTGGCGGAATTTGACCATGCTGTTCTCCTGGAGCGCCTGGATGAAGTCGTTCGTGAACTTCTCGGTCGACAGGTAGGCGACCCGCGCGTCCGGATTGTTGCGCAGGATCGCGTGTCCGATCGCATGCATCAGGTGGGTCTTGCCGAGGCCCGTCTCGCCGTAGATGAAGAGGGGATTGTAGGCCTGGGCGGGCGCCTGCGCCACGGCCAGGGCTGCGGCGTGGGCCATCTGGTTGTTCGCGCCGACGACAAAAGTCTCGAACGTGTTGCGAAGGCTGAGCGTCCCCGGGGCGGGGCCCCGATCGTCGCCGCGGCCGGTACGGCGGCTGCCCGCGGAGGCCTTTGAGCGGGCCGAGGGGGCGGGGGTTTCCGCCGCACGGTGGTTGCCCATGCCCCGCACGCCGCCGTCGGTCTTCTGAAGGTTGACGTTCACCAGCCTGCCCGCCGTAAGGCGCAGGCGCTGGGAAATCAGGTCCAGGTAATTATCGTGGATCCAGATGGCTGCGAAATCATTGGGAACGCCGAGCGTGATCGAATCCTCCGTGGTCTCGATGCACACCACGGGCTCGAACCACATCTGGAACACCTCCTCCGGAAAGAGGGATTTGAAGTCACATTTAACCGTTTCCCACAGGTTATGTGGCAGGGACAAAGAGGGCATGGGCGGGGCGGGAAAGTCAGGTCTTATTCACATTGGCCAGCCGAAGGCGCTTTGGCACGTCATCTGGGCTGCCTCTGGGTCCGTCCGCCGCGACGAAAATTGGAACTTGGCCACCGGTAAAGCCGGTATGGGTAACAAAAATTGCAAGTAATTGATGGCCAAGGAAGAAAGTCGTGTGTCGCTGCGCGGCCCGAGTGGGGCGGCATTCGTAACGTGGCAAAGAACATCCGGAAGCCTAAATTGCTTGGACAAGTGCTGAGTAACCTACATCGCCAAAATCATTACAAGGTCAACTTTCTGACAAGTTGTTCACAGGGGGGCTGGGCATAACTTTTTCCACCTTTTTTGTTGCCTTGGAGGCGCAAATTTAGGCGTCGGAATCGACACGCGTTTTGGGCGTAATCCCTGCAATATTACATCGCCCTGAATCAGGCTATGAAAGCCGTAGTGGAGGTTACGGGTGTGTTACGCGAAGGTGACGGCGCGTGAACTTTTTCGATACACGACTGCGACCCTAAGCGCGCGCCGGTTCGGGCTCGGCCCACTTATTGTGAAGTTTAATAAGGGCTATCAGGCGCTCATCAGCTTCAGCCTGGGGGATGTTGTACTGCACGCACTGCTTGCCGACATAGAGGTTGATCTTGCCGGGCGCGCCGCCGACGTAGCCGAAATCGGCGTCCGCCATCTCGCCGGGCCCGTTCACGATGCAGCCCATGATCGCGATCTTCACGCCCTTCAGGTGCGCGGTCTGCGAGCGAATGCGCTGGGTCGTGGTCTGCAGGTCGAAGAGTGTCCGCCCGCAGCTCGGGCACGCGACGAACTCCGCCTTGGATATCCGGGCGCCCGCTCCCTGCAGGACATTGTAGGCGAGCCGGGTCGCCCTTGCGGGGTCGGCCTCGGTCTCGATGCTCACCAGGTCGCCGACGCCGTCGCACAGGAGGCTCCCGGTCAGGAAGCTGGCCTCTAGCAGGCGGGAGAGAAAGCTGTTGTCGCCGCGGACGGCGGTGCCGGAGGTGTTGCGGATCCAGACGGGGATGCGGCTGCCGGCGCCGTGGAGCGCCTCGACGATCCTTCGGTAGGCCCCGACGGCATGGTCGTCCCCAAGCGATGCGGCGCCGGAGCAGGTGACCATGAGCCGGTCGTCCCCGGCCGCGGAAAGCGCCGGCGCCAGTCCGGAAAGGGCCCCGGGCGTCGCGTCGACCGCAAGGAAATGCCCGGTCCTTTTCACAAGGGCGGACCACGCCTCCAGCTCGCCGCCGTCCTTGCCGCCAAATTCCCTGACCAGCAGCACCTTGCCAGAGGAGCCCGAGAGAATCGACTCGAGGTCCCCCGGGGCGAGCCCGCGCGCGAGCTCCAGGGCGAGGAAGCTGACCGACGAGGGTGTCCCGGCGAGTTCGCTGCGAAGGCGCTCGAGGTCGGCCTTCGAGGCGACGGGCACGAGGAGTCCCTCGGCGGGCGAGTCCTTGAGCTTCGGGGACGCCAGCTCCCGCAGGGCTGCGGCCACCTGGCCGACCCCCGCCACCCGCACGATCACCCGCGGAGGCTCCTCCGTCCCGACGGCCGCGGGACCGAGCTGCAGGCCCGCGCAGTTTCGCCGCTCGAAGCGGTAGGGATCTATGGAATCAGGGGCTTCGGGGGCCGCGGGGGGGCCCGCGCGCCAGAGGCTCATCGCCTTGTCGGCGATCGCGCGCGCCACCGGAATCTCGTAGACGCTGTCCTCGGTGAGCGACACCCGGATCGTGTCGCCGAGCCCGTCCAGCAGGAGCGACCCGATGCCGATGGCCCCCTTGATCCTTCCGTCCTCGCCGTCCCCAGCCTCGGTCACCCCGAGGTGGAGAGGGTAGTGCATGTCCTCGGAATCCATCCGCTCGACCAGGAGCCGGTAGGCCTCGATCATGACCTTGGGATTTGACGACTTCATCGAGAGGATGAGGTCCCTGAAGCCGTGGGACTGGGCGATCCTGAGGAATTCGAGGGCGCTCTCGACCATCCCCGCGGGCGTGTCCCCGTATCGGTTCATGATGCGGTCGCTCAGGGAGCCGTGGTTGGTCCCGATCCGCATCGAGCGGCCGAGCTCCTTGCTCCGCTTGACCAGGGGCGAGAATGCCGTGTGGAGGCGCTCCAGCTCGCGCTCATAGTCGGCGTCGCTGTAGTCGCGCACGGCGAACCTCTTCTTGTCCGCGAAGTTGCCGGGGTTGACGCGCACCTTCTCGACATGCTCGACCGCCTCCATGGCGGCGACCGGCAGGAAATGGATGTCCGCGACGAGCGGGACCGAGCCCCAGCCGGCGGCGGTGAGTCCCGCGCGGATGTCCTTGAGGCAGCGGGCCGCCTGGACGTTGGGGGCCGTCACCCGGACGATCTCGCACCCGACCTCCGCAAGGGCCACCGACTGCCTGACGGTCGCCGCGACATCCTGCGTGTCGCTGGTCGTCATCGACTGGATGCGGACCGGGTTCTCGCCGCCGACGCCGACACTGCCGACCATGACCTCGCGGGTCGGCCGGCGGACGGTGCGGAACCGAGAGGCGCAGTAGGCCATGCCTGCAGGGTCAGGGTTTGGCGGGGGCGGCCGGCGCGGGCGCCACCGTGTGGCTGTCGCGCGCGTCCCGGCTCCAGCGGCGCACGTCGAAGAAGCTGATGTAGACCACCATCGAGAGAAGGAGCACCATGAAGACGCTCTGCGTCGTCATGATGAAGTTGGGCGGAAGCGCCCGGCCGCGCAGCTTTCCGATGGTCGCGAACACGATCTGGCCGCCGTCGAGAACGGGAACGGGAAGGAGGTTGAGGATGGCGAGGTTGACGTTGATCAGGATCGTTATCCTGAGGACCGCGCGGATCCCCGCCTCGGCCGCCGCGTGGAAGATGTGCACGATCCCGACCGGGCCGGCGACCTTGGAGAGCCCGATGTCGGAGCGGGGGTTCACCAGGCCCCAGACCGTGCGCAGGGTCAGCACGAACGGCTGCGCGATCTGCGCAAAGGGGGACGGATGGGTCATGTGGTAGCCCGCCGAGAACTCGATGTCGCCGACCGGCAGAGTCGCCGTGCGGGGGGGCATCACCAGCTCGATCCTGCGGCCGTCCCGCAGGACGCCCAGGCGGGCGGGGCTCGCCGGCTCAAGCGCCAGCTCGTCGCCGAGGCCGTTGGCGTTCATGATCGGGGAGCCGTTGATGTCGACGACGCGGTCGCCCGGGGCCACGCCCGCCTTGGCCGAGGCGGAGTTGGCCTCGACGGCGTGCACGTTGAGCTCGTAGCCGGGCATGATCCCGACGCGCCGCCAGCGCTCGTCACCCGAGAGGCGGGGGTGGAGCGTGATCACCATGGGCGCGCCGTTGCGGAGGATGCTGAAGACGGCGTTGCGCGCGCCGCTCGGGTCCCGACCCGAGCCCATCGAGAGCGTCTCGTTGATGTCGTCCCAGTTGGTGACGGGGATCCCGTCGATCGCCCGGATCATGTCGCCGACCTTGAGCCCGCCCTGCATGGCCGGGCTCGTCACCCTGGAGCCGTCGGCCAGGTCGATCGTGCGGGTGACGTAGCCGATCTGCGTGCTCTCCGACTCGTTGTTCTCGGGCTGCCCCACGAACCAGACGATGCAGGCCAGGAGGAAAGCGAAGAGGATGTTGAAGGAGGCGCCCGCGACAAAGACGAGCACCTTCGACCCGTAGGAGACCGGCGGAAGGTCGGCCGCGGCCACCTTGCTCTCGCCCTCGAGCTCCCCGAGGTCCGCGATCTGGGGGAGAAGGACGTAGCCTCCCAGGGGAAACCACGCCACCTGGTAGCGGGTACCGTCTGCGGCCGTCCATGAGAAGATGGGTGGCCCAAAGCCGATGGAGAAGACCTCGACGTGGACGCCCCGGGCCCTGGCGGCCAGGTAGTGGCCGAGCTCGTGAACGAAGATCGAGCCCCCGAAGAAGAGGACGATCAGGAATATCGACCACACATTGGACAGGAGGAAGGGGAGGATATCGGCCGACACTTGGATCGTAATTAATTAATGGGCAATTATTTGAAGCCTTTGACGTCCGATTCCGCGCCGCGCCTTGCCTCGGTGTCGGCCGCTAGGACGTCGCCGAGACTTGCGGGTTCGAAATTGGCTGTGCGCTCCAGAGCGTTACCGACGATGGTCGGAATCGCAAGAAAGGGAATCCTTTCCCCGAGAAACGCCTCCACGGCCACCTCGTTCGCGGCGTTGAAGACGGCCGGGGCCACCCCCCCGGCCCTCATCGACTGGGTCGCCAGGCGCATCATGGGGTAGCGGTCCTCGTCGATGGGCCTGAAGTCGAAGCGCACGAGCCGCGTGAAGTCGATCGGGGGCTCGACGCCCCCGGCCCGGTCGGGGTAGAGCAGCGCGTGCTGTATCGGGAAGGTCATCGAGCTCGGGGCGAGCTGCGCAAGCATCGCCCCGTCATTGAATTCGACAAGGCAGTGCACCAGGCTCTGGGGATGGATGACGGCGGTGCACTGGCTCGGGCTTAGCCCGAAGAGCCACTGCGCCTCGATCAGCTCAAGGCCCTTGTTGGCGAGGGTCGCCGAGTCGACCGTGACCTTCTTCCCCATGGACCAGTTGGGGTGCTTCAGGGCGTCGGCGGGGGTCGCGTGACGGAGCTTCTCGGCCGGCCAGTCCCGGAACGCCCCCCCGCTGGCCGTCAGGACGACCCGCCGCACCCCGGCCCCGGGGTGGCCCTCGAGGCACTGGAAGACGGCGTTGTGCTCGCTGTCGACGGGAAGGATCCTCGTCCCCTTCCGCCGGGCGGCCTCCATGACGAACCTTCCCGCCAGGACAAGGATCTCCTTAGAGGCGAGCGCCAGGTCCTTGCCGGCGCCGATGGCGGCGAGCGCCGGCTCAAGGCCGGCGGTCCCGACAACGGCCACGAGGACGACATCGGCCGCGGGGAGGGTCGCGAGCTCCGCCAGCCCCGCGGGCCCCCGGTGAAGGCGGGTGCCGGGCGGGAAAAGGCCCGACTTGCGCGCCTCGTCAAAGGCCTTCGGCTCGAAGATCGCCGCGTCTGCGACCGCGTGCTCCCGGGCGATCTCGGCCAGTCTGCGCCAGTTGGAATGCGCGGCGATACCCACGAGCTCGAGGCGCTCGGCGTGCGACGCGATGACGCGAAGCGCATTCTGGCCGATGGATCCCGTGGCGCCCAGCAGGACGACCCGCTTGCGGGCCGCGGTCCGCGGGGAGGATGGGGGGGAGTCGGCCACGGTCTGGATTCGTCCGCCCCTAGGCCAGCCTCTCGAGCAGGAAGAAGCCGACCGGCGCGGCGAGGATCAGGCTGTCGCTAAGGTCGAAGATCCCGCCTATCCCGGGGACCCCGTCGCCGGAATCCTTCAGGGCCGCCCGCCGCTTGATCACGGACTCGACCAGATCGGAGAGGATGGCGACCGCGGCGACGGGCGCCGCGAGGAGGGCCGCCAAGAGCGGGGTCAGGGAGGCGGGAAGGACGGGGCGACCGAGCCAGGCCACCAGGGCGCCGACCCCCATGCCCACGAGGACGCCGCCGGCGGCCCCCTCCCAGGTCTTCTTGGGGCTCGATAGGGGCGCCATCTTGTGCCGGCCGATCGCGAGCCCCGTCAGGAGGGCCCCGACGTCGCAGAACTTGGCCACGGCGACGACCCAAAGGCACAGGACAAGGCGGCCCTCGGGAAGGATCGTGTCGCCCGCGACAGGGGTGGCGATGCGCACGAGGTACTGCAGGAGGAGCGCCACGTAGACCAGGCCGAAGAGGGTGGAGGAGAGGGCCTCGACCCGCTTCTCGGGCGGGCGCTCCGCGATGATGCGCACGCAAAAGACGATGACGGCGAGGGCGAGCAGGGGATGGGACGGGATCCCGAGGCGGGCCTCGGTCCAGGGGGCCAGCGTGATCAGGGCGCCGAACAGGAGGCCGAGCCACTGGAAGGGGGCGTGGCCGGCCGCGTCCATCAGCTTGTAGAACTCGCGAAGCGTCAGGACGGAGACCGCGGTGATGGCGGCGATCGCCCCGTTCGTGCGGAAGAACCAGAGGACCGCGAAGAGGGCGAGCCACAGGACGATGGTGCTGGCGATGCGTTTGGGCACGGGGTTCCTGTGGGGGTTACTTGGCGGCGGGCGCCGGTTTGAGTTGCTCGCTCGTCTGGCCGTAGCGGCGCTCGCGCCGCGCGTAGTCCGCGATCGCCGAGGCGAGGTCGGCCTTCGAGAAGTCGGGCCAGAGGACCGGCGTGAAGACGAACTCGGCGTAGGCCGCCTGCAGGAGGAGGAAATTGCTCACGCGGGTCTCGCCCGAGGTGCGTATCACGAGGTCGGGGTCGGGCATCCCGCAGGTGTAGAGGTACCTTGCGAACGACTCCCAGGAGGCGTCGTCGGGCCTCTCGCGGCCGTCGCGGACGGCGGCGGCGTAGGCGCGCGCCGCGTCGGCGACCTCCGTGCGCGCGCCGTAGTTGAGCGCGAGGACGAGCGTATAGTCGGCGAACCCCTGGGTCTTCTCGACCGTGACCGCGAGCTGGCGCTGCACGGCCACCGGCAGGCCCTCGATCCGGCCGATCGTCTGGAGTCTCACCCGGTCGCGCACAAAGGTTTCGAGCTCCTTCCTGAGGTAGAGCTCAAGGAGCCCCATGAGGGCGCCGACCTCGTCCTTGGGCCGGTTCCAGTTCTCGGCGGAGAAGGCATAGAGAGTCAGCATCTTAACGCCCAGGTCCCGGGCCGCGTACGTCGCCGTCCTGACGGCCTCGACTCCCCGGCGGTGGCCCTCGATCCGCGGCAGCCCCCGCTGCTTGGCCCAGCGCCCGTTGCCGTCCATGATGATGGCCACATGGGAGGGAACGTTCGCGGGGTCTATGGGCGCTTGGCTGGCTGAAGGCATGCTTATCGGCCAAGGGTAGGTCTCCGCCGCCGGATTTGACAAGGGGGAAGGGCGGGAGAGAATCCGCAACCTTCATGAGAGTGGCATTCATAAGCGGCACGAGCATCGTAAATTCCACGCTCTTCTCCTCCTGGGACGTGAGCACCGTCGAGACCTCCCACGGGCCCGTCACCTACAAGCACCGCGGCAGCCACGCCCTGATCAACCGCCACGGGTACGGTTTCCCGCTCCCCCCTCACTCGATCAACTACCGGGCCAACATCCGCGCCCTCGCCGAGCTCGGGTTCAAGGACATCGTCTCCGTCAACTCGGTCGGCTCGTTGAAGGCGGAGATCCCCCCCGGCTCGATCGTCTCGTGCTCCGACTACGTCGGCCTTCAGCAGGGCCCGGCCACCTTCTTCGACACGGAGCTCAAGGGCGGCGCCGCCGGGATCGCGAACAACCTGATCCCGCTCCTGGTCTCGAAGCTGGCCCCCGAGTTCACGATCCCGACCGGCAAGGTCTACGTGCAGATGCGCGGCCCGCGCTTCGAGACCAAGGCCGAGATCCAGGTCGTTCGCCACTGGGGCGACGTCATCGGGATGACGGCGGCCCACGAGGCCGACCTGTGCTCCGAGGCGGGCCTCAATTACAACAGCCTCGCGGTCATCGACAACTACGCGAACGGGCTCGAGGGCACGGAGGTCGACTTCTCCCGTTTCAAGGAGCTGGTCAAGGGCAACCAGGAGCGGGTAAACCGGCTCTTCATCCGCATGCTCGAGATCCTGGGCTAGCGCCGCCCCACCCATGAGCGAATTCCTCCAGGCCGACCGGGTTGCGGGTGCGAAGGGCACCCTCGAGAGGCTCAGGGCCAACATGCGCCGGGCGATCCTCGGCAAGGACGATGTCATCGAGCAGCTCCTGGTCTGCCTCGCCGCGGGCGGCCACCTGCTGATCGAGGACCTGCCCGGGGTGGGCAAGACGACCCTCGCCTACGCGCTCGCCCGCTCGACCGACTGCGTCTTCTCCAGGATTCAGTTCACGAGCGACCTCCTCCCCTCGGACGTCACGGGGGTGGCCATCTACGACGAGAAGTCCGGGGAGTTCGTCTTCAAGCCCGGCCCCGTGTTCGCGAACATCGTGCTCGCCGACGAGATCAACCGCGCCCCGCCGAAGACCCAGTCGGCGCTCCTGGAGGTGATGGACCGGGCAAAGGTCACGGTCGACGGCAACTCGCACAGCGTCGGCTCCCCCTTCATGGTCTTCGCGACGCAGAACCCCGTGGACTACGAGGGGACCTTCCCGCTGCCGGAGAGCCAGATGGACCGGTTCCTGATGCGCCTGAGGATGGGTTATCCCCAGCACGACGACGAGATCGAGATCCTGCGCACCGCCCGCAGCGGGTACGACTCGATCTCTCTGGAAGCGGTCGCGACCCGCGACGAGGTCGCTGCGATCCAGGCCCTGGTGCCCCAGGTCTTCGTCGAGGAGAGCGTCCTCGACTTCATCCTGAGGATCGTCGCGGCGACGCGCACCGAGGTGGAGTTCAAGTCCGGGGCGAGCGTGCGCGGGGGCCTGGCCCTCAGGACCGCAGCCCAGGCCAGGGCGATCGTCAACGGCCGCGACTTCGTGCTGCCCGACGACGTCACCGAGCTTGTCCCGGCGGTCCTCGCGCACCGGCTGGCCCTTGCCCGGCAGACCGGCGACGCCCTCGAGGAACGGCGGGCGGTGGGGGCGCACCTGAAGCGCATCCTGTCCGCACTGCCCCCGCCCGTGTGAGCGCGGCCGGGAGAACTCGGCGCCCGTTCTGGCGGCGCGCCCTCTGGGGCCTCGTCTGGCCGAGGCGCCGCGAGCGGATCCAGCCGACGATCTCGGGTGTCGTCCTTATCGGGCTCTCGATGGGGATCGGCACCGCGGCCTACAACTCGGCCAGCAACATCCTCTTCATCGCGCTCGCCCTCCTGCTCTCGTGCCTGATCCTGAGCGGCGTTCTCGCCTGGCTCAACCTGCGCGGGGTCGACTGGCAGCTCGAGGTGCAGCCGCCGCTGCGCGCGGGCCAGCAGGCCGAGGTGAGCCTCCTCCTGAGCAACCTCAAGAGGTTCCTCCCGACCTACGCCCTCTGGTTCGAATTCGCCGCGGGCCCCTATGAGCAGCGGGAGCCGTCGCGCCCGGAATCGACGATCACCGCGAAGGGCATCGACGTGTGGGCGACCCTCTCGAGGGCCGATGAGGCCACGACCCGCGGCACGGTCCACCTTCGGTCGCGCCTGGACCCCGGCGGGCGGTCGAGGCTCGAGTGGGCGTTCACCCCCGCCAAGAGGGGGCTCCTCAAGGTCGAGCTCAGGGGCGTGGGCTCGCTCTTCCCGTTCGGCTTCCTCAGGAAGTTCGCGGGCACGGAGATCTCCCGGGAGATACCCGTCTGGCCGGCCCCCGTGGAGTACCGCCGCCTCGTCGGGGCCGCCCCCAGGCGCCCGGAGGGGGAGCTTCGCCAGGCCCGGCTGGGCAACGAGGGCGAGGTGATCGGGCTGAGGCACTACGAGACGGGGGACTCCCACCGCCTGGTCCACTGGAAGGCGAGCGCGCGCAAGCGCCGGCTCCTCATCCGGCAGTTCTCCTCCCAGAATTCCGACGCCTGCGCGATCTGGATAAGGACCGACGCGGTCCTCTGGGCCCGTCCCGAGCAGTTCGAGGTCATGGTGAGCCTCGCTGCGACCCTGGCCCAGGACCTCTTCCGGGCCGGGCGCCTGCAGTCGACCGCGATCGACGACACCCGCCAGATCCCGGCGAAGCGCCTCGCGGACCTCGAGTCGTTCCTCGACAGGCTGGCCGTCGTGAAGCCGACCCCGGCCCCCGGGACACCGCTCGCAGGCGAGGCCGGGGTCGCCCGGCCGAGGATGAACGTCATGACCTTCGAGCCGGAGGGAACCCGCGGCGTCGCCGCCTACGTCAATGGAAGCAAGGCCGCAGCGACTTAACCTGGACGAGCTCCACCAGCTCAGGTGGCTCCTCGGCGGGGTGCTCATGATCCTGTCGGTCGCGACGGTGTTCTACCTGGACATCGACGCCGAGATCATGGCTGCGGTCGCGCTCCTCGGGATCGTGGCCGGCATCGCCCGGCCCCGGGACCCGGCGAGGGTCCCCGTCTGGGTCCACCGCCTCGCGTTCCCGGCGATCCTGGCCTTCTTCGCGGGCGACCTGAAGATCACGGGCCAGCTCCTGCCGGCGATCGTCCGGCTGGACCTGCTGCTCCTCCTCTACCGGGGCGTCTCGTACCGGGCGCGCCGCGACGACCTGCAGATCGTCGTCCTCGGCCTTTTCCTCGTCGTCGTGGCCGGGGTATTGACCGTGTCCCTCATGTTCGCCGCGCAGATCCTGGTCTTCACGGCCTGCGCGCTGTGCCTTCTGCTGGTCGTCACCATCGCGGAGTCCACCGAGGGCGGGCAGGCCCCGAAGCTCGCCGTCCGAGGCGTCGTGCCTCCCTGGGCCGCGCACGCCGACTGGCGCAGGCTCCTGCGGCGGCTCTGGGAGATCTCGGACTGGCGGCTCCTCGCCTCGGCGGCCGGGCTCTTCATCGGGGTCGTCGTCATCTCGGGGCTCCTCTTCCTCGCGATCCCGAGATTCCAGCTCGAGAACAGCCTCTTCCTCGAGCGGTTCGTCACGAAGCGTGCGATGACGGGCTTCAACGACTCGATCAAGTTCGGTGACATCACCGAGATCACCCAGGACGACAGCATCGCGTTCAACGTGGACCTCTCCGACCCCTCGCAGGCGCCGGCGCTGCCGTACTGGCGGATGATCGTCCTGGACCAATACAGCAACGGGGGCTTCAAGCTCTCCCCGGTCCTCAGGTCGGAGCTCGGCCGCGAGCGCACGTCGGCCAACATCCTGGGAGTCGGGGCCACGGGTCCGCGGGGCCAGGCGACCTGGACCTTTTACGTCGAGTCGGGCATCAGCCGCTACCTTCCGCTCCTGGGCAACTTCTGGGCGCTCAGGTTCCGCGAGGCGCAGAACTTCCGGTATTCCCCCGACATGGGGATCGTGGCGCTGCGCGACGAGCCGGCGTCGATGACGGCTTACCGGGTCGAGGGAATGGCTTCCGACACGTCCGAACTTCGCGACAGGACCTTCGCCTCGATGTGGAGGAAGCGCGGCCCGGCCGGGCTCCACGTCCAGCTCGGCCTCCAGCTCTCGGACGCCGACAAGGCGACGCTCGCGCGGATCGACGCCGCCCTCGCCGTCCCCGCGGGGGCCGGCGCGCAGGATTTCGCGGACCGCGCCATGGCCTGGCTTCGCAAGACGCACCGCTACTCCCTCTCGCCGCACATCCCCGCGGGGCAGGGGGACCCCCTCGTGCGCTGGATGGCCTCGGGCGAGGCCGGCCACTGCGAGCTCTTTGCCGGCGCCCTCGTCCTCATGGCCCGCTCGGCGGGCATCCCCGCCCACGTCGTCACCGGGTTCAAGGGGGGGACCTGGAACGCCTACTCGGGCAACTACACGATCCGCAACTCGGACGCCCACGCCTGGACCGAGGTCTGGGACACGAAGCGGGAGGCGTGGCTACGGGAGGACACGCTCGCGGTCTCCGCGGCCGCGGACCTCGCCAGGGAGAAGGGCGACGCCGCCCTCGCCGGGCTCATGGACCGCAGCTGGTCGGCGCGGCTCAACAGCCTGCGGGTGTTCTGGTACCGGCGGATCGTGAACTTCGACCAGCAGTCGCAGGCCGATACCCTCAAGGCCGTGAAGGACGCAACCGGCAACTCGGGCAAGTGGCTTAGGACCGCGCTGGCCGATGCCGCGCAGCGGGTGAAGGACTGGTTCCGGGGCCCCTGGGACCTTGCCCGGATCACGCGTCTTGCCGAGACGGCCGCCGGCGTCGCCGCCGCCGGGTGGCTCCTGTCAAGGGTCCGCTGGAGCCTCTCCCGCGTCGGGGGCGGCCGCAGGGTCGACCCCGTGCGGCGCGAGGCGGGCAGGTGGCTCGCGCGGGTGGACGGGCCCGCGGACTTGGTCGGCGACCTGCAGCGGCTGCGCTACGGTCCCGCTCCCAGCTGGCCCCGGCCCTCGGACGTCTTCAGGAAGGCCCGGCAGGCGGCGTCTAGTTCGAGGCGATCCCGGCGCCGTGCCTCTTCGCAAAGTAGGCCTTGAGGATGGCCGAGGCGACGGGCACGGAGTAGCGGCCGCCGGCAAAGTTCTCGCCGGGCACCGTGCCGTCCACGGCGACCGCGATGGCGATCTCCGGGTTCTCGACGGGCGCGAAACAGATGAACCACGCCTCGTCCACCCTTCCCTGTGGGCGGATGATCTGGGCGGTGCCGGTCTTCCCGGCGATCCGGACGCCGGGCACCCTCAGGGTCTCGAGGGTCGTGAGCAGCTTGCCGGTGCCCTCGGTGACGCAGCCCACCATCCCCTTGAGGACCGCCTCCCTCTGCGAATCCGAGAGGCCGATGGGCTCGGTGTGCTGCTCGGGCCGGTTCGCCACGTGGATCAGGGTCGGCCTTGTCCAGGTCTCGCCCCGCGCAAGCGAGGCCGCGAAGCAGGCCATGGTGAGCGGCGTCTCGCCCACGAACCCCTGGCCGATCGACATGTTCGCGGTGTCGCCCGGCGACCAGCTCTCGCTGCGCTTCGCCTGCTTCCAGTCGGGGTCGGGGATCAGCATCCGGTGGGTTTCCCCGGGAAGCTCGATCCCGGTCGGCCGGTCCAGGTGGAAGCGCCTCGCCTCCGCCGCGATCGCATCGACACCGGTCTTCAGGCCCACCGTCCAGAAATAGATGTCGCAACTCTCGGAGATCGCCTCGGGAAGCGTGAGCAGGCCGTGGTGCCCGAGCCCGTTGTCGCAGCTGAACCGCCGGTTGCCGATCATCATGCTTCCCTCGCAGTCGGCGGGCGTGTCCTCGGGTCGCACGGACCCCGACCTGAGGGCGGCCATCGAGACCACGAGCTTGAAGGTCGAGCCGGGCGAATAGACGCCGTTCAGCGCCGAGTTCGTCCAGGCCTTCCGGTCCTCGATGTCCGCGGCGGCGGCCTGCGTGAGCCTGGGGGAGAAGACGTTCAGGTCGTAGCCGGGCAGGCTCGCCATCACGAGCACCTCGCCCGTGCGCACGTCGAGCGCCACCGCGGCGCCCGTCTGGTCGCCGATCGCCTCCTCGGCGGCCTGCTGCAGGTCGATATCGAGGCTCGTCGTGATGCTGTGGCCCTGGACCGGGAGCCGGTGCTCTATCGGCGGGTTCACCTTGTAGCCCGAGGGGTCGACCCGGAGGATCGTGTAGCCCGCCTCGCCCTGGAGCGTCGAGTCGAACTGCTTCTCGATGCCGTCCCGGCCGATCGAGCCCTTCATCTTGAGGGTCGTCAGGCCCTCGCCCGGGAACTCCTCGTCGTCGGCGCCCTCGTTGACGCCGACGTAGCCGAGCGTGTGGACCGCCGCACCGTCGTAGGGGTAGTAGCGCGTGTTGGAGGTGTACACCTGCAGCGGCGAATTGACCGGGAGGTGCTCGACCAGCCTTGCGAACTCCTCGGGCTTCAGGTCGTCGACGAGCGTGTAGGGCAGGAGAAGCTGGTGCTCGAGGTGGCGCTGGAGGCCCGCGGAGTCCACCGTGCCGCTCCTGCCGAGGAACTCGTTCACCTGGTCCATGTAGCGCTTCACGACGCTCGTGTGCGCGAGCCGCTCCAATTGGGAGCTGGTCGGGACGTCGCCCTCGCCCGACCGGCGGTAGTTGTTGCGGATGCGGATGAACTCCTCGCGGAACTCGGGGCGGAGCTCGTCCAGGTAGAGGACGACCGCGAACCGGGGCCGGTTGCCGACGAGGATCCTGCCGTTCCTGTCGAAGATGTTGCCGCGGGGGCCCGGGACGATGACCCGGCGCTCGTTCTGCTGGCGCTCCTCCTCGTGGTGGATCGAGCCCTTGATCAGCTGCTGGTAGGCGAGGCCGCAGGTCAGCGTCGCCAGGAGCAGGGCCACGATCCCGTGGAACGCGATGATCCTCGGGTCGAATCCTGCCTTGGACTCGACCAGGCTTCCTGAGCGTTCGGAGGGTGCGGCCATGGGACGGTGGCGCCCAACCTATGCCATGCGCGACGGCTTCGCACGCGCCAATTCAAGGGTGCGCAGCTGCAACGCGAAAAACCAGGGTGCGGCGAGCGCAAGCGCGACCTGCGACCACGCCAGGTCGGAGAAGAGCCTCGGCCACGCGCCCGCGCCGAGGTGCGGCGACTTGACCCGCAGGAGGGAGAGGGCGATGAAGAGCGCCAGGTTCACGAGGAGCGCCACGACGACCCGCACCACAGTCTCGTCGCGCTGGAGCCGCTCCCTCACGTTGAAGACGATGGCGTGCGCCGCGCCGAAGAGGGCGGCGTGGGTGCCGAAGGCGACCGGGCTCACCGAGTCGCACAGGAGCCCGCCCAGGACCGAGGCTGCGAACCCCGAGCGGAACGGCATCGCGAGGGCCGAGTACGCGACGAAGAGTCCGCCCGCGAAGAGCCACACGTGGAAGCCCGAGAGGGCGCTGTTCACCTCCGCCACCAGCGCGCGCAGGATGTAGAGCGTCAGGAAAAGGGCCACGGCGCCGCGCATGGGGTGCGGGCCTAGCCCGGATTGTCGCGGACGAGGACGGTCACCTCGGTAAGCTCCGAGATCCGCGGGTCGAGCTCGACCTCGCCCGTCTTGAAGAGGCCGTCCGCGCTCGACTCGACGTGGGTGATCTGCCCGATGGTGAGCCCCGGCGGGTAGACCCCCCCGAGGCCCGAGGTGGCGAGGCGCTTCGGGACGGTGGCGCTCGCATAGACGTCCAGCGGCACGAACTCGATGATTCCCCTCGGCGACCCGAAGACCTGGTTGTCGCCGCCCTGGTAGCTGATGGGGCGGCTGTCCCCGTCGACGACGGCGGCGATCCTGAGCCCCGGGTCGCTCGTCAGCTGGACGACCGACGTGTACGCGTGGACCTCCGAGACCCTCCCCACGACGCCGCCGCTGTAGACGACGGGCGCCCCTACGGGGATCCCGTAGTCGGAACCCTTTCGGATCACCATCCGCTGCCACCAGCTCGAGAAGTCGCGCTGCGCGACCCGTGCGTGCTCGTAGTGGAAGCCCTCGATCGGGGGCATCTTCAGGAGCGCCC
>Ga0265314_10000927_pt1 | contig 34567 bp, 30 predicted proteins | sample 4126metaG_FD_203106 | JGI IMG/M metagenome (GOLD analysis project Ga0265314, IMG submission 203106) | Rhizosphere microbial communities from Carex aquatilis grown in University of Washington, Seatle, WA, United States - 4-1-26 metaG | ecosystem: Host-associated > Plants > Roots > Rhizosphere >...
GGCGATGGACGATCCCGACCCCGAGGTGCGTCTGGCGGTCACCGAAGCACTCGGCGACCGCTCCGACGAGATCAACCCCGATACCCTGACCAAGGCGCTGAACGACAAGGACGCCGAAGTGCGCTTCGAAGCAGTCAGCATCCTGGGCGACATGGATGACAATCCGGAGGCTCAGCAGCGCGTCAAAGCCTATCTCAACGATCCGGACCCGGAGATCCGCGAGCTGGCCGAAGGCATCGTTGCCATGGCGGAGAACGACGAGCCGCAGGCGAACAATGCCCAGCAGCCTACCCCCAAGTGACGCACTAAAGGCGCGCGCCGCGGCGCGCGTCGACGCCGAGCGTGAAGCGCTTGTCGCGCTGAGCGGCCGCATCCACGCCCATCCGGAGCTGTGCTTCGACGAGCACCGCGCCGCCGGCTGGTTGACGGAATTCTTGCAGCAGAGGGGTCTGGTGGTCGAGCGCGGCGCCTATGCCGTGCCGACCGCGTTCGCCGCGCGCGCCGGTCGCGGCCGGCCGTGCATCGCCGTGCTGTGCGAGTACGACGCCTTGCCGGGCATCGGTCACGCCTGCGGGCACAACATCATCGCCGCCGCCGGCGCCGGCGCCGGCGTGGCGCTGGCCGAGGTGATCGCCGAGACCGGCGGGAGTGTCGTGGTGCTCGGCACGCCGGCGGAGGAGGGCGGCGGCGGCAAAGTGCTGATGGCGCGCGAAGGCGCCTTCGCCGACGTCGATGCGGCGATGATGATTCACCCGGCGAGCCTCGAGCTGATCGGCATGAACGTCCTGTCGATCACCGCGGTCGAGGCGGAATACATCGGCCGCGCCGCACATGCAGCCGCGGCGCCGCACGCCGGCATCAATGCCCTCGACGGCTTGGTCACCGCGTACCAGACGATCGCGCAGTTGCGGCAGCACATCCGGCCAAGCGAGCGCGTACACGGCATCATCACCGACGGCGGCCAGAAGCCGAACATCGTGCCGGAGCGCGCCGCCGGCCTGTTCTACATCCGCGCCGCCAACGACAAACGGTTGGCCAAGCTGCGGCAACGCGTCGAAGCCTGCTTCCACGCCGGCGCCCAGGCGTGCGGGGCCGAGGTGCATTTGCGGCAGGTCGGCGAAGACTACTCGGACATGTGGACCAATCCGGCGCTCGCCGCCGCATACGCGGCGAACCTCGGCCAGCTTGGGCGCCAACTCGTACAGGCTCCGGCCGAGATGATCAGCGGCAGCACCGATATGGGCAACGTCAGCAAGCTGGTGCCCTCCATCCATCCGATGATCGGCATCGCGCCGCCGCGGGTCGCGTTGCACACGGCCGAGTTTGCGACGTATGCCGCGTCGCCCGACGGCGACCGCGCCGTGGTCGACGGCGCCAAAGCGCTGGCGATGACGGCGATCGACGTCCTGTGTCAGTCCGGTCTGCTCGACGCCATGCGCGCCAGCTTCGGCGAGCCACACTGACGCAGTTCCGAGACGTGCCGCGCCTGTTCCGTTTAACACGGCGCGGCTGCGCCACTCTGGGGAGTGGCCGGTTCCGTGCCGGCCTGGCCGCGCACAGCGAGGCCGCGCGCGCAGTCGCAGTGGCGTCCCGGCCCTGCTCGAAGATCGACTATCCGCTGTAGCGTCGACGGCAGGAGGACAGCCGCGCTGCGCGCAGCTGTGCGGGGGGACGCCCGCCGCCACGGAAGAGTCCGAGTAGCGGCTTGCCGCGACTCGTCGAGCGCCGCGCGGGCCGTTACTCCTCGCCGGGGCTTTCGCCGGCGGCGATGCCGTACTTCTTGACCCGATAGCGCAGCGTCTGGCGCGTCGTACCGAGCATGCGCGCGGCGGCGCTCAAATTGCCGTGCGCCCGGGCGACGGCGGTGGCGACGATGTGATGGTCCATGTCGTCGATCGACATGCTGCCGTCGAGCGGCAGCACGATCTGATCGGCCGATTCGGCGATCGCCGGGCTTGCCGGGGCCGCCGCCGCGGTCGCAGCGGCGTTGGTGGGGGTACCACCGGATGGGCTGGTGAGCTGCAGCCACTGCACCGGAAACACCTCGCCGTCGGCGAACAGCACGCAGCGCTCGACGACGTTGCGCAGCTCGCGCACGTTGCCCGGCCAGGGATACGCTTTCAGCGCCTGCCAGGCGGCGTCGGGAATGATCCGCACCGCCTTGTCCGCCTTCGCGTTGTACTCGGCGATGATGCGCGGCACGAGATCCTCGAGATCTTCCGGCCGCTCGCGCAGCGCCGGCAACGTCAATCCGAACACCGACAAGCGGTGGTAGAGGTCGCTGCGGAAGCGCCCGTCGCGCACGCGTGCGGCCAGGTCGCGGTTGCTGGCGGCGATCAGCTGGACGTCCACCGCCACCTCGCGCTCGGCGCCGAGTGGGCGCAGGCGTTGGTCCTCGACGACCTTGAGCAGCTTGGCCTGCAGATCGATCTCGAGCTCGCCGATCTCGTCGAGGAACAGCGTGCCGCCGCTGGCCTGTTCGATGAGACCGCGGCGGCGTTTCTTGGCGCCGGTGAAGGCGCCGGCCTCGTGGCCGAACAGCTCCGACTCGAGCAGCTCGCGCGGCAACGCGGCGCAATTGATCTCGACCAGTGGTCCTGCGGCGCGCTGCCCGCTGTAGTGCAGGATGCGCGTCGCCAGCCCTTTGCCGGTGCCCGTCTCACCGCCGATGACCAGCGCGCTGAACGGCACGCTGCACAGCTTCTCCAGCACCGCGCGCGCTGCCGCCGCCGCCGCGCTGCGCCCGACGAAGGCGTCGGCGCCGTAGCCCTGCTGCTGCAGGTGCGCGCGCTCGACCAGTTGGCGCTGGGCGCGCGCGCTGCGCACCGCGCCGGCGACGACCAGATCGAGCCGTTTTTCGTCGCACGGCTTTTCGAGGAAGTCGTAGGCGCCGAGGCGCAACGCGCGGACCGAATCGGCGACGCTGCCGTAGCCGGTGAGGAAGATCCACTCCCCGCCGCCGCGCCGGTCGCGCACCTCGGCGAGCAGATCGAGCGCGTTGCCGTCGGGCAGCTGCATGTCCGACACGACCACCAGCGGCCCCAGCTCGTCATCGAGAAGGATGCGTCGCGCCGCAGCCAGATCGGCGACGTGGGCCACCTCCCAACCGCCGCGCCGAAAGTGCCGCGCCAGCTCGGTGCCCAGCACCGCCTCGTCCTCGATCAACAGCAGCGTATCGGACATGCGTCCGCTGTTCGTAGCTGAAGTGCGGCCGAAGACGAAAGCGTAAGAACTAAGGTGAGATGTCTGGGGTCGGGGGTGTCAGGCGCCGGCGCGATCCGGCGCGCCGCGCGGGGCGCCTAGCCAGAATCGCCGAGAGCCACCGAGATAAGCGGCCAACTTCAGACTCGGACACTAGTCCGCGTTCAGCGGCAAGACGACCTTGACGCGCGCGCCGCGCGGGTCGACGCGTTCAAGGCTGACGTCGCCGCCGAGCTCGCGGGCGAAGCGGCGCACCATGGCGAGGCCCAGCCCGGTGCCGCGCTCGCGGGTGCTGAAAAACGGGCGAATGCCGCCATCGAGCAACTCGGCCGGGAATCCGGGACCGTCATCGCTGACGCTGATGCGCAGTTGCGCGTCGGCGTCGACGGCGGCGGAGATCGCGACCGTGCCGGGCGCGTCGCCGAGCGCGACGCCGGCATTGAGGATCAAGTTGAGCAGCGCCTGGCGCAAGCGATCGGCGGGCAGGCGACACGTCAGCGCCGCATCGACGTCGTTGCGCAGCTCGACGCTACTCGGCAGCTGCATGCGCGTCAGTGCGAACAGCTCGTCCACCAGCTCCGCCAAGCGGATCGGTCGCGGCGTCTCCGGCGTGTGGCGCGCCGCGTCGAGCAGCGAGTTGAGCAGGCGTGTCAGCCGATCGACCTCGCTCGACACCAAATCGATGCGCTCGCCGAGCTCGACGTCTTCCAGCTCGGCGCGCAGATTGGTCAGCGTCATTTGGATCCCGGCCAGCGGATTGCGCAACTCGTGGGCGACCGAGGCAGCGAGCTCGCCGGTGGCGGCCAGGCGCTCGGCGCGTGACAGGGTGCGCTGCTGCTCCAGCAAGCGGCTGCTGGCGGTGCGAATCTTGGTCTGCAGCGAGTCCTCGCGCGCCGCGTGCTCCGCTTCGAGCTCTTGCAGACGCTTGGCGAGGCCGTTGAGTTGGCGATGCAACGGCAGCAAGAACGGATCGACATCGTCGAGCGGCGCCGGCTGAAAGTCGCCACGCGCGAGATGTTCCAGACGCGTGCCGAGCGCGTCGAGCGGCCGGATGATACGCCGGCGCGCCAACGGAAGCAGCAGAATACCGACGGCCAGAATCGCCAGAGGCGCCGCCAGCTCGAGCTTCAGCTGCAGCGCGGTCTTCTGCTCCAACCCGGCCAGCACCTGTTCGCCATGCTCGCGTTCGGAGATGACGGCGGCGGCGAGCTGCACGCGCATCGAGGAGTCGCCGGTGCCGACTTCCTGGATGCGCAGGCGCACGGTGCGCAGCAGCGTCGGCGTCTCCGGCGCCTCGGCGAGCGCGACCAGCCGATCGAGTTGCTGAATCAGCGGCCCGGGCGTCGTCAGGCTGCTCGGCGGATGGCGCACGGCCATCAGGCGCTCGGAGATGATCACGTAGGTGCGCTCGAATTGCTGCAGGCGGTCGATCTGCGCCCGCGCCGCGCGCAGCTGTAGCTGCTCGCGAATCGTCAGCGCGGCGGAAACCACCAGCCCGACGGTCACGAGCGCGAGAAAGGCGAAGGTCGCCAGACGCAGTTGGCGGAAGATCGAAGGCATGGCGCGTGGCTGGATCAAATCACAGCCTGTGAAGGCGGGTAAGCGCTCGGCTGACATGACTCGTTGTGCAGGGATGCGGACGAGGACACTCCCGTCTCTTCCTTCTCGGTTTGGGTGGGACCGCCACGAAGCGGTTCAGAACCCCGGAAGTGCCCTCGACCTGGCCCGCCAGGGCTTTCCCCAGCCAAGGCGGGATCTCGTCAGGCGCTCGGCGCGGCGTACATCGGCACCAACTCACCGCTGCGCACCCAGCCGCTGCTGTCGTCGGCGAGGCGGACAAACGTCCAGCCGAGGAACGTCTTCTCGGAGCGCACCAACGCGCCGACGGCGAGCGGCGCCACGCCGTCGCTCGGCTGCGCATCGGTCGGCAGCCCGCGCAGCACGGTCGGCTCGGCTACCAGTGCGGCGCGCGGATCGGCGAGCGCACCGTATTGTGTCAGGGCGTTGGCAGCGCTGCCCGCGCAGGCGACGCCGAGGACGGCCATCGCGACTGCGGCACGCGGCGCGTGCGCCAACGAGATCGCGCCCAGCGCGGTCGCCATCAGCAACGCGCCCATCAGCAGGACGGCCTGCCACTGCCAGGCGGCGAGCCATGCGACCGGACTGGCGCCGGTCATCAAACTGAGCATGCGCGCGTTGGCGTATGGGACGCTACCGGCCAGCTCGCGCAATGCAGCGCGGACGACGGGCTGCGCCGGCGCCTGGGCGAACGCGGCGGCGGTCTCGGCAAAGGCGAAGGCGGGGCGCTGCGCGTTCGACTCGGCGACGCCGAGATCGTAACGCGCCGTCCAATCCGATGGCTGCCCCGCAGCGCGCGCCAGCGCAGCCGCGCGCGCTGCATCGGCGGGTGCGGCGGCCGCGTCCTCGGCATGGGCGGCGCGCGACAGCCAGAACAGCGCCAACATCAACAACACCGCCACCGGCACCGTGCGCACGATCAATCGGCGCAGCCGGGGGTGGCGCAGCGCCGGCGCGGAAACCGGCGGCGGCGCGCAAACGATCTGGGCGGCGTCGCACCAGCCGATCGGCAGCGCATGCTCGCGCGCGTACAGCGCGCGCTCGCTGTCGGCCCACAGCGCCGCCCAGCGGCTGTCGTCGAGCCGTCGCAGCTGCCGCGTCGTCGGCGCCGCCAGATCAATGCCCAGCAGGCGCGCCGCTTGGTGTTGCCAGCTGAGCAGTGCGGCGATGCGCGCGTCGGCGGTGGCGGCGCTGCGCACGGCTTCGACCGCCGTGCGCAGCGCCCGTTGTGCGCGGCGTGCGGCGCGGCGCGGATCGGCTTGCCAGGCGCGCACGATGAGCGCGCCGAGATAGAGGACGAAGACGGCGCCGAACGGCACGACCGCGGCGAGCACGAGCGCACGGGTGGTCAGCGGCACGTGACCCGCGGCGCTGCCGCCGACCGGCGCGCGCGGCGCCGTCGCGGCGGCCGTTGTGTCGGCCCGCACCGCCGGCGCGATCACCGCAGAGGATGCGATCGGCGCACCGGTGATGTGCAGCACCGGCGACTGCGCCGCGGCGGTCTCGTAGCGACCGCTGGCGGGGTTGAAATACACGAAGCGCACCGGCGCCAGCGCCAGCTCGCCGGGCTGATTCGGCACCAGCACCAAATCCTCGCTCATGCTGCCGTGGAAGCGCTCGCCTTCGGCGAAGTCGCTATGCGCCTTCGGTTGCAGCGTGCGCAGGTCGGCCGGCACGGCGCGCGCGGGCAGCGACACCGCCGGCCAATTGCCGGTGCCCTTGAGCGTCAGCGTCCAGGTCACCGGCTCGCCGGTCTTGGGCTGCTCGGGCGTGACGCTGGACTCGAGCGCGAACTGGCCGACCGCGCCGCTGAAGTCGGCCGGTGCCGGCGCCGGCAGCGGTTGCACGTCGAGCTGCACGGCGTTGCTCTCTACCGTCGCCTCGGCCATCTGCGGCTGCGAGAAGAAGGAGTCGAACAAATCGGCGCCGCCGAAGCGCCGCATGGCGGCAAACGGATCGTTGCCGGCGAGCGGATCGCGCGCGCGGCCGGTCTCGACCCGCACGTCTTGCGAGGCCGGCGCGAGCTCGACGCGACCGGCGGTCGACGGCGCCGCCGCGCGGCTGCGGAACTGCACCGCCGAGCCGCTCGCCGTCTGCACGGCGCGCCCATCGCCCCACGCTTCGGTGGCGACGCCGGGGCTGTTCCAGGTCGGCGCGCCGACGACTTCGCCGCGCCGATTGCCGGTCAGGGCGATGCTCAGATCGACATCGAAAACCTCGCCCGCGTAGGGGGTCATGTTGGACGGCGTCAGCCGCGCCTGTACGGCATCGGACAGCGACGTCGTGGCGCCATCGGCGTCGCGCACTGCGGTGCGGCCGACCGGCACGTCCAGCGCCGCCACGGTCTGCGCGCCGGCGGTGGTGTCGACGGTGAATTCGGGAATCTGCAGCGCACCAGTGTGCTCGGCGCGCACGCTGAAGGTCAGCGAAACGCTCGCCGAGCGGTGACCATTGACGATGGAGAGATTGGTCGACTGACTCGGCGGTCCAAGCACGGTGAGGCCGTCGACGTGCGGCAGCGTCACCGGAGCGCGCGGGGCGCTGTCTTCGAAGACCAACGCGAGCTCTCCGCGTTGCCCGGCGCCGAGCCCATCGGCCGCCGTCCAGTGGACTTGCTGGGCCGATGCGACGCTCGCCGCCGCCAGCAACGCCAACGTCGGCGCCGCACTTCTCCACATCGCTTTCATCGTGCTCACCAGTCTTGACCGTTCTGCGCGCGCTGCGGCCGGCCCTCGGCCCGATTCATGCGATCGAACAACACCGCCGGCGCGTCGCCCTGCTTGACGCTGCGCATGCGGCCGAGCGCGTCGGCCATGGCGACGTCACCCTGCGCCTCGGCGTCGCCGTCGTCGGCTTGCGGCCGTCCGCCGCCGACCATGCGTGTCGGCGGTTGCGCCGCCTTCGGCTGTTCCGCCGCCGCATCGTGCGGCGCCGCGTGCTGATCGGTCGCGTCCTTCTTGTCGTCGCCGAGCCCGGCGGCGTCGAGCGGCTTCACGTCCTCTTGGCGCGCAATCGCGCCGGCGTCCTGTTGCTCGTGCTGCGGCTGGTTCGCCTGCGCGTCACCGTTGGAGTGTTCGTGCGCCTCCTGCTTGGCATCGGGCTGCTGACCGGCGTCGCCCCGCTGCTTGGTTTGGGGCTGCGACGATTTGTCGGCTGGCGAATCGGCACTACCCTCGCCGGCGGACTTGGCGTCCTGTTGCGGCGCTGAGTTGTCCGATTTCTGATTGCGCTGTCCTTGCTCGCCCTCCGCGTCCTGCGACCGGTCGTCCTTCTGGTCGCCGCTCTGCGGCGCGCCGGCTGACGCGTCAGACTTCGAGCTCTGCTGCTGATCTTTGTCGCCCTTGCCGCCGCTGGACTGCTGCTGCTGCGCGTCTTGCTGGCCGCCGTGCTGTTGATCCTTCTGTTGGTCGTTCTTGCCCGGTTTGATCTGCTGCGCCGGCGGCGGCTCCGGCAGTTTGCGCAGCGCTTCGAGCCGCTGGCGCAATGCCGGCCAGTCGGCGGCATGGGCGTCGGCTTTTTCACCGCGCGTCACCGCGGCCAGCGCATCGTCGATGACGCCGTCGCGCGCCGGCCCTTTCGGCGATGTCGGCTGCGACGCGAAGCCGATGGTGGCGGTCGCCACACGCGCGTAGTCGGCCGATGCCAGCGACGCTTTGCTACTCAGCTCACCGATGGTCGCGGCGAGATCGGGCGTTTGCGGAGCGGCGGCGGCGGACCGGGGAGGAGGTTGGTCCGCCACCGCCGCATCGGCCTGGCGGGGAGTGTGCCAGGCGATGAGACCGGCGAGCAGCGCTGCGGCGATTGGCGCCGTCGCAAGATTCGGACGGCGGCGTCCGGCCAACGCGCGCGTGAGCGGGAAGACCGGCAACTCTAGCCAGTAGCTCAGCAAGAAGAGCAGCAGCGCCGGCGCCAGGACCCACTGGAAGCGATCTTCCAGATGCACGTGTTGCTGCTCGACGTACTCGCCCTGACGGCCTTGCGCGACGGTTCCGGTGATCAGCTCGGCGATATCGACCCAGGTCGCCGCGTCGCGATATGCGCCGCCGGTTGCCTGCGCCAGCTCCTGCAAGGTTGCCGGCTCGAGCTTCGACAGCACCGCGTTGCCGTGCGCGTCCTTCATGGTGCCGCCGCTCTCGCTCGGCACGAGCGCACCTTGCGGCGTGCCGATCCCCAAGCCGATGACCTTGATGCCGCGCTCCTTCAACGCTGGCAGCGACGACTTCCAGGCGGTGTCGTGCGCTTCGCCGTCGCTCAGCACGACCAGATAGCGATCGCCGTCGCCCTGCTGGCCGAACGCTTCAGCGGCGGCGGTGAGCATCGACGCGTAGTCGGTGCCACCTTGCGGCAGGTACGACGGATCGAGAGCCGACAGCAGATCGCGCAGCACTTCGTAGTCGGCGCTGAGCGGGCTCTGCACGAAGGCGGTGCCGGCGAAGACAGTCAGGCCGACGCGCTCGCCTTTGAGTTGGTCGAGCAACGCATCGACCAGTAACTTGGCGCGCGACAGGCGCGACGGCGACACGTCGCCGGCGAGCATGCTGCGCGACAGATCGAGCGCCAGCATGACTTCGCGGCCGCGGTGATAGCGCGGCTCGGCGATCTCGCCCCACTGCGGGCGCGCCAGGGCGCCCAGCGCCAACGCGACCGCAGCCGCCAACGCGAAGCCGTGGCTGCGGCACCGCGCCGAAGCCGGTTGCGCGGTCAGGCCACGCCGATCGGTCCAGCGCTGCGCGATGTTAGGGAAGCGCGCCGCCTCGCCGTGTCCGCCGTGACGGCGGAACAGCCACCAGGCGGCGACGACGGCGACCGGGATCAGCGCAAGAACGAATGGATGCTGCCAGCTCATGCCGCGACTCGAGAGGGGAAGGCGGGAGGGCGACGCTCCGTCGGCACCGGGGAGGAGGCGGAGTCGGTGTCGGGAAGGGCGGAGTCGGTAGTCGGAAGAAGACCGGCGCCGACGGAGCGTCGCCCTCCCAGGGAGAGCGGGACAAAGGCGAATGTGTAGGCCAGCGCGATGAGCGCCAGGCCGGGCCATGCCGCCCAGGCGTACAGCTCGTCGGCATGTCGCGCGGCGGTGGCGTCGAAGGTGATGGTGCGTTCGCGGTCGATGGCGGCGAAGGCCGCGTCGATAGTGTCGGAATCGGTGGCACGGAAGTAGCGCCCACCGGTCTCGGCGGCGATGCCACGCAGCGTCGGCTCGTCGACGTCCGACGCCATGTTGCGATAGCCGAGCTTGTGTCCTTGCTCGTCGAACACCGGCATCGGCACGATGCCTTCGGCGCCGGCGGCTATGGTGTAGACTGGGATACCCTTGGCCTTGGCGAGTGCCGCCGCTTCCTGCGGCGCTACGGCGCCGGCGTTGTTGGCACCGTCGGTCAATAGAATCGCGAAGCCGCCGAGGCGATGGCCGTCCGTTTCGCGGTTCGGCTGATTGAGACGCGACAACGCCAGGGACAGGCCGTCACCGATCGCGGTGCCGTCTTCGATCAGTCCGACCTTCAGGCGTTCGACCTGGCGATGCAGCCAGTCATGATCGGCGGTCAGGGGCGCCAACGTGTAGGCGCGGCCGGCGAAGGTGACCAAGCCGATGCGATCATTGGGCCGCTGCGCGATGAAAGCGTCGACGATCGGCTTGATCGCTTGTAAGCGGTTGATGCGCTTGCCGTCGCGCTCGTAGTCCTCGGCCAGCATGCTGCCCGAGAGGTCGATGGCGAGCACGATGTCGTAGCCGTCCTGGGTGACCGGGCGCTTGTCATCGATGTGCTGCGGGCGCGCCAAGGCGACGGCCAGCAAGACGATCCCGGCGTTGACCAGGATCAGCGGCAAGCGCGAGCGCGGCACCAGCTCGCGGCCGGCCCATTGGCTGACGAACGGCACCACCAGTACCGGTCGACCGCGCCGCGCGCGCAGCCAGGCGATCGCCGGCAGGGCCAGCGCGACCAGCAACCAGGCGGGCGAAGCGAACGTCCAGGCAGAGGGACTCATCGCTTCACCCCGTGCATGCGGGCGCGCAGGAAGCCGATCATCGACAGCAGCAGATCGTCGCGCGTGTCGACCGTCAGGCGATCGAGCGGCGCCGGAAACAGCGCGTTCCAATACGTATCGCGCTCGCGCACCCAGGCCGCGTGGCGGCGGCGCGCGGCGCGCGAGCGCGGATCGAACGGAATCAGCTCGCCGGTGAGCGGGTCCACCACCGTCAGCGGCCCCGCATCGGGCAGCGCGCGCTCCCACGGATCCTCGACGCGCAAACCGATCAGTTGATAGCGCCGGCGCAGCGCCGGCCAGCCTTGCGGGATGGCGCGCGGGCTGAAGTCGCCCAGCCACAACACGACGCTGTGACGCGGGAAGGCGTGGAAAAAGCGGCGCCAATCGAGGTCGACATCGCTGCCGCCGTCGAGCGACGGAATCGGTTGCGCGAGCAGCGCCGTCGCCGTTTCGAGAATCGCGGTGCGGCCGCGCACCGGCTCGCGCACGATGTGCGTCTCCGGCGTCGCATGCCAGAAGCCGGCGCGGTCGCGATTGCCGGCCGACAGCAGCGCACAAAGGCCGGCGAGCTCGAGCAGGGTGTCGCGCTTGCTGCGCGACGCCGAGCCGAACTGCAGCGAGACGCTGTCGTCGAACAGCAGGACGACCGTGAGCTCGCGCTCCTCGATGAACTTCTTGCGGTAGGGCTCGCCGAGGCGCGCGGTGACGTTCCAGTCGATGTCGCGCAGGTCGTCGCCGTAAGCGTACTGCACGACCTGGTCGAACTCGCGGCCGCGGCCGCGAAATGCCGAGCGGTATTCTCCGCCGAGCAGCGAGTCCGCCGTATGGCGAACTCGCCACTCCAGCTTGCGGAGGAGGGAGGAGGAGGGAGAAGGACTGAGGGTCGACACGTTCATAGGCGTTCGACCCAGAGCGATCGCAACCGACGTGCCACACGGCGACCGGGGTTTCGGCCATGCAACCCAAGGACTGGACGTGGCCGGCGGTCCGCAGCGGCCGGCCCAAACCAACCAGCCCTGGCGCAAAGCGACCATTGCGACGCGCTCGGTCGATTGCCGCAGACGCGCCGGGTCGATTGCCGCCGTGGTCGCAACCACCACTCCGACTCCGCCGTGGCGGCGGGCATCCCGCCCGCATGGCCGCGCGCCAGCGCGGCTAGTCCTCGGAGCGACAGTTCTCGCAGCAGCGCCGTATCGACGCGCGCGCATGCGGCCGCGCGGTGCGCGGCCAGGCCGACACAGGGTCGACCGCTACCCCGGTCGTGGGTGCTTGCACCTTCGCATTCGTATAACCGTGCCTCCGAGCTCGATTCGTCCCGGCCCTAGGCCACCACCAATCCTGCCAAGTTGTCGCGCATGATCGAGCGCACGTCCGACTCGGCGAGGCCTTCGAGCTCGTCGGCGAATTCGACCGGCCACAGCAAGCCTTCCGGGTGTGGATAGTCGGAGCCGTTCAGGACGTGCGTCGGGCCGATGAGGCGCGCCAAGGCGACGACGTCGTCCTCGAAGAACGGCGCCACCCAGACGTTCTGGCGGAAGGTGTCGCTCGGCGGCAGCGGCGGCATGCCGAAGCGCCACATGTCCTTGCTGAAGAGACGCGCCAGGTGATCGAGCTTGTGCAGCAGCGGTGCCACCCAGCTCGAGCCATACTCGATGCTGAGGATGCGCAGGCGCGGGAAGCGGCCGAAGAGATTGTCGGCGATCAGCGCGGTGATGGTATCGACGACCGGTCGCTCGGTGAACGACAATGCCCACTCCATCAGCGAGTGGCGATGCGACGGCGGATGCGGACGCAGGCCCCACGGCGGGTTGTACATCTCGCTGAAGGGCGTGCGGCCGATGTGATAAATGACACCAACGCGCGCCTCTTCGCAGCGCGCCCAGAACGGATCGAAGTACGGATCGGCGGGCGAGCGGCCGGCGATCGGTCCGGCGGTGAGAATGACGAAGCGCGCGCCGCGCGCGATGACGCGCTCGAGCTCGCGCAATGCGGCATCCAGGTCGAACAGCGATAGCAGCGGCGGACCGTAGATGCGGCGATCGCTGCCGTAGCCCCAATCTTCTTCCAGCCAGCGATTGAAGGCGCGCAAGCTGGGGTAAAGCACGTCCGGGGTGTCGCGTAGCTGCGTCTCGACGCCGACCCCCGCCGTCGGCAGTACCAGGCAGGCTTCGACGCCTTGCTCATCCATGCGCGCCAGGCGCGCGCTGCGCTCGACGAACTCGGGGACAGCCAATGCGTTGATCGGGCTCAGGCTTGGGTTGCCGCCTTCTTCGCTCTCGCCGCGCAGGAAGGCCTTCATGATGCCCGGCGGGCCGACGCTGTCGCCGGCGCCGACGCTGAAAAAGTGGCAACGCTCGCGCCCGATGTACATGCGGCCGGGTCCATCGCCGCCGCTGCGATCGATCCACACCGTGCGCGCCTTGAACGGCGCCTCGATGTGGCGCGTGAAGCAGTCGTCCGGTTCGTAGTAGTGCGTGTCGGCGTCGAACAGGCGGTATCCGAGCGTGCGCATGCTCGATGCTTAGCGCTGCGTCGGGGCGGAGTGAAACAGGCGGCGCACCACGCGCCCGAGAAATGAAAAAGCAGGAGTGCGGCCTAGACGCGCCGCCCGCGCAGCCGCCAGAACGCGACGCTGCCGAGCGCCGCGAGGCCGAGCGCGATTCCCCACGGCGCCAACGTCGGGGCGGGTGCCGCTCCGTCGTCGGAGGCAAAGCAGGCCACACCGAGCGCCATGTCGTCGACGCAGTCGGTGCACGTGCCGCCGAGGCAATCGCCATCGCCCTCGCAGCCGTTGCCGGTGTTGCCGCCGCTGCAGATGCCGGTGCCGCACGAGCCGACGGCGCCGCCGCAATCGCTATCCGATACGCACGCGACGCCGGGCGAGGTGCTGCCTAGTTTGCAGACGCCGGCGGCGAATTGCGCGCTGACGGCGATCGAGTAGAGCGGCCCGATTCCGTTCGGCGCCGTCGTTTGGCATGACAGCGAGCGCGTCTCGTTCGGCAATTGTGTACCCCCCGTGTCGCACAGCGCGGTGCCATCGCCGGTGAAGCAGGTGATGCCAGTGCCGCTGCACTCGACGGACGCGGCGGACTGCGCGGCAATGCTCTCGAAGGCGCTGCGCGCGTCGCCGATTTCCGCCGCGCTGACGTGGGCCAAGCCGGGCTGGGTGTCGGTGAAGCGCGAGGGACCGGCGATGCCGCACACTTCAGCGAATTCGGTGTCGACGATCTGCGCACGCGGAACGAATGGTGCGAACTCGAAATCGATACCCAGCGGCGGGCCGAGATCATACAGGGGGCACGCGGCGACATTGGTCGTCGTGACCTGGAAGGTCGCGCTCTGGCCCGGCACGACCTTCGGCGGCCCGTTGATGTCGATGTCGATGCCGCAGCCGGCGAGCAGCGCCATCGCCGCAGCGATCAAAGCGATCCGAGCTCCATTGCGCGCGCTCATATTCAACTCCGGCGATAGCTCAGCGCGGCGTAGCAACCGCTCGCCGGCCGGTCAAACTGAAAAAACTCGGCATCGCGCGCGGCGCGTCTTCTTCTGGCGCACAACGTGAAACGGCCCGCCGGTGGGGAGCCGGCGGGCCGTCGCATCACTGCCGAGGCACAGAGGCGCAGAGGGGGGGGTGGTGGGAGGCGGGAGGAGGCGTGCGCGTGAGGGGGGACGCGCCGCCCTCTGCGCCCCTGCGTCTCGGCAGTGGGGGGAGGGGTTAGGGGTGTGTCAGCGTGAGGGGACGGGAGTCGTCTCGACGACGCGCTTGAGGATGGCGTCGGGGGTGATCTGTTCGGCTTCTGCTTCGTAGGTCAGACCGATGCGGTGGCGCACCGCGTCGGCAAACAGCTCCTGCACCATCGCCGGCGTGGCAAAGTCTTGCGCGCGCACGAAGGCCAGGGCGCGCGACGCCTGTACGAGCGCCAACGTGGCGCGCGGCGAGGCGCCGTACACGAGCGGCGCCGGCCGGCCGTTGGCCGCCGAGCCGCGCCCGCGCGCCAGCTCGCGCGTCGCCCGTACCAGGGCGAGGACATAGCGCTGCAGATCGTCGCTGACGTAGACCGCGTCGACTCCGGCGCGCAGCGCCAGCAGCTCGTCGGCCGACGATACGGCCGTGACGCGCGGCTGCTCGGTGAGGCGACCCCAGCGGCGCAGCATGCCATGCTCCTCGTGCTCGGCGGGGTAGTCGACGACGAGCTTGAAGAGGAAGCGGTCGGTCTGCGCTTCCGGCAGCGGATAGGTGCCCTCCTGTTCGACCGGATTCTGCGTTGCCATCACCAGAAACGGCCGCGGCAGCATATGCGACGTGCCGCCGATGGTGACCTGGCGTTCCTGCATTGCCTCGAGCAGCGCGCTCTGCACCTTGGCCGGTGCGCGATTGATCTCGTCGGCCAGCACCAGGTTGGCGAAGATCGGTCCCTTGTGCGTCGTGAACTCGCCGCGCTGCGGTTGGAAGACCATCGTGCCGACGACGTCGGCGGGCAGCAGATCGGGCGTGAACTGGACGCGCTCGAACTCGACGCCGAGCGCCGAGGCGAGGCTCTTCACCAACAGCGTCTTGGCGAGACCGGGCATGCCTTCGATCAACACGTGGCCGTCCGCGAGCAGGGCGACCAGGGCGCGCTCGATGACGATGTCCTGACCGACCACAGCCTGTTGCACTTCCGCACGTACGCGACCGGCCCACTCGGCGCCGCGTGCCGGAGCCGGAGAAGCACCGAGCTCCACCATCGCGTGACCTGCGCCGCTGACGGCGCCGTTGAGCGTCTGACCTTCCATCTGGCGTCGAACCTCCTGGCCGACGCTAAGGCAACCGGCGTGCCAGCGGTCGGCTCGGTGCGCAGCGCACGCCAGCGGCGCGAAGAGCTCGAACGGCGCGGTTGAGATCAGCCACCGCCGTGGTGGAAAGGAGCCGCGCCGGGTTCCGTTCTCCCCGGCAGTGGGTCTTTTCGGCCCGACGCCCGCGGCCGCGCCCGCACCGCGGTACGCCGAGCGGTGCGTTGCGCCGTCGGGTGTAACCGGCCGGTCTTGCTACAGCCGCGCGACGCCGTTAGACCGCTGCCGTTACGAGAGGAGAGACACATGTCGACTACACCGCCGACCGCGCCGCCGAATCCGGCGCGCATCATGGAATTGGGCTTCGGCTTCTGGGCGTCGCGCACGCTGCTCAGCGCGGTTGAGATGGGGCTGTTCAGTGAGCTGGCCAAAGGCCCGCTCGACGGCGAAGCGCTGCGGCAACGGCTCGCGTTGCACACGCGCAGCGCGCGCGACTTCTTCGATGCATTGGTGGCGCTCGGCATGTTGGAGCGCGACGGCTCGACGTACCGCAACGGCGCCGATGCCGAGCGCTTTCTCGATCGCGCCAAGCCGGACTACATCGGCGGCATTCTCGAGATGAGCGCCGCGCGGCTGTTTGGTTTCTGGAACGGTCTGACCGAGGGCCTGCGCAGCGGCCGACCACAGAACGAGGCGAAGGGCGGCGGCGGCGATCTGTTCGAGGTGCTCTATTCCGACCCCGACCGCCTACGCGGCTTCCTCGAAGGCATGACCGGCATCAGCCGCGTCACGGCGCGCGCCATTGCCGCGAAGTTTCCCTGGGCGCGCTACAAGACGATGATCGACATCGGTTGCGCGCAGGGCTGCACACCGGTCGAGGTGGCGCTGGCGCACCCGCACATCACCGGCGGCGGCTTCGACCTGCCTATCGTCGGCCCGATCTTCGAGCAGTATGTCGCCGCACAGAATCTCGCGCCGCGCTTGCGCTTCTACCCGGGCAGCTTCTTCGACGATCCGCTGCCGAGCGCCGACGTGCTGGTAATGGGACACATCCTGCACGACTGGGATCTCGACAAGAAGCAGATGCTGCTGCGCAAGGCCTACGAGGCGCTGCCGGCCGGCGGCTCGCTGATCGTCTATGAGGCGATCATCGACGACGCGCGGCGGCAGAACGCTTTCGGCCTGCTGATGAGCCTCAATATGCTCATCGAGACCGAGGGCGGCTTCGACTTCACCGGCGCCGACTGCGCCGGATGGATGCGCGAGGTCGGCTTCCGCGAGACGCGCGTCGAGGCGCTCGACGGCCCCGACTCGATGGTCATCGGCGTCAAGTAGCCTCGCCGCGTCACTTCACTTTGGTCCCGGGCGCGAAGCGGCGCCCGGGTGCCAAGACCGCCAGACCGTCGTCATCACTCGCGGCCAGCAGCATGCCTTGGCTTTCGACGCCGCGCAGCACGGCGGGCTTGAGATTGGCGACCACGACGATTTGCCGGCCGACGAGAAAGCGCGGATCGTAGGCGGCGCGGATCCCGGCGACCAGCTGGCGCGGCGTCGGCTCGCCAATGTCGACCTGCAGCACGAGCAGGCGATCGGCCTTCGGATGCGCTTCGGCGGCGCAAATGATGCCGACGCGCAGGTCGACGCGGGCGAACTCTTCGATGCTGATCTGCTCGGCGGCTTCCATGCGATCTCCCGGTGGTGACGGTCAGTGCGCGCCTTCGAGTTGGTGGACGCGCTCCTCCAGCTCTTTGACCCGCTGGCGCAGTTGATCGACTTCCTCGGTTTGTTGGGTGGCCACAGGGGGCGGCACGGCGACAGCCGGCGGTGCCGTGGCGGGCACCAGCGTCGGCACGCCTGTCGGCGCGAGGGTTGGAACGGCCGTCGGCGGCGGGGTCGACGTCAGCGTCGGCGCCACTGTGGCGGTTGCCTCGGGTGCTGTCGGCGTGAAGGGCGCATCGAGCACGGCGACGGAATCGGGTGTGCGCAATATCATTTCGGTTGCGCCCTGAAATTGATCGACCGGACCGGTGGCGACGATCGCGTGGCCGACATAGTCGGGCCAGGTGACGAACCAGCCGCGTATCAACGTGAGATAGACTTCGCGGCGCGACGCATCGAAGTAGAGCCGGATCACCGGATCGTCATCCTTCTGATCGACGATCGTGCCGCGAATCGAGCAGACGCGATCGACACACGACGCGGCATCCCGCCAGTCGATGGAATCTTGCGCCGCGGCCAGCGTGCAGACGCCGAGCACCGCGCCGGCGACGGCCCCAGCGATCCTATGCGGAGACCAAGCGTTCGAAGGCATCGTCGGCCAGATCGGTCAGCGCGCCGACGACGACGTCAGCGTCCAGCGCCGGGTGCGTGCTGAGCACGCCGACGGTCGGCATACCGGCGCGGCGGCCGGATTCGATACCGGGAGGCGCATCCTCGACCACCACACAGCGCGCCGGCGCGGTGCTAAGGCGCGCGGCAGCGGTCAGAAACGGCTCGGGATGCGGCTTGCCCTGGATCACGTCTTCGGCCGCGATGACCGCGTCGAAGACGTCGCCCAGCTCGAGCGCGGCAATGATCGCCTCGGTGTTGGCACGCGGTCCGGAGCTGGCGATCGCCTGGCGCCAGCCGGCCGCCGCCAAGCGCGCCAGCCAATCACGCGCGCCGGGCAACGGCGCGACGCCCTGGCTGCGCACCAGGGCGCGATAGCGGTCCTCTTTCGCCGTGCCGAGGCGGACGATATCCGCATCGCTCACGTTCGGATCGACCAAGCGTCGCAGCACGGCGTCGTTGCGCAAGCCGAACGTCGCGGCGAAGGTGCGGCGATCGAGCTCGCGCCCGAGCGTCGCGAGCATCTCCTGCCAGGCGCGGAAGTGCAGCTCGCCGGAGTCGACCAGCGTGCCGTCCATGTCCCACAGCACGGCGCGTGGTGCGTGCGGCGCCATCACTTCAGGCGCTTCACCCAGTCGTCCTCTTCGAACCAGGTGTACATCATGTCGTAAATGGCACCGGAATCGTCGATGTCGGCGAGCGCGTTCTGCATCAAGTTGACGAGCAGCGGATCGTTCGGCGGCAGCGCGATGCCGAGCGGCTCGAAGGTGAACGGCGTGTCGAGCGTCGCCAGGTCGTCGCTGCGATAGCGATAGACGCTCACCATGCAAAACGGATGGTCGGCGATCAGCGCATCGACTTTGCCCTGGCGCACCAGGTCGACGCCCTTGTCGAGCGTATCGACCAGCGTCATCGTCGCCTTCGGAATTGTTTGCTGTGCGAACTTCTCCGCCGTCGAGCCGCGCAGCGCCGCGACCTTGACCGTCGGCGTGTCGATCTCTTCGGCTTTGCGCAGCTTCGAGAGCGTTTTCGACTTGGTGAGGATCGACATGCCCGAGACCAGGTACGGGCCGACGAAGGCGACCTTCATGTTGCGCTGCGGTGTCATGGTCAGGCCGGAGATCGCCATGTCGACGTCGCCGCGCTGTACGGCCGGCAGGAGCTCGTCGAACTGCATCGGCACCATTTTCACGCCCACGCCCATCGAGCGCGCCAGCGCGCCCGCCAGATCGACATCGAGGCCGATGATCGAGCCGTCCTTGGCCGTCGCCGACAGCGGCGGCTGCGTGCCGCTGGTGGCAACGCGCAGCTCGCCACGCTGTGCGATGCGGTCGATGACCGGTGAAGCCGAGCCCGACGCGGCGGACGAATGTCCCATCATACTGCAGCCGGCAAGCGCGACGCTCGCGAGCATGGACGCGACAACAGAACTGCGCTTCATGAATCCTCCTCGGCGAACGCGGCGGGGCGCTCGCTCCTCGAACCTCGCCGATCCGCCTCGGCACCGCGCATGCGCGTCAGCGCGGCCCGTAGCCAAGCCCTGTATTGAAGGCAAGCCCGATTGACCGCATGCGACACGCACGCGACGCTGATCATCGCATGGATGCCGACGAGCGCGAACCTATCGAAATCCCGATGTCCGCGCTCAGCCCCGACGCTCTGCGTGGTCTGATCGAGGAGTTCGTCAGTCGCGACGGCACCGACTACGGCCGCGTCGAGCGCAGCCTCGACGCGAAGGTCCGCGACGTCATGCGCCAGCTGTCGCGCGGCGAGGTGAAGATCCTCTTCGACCCGGAGTCGCGCGGCACGCACATCGTGACGGGCGGAAAAGGAATTCACAGATGAACACAGATGGCCACGGACAAAACCGGAGCCTCAGTTAGAAAGGCGACGACTCTGCTCAAAGCGGCCGAACGACTTCTTAGGGTCTCGGTGTCGTCGAGCACGTGGCCTCCCCGAACTCGATTGGCGGCGACTCGAATCCTCAGAACCCAAATAAGGAATGCAGGCTCGGGGACGGTGGGTGGTTACCAGCTCGAGGCCTCCGTTCTTTATCTGTGGCCATCTGTGTTCATCTGTGGATTCCGATCTTCTTCTGTCGCGTTCGCCTGCAGCAGGTAAGGCATGATGAGCGCGAAGAGGTTGACGTTCGGGCGGTAGCGCATCACCAGGCCACCGAGCGTCGCGAAGACGCGGCCGAGCAGGACGAAATCGCCGGGCACGGCGACGATCGGGTTGTCGCGCGTCAGATGCAGCACCTTCTGCATGGCGCCGCTGGCGTCGAGGTCGGCGATGGCTGCGGCGTCGGCGCGGAACGCGTCGAGTAGCAGATCGGCAAAGCCGCGCAGCGCCGCGTCGCCACCGTCGCGGCTGCGAAAGCCCATGCTGGCGAAGAGCGTCGCCATGCGCGCAGCATCGCGGCTTAGAATGGCGAGACAGAGCCCGGCGTAGGCGTGGCGGCGCTGCGGCGCGTAGGTCTGCACGCAACCGAAATCGAGCAAGGCCAGGCGCGGACCACCATCGCCTTCCAACACCAGGAAATTGCCCGGGTGCGGGTCGGCCTGCAGGAGACCGAACTCCAGGACCTGCGCGCAGAAGGCGCGCAGCAGGATCGTGAAGAGGCGATCGCGATCGGCAGTGCCGTCGGCACCGCGCTGCTCGCAGGTGTCGAGGAAGTCGGTGAGGCGCGTGCCCGCCAGGTATTCCAACACGAGCACGCGCTGCGTCGACAACTCCGCGTGTACGCGCGGCACGGCGATCTCGCCATCGCCGGCAAAGCAGCGCGCGAACGCCTGCGCGTGCTCGGCCTCGGCGCGGTAGTCGAGCTCGGCGCGCACCGAGCGCGCCAGCTCGGCGGCGACCGTATCGAGGTCCATGAACGGCGCCAGCTCGCGCAGCGCCGGTGCAACTGTCGCCAGCGCCGCGAGATCGGTCTCGACGATCGCCGCGATACCCGGCAGCTGTATCTTCACCGCCACCGGCGTGTCGTCGTGCAGCCGCGCGGCGTGCACCTGGGCCAGCGATGCGGCGGCGATCGGTTCGGCGTCGAACGACGCGAACACCGTCAGCGGCAGTCCGCCGAGCTCAGCTTCGATCTGCTGGGCTATGTCGGCCAGCGCCAGCGGTGGGACGCGATCCTGCAAGCGACCCAACGCGGTGACATAGGCGTCGGGCAACAGATCCATCCGACTGGAGGCGAACTGGCCGAGCTTCAGCACGCCGCCGCGCAGCTCGACGCACAGCTGGTAGAGTCGCTCCGCGCTACGCGTGTGCAGGGCGGCGAGCGCCGTCGCATCGGCGGCATCGCCGAGCCATTCGCGGCGCGGACGGCTGAGCGTCGTCTGCCAGCGATACTCGGCCACGACGCGCCCGAGCTCGGCGGCGACGCGCGCGAAGCGCGGCACGGCGCGCACCGCATCGGCGACGACTGCGGCCTGCTCGGCGGCAGCGTCCCAGAGACCGCGGCATTCGCGCGCCACGACGGCGGCGTCGGTCGCCGCATCGGCGACGAGTGTCTCGAGGTGCTCGAGCGCATTGGCGATGAGGCCCGCCGCGGCGGCGGCGACGTCGACTGCGGCGGCAAACGCGCCGTTGCGGCTCTGGGTGTGATCAGTCATCGGCATGGTCGATCTCCTTCAGGCAGTGGTTGCAACGAAACGGCGGTGCGCCGGGCCGGTCGAGCACGCCGATGCCGGCGCGCGCGCCTTTGGCGAGAATGGCATTGCAGGTGTCGCAGACGGCGTTGACGTTGAGCGTCACGCGGTGCCAGCCGAGCACTTGCGCCGGCGCAGTCGCGGTCGGTTCGGGGGGCGGCTCGATCGTCCGGCGCGGTGACCGCCCGCCGCGCGCGGCGCGGGCGATTGCGGCGCTGTCCTGCACGACGTCCTCCACAAGCCCGAAGGTGTGCTGCAGAACGTTGCGCACCAGATTGGAGACCGACAGTCCAAGATCCATCGCGCGCCGCTTCACTTCGTCGTCGAGCGACTCGGGAATGCGCGCGTGGATGACACGCTCCTTCTTGGACTTCTCCGCCGCCATGCCGTGCGTGTGCGTTTGTATACGAATGTATACGACCGTCAACTCAGCTCGAAGGTGATGAGGGAGAAGAAGTCCACAGATGAACACAGATCCCCGCTCAATCGCCCCGCCCCAGGATAAACACAGAGGGAGTGAGCTGATGGAGCCGGTTCGTCAAAATCAAAACGGAACGGCGAAGCGGCGGGGCGGTGAACCCCACACGATCATTTGCCGGGCAGCGCTGTGAACTCCTGGGGCGGGGTGATTGAGCGGGGGTCCGTGTTCATCTGTGGAAGTGTTTTCTCCGCGGTATCGAACGACGGAAACGTGCTAGGCGGCGAGTATGGCGATGCCCATTGCAGACGGCGATCCGTGGCACGGCGCGAATCCGATCGACCCGGCGTTTCGCGCCGACCCGCATCCCTATCTGCACCGGCTGCGCGAGCTGGCGCCGGTCGACCAGACGCCGATCGGCGTCTGGCGCCTGACGCGCTACGCCGACTGCGTGCGCTTGCTGACGCAGGTGCCGACCGGCGTGCGTCTCACCGACGGCAGCTTGCCGGGCGAGGGCATGGTCCCAAACGCAGGACCGGCGCGCTTCATGTTGCAGCAGGATCCACCGAATCACACGCGCCTGCGCAAACTGGTCAGCAAAGCTTTCACGCCGCGCGCCATCGAGCGCTTGCGGGCGCGCGCACAGGAAGTCGCCGACGCGCAGATCGATGCGGTGGCGGCGCGCGGTGAAATGGACGTCATCGCCGATCTCGCCTTGCCGGTGCCGGCGACGATGATCTGCGAGATGATGGGTGTACCGCTGAGCGAACGCGATCGCTTTACGGAATGGACCGCGCAGGCGACGCATCTGCTGGCGTTCATGCTGGCGCCGCCCGATGTGCTGGAGCGCGCCGTCGCGGCCGCCAACGCCCTGCGCGAGTATTTCGAAGCGCTGATCGCCGCGCGCCGCGCCCACCTCACCGACGATATCTTGAGCGATCTGATTCGCGCCGAGGAATCCGGCGATCGCCTGAGCGGCGACGAGCTGCTGTCGCAATGCATCGGCCTGTTGATCGCGGGATTCGAGACGACCATCGGCTTGATCGGCAACGGCGTGCTTGCCTTGATCCGTCACCCCGACCAGCTCGCGCGCTTGCGCGCCGAGCCGGCGTTGATCGGCAGCGCGGTCGAAGAATGCCTGCGCTTCGACGGTCCGATCGCGCTGACGCCGCGCTACCTGCACGCCGACGCCGAGATCGGCGGCGTGACCATCCCGAAAGACAGCCAGGTATGGGCGATGCTGTTTGCCGCCAACCGCGATCCGGCGCGCTTTGCCGATCCCGACCGCTTCGACATTGGGCGCGCCGACAATGCCCACCTGGCGTTTGGCGGTGCGGCGCACTTCTGTCTCGGCGCGCATCTGGCGCGCATGGAAGCGCAGATCGCCATCGGGACGTTTGCCCGCCGCGTCGAGGCGCCGAGGTTCGCAGCCGCCGAGCTCGAGTGGGGCCGTTCGCTGTTCCGCGTCCTCGGCCGTCTGCCGGTCCAATTCGCCTCGGTGCGCTGACCGGAAGCGCCACAGATGAACACGGATCCCGCCCGAACGCCCCTCCCCGGGAGATCACAGATCTGATTCATGAGAGCGCGGCCTCGGACTTCGGACTATTGAAGTGTGCGCGCCTGAGCCACTCGACTGTGCGTGTTCCGAAGGGTTGCTCTCTGCACCGATCCGGCGGCGGGCGATCGGGCGGGGATCCGTATTCGTCTGTGGGTCCTGGTGATCTTCGGATCCTCGCTCACGACAGACCATCTTCGGGGAAACCGTTGAAGCCGAAGTAGACGCGCGCGGCTGGGTAGCCGGCGGCGTGCAGCGCGGCGACCATGGCGTCGCCGGCCGCGTCGTTCCACGAGTGGACGAGAAAGCGGCCGACCACAGGCTTGTGCGCGACCACCCAGCGCACCACGCCCATACCCGTGTCGTCGCGCGCCGAATCGACGTAGTACTCGCCGCCCAAGTCGTGATCGAGTGAGACGAGGTCCCACGCCTGACGCCCCAGCGCGTCGATGGCGTCCGCAGCGGTTGTGACGATGGCCGCGGTTGGCTGCGCCGCGACAAAGCGCGCGCAGCGGATCGGATCGTCATCGAGAAACAGGACGCCGCTCATCGGCGCGCGCCCCGGGGATCGGAGCGCTCTGGGATACACCGCGCGCCGCCAGGCCGACGCCATTGGCCGGACGGGACAACGGTGCACCGCGAGTGGTGACGCACGAGCGAGAGGTGCCGGTGCAAGATGCGTCGCCTGCGGCGCGGCGGGCTCTGGGGTGAGGTGCGGAGATCTCGTCGGGCCTGGCCTAGAAGTCCACGCGCAACGCAAGGCCTTGGCCGTCCTCCATCGGGGCGATGCCCCAGTGGGCGTGCGGCTCCGGGTCGACGCCGCCGCGCGCGACGAACTGTTGATAGTCTTCCCAGCCGGTCAGCGGCTCCCACGGCGTGAGCAGGATCTGCGCCTCGCCGACGGCGCTGTTGATGAAGAACAGCATGGCGGCGTTGCCGTACGATTCTTTGGCCAGCAAGACCGACGCGGCGGCGGCGTTGATGAAGAGGTTGCCGACGTGCAACAGCCAGCCGGTACGCTGCTTGGCGCGGCCGGCGGCTCCGTAGAGAATCTCCTCTCCCGCAGCCAGCTGCGCGGCGCGCTCGTCGTGCGTCGCGAACGGCATCTCGTAGATTGGATCGGCCCCGGAGCGCCCGGGCAGCGGCGCGGCGAGCAAGTACGCCGTACCGATGAGGCCGAGGCTGGAGTTCAGGATGTCGTACGTCTGATCGTTCGAGTCCTTCTCGACCGCCGCAGTTCCGGCGCCCGCCAACATGCCGCCGGCGTTCACCGCCAGGAATCCGTAGTACCACCACGCCGCGTGCGTGCGACTATCCTCCAAACGTTGCGTGACGAAGTCGAGGCGCTGCATCAGCTGCGGCTCGCTCAGCTGGGCAGCTTCCTGTGCCGTGATCGGCTTGGCTCCCGGCACGCCCGGATCGAACGCCTCTTTGGCGAACTTGACGCCTTCGTTCATCGCCGTGCAGCCGTTCATGCTCAGCCCGACCGCGACGGCGAGCACACACACCACAGTTCGCCAACCCTCCAGCCTCACACTGCGATCTCGCGCCATGGTGAATCGTTTTATCGGCTTTTTGCCGTGACCAGAAGTCAGCTCGCGGCGATTCTTGAGCTCGCATCCGAATGCGCTGCCGCATCGAACCGAGCAGCGGGCGGCGCGGTTTCCCCGGCCGAGACGATCGGCTAGGCAGCTCGCCTATGACTGACACGACATCGCGCGGCGCCCTGCTCGCCGGGGTCCGCATCATCGAAAGCTCGCTGCTCGGCCCGGCCGGCGTCGGCATGCAGCTCGCCGATCTCGGCGCCGAGGTGATCAAGGTCGAGAACCCGGGCGGCGACTACGTGCGCAAGATGGCGTTCCCGATCATCGACGGCATCTCGCTGCTGCACTGGCATCTCAACCGTGGCAAGAAGAGCGTCGTCATCGATCTGCGCAAGCCGGAAGGCGTGCAGCTCTACGAGGAGCTGGTGCGCGGCGCCGACGCCGTCATCGAGGCGATGCGCCCCGGCGCACTCGAGCGCCGCGGCCTCGGCTACGAGAAGCTGTGCGAGCTCAACTCACGCATCGTCTTCTGCCAGATCTCCGGCTACGGCCTCACCGGTCCCTACCGCGACATGCCGAGCCACGGCATCGCCTACGATGCGTGGGCCGGCGCGGCGCGCCCGGCGTTCAACGCCGCCGGCCAGCCGACCATCCCGAGCTACACCACCATCGGCATCAACGCCGGCCCGCTCTACGCCGCGCTCGGCATCTGCGCCGCGATCATCCGCGCCCGTGCCACCGGTCAGCCGTGTCGTTTCGAAGTCGCGCAGAGCGACGCGGCGGCGGCCTTCAATTGGAATGGCATCGAGGGCAACAAGGCCTACGAGCGGCCGGAGGACGAAGTCACCGGCAACGACGGCGACGGCAAGGGCGAGCGCCGCCCGGTCGGCGACAACAGCATGACCGAAGGCGCGCGCTACCAGTACTTCCGCTCCAAGGATGGCATCGTGCTGTTCATGGCCTCGGAGCGCGAGTTCTGGAAGAACTTCGCCTACGGCATCAATCGGCCGGAACTGTACGACCAGAACCCCGGCGCCAAGTACGCCGACCACGCGCGCGGCAATGTCGCCCTGCGCCGCACGCTCGACGAGATCTTCGCCACCCGCAGCACCGCCGAATGGGTGCGGTTCGGTCAGGAGGCCAACACACCGATCGCGCCGGTCAACGATACCAAGACCATTACGCGCGACCCGCAGTTCAAAGATCGCCTGCCGCTCAGCTCGTATCGCGACTCCGGCACCGATCTCATGCCGTCGCCGATCAAGCTGGTCGGCGAAGATCTCCCGATCTCCGACAAAGCCGCCATCGAGCCCGGCCGCGACACCGACGCCGTTCTGCGCGAGGTGCTCGGCTACGACGCCGACCGCATCGCATCGCTGCGCGCATCGGGCGTGTTGGGATAGGTCACCGCCGGCGCGGTGGTGGTTGTGCGGCCGGCGCGCACGACTCGCGTCTATCGCGGGGAGTTCTTGGGGCACCGCTCCGCATGCGGATTCTGCACATCACGCGAGAGCAAGCGCACTGACGGATAGCCGGGAATCACACGTGCGCGGTCACCTGCGGCACCATTGGCGACGACATGCTGCCGGCTGCGTGCCCGCCGACCGCGACGCCGACCGCGACAGTTACCGCTACGGCGACCATCACCGTCACCGTCACACCAACCAACACGCGTCGTGCGGACGGTGCGGTCTGCACCATCCCTTCCGACTTTAGCTCCGCGTTCTGCGTAGATGGCCTCTGCTGCGACACGGCATGTATCGGCGAGCAGGAGCAGTGCGATCTACCGGACAGAGCGGGACGTGCGTCCTGGCGCGTGCCGAGGCGCCGGCGATGTCCCAGCTGGGCTTGCTGCTTGGCGGTGCGATCCGGGCGCTGGTCGGTGCGCTGCGGGTTGGTGTCGCTCAGGCGGCGCGACCGTGTGAAGTAGCCGCGCGCTCCACGGCGGTGGAGCGCGCGGGCGGCGCGCAGCAGCGGTGACGGCCATCGGACGGGGGACGCCCGACGGCCACTGCGCGACGCCCGCGCCGGGGACGGATCAGTTGCAGCGCGCCAGCGCCGCCGCCGTGCAGCTGGTGAAGCGGTCGTCGACCGAGCCGTTGTTGTCGTAGTCGAGATCCAGCCCGCCGTCCGCGGTCAGCGTGACGAGCGAAGTCTGGCCGTCGACGGTAGCGCGCAGCTGGCCGCCGGTGCCGCAGTCGCCACTGGCGGGATACATGAGCGGCTCGACGGTCTCGAAGGAGACGGTGCCGGCGCAGTCGGTGGCGACGCTGCCCGATGCTTCGACCACGGAGCTGCCGTCGGCGTTGAGCGTCACGGTCTCGCTGACGTTGAAGTCGCCGGCGACCTTACTGTGGCCGGCGCCGGCTTCGATGTGCGCGTCGACGTCGATCCCGAAGGCTTGTCCGATCGGCAACGGCACGCCGGGACAGCCGTTCGGCGAGGTGATGTTGAAGGTGCCGTCGATGAAGGACTGCGCGTTGCCCGAGCCGTTGCGACAGGCGGCGAACGTGAACGTCAGCTGGCTGCCGCCGCTGCTCGGGGCGCAGTCGGTCGAGAGCGTGCCGCCGCCGCTGCACGGAATGGCGATCGGCGGGATCTGCAGCGCCGCCTGACCGATCGCCGCCCGATTCGTGCTGCCGCCGCCGGCGAAGTCGGACAATCCAGCGATACTGCTGAGCACACCCGAGACAAATTTCTGCACCTTGGTCGCACTGGCCGCGCTGCCGGGCGTGTTGGTCGGACCGCTCACCGGCGTGAGCGTCGGCGTCCTGGTCGCGCCCGCGGCCTGCGTCGGTGTGGCGCTGCGCGGTGTGTTGGTCGGCCGCGTCGTCGCCGTCGGCTTCGGCGTGCCGTTGTTGTTGTGGTGATCGTCGCTGCCGCAGCCGGCAGCGACCGTACAGAGCGCGGCCAGTGCGGCCGCCCATCGCATCGTTCTCATCCCTCAATACCTCCCCTGGCCCAGTAAGCGGGTGCACAAAGCACCCCGCCGGGGGAGCGTTCGAGGGCGTTGAACGGCGTTCAGCGGAGGTGAACGGGCGATGCACGTGTCGGTGGGCGGGGAGCAATCGAAGTCTTTCCGACTGACCCCTGACACCCGAAATCTGACACCGGCTCTACGGCCTCACTTCGTAATACGCGTTCACCGGGTTGGCGAAGTCGTGGCGCTTGAAGCGCGTGAAGCCGGCCTTGGCGGTCATCTCGCGCGCCAGCGGCTCGGGCAGTCCGAGCGTGCCGAGGCCGGTGCCGCCGGGTTCCGACAGGCTCGACGACAAGCAGCTCAAGACCGAGAAGCCGTACATCATCGCGGCCATCGGGTTGTCGGCGAGATTCGCCTCGAAGCTCGGCTTGGCATTCATGTCGGCGATGAGCCAGGTGCCGTCCGTCTTCAGGGCGCGGCGCACGCTGTGCATCATCGCCTGCGGCTGCGTCATGTCGTGCAGGCAGTCAAAGGCGGTGACGAAGTCGAAGCGCGCGTCCTCGGCAAGCGGCTCGCGGCTGGCGTCGTGGAAGTGCGCGTTGCCGACGCCGGCCGCGCGCAGCGCCTCGCCGGCAAGCGTCAGCGCGTGCTGCGAGATGTCATAGCCGTGAAACTGCGAGCGCGGGAATGCCTTGGCCATTTCGATGACGGCCGTGCCGGCGCCGCAGCCGATGTCGGCGACCAGCGCGCCGGCTTCGAGCTTGGCAACGACGCCGTCGAGCTGCGGCAAGGCGATCGGTACCAGCATGCTGCGAAACCACGGCGCGAAGCCGCCGTCGACCCCGCGCGCGCCTTCGCAGCCGAAGGCGTCGTACGGCAGGCCGATGCCGGTGCGAAACGAATCGCACAGTTGATCGAGCACGCCGATCTGCGCCGGCAACCCGATGAAGAGGCCGGCCGAGAACGCCGGGCTGTTCTCGTTCGACAGTACCAACGCGCCGATGTCCGACAGGCGAAAGCCGCCGTGCCCGTCGTACTCCAGCAAACCCGCCGACGCCTGGCCCTGTAGCCACTCGCGCAGCCAGCGCTCGTGCAGGCCGGTTTTGGCGGCGAGCGCCGCGCTGGTCATGGCGCCGGCGCCGTCGAGCGCCTTGTAGAGGCCGAGCTTGTTGCCGAGGTAGATCATGCCGGAGACGACGAAGCCGCTGACCTGATCGAAGACGCGCTTGATGAAAGTGCCGAGCTGCGACTCGAAATCGCTTTCGGACATCGCCATGCGATTCACCACACGCCGCTGTTCGGCATCGACAGCCAGGGCTCCTGCGGCGGCAGCGGGTTGCCGCGCTGCAACAGCTCGATCGAGATGCCGTCGGGCGAGCGAATGAACGCCATGTGGCCGTCGCGCGGCGGCCGGTTGATCGTCACGCCGGCGTCCTGCAGTTGCTGGCACTTGGCGTAGATGTCGTCGACCAGGTAGGCGAGGTGGCCGAAGTTGCGTCCGCCGCCGTACGGCTCGGGATCCCAATTGTAGGTCAACTCGACCTGCGCCTGGGGATTCTCTTCGGCGCCCAGAAATACCAGGGTGTAGCGGCCCTGCGGCCGTTCCTGCCGGCTCACTTCCTGGAGGCCAAGCTTGTTGCAGTAGAAGTCCAGGGAGGCGTCGAGATCGGTGACCCGTACCATCGTATGGAGATAGCGCATGCGGCGGATCTAGCAGCGCGGCAGGCGTCTCGGAATAGCGTCGCGACGCGTAGCGAAAAATGCACAGATGAGCGCAGATCTCTCGCAATCGCCCCTACCCCGCTTGCGCTGGCGCGCGGTCGCCCCAATCGGTGGCGTTGCGCTAGCGGAAGATCTGACGCGGATCTTTGGTGTGCCGGGATGCTAACGGCGGGCGCGTGTACGGTCTCCGATCTCAAAGCGCAGGCACTTTGCCCGGAGCAGCTGCGGCAGCGGCGAGCGGCATCCACCAGCGACTGAGATCGAGCTCAACCGCGTCGAACGGCTCGGCGCGTACCGTGCACGCGCCGCGAAACCCCGCGGCCGGCGTCCAGGGATCGTCGTCGCGGCGGAACACTTCCAGCGTCTGCGCCAGCGGGTCGACCATCCATAGATGCGGCACGCCTTCGCGCGCGTAAATGCGCATCTTGCGCGTGCGATCGATCAGTTTCGTGCTCGGCGACTCGACTTCGCACAGCCAATCGGGCGCCAGCGTGAAGCCGACCACGTGCGGCATCACCGGCATGCGTGCACGGCGCCAACCGGCCCAATCCGGAACGACCACGTCCGACCCGAGATCAAGCTCTGGTTCGACGAGGATCCACCAGCCTCCGGGTGCGGCGCTGCCCGGCGGTTGCCCGAACCCGCCGTAGACGTCGAAGCCGAGGGCGGTTGCGGCGTACGCGTGCGGCGACGCCGGCCGCGGCGACGCATCCAAGTCGCCGTCGATGATCTCCGCGACGCAGGTGTCTGGCAGCTGCACCAGATCCGCGAAGGAGGCGCCGCGCTTCACCAACTTCATACGGCGACGCTAGCACGCACGCAGCGAGCCAAAATAGGTGCAACACGTCGATGCGGCGCCCCGTTCCTCCCGCGCCGCGCGCCGCGCTAGCATATACGTCATGCTGATTCGCGACCCGGTGCACGGCGACATCTCGCTCAGCCCAATCGAGGCGGCGGTGCTCGATCTGCCGGACGTACAGCGGCTGCGCGGCGTGAAGCAGCTCGGCACCGCCTATCTCGTCTATCCCGGCGCGTTACATACGCGCTTCGACCACTCGCTCGGTGCCAGCGCGTTGGCGCATCGCGTCGTCGCGGCCTTGCGCCGCGACGGCCAGCACATCACGACCGGGGACGAGAATCTCATCGCGGTGGGGACGTTGCTGCACGATGTGACGCACGTGCCGTTCGGGCACACGTTGGAGGACGAGCGCCGCCTCTTCCCGCGCCATGACAAGGGCACGCGCCTGGCACGCATGCTCGACGGCGAGCTCGGCGACGGGCTCGTGCGGCTCGGCATCCGCGCCGAGATTGCCGCGCTGCTCGGCGCGGGCGACGGCGCGCTGCCGGCGTGGGCGAGCGAGATCGTCTCCAGCACGGTCGACGCCGACCTGCTCGACTATCTGCGCCGCGATTCCCGCTTCACCGGGCTGGCGCACGACTACGACGACCGCGTCTTCCACTACTTCACCATCGCCGACGGGCGACTGGCGCTGTCGATGGCGAAGCACGGCATGGATCGGCCCGACGCGCGCTCCGAGGTCATCCAGTTGCTGCGCATGCGCTATTTCCTGACCGAGCGCGTCTACTACCATCACACGAAGGTCGCGGCCGGTGCGATGATCTCGAAAGCCGTCGAGCTGGCGCTCGATGCGGGCGTCCTCACCGAGTCGGATTTGCTCGGACTGAACGATTGGACGTTGCTCGACCGCTTACAGCACAGCGGCGAGCCGGCAATCGCAGCGCTGATCGGACGTCTGCAACGACGCGAGTTGCTCAAACGTGGCTACGTCGTCTCGGCGCGCAGCGTCGAGGCGGGCGCGCGCGCGGCATTGGTGACGCGCTACCATGAGGCGCGCGGCGCGCGCCGCGCCGCCGAGGCGGCGCTGGCGGCGGCATTGGGCTGCGCGGCCGGCGAAGTCATTCTCTACTGCCCGGCGCTGACGGTGATGAAAGAAGCGTCGGCACGCGTCGTCACCAGCCGCGGTATCGGCGCGCTGAACGATCCGATCGATCCAGCCGGCGCCGAGATCCGCGCCCTCGAAGAGCGCTACGCGCAGCTCTGGCGCTTGTACCTCTTCGTTCCGGCAAACGTCGCGGAACGCGCCGCGGCCGCCGGCGCCGAGCTGTTTGGGCATGCGAGCGAGCACCGATGATCGCCCGCCGGCGCTCGGGATGCGCGCGGCACGCCGGGCTGTGGCCGTTGTCGAAACGTTCATCGCGCCACAACTCGGACGACTGGCGGCGTCGAACGTTCATCCCGCCCTCGTCGGCGCGCGTCCCATTCATGCGCGACGATCTCTGCCAAGACCAACGCGAGCAGCCAGACGACGCGCCTGCCGTAGCGATCGTGCGTCGACGTCAGGGCCCCGCACACCGCGGCGTTGACCAGCACGAAAAGCAAGACGGCGCGCGCCAGCAGGCGCGACGTAGGCGAGATGGCCACGGGCCAGATCGATCGCCTGGGCAGAGCGATGAGCAACAGCGCCAGTGCCGAGATCAGCACCACCGGCCGGTGGACGCGGTCGAGCGATAGTCCGATGTCGCGCAGCGCGGCGCGCTGCTGCAGCGAACCTTGCCAGGCGTTGTACTCGCGCGGAAAGTGCGCGTGAAGCGCCGTGTCGACCGCGGTGTCGGTCCCGTAGTGCTCGTGAAATGAGCCGGTTGAGAACGTGTTCAGCTGGGCCCAGAATCCCGCGCCGGCGCCGCGCACGACGGCGGCCCAGTGATAGCGCCAGGTGTCGCGGAGAATCGGCCAGGTGACCGCTTCGGGGGTGTCGAAGCCACCGAGACCGGTCAGCGGCGAATCGGCCGCCCACAGGAACCAGTCTCCGCTCGCGCTGCGTACGCGGTCGCGGTCGGCGCACAGCGCATAGGGCTCGAGCGTACAGCGTTCGTCGAGCAACTCGCCGACGGCGCCGAGCTCGATCCAGCGCGCCAGCAAAAACACCTGCGATCCGGCTGGCCCACTCATGCGGCCGCTCAGTGCACCGTTCACCGCTGGCAGCGCGACGAGAGCCAGCGCGAAGGCGATCCACGCGGCGCCGTAGGCGCGCCGGTGCGTCCGCCAGTGCGGCTGCAGCAGCGCCCGCATGCAGATGAGAAAGAGCGGCAGGATGATCAGATTCGAGCTGTGCACCAGCGCGATGAAGGCGATGACGAGTACCAGGAACAGTGCCTGCCCGCGGCGTGCCAGCCGTCCGTCGAGCACAAGGGTCATGACGGCCACGAACAACAGGCCGGTGAAGAGGTCCGCCATGACGATGCTGCTGACCCATGCGACGCAGCTCACGGCGATGAGCAGCAGCGTGATCGCCGCGCTGCGCCAGGCGCCCGCCGCGCGCCGGTCTTGGCGCGCCTGCACGAAGCATTGGATCAGCAGCGCGGCGAGTAGCGATTGCAGCAGCACCGTCGACCACAGCGACGCGCCGACGGCGCGCGACAGCCAGAGGAACATCGAATAAAATACCGGACGATCGCGCGGGATCTCGAACGTGAACGAGCTGCGCACGTAGGCGCCGGTGTCGGAGTGGACGAGCGGGTAGCCGTTGAGCATCGCGACGCTCGCCAAGCCGATCATCGGGATGACGAGCACCAGTGTGCGCTGCAGCGCCGCCGACAGACGGCGGCGCATCGGCGGACATGCCCTCGACATCGGCGGGAAGGGTCGTCGCTGCAGCAGCCGCTAGCGCAAACGCGCCAGCAGCGGCGGGCCGAGCACCAGCAGGCCGATCACCATCGCACCGATGGCGGAAATCAGTACGGCGCCGGCGGCAACGTCCTTGGCGTGCTGCACCAGCGGATGAAATTCCGGCGAGGCGACGTCGGCGAGGAATTCGAAGGCGGTGTTGAGCGCCTCAGCGCTCCACACCGACATGATGGCCAGGACGATCCAGCACCACTCGCCGGTGCTCAGGCGCAAGACGAATCCGAGGATCAGGACCGCGACCGTCGCCGCGGCATGGATCCAGGCGTTGTGCTGCGAGCGCAGCATCGTCAGTACGCCGGCCAAAGCGTAGCGAAAGGCGCGCACGCGGCCGGCGATCTCGAACGGTGGCGAGGTCATCGCTCAGGGTGCCGCGGGAACCTGCCACGCCGGCGCGCCGTCGGCCTTGCGCAACAGCATCTGCGCTGCCGAGGCGTGCACGGCGAGTGCCAGGCGCTCCTGCTCCTCGGCGTCGAAGAACACCAGACCGGGATCGCCCTTCATCAGCGCCAAGATCGCGCGCAAGTGGCCGGCGGCGCCGGTGTAGGTGAGCGCCGGCCCATCCCGATTGACGCTCAGGATGGCGCGACTGTTGTCGCCCGACAGCACCAGGCCCGAGCCGTCCGCGTCGACACCCAGTACGACGCGCGGCGTGCCGCTGGGGTCGAGCACGGACAGCCCGCTGGTTGCCGTCAGCAGTACGCGCACGTGACCGTCGGCGTCGGTGAGCTTGAGCGAATGGCCCTCGAGGGCGCGATCGTCGACCGCGCCGAGGAACAGCGCGCCCGCCAACCCCACGCTCAATCCGAGAACGATGCGATGCAGGCGGCGTTGGCTGCGCTCCAACTGCGCCAGGCGTTGTTGCAGCGACGCGTCACTCGACATGCCCAGCACTCCTTCAGCGCGGCCGGCGTGCGCACGCCGACGCGGCGACGCGCACGGCACGAGCCGGTTAGATGACTTCGCGCTCCTTCAATTCGGCGACGCGTTCCCACGAGTAGCCGAGTACCTCGGTCAACACTTGCTCGGTGTGCTCACCGAACTCCGGCGCCGGCAGGCGCACGCTGCCCGGCGTTTCGCTGAGGCGAAACGGCATGCCGATGACCTGGGTGGCGCCGAAGCGCGGATGCTCGAAGTCGACGACGTAGTCGTTCGCTGTGACCTGCGGATCGTTCGGCAGATCGTCG
>Ga0265314_10000928_pt1 | contig 34540 bp, 23 predicted proteins | sample 4126metaG_FD_203106 | JGI IMG/M metagenome (GOLD analysis project Ga0265314, IMG submission 203106) | Rhizosphere microbial communities from Carex aquatilis grown in University of Washington, Seatle, WA, United States - 4-1-26 metaG | ecosystem: Host-associated > Plants > Roots > Rhizosphere >...
CCATATTGTCCGCCTTGAAGCCGTTCACCGGGTAGCCCGTAAAATCAAAATCGAGCTTCTTCATCCCGTTGTAACTCAAAAACAGGTTCAACTGCGTCTGGTATCCCGTCGCGATGTGCCCGCTGACCTGATCGAACGCCCCGCCCAGATCAAAACTCGAGGTCGTGAACATGATCGGCAGATGCGCTTTCTGAAACTGCGCCACCTGCTCGGCCGTCCCGACATACGGCGACGCCGCCATGGGCACCGCCGCCGCAAAGACCGACGGATCGCCGTTCACCGCACGCAAGGTCGCCCCGCCGCCGAGAGAATAACCCGTCACATACACCCGCGACGGATCCAGCGACGGATATTCCTTGAGTGTGTATTTCACCAGCTTCGGCAAAGCTTCCGAAAGCACATTCGTCGCGCTCTGATGCTCCGGCGCCACGATGGCAAACCGTTCGCTCCCCGCCAGTGGCAGCAAGCCGATCTCCTCCACAAATTGCCGCGGATCGTCCCCGCCGCCATGAAGTGCCAGAATCAGCGGCACCGTTCCCGCCGGCGCGGTGCCGTCTTTCACTTCCGCGGGCACGTAATCAAACCACGTCTGCACGTATTCGCCGTTGGGCTGCTTCACGTCGCTGAACCGGTCCTCGCTGTGGGCAATCACATGGATGCCATCCTGCGTGGCGCCGTTGAATACTGCATTCCGCACGCACAGCGACAGCGGCGCCTGGTCCATGCTGTAACCCTGATACGGCGTCCCGGCATCGTGCAGCCCCGGCTTGGTCACCGGCACCCGCATTTCCTTGATAAACAGGTTGTAGTAGGCATCGTGAATGTATTTGGCCACATCCGGATTCTGATCCTTGGCCACCATCACGCGCTTCTGCGGCAGCGACTGGTCAAAATAAGTATCGACCCCGCCAGCGCTCGCATACGCCTCCGCGTCGTTGATTTTTTTGTACTTCTCCACCACCGCGTCCGGGGCATTGACCAGATATGCCGGCACCAGCCCCGCCACCTGACTCACGCCCTGCATGTTGCCGTTGATCAGGAGCATCCCCGCGATTCGGCTCACATAATCCAGCGTTCCCGCGACGTAGTTGTTCAAAAACGTCGCCCCGCCGTCGATGCCGATGACGTACGTGTAGCCAAAGCCGCCGAAATATTCCGCATCCGAATATCCCGCGCCGCCGCGCCCGCCTTCGCCCGCTTTTTGTGCGAGCATCGCGGTCTGCAGGGCGTAATAGCATTTCTGATCCACCGGTCCAAACGCCCGGCCATCGGCGGGTGTCACGAGGATCACACTGCCGATCGCCTCATCGATGATTTTGGTCAGCCCGAGCTGCTTGAGATATGCCAGCGCCTCATCCTTGCTGGCAAAGGGCCTTTCGGCAAACACCAGGATGTCGGTATTGAGTCGCGCCGCCGCCCGCCCGCCATAGAGATTCGCCGAGCGATAAATAAACGTCGTCCCCTTCGGAAAGCCCTCCAGCACGGGGTGGGATTTGAATGTCCGGCCGGCATTCCCCTCCAGTCCTGCAACCGCCGTGGGGCCATTGGCTCGTGCTTCCTCGAGCGTCTCGAACGTCGCCGCGTTCTTCTGACTTCCCGAATAATTCAGGGCAAAAGCGGTCATTGGAAAAGCCAGCGCCGCGCCGATGATCATCCTCGCCCAGAATTCTTTCTTCCACATGCGGAGGACTCCTTGTTTCATTGAATTGCTGAATGGCTGCCGGATCGCGCGATGCATTACCTCGTGCCGGATGATATCCGAATCGGTCGTTTGCATCCGCCCCGGTGCCTGTCGCCTGGTCATGCGATCCGCAAAAACGACATCGCCCGCGCAGGCTGCAGCCAAGAGAAAGGCTGCGGCCCGGGCGAGCGACGTGCGCTTCAATCAATATCGCGACTCGTGAAAACGAGGGTCGTTTTAGAAAATAACCGGTTTCCCCAGCTTGCGCCGCAGCACCTGTATCTGCCCGAGATGCATCGCCAGGTGCACACTCCCCAGCCCCGCCGCCGCCGCCACGTTCGGAATGAAATCCACCGGCCCCTTGGCTTCAAACTGCTGCGGCGTCACGGTCTTGACCCATTCGATCGAAGCCGCCCGCACCTTGTCAAAAAGCGCCAGGAGATCCGCCTTCTTCGCGAGCTTGCCCGCATCGTCGCTGGCGTGACTCCCCTTGGTACCATACATGTCCTTGAATCCCGCCGGCAGCTCCGGCATCTTGGCACCGCAGCCCGTATAAATCCCCACCTCCGCGCAAATAAGATGCCCCAGCTGCCAGTTGGCGTGGTTGGCGCCAGGCACTGGCCGCACCAGGAGATCCGCGTCGGAAAGATCCGCCACGTGATTCTTGAGTATGTCCTGGCTCCATTTGAGTTCCGCCGCAAAATGGTCGTTGAGATTCATGCGTGGTTCCTTTCCTCGAAAAATAGGGTGAATGGGGTTTAAACCGGGAATCATAGCCCAGCCACCCCCACTCAGGGGGTATTTCCCACAAATATTTGGTGGAAAAGACTGGCATTCTTGCCCCCAATCGGATGAAGTGGAGGGAGGAATGGGGAAAGAAATCAGGCTTTGGCCTGATTTGTCGAAGGTTGAAAGGGGAATGGTTTATGCGAACCGCACATCATCCGCACGGCTTGGGCAGACGGGAACTCAAAGATCTGGCGGACAAACACGATGCCGCCGGTATTGATGACATGGAATTTCTGGAAACCCTGGCCCGCCGGCGCTGCATGCTGATGCCGCCCTGGATCTATCACATCCGCAATGACGGCAAGCTCCAGAAACTTACGCCCGTGCGCTACGGCGAGGATTACAACCTCGACAAGCCATCGATCCTGCTGGATGTGATGGACAAACTGCCGAAGGTGCACTGAAGCAATTTCCGCAAAAATTGAGGATTGGCGCCGCGTGCGGCGCCACAGTGGAATTCTGCGCCTCGACCCGTTACAAAAACCGGGGCGCACCGTGTTTCGCTGGCGGCTTTTTCTCGGAGCGGTTCATGAAGATTTACACCCGGCAGGGAGATCAGGGGATCTCCGGACTCTTTGACGGCCGCCGGGTTCCCAAGAATCACCTCCGCCTCGAGACCTACGGCACGCTTGACGAACTCAATAGCCACCTGGGCCTCGCGATCGCCGAGTGCCGGCATGAAGCATTCCGCCTCGAACTGAAAAAACTACAACAGGAGCTTTTTCTATTGGGCGCCGATCTGGCGACACCCTTGGGCTCGCCAAATGAAGCCAAGGTCCATCGCACGAGCGCGCAGGAAGTCGAGGCGCTCGAAGATCGCATCGACCGCGCCACAGCGCAACTGCCTCCGCTGAAAAGATTTATTTTGCCCGGTGGGGGGGTTACCGCGTGCCGGCTGCATGTGGCCCGTACCGTCTGCCGGCGGGCTGAACGGGCCCTGGTTTCGCTGATGCACCAGGAGCCGCCTGAGCCTGTTGGGGAACACCCGCTGATCTATATCAACCGATTAAGTGATCTTTTGTTTACCTACGCCCGGCTGGCCAACCATCTGGATGGAATAGCGGACGTCGAATGGGTCACAGAAAAATAGCCGGGTTTCCGCAACAAAAGCCCGTTTGCAGCGATATCTCTATCAACATCTCGCGTCTTTGAACTTTCCGGAGCGAAGAAAATGGAAAATCCCCGTCTTAACCCTTCCCGCCGTTCAGTCATCACTGCCGCGGCGGCCACCGTGAGTCTGCCCCTCGTGGAATCCGCACTTGGCCGTCTGCGGGCGGCACAGGCGGCGGCGCCGGCACCGGCTCCGCAGGCGCGCGGCGGGGCCCCGGAAAAGCCCGGGTATTTCGATACCCAGCTCACCCCGGCAAACGTGAAGGATAAGGAATTTACCGTGGTAAAGAACCACAAGGTGCTGCTGGTCCGTGAAGGGGACAACATCACCGCGATCACCAGCGTCTGCACCCATCGCGGCTGCACCATTACCCCTACTGCCGGTGAGCCGGTAATGACCTGCGGCTGCCACAAGGCTCAATTCAATCTCAATGGCAGCGTCGCCCACGGGCCCGCGACGGTTCCGCTGAACCATTACGCGGTCAAGCTCAATGACAAGGGGAATATTGAAGTGGATCCCGGGCAGACCGTGGCCAGGGACGCCAAGGAAGCCGTGGTGGTTTCCAAAGCTGCCGCGACGCAATCTGCCTGAAGCGCGATTGCGGCGAATCAAGCGCCGGACGAAAATGGGCCGATGGAGATCAGACGATCTCCCCGGCCTTTTTATTTTTGCGGAGCGATGCCATGGATGGTTTTTCACGTCGGCAGGTGCTGAGCGTTCTCGGAGCGGCGACGGCGGTCTCCTGCTGCGGCGCGGGCGGTTGCCAGAGCACCGAGGAAAAAGCGCAGGAGAAGCCCGCGCAGATCACCTCGGGAACGGTCACGCTCGGGCCGGCCAGCGGCTTTCCCGCGGGGTCGGTCCATCTGCAGTACCAGGCGCTCTACGGCATCGTTGTCGTTAACGATTCGGGCACGCCGGTCGCCATTCGCCCCAAGTGCACGCACAAGGGTTGCCTCGCGGATTGGAAGGACGATCAGCGGGAGTTCGTCTGCCCGTGTCATGGATCGAAGTTCAATATCCTGGGACTGCCGACGCATGGGCCGGCGGAGAAACCGCTGGCGGCGGTCTCCTGCATGAAGGCGGCCGATGGAACCGTGTCGGTGGATTTGACGAAGCTGTACATGATGTAAAAACACCCTCCCCCGATTGCCGCCCGCCCGCTTTTCTTTCGCAGATGGCTGAACCATAATGATCGCGCCCGCAGTGCAAATCCGACGGGTGAACGATTGGTTGTGGAGTTGAATATGGCCCGAACGCGGAAGAGCCGGCGGAACTTTTCAGCACTTTTGCATGTCGCCCTGCTGAGCGCCCTCGCGGGAAGCGCCGCTCCGGCATTGGCGCAGGGGGAGGTCCGGGCCGCGCCGGTAATCGGTAAATCGCTGCGTTACTGCAATCCCCTGCCGATTCCACTGGGGCAGGGGGCGGCGGCATCGGGGGATGTGACGGTGATCCGGGAAAAGGACAAATACTACATGTACTGTACGGGCGGCGGGGCCTGGGTCTCGGGAGACCTGGTCAACTGGGAGTACCACGCGGTGCAGGGGCGGGTACCGGTGGCGCCGGACGTGGTGAAATACAATGGCTATTTCTACATGTGTGGGAACAACGACAACGGCGGCGACCTGTTCCGGTCGACCGATCCGCTGGGGCCGTTTGAGGATCTGGGGCCCTGGAAAAATACCGGCGACGCCACCACCGGCTGGGCGAACGCGTTCGATATGAAGATTTTCGTGGACACCGACAACAAGCCCTATCTGTATTTTCCCGGCCGCGCCGAAAAAGGAATTTATGTCGTGCCGCTCAAGCCCGACGACCTGACGACGTTTGAGGGCACTCCCAAACACCTGTTCGCGTTCGATCCGGATCACATCTGGGAACGCTACGGCGAGATGAACGAATATCCGGACGTCTCGTGGGTCGAAGGGCCGTGGATTTTCAAGCACGGCGATACGTATTACCTGCAGTATTCCGCCTCCGGAACGCAGTGGAAAACCTACGCCACCGGCATGTACAAAGGACCCGGCGCGACCGGGCCCTTCACTTATCAGCCGACCAATCCGCTGCTCCGCAAGACCGACGGCGTCGTCACCGGCCCGGGTCATGGATGCGCCGTGCAGGCGCCCGATGGAACCTGGTGGCAGTTCTATACGATTGTCTTTGGCAATCCGCCCGGCGGCCGGCGCATCGGGATGGATCCCTACGGTTTCGATAAAGACGGCAATGCCTTCGTCCATGGCCCGACCGAAACGCCGCAATGGGCTCCCGGTGTCATCCCCGATCCCGCTGAACACAACGATTCCGGGTCGATCCCGGTCACCATCAACAAACTCCGCGCGATGAACGCCCAGAGCAGTTTTTCCTCGCAGAAGCCCGGCCACGATGCGGCGTACGCGATCGACAATTCCAACGGCACCTGGTGGGAACCGGCCGACGACGACGCCCAGCCGACGCTGACCGTCGATCTTTCCCCGGCGACGCGCTTCGATCCGGTGCAGACGTTCACGATTGATTCGGCGCGGATTCTCTTTAACGGCGGCGGCGGCGCTGGCGGCAGGGGCGGTCGCGGTGCGGGCAGGGGGGCAGCGCCGGTTCCGGTGCCGACGGCCAGCGCCCCGGCGGGACCGCCGGTGAGCGCGTATCAATATAAGATCGAGGCCTCGGCCGATGGCCAGACATACCAGGTGGTGCTCGACCGGACCGGCAACGCCGTTTCGCGGAACACGGTCTTCGACGAGTTTCCGCCGACGACAGCGCGGTTTGTGCGGCTGACGGTGACCAACTGGCCGCGGAATGGCGGCCCGCTGGGCGTGATCGAATTCACTGTTTTTGGCAAACCTATCCGGCTAATCAAGTGAGCGGCGCAATGGTGATTACCTCGAGAAAGTGTGGAGTACCCCGGCGGCTTGACAATTTGCTGATAATTTTATAATTAAGTTAAATAATTACCCACGCGGAGATTTTATGCCCCTTTCCCAAACCCCGGTCGAGTTCTGGTTTGTCACCGGCTCGCAGCATCTTTATGGCCCGGCGGCGCTCAAGCAGGTCGCGGCAAACGCGCAGCAGATCGTCGCGGCGCTCAATGAATCCCGGGTATTGCCCGGGCAAATTACGTTCAAACCGATTGTCACCTCGCCTGAGGAGGCGCGGGCGCTTTGCCTCGATGCCACGCGCCATCCGCAGTGCGCGGGTCTGATTTTCTGGATGCACACCTTTTCGCCCTCGAAGATGTGGATCGGCGGGCTCACCCATCTGCACAAGCCGTTCCTGCACCTGCACACGCAGTTCAACCGCGATCTGCCCTGGTCGAAGATCGACATGGATTTCATGAACCTCAACCAGGCGGCCCACGGCGACCGCGAGGCGGGGTTCATTCACACCCGGCTGCGGCTCAATCGCAAGGTGGTGGTCGGGCATTGGTCCGATGGCCAGACGCAGGCGAGCATCGGCACATGGATGCGCAGCGCCCGGGCGCATCACGAGATGCAGGGGATGAAGGTCGCGCGCTTCGGTGACAATATGCGTTACGTGGCGGTGACCGAGGGAGACAAGGTCGCCGCGGAGGCGACCCTCGGTATTTCGGTGAATACCTACGGCGTGGGGGACCTGGTCAAAAGCATCAGCGAGGTTGCCGACGCCGCGGTGACGAAACTGGCCGATGATTACGAAGCGCGCTATACCGTCGCCGCGGAACTGCGAAAAGGCGGCGCCCGGCACGAGTCGCTGCGCGAGGGGGCGCGGATTGAGCTGGGCCTCCGGGCTTTCCTCGAGGCGGGGAATTTTAAAGCGTTCACGACCACGTTCGAGGACTTGCACGGGCTGCGGCAACTTCCGGGCCTCGCGGTGCAGCGCCTGATGGCCGACGGCTACGGCTTTGGCGCCGAGGGAGACTGGAAGACTTCCGCTCTCCTGCGCGCGATGAAGGTAATCGGCGAGGGCCTCAAGGGCGGCACTTCGTTCATGGAGGATTACACCTACCACATGGAGCCGGGAAATCACCTGGTGCTGGGCGCACACATGCTGGAGATCTGCGAATCGATCGCTGCCGGCAAACCGTCGCTCGAGGTTCATCCCCTGGGCATCGGCGGCAAGGAAGATCCGGTGCGGCTGGTGTTCGATACGCCCGCGGGCGCGGCGATCAATGCGTCGCTGATCGACCTGGGGAATCGGTTTCGCCTCCTGGTCAATGAAGTGGAAGTGGTGGCGCCGCCCGAGCCGCTGCCGAAACTGCCGGTGGCGCGGGCGGTGTGGAAGTGCAAGCCGGACTTCAAGACCGCATGCGGGGCGTGGATTCTCGCGGGCGGCGCACATCACACCGGATTTTCGCAAAGCGTGAAAACCGAGCATATCGAAGATCTCGCCCGCATGCTCAATGTTGAGCTTGTGATCATCGACGGCAAAACCGAAACCCGCGCCTTTGAACAGCAATTGCGCGCCGGAGAGATTTACTACCACCTCGCCCCCGGACTGGGCCGCGTTTAACCAACCACACCGGAGCTTACGATGTCGACCTACTCCCTGGGACTGGATTACGGCACCGGATCGGTGCGGGCGATCCTGGTGAACACGCGCACCGGCGAAGAAATCGCCACCTCGGTTTTTGATTATCCCCACGGCACCGGCGGCGTGATCACGTCGGAGCGCGATCCGAACCTGGCCCGGCAGCATCCCAGGGATTATGCCGACGGCGCGGTGACGACGGTGCGCGCGGTGCTTGCCGAGGCGGCAAAAAAGGGGGTTGCGCCGGATCAGATTATTGGCATCGGGGTGGACACAACCGGCTCGACGCCGATTCCGGTGGATGCCCGCGGCGTGCCGCTGGCGTTTGATCCGCGGTTTGAGAAAAATCCGGCGGCGCTGGCCTGGCTGTGGAAGGACCACACCTCGCATGCGGAGGCGGAGGAGATCACCGCGGTCGCCACCAAAATGCATCCGGAATACATGGCCAAGATCGGCGGTCGGTATTCCTCGGAATGGTTCTGGGCCAAAATTCTGCACTGCGCCCGCACCGCGCCGGATGTGTTTGATGCCGCGGCGACGTGGGTGGAATTTGCGGATTATGTGCCGGCATTGCTTTGCGGCACGATGGCTCCCGAAAAAATTCGCCGGGGCATCTGTGCGGCGGGACACAAGGCATTTTTTCATTCAGCCTGGGGCGGGTATCCGGATGTCGCCTTTCTCAAGGCCTTGGACCCGCGGCTGGAGCGCGTGCGCAATTCGCTGCCGAATAAAATCTATACGGCGGCGGACCAGGCCGGCACGCTCTCGGCGGAATGGGCCGAGAAGCTCGGCCTGAAGGCCGGCATCCCGGTGGCGGTGGGGGCGTTCGATGTGCATCTGGGGGCGGTGGGCTCGGGGATTGCTCCGGGGGTGCTGGTCAAAATCATGGGCACTTCCACCTGCGATCTGGCGATTTCGGAATGCAGCAAGCCGATCGCGGATGTGCCGGGGATTTGCGGAATCGTGCCGGGGTCTGTGATTCCGGATTTCTATGGGCTCGAGGCGGGGCAGTCGGCGGTGGGGGATATTTTCAATTGGTTTGTCAGCGTGATTCAGCCGGGCGGGGCGACCGAGGCGGATCACCGGAAGCTCACGGAAAAAGCCGCGGCACTCAAGCCCGGCGAATCCGGCTTGCTCGTGCTCGACTGGCACAACGGCAACCGCACGATTCTGGTGGATCAGCGACTGACGGGTTTGATCGTCGGCCTGACGCTGCACTCTTCGCCGGCGGAAATCTATCGGGCGCTGATCGAGGCGACGGCGTTTGGGGCGCGGGTGATCATGGAGCGCTACGAGGAATACTGCGGCCCGATGAAGCGGATCGTCAATGGCGGCGGCATCGCGGCCAAGAATCCGGTGGCGATGCAGATTTATGCCGACGTCATGGGCCGGGCCGTTTCGGTCACCCGCTCGCAGCAGACCTGCGCCCTGGGCAGCGCGATCGCCGGGGCGGTGGTGGCGGGCGAAAAGACCGGCGGGCACAAGGATTTCGCCGGCGCAATTTCCGCGATGGCCAGCCCCGCGGACCGCACCTTCACGCCCGATCCGCAGGCGGTTGACGTGTACAACCAGCTTTATGTGCTCTACCGCCGGCTGCACGATGCCTTCGGCACCGCCAACCACACAGAGAGCCTGGGCAACGTGATGAAGAAGCTGCTCACGATGCGCGACGCCGCCAGAAAACACTGAGCGGCAGATCCGACAAAAGGAATCCCATGTCCTTCGACGCTCTAAAGAAAACCTGCCACCGCCTCAATCTCGCAATCGTCGAGGCGGGCCTCGTGAAACTGACGTGGGGCAATGCCTCGCTGGTCGATCGCGCCCAGAATGTGATGGCGATCAAACCCTCCGGCGTACCATACGCAATGCTCTCGCCCGATGACATCGTGATCCTCTCACTTGCCACGGGCGAGCGCGTGGAAGGCGCCAAGAACCCGTCGTCCGATACGCCCACACACCTGCACCTGTATCAGCAGTTCCCGAACGTCGGCGCGATCGTTCACACCCATTCTGACTACGCAACATCTTTTGCCCAGGCATTGGTCGATCTGCCCTGCATGGGCACCACGCATGCGGATCATTTTTATGGCACCATTCCCTGCACCCGCCACATGCGGCCCGATGAAATCGCCGGCGAATACGAACTCAACACCGGCAAGGTCATTGTGGAAACCTTCCGCAAACGCAGCATCAACCCGGACCAGGTTCCCGCAGTGCTGGTCGCCGGTCACGCGCCGTTTGCCTGGGGGGCGACCGCCGACAAGGCCCTCGAAAATGCCATCGTGGTGGAGTACGTCGCGAAGATGCAGTTGCAGGCCTGCACGCTCCGGGGAAAATTCACCGACGCCGAGCCGATCCCTCAGGCGCTTCTCGACAAACATTTCCTGCGAAAACACGGGCCTCGGGCGTATTACGGCCAGCCTGGGGCAACGTGAACCGGCAGGGTGACTGACTGGACAAACACGGCTAATTTCGTAAGACTGTTTCGTTATGTGCCGACGAATGGTCCCTCCCGCTCGCCAACTCTTGTCCGCGAGCCCCAGCAAGGATGGCCCTTTGTGCACGCATCTTTGGAGCACGTCATGGTATCAACGTTGAGTCGCGCCCGGCGCGCCGCATTTCTGTCTCTCGCGGCCACGCTCGCGTTTTCGGTTTCCGCCTTTGGTGCGGATCCCGGCAAAATCGTGGTGCAGGTCGACAAGCCCGGCGCAAAAATCAGCCCCACGCTCTTTGGCCTGATGACCGAGGAAATCAATCATTCCTATGACGGCGGACTTTATGGCGAATTGATCCAGAACCGGATTTTCAAAAATGGGGCCGAGGGCCGGGGCGGGCGCGGCGGACGCGGCGCACCCCCAGCTGCTGATCAACCCGAAGCCGCGGGTCCCCTGAGCCCGATCCAGGGAGCCGCCCACTGGTATCTGCTTTCACCCGCTCCGGGTGCGGCCACCGCGGCGCTCGATACCAATGACCCCGTGAACACCACCGCCCTCACCACCAGCCTGAAGCTCACCATCGCGGACGCTCCCGCGGGCGGCCGGGCCGGCGTCGCCAACGATGGCTTCTGGGGCATCCCCGTCAAGCCTAACACCACCTATCAGTGCTCGTTTTACGCCAAGGCCTCGGACGGATTCTCGGGTCCGTTGACCGTGGATATTGAATCGCGCGATGGCAAGACCATCCACGCAACGACGACGGTGCCGGCGATCACCAGCGCGTGGAAGCAGTACCAGGTGACCCTCAAGACCGGTGCGGTGACTGCGACCGCCGACACCGTGTTTGCCATCACGGGCGCTTCCAAGGGCTCGGTCGATGTCAATCTGGTCTCACTTTTCCCGCCGACCTTCAAGGAACGCACCGGCGCCGCCCTCGGCGGGCGCCCGCACACCGGATTCCGCTCCGATATCATGCAGCTCCTGGACGATATGCACCCCGCATTCCTGCGGTTCCCCGGAGGCAACTACGTCGAGGGGCCGGACATCGCGGACCGCTACGATTTCAAAACCACCATCGGGTCCTGGGAAGATCGCCCCGGTCATGCCGGTTCGTGGGGCTATCGCTCCACCGACGGCCTGGGCCTGCTGGAGTACCTCGAATGGTGCGAAGAACTGAAGATGGAACCGGTCCTGGCCGTCTGGGATGGCCTGAACCTCAACGGCGGGCGCACGGTGGTCACCGGCGATGCGCTTAAGCCTTACATTCAGGATGCCCTGGATGAGATTGAATATGTCAGCGGCGACGCGGGCACGCAGTGGGGCGCCCGCCGCGCCAAGGATGGCCACCCCGCCCCGTTCAAGCTCACCTATGTCGAAATCGGCAACGAGGATAACCTCAACGGTGGAACGGCCACCTACCGCGGCGAGGGCGGCCGCTTCGATCTGTTTTACAACGCCATCAAGGCCAAATATCCGGACATCCAGGTGATCGCGACCACCAATCCCGGCGTCAAGCACGATGTGATTGATAACCACGCATATATGTCTCCGGCGTCGGCGATCCGCAGCGCGCATCAGTATGACCGCACCGACCGCAATGGTCCGAAGGTTTTCGAAGGCGAATGGGCCTCGCAGGAACAGGGCCAGCGCCCGCTCACGCCGACCTTCCAGTGCGCGCTTTCCGATGGCGCGTTCCTCACCGGCCTGCAGCGCAACGCGGACATCGTGATCATGTCCTGCTATGCCCCGCTGCTCACGCGCATCGAAAACGGCGGCCACCAGTGGAACACCGACTTGATCGGCTATGACACGCTGAGTGCGTACGCTTCCCCGCCCTATTACGTCCAGAAAATGTTCAACAACGCGCGCGGCGACGTGGTGATTCCGATCGAGTCGATCACCCCGGCGACGATTCCGACGCCCGCCTCGCAGCCGGCGCCCGACCCCCAGGCCGCGGGCCAGGGTTTTGGCCGGCGCGGCCGTGGCGGTCCGCCGCAGCAGCCGAACGTCAATGAGCCGCTCTTCGCCTGTGCGAGCAAGGAAGACGCGTCCGGGGACATCATCCTCAAGGTTGTGAATGTCTTTGATCTCGAGCAGCCGATGAGCGTGGACCTGCAGGGCGCCACGGTGCTCAAGAACGCCTCCGGCCAGGTCATGACGGGCCAGCCGGGCGATACCAACACCATCGACGATCCCATGCACACCGTGCCCAAGGACTTTGCCGTCAGCGATGCGGGCGCATCGTGGCAGCACACGTTCCCCGGCAACTCGATTACGGTGATCCGCTTCAAGACAAAGTAAATCCGTGCAATTCCATCGCTTTGGCGGGCAGGGTAACATGCACATTCCATTTCCGAAGCCGTTTGGCGTGCGTGTAACCGGGTAACTCAATCAAGGAGCTCCTCCCATGAGCAAACGAACAGTCTTCGCACTGAGCATCTGTGCGGTGATGAGCGCCGTGACCGTGTGCGGCGTCCGGGCCCAGGCCCCGGGTGGCGGCGGAGGTCGGGGCGCGGGGCCGGGAGGCGGTTTCGGAGGAGGCGGATTTGGCGGCGCAGCGCCCGGCGGGCGCGGCGGCCGTGGAGGCAGGGGCGGCGGATTCGGAGCCCCACCGGGGCCTCCCGCGCCGGTGCCGCCCGAGGTCGCGATCCCGCGTCCGACGACCGACGAGCTTGCCAAGATCAACGCCGACCTCCAGCAATTCGCCAGCACCTCGCCCGACAGGAATCTCCTGGAAAAGTATCAATCGCTCCTGACGGTGCAGATGCCCCGGGACAATCCGTGCATCCGCCCGGCCGCCGGCGTCCGCAACGGCAGGCACCAGGCCTTCGTGGACACCGCCAAGAACAACAACAGTGACATTCTCTTTTACGGCGATTCGATCACCGACCTGCTCAATTCCGAAGCCGACGGCCAGGGCAATCCCGGCGGCAAGCCGCAGGTCGAAAAGTATTTCGGCGACGCCAAAATCGCCAACTTCGGCGTCTCGGGCGATACCACCCAGGGCATCCTCTGGGGCCTGCAGAACGGCGAAGGCCGGAACGGCGACACCCCCGTCGCCATGCAGCCCAAGGCCATCATGCTGATGATCGGAACCAACAGCACCGGCAATGCCAGCGGACCGGAAATCGCCGAAGGCATCGGCGCCGTGGTGCTCGAGTTGCGCAAGGATTTCCCCGGCGCCAAAATTCTCCTGATGGCCATCTTCCCCCGCGGCACCGGCCCCTCCGATTCCAACCGCATCAAGGTTGAGGAGGCCAACAAAATCATCGCGAAGCTCGACGACAAACAGCATGTGTTTTTCATGAGCATCAATGACAAATTCCTCGACGACAAGGGCGGTCTCATCGGCTTCCGCGAGAGCGATCACCTGCACCCGGTCACCCAGGGATTTGATATCTGGATGTCATCGGTGGCGCCCACGCTCAAGGGCTGGGCCCAGTAAAATGTGATCCTGGCCGCTGGCGGGATTGAGTCCGAGATGAGGTCAAAAAATGCCATTTTCGGGCTAATTTCCGCCATGCCATGTGGAGAGATTTTGGCTTAGGGTTCAGGCTGTTAAACCAGTTCTGAAAACGGGCCGGAGCCCATCAACTCGCTCCATCCGCCTGTTTCTTTGAGCCGCATTTTTCGAGCCGCACATTTGGTTCAGCCACAAGGTCTTGTGTCTTTAGGATTTTTTGGTTCGGTTCATCTTTTGACTGTTTCCTGGAGTATCGTCATGCGTAAATCGCTCCTCGGTGCGTCCTTCGCAATTCTGGCCGCCGTCACCCTCGCGGCACGGGGGCAGCAGGCGCCCTCCGCCGCGACGGCACTGGCCGATGACTGGAAGCCCTGCTCGACCAACATCGTCGGCCAGCAGTATCCGCAGGTGAATTCGGCCCGGCAGGTGCGGTTCCGCATCAGTGCACCGCAGGCCCAGAGCATTCGCGTGCTCAACACGACCCTCGTGAAAGATGAAAACGGCGTCTTCACCGGCATCACCGCCCCGCAGGATCCGGGGTTTCATTATTACCAGATGACCGTTGACGGCCTGAATGTCGCCGATCCGAACAGCGAGAGCTTCTTTGGCTCCGGCAACATGCGCAGCGGCATCGAAGTGCCCGAAGCCGGTGTCGATTTCTTTGACAACAAGGACGTCCCCCACGGCAATATCCTGTCCCACTGGTACAAGGGAAAGTCGAACGGGGCAAACCGTCAGGCCTGGGTCTATCTGCCGCCGGACTATGAGAAGGATGCCACCAAGCATTACCCGGTGCTCTACCTGCAGCATGGCATGGGCGAAGACCGCCGGGCCTGGAGCCAGCAGGGACACGTCAACTTTATCCTCGACAACCTGATCGCCGACGGCAAAGCCAAGCCGATGATCGTGGTGATGGAGGATGGCGGGATCACCCCGGGCATGAACGGGGGCGGCGGCGGCGGCGGACCGGGAGGTGGCGGGCGGGGCGGATTTCCGGGTGGTGGACGCGGCGGGTTCCCCGGTAGCGGACCCGGCGGGCCCGGCGCAGCGCCGGCAGGTCCCGGCGGCGGGGCGATGGGGCCTGTGATGTCACAGGACGGTTATTTCTTCACCGGCGCGCCGGCGGCACCGGCCGGAGGCCCACCAGGCGGCGCGGGCGGCGGACGTCGCGGCGGCGGGTTTGGCGGCGGGGGCGGATTCGGTGGTGGCGGCGGCTTCGGCGGGGGAAGAGGCGGCTTTGGCGGCGGCATGAGCATGCCCTTCACCACCGAGATCATCTCCGACGAAATCCCCGAAATCGACGCAAGCTTCCGCACGATCGCCGATCGCGACCACCGTGCCATGGCCGGCCTCTCGCTCGGTGGAACCCAAACCTATCAGATCACCACGGCCAACAAAGACAAATTCGGATATGTGGGCATCTTCAGTGCCCCCTTCGGATTCCCCGGATTGGAAGCCTACACCCCAACGGCCGCGGAGTTCGACAAGACCTTCAAAGTTTTCTTCATTTCCATGGGTGGCAAGGAGGGCGCCGGCAGCGGCCGCCAGCCCGCCCAGACGCTCAAGGATGCCGGCGTGCAGCATGTCACGTATTTCGAAGCGCCCGGCACTGCGCATGAATTCCAGACGTGGCGCAAGGCACTGCACGAATTTGCACCGCTTCTGTTCCAGAACTGAGCGCCCGCGACAAACGGCCGGCGCCATAGAGACATTGGATTCGGAAAAATGACTGATTTCTAACGCGGCGAGTGATTCCGCATGCACGTTTACCTTTGACTGGAGGAATTTTATGGTCTCCCATCGTGGAAAATTACTGGCAATTGTGAGCGCTGTCGTGGCGGCAAGCGCGCTGGCCTTTGGCCAGGGCGCGCCAGGCGGCGGTGGCCCGGGTATGGGCGCGGCGCAGGCGCAGGCGCCGGCCGCAGCTCCCATTGAGGACTTCAAGCCCTCATCGCTCAATCAGCCCGGACAGCAGTTTCCGCAAGTTAACTCGCAGGGTTACGCCCGCTTCAGCGTGGTCGCGCCCAATGCACAGAACGTCACCGTCACGGCGGGCCTCGGCGGCGCCGGCGGCACCCCTCTCCATAAATCCGATGATGGCCGGACCTGGGTCGGCACCACCAACGGACCGATGGAAGAAGGATTCCACTACTATCACCTGCAGATCGACGGCACCAGTTACAACGACCCCGGCACGCTGAACTACTACGGCTCGACGCGCTGGGAAAGCGGCATTGAGATCCCCGCACACGACCAGGACTTTTATGCCCTGAAGGAAGTCCCGCACGGCAAGGTCGAGCAGATCCTCTTCCCCTCCAAGAGCACCAACACCGATCGCCGCGCCTTCGTCTATGTTCCGGCCGAATACGACAAAAACCCGGAAAAGCACTACCCGGTGCTCTATCTGCAGCACGGCTGGGGTGAAGACGAGACAGCCTGGATGAACCAGGGCCGCGCGAATCTGATCATGGACAACCTGCTCGCCGAAGGTAAGTCCAAGCCGTTCCTCATCGTCTGCACCTATGGCATGACCAACGAAGGCGGCGGGCCTGGCGGTCGCGGTGGCCGTGGCGGCCGCGGCGGTCGTGGTCCTGGTGGACCCGGCGGTTTCCCAGGCGGCGCTCCGGGCGGTGCACCAGGTGGTGCGCCGGGCGGATTCCCCGGTCGCGGTCCTGGCGCTATGGGGCCGGATAACGGCGGCCAGTTTGTCTTTACCGCAGCACCGGGCGCACCGGGCGGCGGTGGCCCGGGCGGTGGTACCGGCGGCGCCCCGAACATGAACGGCGCCGGCGGCCGCGCAGGCGGGTTTGGCGGGGGCGGCGGCGGTCGCGGCGGTGGGTTCGGTGGCATGGGGTCCAACCAGGGCTTCGACACCGTGCTCACGCAGGAACTGATCCCCTACGTCGATGCCAACTTCCGCACCCAGGCCGATCAGGCGCATCGCGCCATGGCCGGCCTCTCGATGGGCGGCATGGAAACGCACTCCATCACGCTGGCGCATCCCGACCTCTTCGGCTACTACGCCCTGCTTAGCGGCGGGACCTACACGCCCGAAGAAGTTGCAGCGCATAAGGACACCATCAAGCTGCTGTTCATGAGCTGCGGCAGCTTCGAACAGCCCGCCGGCGTCAAGAATGCCGCCGACGCGCTCAATCAGGCCGGCTTCAAGGCCGTCTCCTTCGTGTCGCCAAACACGCGGCACGAGTTTGAGACGTGGCGGCGCAGCCTCCATGAACTGGCCCCCATGCTCTTCCAGGACTGATCGTAATGGGAGCGCCAGGCGGCAAACGTCTGGCGCTCCTTTTTTCCATGGGAGAATTCAGACTTTCAACGGATGCCGCCCGGGCGGCTTTTCCTGCATGATTTGAAGCTGCTGCTTTTCCAGGACCCGTGAGCGGCCGTCGTTCTACAACCCTTCCCCATCGATTCAGAGGAGTGCCATCAGTGGCTGGTAAGAAATTCGTGGCGGCAATTGCCCTGGCCGGCGCCGTGGTGGGCGCAGGTTCTTTGGTGTTAGCTCAGGGCGGGCCTCGCGGGCCGGGGGGAGGGGCGCCGCCGGCCCCGCCCGAAGCGCCGGTCGTGCTCCTCAAAACAGCTCCAGCCGATGGCAAGCCGCAGATCAATGGGCCCCTGGTCACTGGCGCCGGCGTCAACCATTGGTTCCAGTTCCGCGTCCCGGCAACCGGTGATGCGCCGCTGGCATTCTCGGCGGAGAACCTCCCCGCCGGGCTCACCATCGACGCCAACACCGGCATCATCAACGGGTCCATCGCCAGTGCCTCCGCCACGCCGGTCACGATTCACATCAAGAACGCCAAAGGCGAAGCCGCCCGCGGCCTGGTCATCGTCGCCGGCGATCACAAACTCGCCCTGACGCCCCCGCTGGGATGGAATTCCTGGAACTGCTACGGCCTGAATGTCAGCGACGAAAAAATCCGCGCCGCCGCCGACGGCATGGAAAAATCCGGCCTCGCCGCACACGGATTCCAGTACATCAACATCGATGACGGCTGGAGCAATCGCGGCAGCGGCCCGAACACCCGCGACCCGGGCGGCGCTATCCTCACCAACCAGAAATTCCCCGACATGAAGGCCCTGGGCGAATACATCCACGCCAAGGGTCTCAAGTTCGGCATCTACTCCAGTCCCGGCCCCACCACCTGCGGCGGATGCGCCGCCACCTTTCAGCACGAGGAACAGGATGCCCGGACCTGGGCCTCCTGGGGCGTCGATTACATCAAGTATGACTGGTGCAGCTACGCCAACGTGCGCGACAAGCCCCAGGGGCTCGAAGGCGCCAAGTTCCCCTACCAGGTCCTGCGCGAGGCGCTCAATTCACTCGACCGCGACGTCGTCTTTTCCCTCTGCCAGTACGGCAACAACAATGTATGGGAATGGGGCGATGAAGCCGGCGTCAAGGGCAATCTCTGGCGCGTCACCGGCGATATTTCCACCGGCTTTAACGCCTGGTCGTCCATGTCCAACATCGGATTCCAGCAGAGCCCGCATTCTGAATTCGCCGGCCCCGGCCACTGGAATGACACCGACATGCTGATCGTCGGCAGCGTCGGCCTCTCCAACAACGGCACGCCCCGGCCCACGTCGCTGACGCAAAATGAACAGATGACCCATATCGGCCTCTGGTCCATGCTCGCGGCGCCCATGCTCCTGGGCTGCGATCTGAACCAGCTCGATGAATTCACCACCAACCTGATGGGCAACGATGAAGTGCTCGCCGTCAACCAGGATCCGCTGGGCCGGCAGGCCATCCGCATTGCGGCGCTCCATGCCAATGATGAGCCGGTCACGGCATCCGATGTCGCCACGCAGCCCGCGCCGCAGCCCGGCCGGGGACGCGGCCGCGGACCGGTCAATCCCTTCAACGCCGCCTCCAAGCAGATCTGGGCGCGCCCGCTTATTGATGGCACCGTTGCCGTGGGCTTGTTCAATCTCGACAACGATCCGGCCACCGTGCGGATATCGCTCAAGGAAATCGCCGACGGCCTGAAGGTCGATCTCGCCGGGCCGCTGCCGGTGCGCGACCTCTGGAAACTCACCGACCTCGCACCCGTCAGCGATGTCGTCTCCGCGGAGGTCCCGCGCCACGGCATGGTGCTGCTCAAGATCGGCAATCCCAAATCCCAGGCGGACTGCATCGCCGAAATTGTCAAAATGTACGCTTCAAGATAAGAAATCGGAGTTTTTCATGCCGCAACGTTTTGCGTCCAGAATGCCGCGGATCGCGGCCGCAATGGGTGTCGCCCTGTTTGCGGCGAAAGTCGGTTTCGCCGCCACCAGCGTCGCCCCATTTACCGGCGAATTGAAGGGCGAAGCGGCCGCCCCCGCCGAACCCCTCACCCTCTGGTACCGCCAGCCCGCCACCCAGTGGACCCAGGCGCTCCCCATCGGCAGCGGCAAACAGGGCGCAATGATGTTCGGCGGTATCGATTCCGAGGTGATCTGTCTCAACGAAACCAGCCTCTGGTCCGGCGGCCCCTATGACCCTTCCAATCCCGATGCCCCCGCCGCCCTCGCCGATGTGCGAAAGCTCCTCTTCGACAACCAGTTCCGCGAAGCCGAAAGTGCCATCACCCAGCACATGATGGCCAAGCCCGCCACCGAGGCCGCCTTTGAGCCGGTCGGCGATATCCTGCTGAGCTTTCCCAAGGTGGCCACCGCCGAAAATTATCACCGCGAGCTCAACCTCAAGACCGCCACCTCCAGTTCCCAGTTCACCGCCGACGGCGTCACCTACACCCGCGAACTTTTCGCCAGCAATCCCGACAACGTCATCGTCATGCGCCTCACCGCCAGCCAGCCCGGCAAGATCAATTTCAAACTCTCCATGCAGACCGGCGAACCGGTTACGACGACCGGCGGAAGCACCGGCGACACATTTATTTTCGACGGCGCCAACCGCGGCTTCTCCGGCAACGGCGTGAATATTCCCGCCGCGCTCAAGTTCCAGACCCGCGCCAGAATCCTTCACACCGGCGGCACCCTGACCAGGGGCGCACGCGATGTCACGCCGCCGGCGCCTCCCGCAGCTGATGCCGCACCGGCGGGGGGGGCACCAGGCGCTCCCGGTGGCCGCGGTGGGCGGGGAGGCCGCGGTGGACGCGGCGGCCCGACCGGCACGCAGATTCCCCTCGAGTATTCCGTCGAGAATGCCGACAGCGCCACGATTCTGATCACCTCCGCCACCAGCTTCAAAAATTTCCAGGACACCTCCGGCGATCCCAACGCCCTGGCCTCCGCGATCATCGACAAGGCCTCCGCCAAGGGCTACGACACGCTGCGGAAGGACCAGCTCACCGATTACCAGAATCTCTTCAATCGCGTCTCGCTCGACGTTGGCGCAGGCGCCGATGCCAGGCTCCCCACCGATGAGCGCATCCGCGATTTCCCCAAGAGCAACGATCCCTCGCTCCCCTCGCTCTATTTTCAGTACGGCCGCTACCTCCTCATCGGCAGCTCCCGTCCCGGCGGCCAGCCCGCCAACCTTCAGGGCATCTGGAACAGCGACATGAGTCCCTCCTGGGGCAGCAAGTTCACCATCAACATCAATACGGAGATGAACTACTGGCCGGTGAACAACACGAATCTCGGTGAATGCGTTGAGCCGCTGCTGGCAATGGTCGAAGACATGTCCGTCACCGGCGCCAGGACCGCCAAGGTCATGTACAACGCCCGCGGCTGGGTCGCCCATCACAACACTGACCTGTGGCGCGCCACCGCCCCCATCGATTTCCCCGCCTCCGGCATGTGGCCCTGCGGCGGCGCCTGGCTCTGCGACACCCTTTATGACCACTACGAATTCTCGCAGGACAAGGCCTTCCTGAAGCGCCTCTACGGCCCGATGAAAGGCGCCGCCGAATTCTTCCTCGATACGCTCATCGAAGATCCCAAGGGCCGCGGCCTGATCACCAGCCCCAGCGTTTCTCCGGAAGTGCCCCACGCCGGCGGAGGCTCAGTCGCCGCCGGACCAACGATCGACCGCCAGCTCATCCGCGACCTTTTCGCCCACTGCATCGAAGCGAGCGAAGTCCTCGGCGTCGATGAAGACTTCCGCAAGCAGCTCATCGAAAAACGCGCCAGGATCGCCCCCAATCACATCGGCGAGCGCGGCCAGCTCCAGGAATGGCTCGAAGACTGGGACTTCCAGCAGGGCACCGATCAGCACAACCGCCATATCTCGCCGCTCTATGGCCTTTATCCCGGCGAGGATATTTCCTGGTACACCGATAAGGATCTCGTCGCCGGCGTGAAAACGCTGCTCCTGAACCGCGGTGACGAAGCCACCGGTTGGGGCCTCGGCTGGCGGCTCAATGAATGGGCCCGCCTGCATGATGGCGCCCACGCCTACATCATCCTCAAAAATCTCCTCAACGACGCCACCGGCGGAGGCGGCCGCGGCGGTCGCGGAGGCGGCGGCGGAGGCGGCTTCGGCGGCGGTGGCGGTTCCGGCGTTTACAACAACCTTTTCGATGCCCACCCGCCGTTCCAGATCGACGGCAACTTCGGCGGCACCGCCGGCATCGCGGAACTGCTCGAGCAATCCGTCGCCCCGCACGCCGGCAAAAACGCCATGATCGAATTGCTCCCCGCGCTCCCGCCGGATTGGGCCGACGGCAAAGTCACCGGCCTGTTGGCCCGCGGCGATTTTGAAGTCAGCCTCCATTGGACCGCCGGCAAACTCGCCGGCGCCGACATCAAAAACCTCGGCCAGAAAAGTTCCGTCGACGTGCTCTACGGCGAAAAAACAGTGCACCTGAACCTCGCCGCCGGCGCTACCCAATCGCTCGATGGCGCGCTCGCCACCGCCCATTGATCTGCGGCAAGGAATCCCAAATGCGCCATCGCCGAATCACTTTCGCAAGCCTCACACTCGCCGCCCTCGCCGCAGGCATTCTCGCCGCCGCTCCGGCTCCTTCTGCCGCGCCCGCCGCGCCGGCCACCCAGCCCGCCTATTGGAATTGGGCCGAACGCCCGATCCTCGGCTGGAATTCCTGGGACTGTTTCGGCGCCGCCGTGAATGAAGAGCAAACCCTCGCCAACGCCCAGTACATGAAGGACAACCTCCTCTCCCACGGCTACAACCTCATCACCGTCGACATCCAGTGGTACGAACCGCTCGCGAAGGGCAGCAGCTACCGCCGCGGAGCGGTCCTCGAAATGGACGAAAATGGCCGGCTCCAGCCCGCCCCCAACCGCTTCCCCTCCACCGCCGATTCGCATTCCTTCAAACCGCTCGCCGACCAAATCCACGCGATGGGCCTGAAGTTCGGCGTGCATCTCATGCGTGGCATCCCGCGCCAGGCCGTCACGCAGAATGTCCCCATCCTCGGTACCAGCCTCCACGCCGCCGACATCGCCAACACACGCGACACCTGCGCCTGGAACACCGATATGTGCGGCGTCGATATGTCCAAGCCCGGTGCCCAGGAATATTACGACTCCGTCTTCGCTAAAATGGCCGATTGGGGCATCGATTTCGTCAAGGTCGACGATCTTTCCTCGCCCTATCACAAACCAGAAATCGAGGCCATTCGAAACGCCATCGATCACTCGGGCCGCCAGATCGTTTTTTCCACCTCCCCCGGCGCCACGCCCGTCAACCAGGGCGAGCACGTCGAAACCCACGCCAACCAGTGGCGCGTCAGCAATGATTTCTGGGATGAATGGCGGCTCCTCAAGGAACAGTTCGCCCGCCTTGACGCCTGGACGCCCTACCGCGGCCCCGGCCATTTCCCCGATGCCGACATGCTCCCAGTCGGCAACATCCGCGCCTTTCAGGATAACGACACCTGGACCCACTTCACCCACGATGAACAAACCACCATGCTCACGCTCTGGTCCATCGCCCGCTCCCCGCTCATCATCGGCGGCAACCTGCCCAAAAACGACGACTTCACCCTCAAGCTCCTCACCAACGACGAAATCCTCCGCGTCGATCAGCACTCTGCCAACAACCGCCAGCTCTGGAAAAAAGGCGACCTCTACGCCTGGGCCGCCGATGACGACGAAACCCTCTCCAGCTACGTCGCCCTCTTCAACGCCCCCGACGCTCCGCCCCGCGCCCGCGGCCGTTTCCGCGGCCCCTCGGCGCCCGCCACAGCGCCTGAAACACCAGCCACCGCTCCCGCCACCCTTGGACCCACCACCGTCGCCTTCGACCTCGCCGATCTCCCGCCGCGCGCCATGCACACCGAAACCACCGTGCGCGATTTATGGAACCACAAAGACATCCCCCTGGGAAGCAAGAACGTAATCTCCGTCGATCTCCTGCCCCACCAGGCCGCCATCTTCAAAATTCAATACACCAAATCGTAAGGACTCCCATGCGACGCCTACCCATCGTCACCGCTTGCCTGACCCTCGCCGCTCTCTCCGCCCGCTTTGCTTATGCCGACCCCGGCGTCCATCTCGCCAATACCGACGACGGCTCCCCCCTGAGCAAGTACATGCCCAAAGGCTCCCCCGACAAACAATGGACCGCCGACAACGGCAACGGCACCTACTCCAACCCGCTCTTCAACGAAGAATTCGAAGACCCCGACCCCATCCGCGTCGGCAACGACTATTACCTCGCCAGCACGACCATGCACATGATGCCCGCCGTCATCGTCATGCACTCCAAAGATCTCGTGAACTGGGAACTCGCCAGCTACTGTGCTGACACTCTCGACCCCGTTGCCGGCACTGCCGAGCCCGGCCGCGATCCCTACCGTCTCGAAAATGGCAACATCTACGGCAAGGGCATCTGGGCCCCCTGCATCCGCTATCACAACGGCACGTTCTACGTCTTCTGCAACGTCAACGGCGCCGAGCTGCAGGTCTACAGCTCCAAGTCCGCCAACGGCCCCTGGGAGCACAGCACCCTTCCCGGCCGCCACGATCTTTCCGTTCTTTTCGATGACGACCTCAACAAAATCTTCCTCATCTCCGGAAACTCCAATCCCTATTCCATCGATGAGATCGCCCCGGACCTCAAATCCTTCGTCCCCGGCGTCCGCCACCAGCTCGCCGTCCCCCAGGGCGGCACCCGCATGGGCGAAGGGCACCATCTCTACAAGGTTAAAGGCAAGTATTACGACGTCTCGGCCATCCCCGGCGGGGCGGTGAACCAGGTCGTCGCCAAGGCCGATTCCATCGACGGCCCATGGACCGTCACCACCATGGTCGAAAGCGAATCCCTGGGCGTCCCCGGCACCACGCCGGCCCGTGCCCAAGCCAATGACCGCGGCCTCTGGCTCCACCAGGGCGGCATGTGCGACACCCCCTCCGGCGAGTGGTGGTCCATCATCATGTCCGACCATGGCAGCTCCGGCCGCACCGTTGCGCTGGTCCCCATCACCTGGGACGATGAATTCCCCCTCATCGGCCTCCCCGGAAATCTCCGCAAGGCCCCCAACACCTGGATCAAACCCAACACCGGCACAACCGATACCCCGCATCCCACCTTCGTCCACGATGACAGCTTCGACGGCCCACGATTGAACCCCCTCTGGCAATTCAACCATGTCGAAGATGACAGCAAATGGTCCCTTACCGAAAAGCCCGGCGTCTTCCGCCTCCACTCCCTCGCCGCGGCCGATTTCTACAACGCCCGCGACACCCTCACCCAGCGCCCGCCCGCGCCCGAATCCATCATGACCGTCGAACTCGATACGACCGGCCTGCAGAACGGCGACAACGCCGGCCTGGGCCTCCTCAGCACGCCCTACGCATGGATCGGCGTGGTCAAATCCGCCGACGGTCTTGCGCTGCAGGAAGTTCAAGCCTCCGCGGGCGGTAATCGCGGTGGGGGCGGTGGTCGCGGCCGCGGCGGTCGTGGCGGCGGGGGAGGGCGCGGTGGACCTCCCGCTTCCGCTCCGGCAACGGCGCCCGGCGCCACGGGTGCGGCGTTGCCCAATGAAGGTCCGACTTTTTTCACCGCGGCGCCCGGCGGCGGCGGATTTGGCGGTGGCGGGGGGGGGCGCGGCGGCGGCGCAACGCCCACCATCACCAAGGCTGACGGAGCCCCGCCCTCCCACGTCTGGCTCCGCGTCTCCTGCAACTTTGACATCGACCAGGCCACTTTCAGCTGGAGCGCCGACGGCAAGGAATTCAAAGACCTCGGCAACCCCTTCACCACCACCTTCCAGCTCACCACCTTCCAGGGCGTCCGTCCCAGCCTCTTCAACTACAACACCACCGGCCAGCCCGGCGGTTACGCCGACTTCGACAACTTCACCGTCGATGAACCCCGCGCCCGCGGCGTCGAGCGCGAAATCCCCATCGGCAAAACTATCTTCCTCAGCAGCGGCGCCGACGGCAGCTACCTCGCCGCCGACAACAACACCCTCGTGGATATCCCCAACACCAGTTCCGCCTTGCCCATCGCGAAATTCCAGGTCATCGACGCCGGCCTCGGCCGCGTCGCCCTCAAAACCGCTGACGGCAAATTCGTTTCCGTCGCCGACCCCCAGCACGTCGTCCTCAAGGATGCGGCCGCCCCCGGCGACCCCGAGTCCTTCCAGTGGGTGAATCTCCTCCGCGGCGACACCATGCTCATGACCCTGACCAATCACCAATACCTGGCGACCAAACCCAACGCCCCGGGCCCCGTAACAGCAAATGCCCTGGGCGCCGCCCCCGCACGCAAAAGCGGCGCGGAATTCAAATGGAAAGTCGCCGACTGAAAAACGTGGTACTATTTCCGTCCTTATCCGTTTTCTGACCGCTTTGCACGGAGTTCCTATGAAACGCATCCTCGTATCGGCCCTTCTTCTTGCGGCCTGTTCCGCCGTACCCGCCTTTGCCCTCGAAGGGCAGGTCTTCTGCCACGATCCGGCGACCGTCACCGAGTGCGACGGCAAGTACTACAGCTTCGGCACCAGCGGCAACCTCATGTCCGACGACGGCTGGAACTGGACCAACAACGCCCGCGGCCCAGGCGGCGGCGTCGCACCCGATATCTGCAAGGTCGGTGACCACTACTTCGTCACCGCCGGCGGCATCAACATCCGCCAGACCAAGACCCTCGACCCCAATTCGCCCGACTTCGGCTATTCCCAGGCCATCAACCTCGTCCGCAGCGATGGCTCCGAATTCAACGCCATCGACTCCTCCATGATGCTCGACCCCAACGACGGCAAACTCTACCTCACCGGCGGCTCCTACGTCGGCTACATCCGCATCTATGAGCTCGACAAACAGACCGGCGAGTTCCTCAACAACGGCCATTACGACCTCCTCGCCGTTGACTGTGAAGGCAGCGAGATGATCTACCAGGATGGTTGGTACTACCTGATCTGCTGCAAGTTCAGTTGCTGTGCCGGCACCAGCTCCGGTTACAACCTCCGCATGGGCCGTTCCAAATCCCCGAAGGGGCCCTTCATCGACAACATGGGCAACGGCATGCTCCAGGGCGGCGGAAAGCTCTTCGCCAGTTCCACCGGCCGTTGGGTTGGCCCGGGCCACTTTGGTCGGTTGCCCGAAGATGAAGGCGTTCAGAAGTGGTCCTGCCACTATGAGGCCGATCTCGATCGCGGCGGCGCCAGCGTGCTGGACATCCGTCCGCTCTATTTCAAGGATGGCTGGCCGGTGGCCGGGATGAACATCCTCAAGGAGACGACTTTCAAGATCTCCGGCAAGGGCGGAGCGGCCCTGCAGGTCGCGGGAGCCGCGGCCGGCAACGGCGAATTCGTCATTACGCCCGTCGCCGACGTCGGCGGTTATCCGGGCATGCCGTTCTGCAAGATCACCATCGGCGGCACGAGCAACGTTCTCGCCATCAATGCCAACAAAGAACTGGTCGCCGCCCCGGCGTTCACCAACGCCCCCGAACAATTGTGGCGCCTCGATCAGTTGACCGACGGCACCTGGCGCATCGTGCCCCGCACCATCTCCAAGAACAAGAGCGCCATGGCGCTGACAACCAGTGGCGGCGCCGCCAAGCTCGTCAACTATGACTTCAAAGACTCCGGCCAGCACTGGGATTTCATCGAGCCCGGTGATCCGAAGGTGCTTAAGGAAGGCACCTACGAAGTGGAATCGACGCGCTCCGGGCGCGCTCTTGAAGTTGCCGTCGAAGGCGTGCCGGTCGGCGGCGGACGCGGCGGTGGGGGAGGCGGCGGATTTGGTGGCGGCGGACGCGGCGGCCGGGGCGGACGCGGCGGCGGCGCACCGGGCGGAGCTCCCGGTGGCGGCACAGGCGGCGCTGCACCTGCCGGTCCCGGCGGTCCCGGCGTCATGGGACCGAGCCTGCCTGATGGAACTCCAACCTTCTTTACCGCGGCCCCAGCGGCCCCGGCGCCCGGTGGCGCCCCGGGTGGCGCACCCGGCGGCCCCGGCGGATTTGGTGGCGGACGCGGCGGTTTCGGTGGCGGCGGGGGTGGCGGTGGCGGATTCGGCGGCGGTGGCCGCGGTGGCGCCAGGCCTCCCGTTCCCGATCAGGATGTCAGCCAGGTCGAGCCCAATTGGCCCAAAGACAATATCGACGTCCGCCTCGGCAACTACATGCTGGAGGCCCAGCAGAAATGGACCATCCAACCGGTTGCCAACTCCGGCGGCCTCTACAAGATCGTGGTCAAAGGCACGGAACGCGCCCTCGCGGCCACGCCCGATCGCGAACTGGTCTCCGTCCCCGCATTCTCCGGTGGGCCCGAGCAGCTCTGGCGCTTCGACCGGCTTGAGGACGGCGCCTGGCGCATCACGCCCAAGTCCATCCCCAATGTCTCCGAAGAGCTGGCCCTCTCCTGCGTCGGCTCCGGTGGCATCACATTGGAAAAATTCGACCCCAGCAGCGATCGCCAGCACTGGAACGTCAAGCCCCAGTGAGCACCGCATCTGTTAACCGAAACCTGAATTCTGTGATTTGAAAACTGAGACTGATTTTCCCAAGGGAACTGATGATGAATAAGGTCATGAGCATTCTTTCGACGATTGCGGTGGCGGGACTGGCGGCTTCGATCACGCTGGCGGCGGCCCCGGGCGGTCCCCCGGCCGGTGGGCCTGGCGGACCTGGCGGACCTGGTGGCCGCGGCGGCTTTGGCGGAGGCGGGGGTTTTGGCGGCGGGCGCGGTGGCGGCGGTGGCCGTGGCAATGGCGGCGATGTCGCCCCCAGCACCAATCCCAGCGCAAAGTCGCTTTCGCCGGTCACCACGCCCTCGACCCAGCCTGACGCCTCCGGCTTTATCACCCGGTGGTCCATCCTCGAGCCGATCTCCGGCGTCAACGGCTCCGGCCAGAACACCCTCCACCCCAACGCCCTCAAGGAATACTTCCCCAACCAGATGACCGTGATTCCAAAGGACGGCGACACCGTCAGCGTCAACGGCCAGGACCTCAAATGGCACCAGCTCGACACCAGGAACTTCAACGTCAACCTCGTCCACTTCGCCAATGACCTCGGCATCAACTCGGCCAACGGCGCCATGTTCTGGGTCGTCACCGTTATCAACGTCCCCGAAGAGATGAAGGACGTCCGCCTCGCCATCGGCTCCAACGACGGCTCGGTATGGTGGGTCAACGGCCAGGAAGCCTGCGGCATCTACGGCGACATCCTCACCTTCCCCGACGATGCGGTCTCCAAGCGACTCACCCTCAAGAAGGGCGCCAACATCATTCGCGGCGTCATCCACAATGACCGCGGCCAGACCGATTTCTGCGTCCGCGTCCTCGGCGCCGATGACAAGCCCGTCACCAACTACACTATCACCTTGAACAACCCCAACCAGTAAGCGCCCCCGCAGTGAATCATCATGGAGGCTCGGGCGCATGCGGCCCGAGCCTCTTTCTTTCTCCCGCAAAAGGAAAGTTCCACATGGTTAAGCCGCTTCTCGCCGCCGGCGTTGCATTGGCGCTGGCCTCCGCCGCACACGCCGCGGACGCGCCCGACACCTCCACCTGGGCACAGTTCTCCGCCTTCCACTACGCCGGCACCATGAAAACGACCGCGGCCCCGGGCGAATACCTCAACCCCATCGTCGCCGGCTTCCATCCCGATCCCTCCTTCTGCCGCGTGAATGACGACTATTACCTCGTCAACTCCGCCTTCAACTATTTCCCCAGCATCCCCATCTTCCACTCCAAAGACCTCGTCCACTGGACCCAGATCGGCAACGTCCTCGACCGCCCCGCGCAGTTCCCCATGCGCGGCGGCCAGATGTCCCAGGGCACCTACGCCCCAACCATCCGCTTCCATGATGGCACCTTTTACATGGTCAACACCCTCGTCGGCAGCGCCCTGGGTAATTTTTACGTCACCGCCAAGGATCCCAAGGGCCCCTGGTCCGATCCCATCAAGCTCGACAACGTCGGCGGCATCGATCCCTCGCTCTTCTTCGATGACGACGGCAAATGTTACGTCTGCAGCTGCGACGATCCACCTGAATCGCTCTACAACGGCCATCGCGCCATCAAAGTCCAGGAGCTCGACGTCTCCCAGGGCAAAACCGTCGGCGAAAAAACCATCATCATCAACGGCGGCACCGACATCTCCAAACACCCCGTCTGGTGCGAAGGCCCCCATATCTACAAGATCAAGGGAAGCTACTACGCCATGTGCGCCCAGAACGGCACCAGCACCACCCACACCGAAGTGATCTTCAAATCCGAGACCCTCCGCGGCCCCTACGTCCCCTGGGACCAAAACCCCATCCTCACCCAGATGGACCTCCCCGCCGGCCGCCCCGACGCCATCACATGCGCCGGCCACGCCGATCTCCTCGAAACGCAGAACGGCCAGTGGTATTCCGTCTTCCTCGCCTGCCAGCCTTATGACAACGCCGACCGCTACTTCAACACCGGCCGCGAAACCTTTATGCTCCCGGTCGCCTGGACCGCCGACAACTGGCCTGTCATCCTCCCGCACAAAACCGCTGTCCCCCTCTCGGTAAAGCTGCCGAATCTTCCGCAGGACAAGCCCGGCCCCGTCGCCACCACCGGCAACATCGACTACACCGACAACTTCGATGGCGACGCCCTCGACTTCCGCTGGGTCCAGATCCGCGCCCCGCAGTCGCAGTGGTTCGCCGCCAGCAAGGCCACCAAGTCGCTCTACCTCCAGCCGCGCGAGGTCACCCTCTCCGCCCGCGGCAACCCTTCCTGCCTCCTCACTCGCCAGCAGAACAACGACTTCTCCGCCACCGTCACCCTTACCGCCCAGCCCGCCGCCGCCAACTGCACCGCAGGCCTCACCGCCTTCATGGAAGACAACCACTACTACGCCATCAACGTCAAAATCGACGGCGGCCACCTCACCCAGGTTTCGCTGGAACAACCCGCCCCCGCTGCCGGTCGTGGCGGCCGCGGCGGTTTCGGCCGGCGCGGCAGAGGCGGCGGTCCCGGTGGCCCGGCAACCGCACCAGCTTCCGCTCCTGCCCCCGCTTCCGCGCCTGCACAGCCCGCCGATACGCTCCCCCCCAACACCACCAGCATCGAACTCAAAATCGAAGGCGCCGGCCCCGTCACCCGCGCTTATTACAAAGTCGGCAACGGCCAGTTCACCCAGATCGGAAAGGACCTCGATTCCTCCTTCCTCTCCACCGAAACCGCCGGCGGATTCCAGGGCGTCATGCTCGGAATGTTCGCCCATCAATGATGTGAGATTTCTGCAACCCTGATTTCGCGGCCGACCACGCATTGTCCGACGCGCCGCCCCTCGGAGGCTATATGTCCCTTCAAGAACCCGCACCGCACGATTCTTCTCCTTCGCGCCGTGAGGTCCTCAGGCTCCTCGGCTCCGCGGCGCTCGTCGCCGCTTCTGCGCCGCTCGCGGCAAAGCGCGCCTTCGCCGCCGCCCCTGCCGCCCCTGCGGCTCCCGCGCCGGCCGCACCATCGCCCGCTCCGCCCGCCTTCGAACCCTTCGCGCTCGGCGATGTCGAACTGCTCGACGGTCCCTTCGTCGATGCCCAGAAACGCAATGAGGACTACCTCCTCCGGCTCGAAGCGGACCGCATGCTCCACAACTTCCGTGTCAACGCCGGCCTGCAGCCCAAGGCCCCCATCTACGGCGGATGGGAATCCGTAGGAACCTGGACCGGCATCCGCGCCCATGGCCACACGCTCGGCCATTACCTCAGCGCCGCCTCCATGATGGTCGCCTCCACCGGCCACGACGAAATCAAAAAACGCGTCGACTACATCCTCGCCGAACTCAAGGAATGCCAGGACGCCGGCAAAACCGGCCTCATCTGCGCCTTCCCCGACAACGACGCCCAGGTCCTCAGCCTCGTCCAGCGCGGCCGCTGCACCGGTGTCCCCTGGTACACCATGCACAAGATTTTTGCCGGCCTGCGCGACGCATACCTTTGCACCGGCAGCGATCTCGCCAAAGACATCCTCGTCAAACTCTCCGACTGGGCCGTCAACGTCACTCAAGGCATGACCGACGACCTGTTCGAGCGCATGCTCGGCACCGAGCACGGCGGCATGAACGAAGTCCTCGGCGATGTCTACGCCCTCACCCACGACGAAAAATACCTCGCCCTCGCCGAGCGCTTCTGCCACAAGCAGGTCCTCATCCCCTTGTCCGAAGGCCGGGACACGCTCAATGGCCTCCACTCCAATACCCAGATCCCCAAAATTATCGGCTTCCAGCGCCTCTATGAACTCACCGGCAAGCCGGAATATCACGCCGCCGCCGCATTCTTCTGGAAAACCGTCACCGCCACCCGCTCCTTCGCCACCGGCGGCAACGGCGACGGCGAGCACTTTTTCCCCGTCACCGATTTCGCCCAGCACGTCACCTCCGGCAAAACCATGGAAACCTGCTGCAGCCACAACATGCTCAAGCTCACGCGCAGCCTTTTCGCCTCCGACCCCGCGCCCGAATACGCCGACTATTACGAACGCACCCTTTTCAACGCCATCCTCGGCTCCCAGGATCCCGACTCCGGCATGGTCACCTACTTTCAGTCCACCCGCCCCGGGTATCTCAAACTTTTCTGCACGCCGTTCGATTCTTTCTGGTGCTGCACCGGCACCGGCATCGAAAATCATTCCAAGTACCGCGATTCAATTTATTTCCACGGTGCCGCCGATGGTACTGGCCGCCCCGATCGTAATGTCCTTTTCATCAACCAGTTCATCGCCTCAACCCTCCACTGGAAACAAAAGGGCCTCACGCTCAAGCAAATCACCTCCTTCCCCGAAAACGGCAAAGTGCGTCTCGAACTCACCGCCGATTCCCCCCAGGCGCTCACGCTGCAGGTCCGCCACCCCGCCTGGACCCCGGCCATCACCATCCGCATCAACGGTGCCGCCGTCGATTCCACGAATAAACCCGGTTCCTTCGTCGCGCTCCAGCGCACCTGGAAGTCCGGCGATATCGTTGAGCTCGACATGCCCATGCCGATCCATACTGAGCTCCTCCCCGGCACAACCGACGAGGCCGCCATCATGTACGGCCCCCTCGTCCTCGTCGGCCAGCTCGGCCACGACGTGAAGCCCGGCGACGATCAGGTGAAAAACGAACGCACCATTGGCTCGGTCATGAATGAACCAATCGACGTCCCCACCTTTACCGGCGACGTCGCGTCGATCCCCGCCAAAATCAAACCCGCCGACGCGCCCCTGACCTTCAAAACCGATGGCCTGGCGCATCCCCAGGATGTGACCCTCGTCCCCTATTTCAAGATGGCCCACCAGCGCTACAACATGTACTGGAAAATCCAAAACACCTGACCGCCCTCCGCGCCCCCGGCGCGGGGTTCACAGCGCCTCGCGCAACACCACACCCAAAGTCTCGGCGGATAGCACCACCGGGTTGTAGCGCATGCTGCTCGACTTCTGCGCCGCCGCCACAATCTCCGGCACGTCCCGCTCGGTCACACCAAATTCGGCAAGCGACGGAATGGCGAGCCGCTCGCACAAACCCCGCACAAACACCGCGCCCATCTTCATCGCCGCCCGCTCGTTGTCGATCTGCGCGTCGGCGAGAACCCGCCCGATCCTGGCATAGCGGAGAAGCACCGGATGCGCCGGATCGCTCGCCCCAAGCGCCGCAATATTCGCCACCATGACCGGCGCAAGCAGCGCTGCGCAGATCGTCCCATGCGGCGCCGGAAATGCCGCCCCCATCGCCGCCGCAAATCCATGCACCGCCCCCAGCCCCGCATTCGTCAGCGCCATCCCGCTCAAAAGCGCAGCCAGCGCCATATCCTCCCGCGCCTCAATATCTCCGCCATCTTCCACCGCCCGCGCCAGAGACCGCCCCGCCCGCGTAATTCCCTCCAGCGCCAAAGGATCCGTGAGCGCTGAAGCCCCATTCGACGTATACGCCTCAATGCACTGACAGAGCGCATCCATGCCCGACCGCGCCGTCACGTCCCCCGGAACCCCGACGCCCAATTCCGCATCGATCACCGCCGCCCGCGGCAACATCCCCTCGCTCCGCAAACTCGCCTTGAACTTCTTCTCCGGCAGGCTCACCACCGCATTCCGCGTCGCCTCCGCCCCCGTCCCCGCCGTGCACGGCACCGCAATCCACGGAGCCGCCGGCTTCTCAATCTTCTTCCCCAATCCCACCACCTCCAGGTAATCCAAAGCCGATCCCCGATTCGTCAACAGCATCGCCACCGCCTTCGCCGCGTCAATCGCGCTCCCGCCCCCAAAACCAATCACCACCTCGCTTCCATGTTCCCGCGCAAAATCCGTCGCACCATCCACGTCGCTTACCGTCGGCTCCCCCTTCTGCCGCCGCGAAATCACGCTCATCCCCGCCGCGCCAAGCTTCTCTTCCAGACGCGAAACATTCCCCTCCGGCCCGTTCGCCACCACCAGCACGCGCTTGCCAAATTGCCGCGCCAACTCCGGCACCCGCTTCACCTCCCCGCGCCCAAATACAATCCGCTGCACCGAATAAAAATCCGCCATCGCCTCGTCCCCGCTCATTCCTTCAAAACAAAAATCCCCTGCACCACCACCGTGCCCGACTTTTTCTCATACGGCAGGCTGTACGTCTGCCCCTTGTAATTCACCTTCGCCGATGCATCCGCCGTCGTCGTGTCATCCCGCAACAGCAGCCCATTGGCGCCCATCGCCGCAGCTTCTGAGAGCAAATCATTGAACACCGCCGTCCCGTCCGCCCGCGTCTGCCAATCCGGGTCCAGCCCCCCCAGATGCGTCACCGTCCCCAGCCGCTCATACTTCCCCGGCCGCTCCGTATAAATCTTCACCTGCTCCGGCTTGGCTAAAGGATGCCCACTGTCCACCCAGATATCCGTGCCGCACGCCTGCAACACCGCCGCAAATCCCAGCAGCCAAATCATCCGTACCCGCATGCAAATCCTCCATCGTGGCATCGGTGCCCCGCCGATGCATGGGCCCGAGGCTCATTTTCAAGCCGTCCCTTTTTTTGTCTCCGCCAATGCCCGCTCCATCCGCGCCATCGACCGCCGTATCCCCACCAGCGTCGCAAACATTCCGATCAACATCGCAAATGCCACCGCCACGGCCCCCAACGCCAGCCCAACAATCCACATCCCCCCCGGCGGCGATAGCGCCCCCAGCTTATCGGTAAGCCCCGCCACCATCGCCCGATTCTTCTCAATCGCCTCCGTGCTCTCCCGGATCGC
>Ga0265314_10000929_pt1 | contig 34528 bp, 28 predicted proteins | sample 4126metaG_FD_203106 | JGI IMG/M metagenome (GOLD analysis project Ga0265314, IMG submission 203106) | Rhizosphere microbial communities from Carex aquatilis grown in University of Washington, Seatle, WA, United States - 4-1-26 metaG | ecosystem: Host-associated > Plants > Roots > Rhizosphere >...
CCGATGCCGAAGCCAAGGCTCGCGCCGCCGCCGAAGCCAAGGCCAATATCGAAGCGCAGGCCAAGGCCAAAGCGGAAGCGAGCGCGCGCGCCGAAGCGGAAGCACGCGCACGCGCGGAAGCGGAAGCACGCGCGCGCGCTCAGGCCGAAGCGCGCGCACGCGTCGCGCTCGAAGCCAAGATGCGCGCGATGGAGCAGGCGCTCAAGCAGGCCGAGGAACGCGCGAAGCTGGAAAGCGAGGCGCGCGCGCGCGCGGAGGCCGATGCGCACGCGCGCACCGAAGCCGAATCGATCGCGCGTGCCGAAGCCGAGGCACGCGCCAAAGCCGCCGAAGAAGCGATCGCGCAAGCGCAGGCCATGGCGGCCAGCGCCGCCACCGCCAAGGCGGAGGCCGAAGCCCGCATGAAGACGGAAGCCGAAGCGCGCGCCGCCGCGGAGTCGCGCTCCATCGGGCAAACCGAAGACAAGTTCAAGGCCGAAGCCGCGGCGCTCGCGCGAGCGGCGGAAACGGCCCGCCAGGAAGCGCTCGCAAAAGCCGAAGAAGCCGCGCGCGCGCTGGCCGCGGCGGAAGCGCGCATGCAAGCCGAAGCCGAGGCCCGCGCGGCGGCCGAAGCCAAGGCCAATAGCGAAGCCGAGCGCCGCGCGCAGGATCAGGCGGAGAAACTGCAGCACGAAACCGAGTTGCAGATCGCCCGCGAAGAAGCCGAAGCCAAGATGCGCGCCGAATTCCGCGTACTCGAGGAGAACATCCGGCAGTCGCGCGAAGAAGCGCAGTCGCGCGAAGAAACCGAACGCAAAGCGCGCCAGGAGGCAGAGGCGCGCATCGCGGCCGAGCGCAAAGCGCGCGAAGAAGCTGAAGCGCGCGCCGCGACCGAAATCGCCGCCCGCGAAGAGGAAATCCGCAAGGCGCGCATAGAAGCCGAAGCGCGTGCCGTTGCCGAAGCGAAAGCGCGCGAAGAGTTCGAGGCCGAGCGCCGGGCGCGCACGCAAGCCGAAGCCAAAGCCGCCACCGAAATCGCGGCACGCGAGGAACAGTTAAACAAGGCGCGCGCCGATGCCGAGTCGCGGGCGCTGGCGGAAGCCAAGTCGCGCGAGGAAATCGCGGCCGAGCGAAAAGCGCGCACCGAAGCCGAGGCACAGGTCGCGGTCGAGCGCCAGTCGCGCGACGAACTGGTCAGCAAGGCGCGCGAAGAAGCCGAACGCCGGGCACGCGAAGGCGTCGAAGCGCGTATCGCGGCCGAACGCCAGGCCCGCGAAGCAGCCGAGGCCAAGGCGTCGGCGGCGCGCGAGGAAGCGGAGCGCAATGCGCAGGCCGAGCTCGCAGCGCGCGTCGACGCCGAGCGCAAGGCGCGCGAAGAGGCCGAGCGCAAGCGCGAAGAGGCCGAAGCTCAGGCCAAAGCCGCGCTGCAAATCAGCGCCACGGCGGAAAAGCTCGTGCGTGAAGCCGCGAGCAAGGAAACGGCGGTCGCCGAGAAGTCGCGCGACGAGGCGCACAAGATGCGCGACGAAGCGCAGCGCATGCTCGAAACGGCGCGCCTGCAGCACGAGCAAGCGGTGGCCAAGGCGCAAGCCGAAATGACGGCACGGGTGCGCGCGGAACAAAGGGCGATTGCGGAAAAGCGCGCGCGCGCGGCGGCTGAAGACCGCGCCAAGGCGGAAACCGTAGCACGCGTGATGCAGGAACACCAGATGCGGCAAAACGCGGAGCTGGAGATCCAGGCCAAAGTCGAGGCCGAGATCAGGGCCCGCTCGCAAGCCGAGTTCGATTCCGACGTCAAGGCGCGTGCCGAAGCGCAACAGCGTGCCGACGCCGTGGCCGCGCAACGCGCCCTCGAGCAGGAACAAGCATCAGCCAAAGGATTGAAGCTCGCCGTCGCCCGCAAACCCGTCCAATGGGGACGCCTGATCGTCGGCGGCGTGGTCGTGCTGCTCCTCGCGGCCGTCGGCGTTCTGCAGATCATGCCGATGACCGGCTACATCCCGACCGTCGAAAAAATCATCTCCGAGCGGCTGCAGCAGCCGGTCAGCATCGGCGGACTGCGCTTTACGCTGTTCCCGTCCCCGCAACTGAAAATAGAGCGCATCGCGATCGGCGCGGGCCAGGACGTGCGCATCGAAACCGCGCTCATCGCGGTGTCATCGTCGATACTCGATGACAAAAAAGAAATCGACGAAGTCGAGCTGACCGGCGTGGCACTCGATCAGGATGCGATACCACGGCTGGCGGCGTGGGCGCAGGCGCCGGCCAATTCGCGGCTGCAGGTTCAGCGCCTCAGGATCACCGGCATCAAGCTTGGACTGCATGGCACCGAAATTCCCAACCTCGATGCCGCGGTTACGCTGAGCAAAGAAGGCGGCTGGCAGAAGCTCTCCGTGCGCGACCCCAAGGCGAGCATCGAATTCATCCCGCTCAAGGACGCAGGCCAGTATCGCGCGAATTTTATCGCGCGCGCCTGGACGCCGCCGGTCGGTCCACAAGTCGAATTTTCCGATCTCACTGCGACCGCCACGCTGACGCGCGAGCAAGCCGTCATCACGAGCATCGAGGGGCGCGTGTTCGGCGGCGCGCTCAAAGGCACGGTCACCATCCAGTGGAAGACCAATCTCGCGGCGGACGGCGAACTGAATCTCAAAGGCGCCGATCTCGCCAGCGTACTGGCCGGCTTTACGCGCGACTTCGCCGCCAGCGGCACGCTCGACACCACGCTCAAATTCTCCGCGCAGGGCCAGACGCCCGACGAGCTGTTCGCCGCGCCGCATGTCACCGGCACCTTCACGACTCTGAAAGGCGCATTGAACAACATTGATCTCGTACGCGCAATTCAGTCGACGAGCCGCGGCGGCCTGCGCGGCGGCAAAACGCCCTATACCGAAATCACCGGCGACGTGCAGTCCGCCGCCAACCGCATCTCGTATCGCAACTTAAAGCTCGCAGCGGGCCCGCTTAATGCGACCGGCGCGCTGGACGTGTCGCCTGCGGGGGAACTCGCCGGGCGTCTCAACGTTCAGCTCGGCACGCAGTCGGTCTCGATTGCGCGCGGCGTGCTGAACGTCACCGGCGGCATGAAGGATCCTCTGCTCGGCCCGTGATCGCATTATCCGGGGTCCCGTACGCGGCCTCGTCCTCCGCGCAACTCACATAACTCCAACCGAAGGTTCGATCTCGAAATGAGCGTCATCAATCCGTGGTACCAACTCGGCTATGTCATTCCCCATCTCTATACCGACATGGATGCGTACCAGTTCTACCGCATCGCGCCCGAAGGCATGGTGCTGATCACCACCGGCCTGAATCTGACCGAGTACACGCTGGCGAGCGTCGAAAGCAATCTGCCGACGTTGTGGGAACGCTTCGATCTGCTCGCCAGGAAAAGAGCCGACCGGATATCGTTGAGCGGCGTACCGGTCGCCGCGGCGCTCGGGCGCAAGAAAATGCTCGAGATACTCGCCGAGGCGCAGGACCGCACGGGCGTGCCGTGCGACACCGATCTCGAAGCCCACATTGCCGCGTTAAAGCACCTGGGCGCGACCAAAATCGCGATGGCCACGCGGTGGCCGGAAGCCGTGAATTCAGCCTTGACACGTTATTTGGCCGAAGCCGGCATCGAAGCCATCGCCTGCCGCTCGCGCGCGCGCACCCTCGCCGAAAACAAGCTGACGCTGGCGTCCGAAGACCACGAACTCGCGCTCGACCTGGGCCGCCAGGTGCTGCGCGAAGCGCCCGATGCCCAAGCGCTGCTGATGCCCGGCGGCCTGTGGTTTGCCATTTATGCGGTGCCGATACTCGAAGCCGAGTTCGGCCGCCCTGTTCTGCTCAATATCACCTCCACTACCTGGGCCGCGCTGCATGCCGCGGGCCCGCGGATGCTGCAGCGTCCCGATCCGCGCTGGGGCAAAGTGATGGCAAGCGTCTGAGCGGGTCGCGGTCGCTAAAGCTAGGCGCGTGATGCGCGCACGGGATGCGTATCATCAAAAAGTGGGGCGTCAAAATAAAATAGCCGGACGCATCTCGCGGCCAGCCAGCCTCAAACATGCCGATTTGACCTAGCATAATTCCGCGAATGAGAATTCGAAAAACGCCGGCCGTTGGTTTTCTTACGCCAACCCTCAACCGCCCCCTCCAGCAACGCTCCAGAGCGTAGCGACCGCCCGCGCGGATGCGCTATTATTCGGCTTACACGAAAAAACGCCGCGGCAACGCAATAAAGGGGGATTTTTGGATTACGATTTCATGGGCAAGGGCCAGGTCACGGCGCCTGGTTTCGAAGCCGAGGAACTGCGCGGGTTTTCGCGCACCGTCGCCGAAATCGAATGGCTGCTCGTCATCCTGGTCATGCTCTACCAGGTCGTCCAGGGCCGGTCCGACGAGTCGAACGCGCAGATTTACTTCGGCCTGATCGTCTATTCCGCTTTCGTCATCGGCTTCCGCTATTTCAACGTGTACCGCACGGAATCGCGCTGGAAGCTCGCGATAGAAACCTGGGTGATGATTATTTTCATCACGTGGATCATATACAACACCGGCCGCCTCGACAGCCCTCTCACCAATCTTTACCTGCTGACGATCATCACGTCGGCGCTGACGCTCGGCAAGCTCATCACGCTGCTCGAGATGGCGCTGATCGCCGCCTGTTACATCTTAATCGGCTACTCGACCACCGACGACTCGCTGTTCTGGGTCACCAATGCCGGCGATTTCATGACGCAGCTGGCGCCCATGCTGCTCGTCGCCTACATCACGACGATGCTGTCCGCCGACATCCGCACGGCCTTGTCGCGCATCAAAATCATTTCTGAAACCGACGAGCTGACCGGGATTTACAACGTCCGCGCATTCACGTCGCTCGCCGACCGCACGCACAAGCAGTCGATCCGCTACAGCCACACCTACAGCATTGTCATGATCGACTCGGACAATTTAAAGGCGGTCAACGATTCCTACGGCCACGACGCGGGCAACCGCCTTTTGAAACTCACCGTCACCTGCATCCAGCAGGGGCTGCGCGAAACCGACATTTTCGCGCGCTACGGCGGCGACGAATTCGTCGTGCTGCTGCCGCAGACCAAGGCCGACGGCGCGTTCGAAGTTGCGGAGCGGATCCGCAAGGCCATCGCCGCGACGCCGCTCGACACTCACGGCAAAGACGTTACGACCACAGTCAGCATCGGCATCGCCTCGTTCCCCACCCACGGCGCCGAACTCGCGGTGGTCATGAATCGTGCCGACCAGGCGCTATACAGCAGCAAAAAACGCGGCCGCAATCGTTGCTCGGTCAGCGGAGACCCGGAGACTTAGGACGAAAATACGCGGCGTTGTTGTAATAGCGCTCGTCTTCGTTGTCGGGACACCAGTCGGGGATACCGAGCAACGGTACTGGCGTCAAATCGCGCGTTGCAAGCGGAGATTGAACGCTGCCGATCCGCGCCGCAATTTTCCCGTCCATCTCTGCCAACTGGCGCGCCAGCGGCAACGCCATGAAACCGCGCGGCACCTCGCAGACCAGGCCCCGTCCCGTAACGCCGATGAATGGCCGCAACATTTTTTCGCCGAGCCCGTGCCCGAACAGATAAAAGCGCATGTGCTGCGCGACCTCGGCGCGCCGGTTCCAGAAAAGCTCCGTCCACTCATGCGACGCCAACAACCCGCCCAGCGCGGCATCGCTGGTCGCGACTATCACGCCGCTTTCATCCAGCAGCGTGAGCGCATCCTGCACGGGAGCGCGATTGCCCGCCCCGCTCGCGCGCTGGCGTTCGAGCGCGCAATAATGACCCGCGTTCAATGCCGCCTTGGCGCGCGGAAATGTCAGCCACGCAAGCGCGTTGAAAACGTCATGCCAGTCGCCCGCGCGAAACTGGACTTCGCCGCGCAGAAAAATTCGCGGTTCGTATTTATCTTCGAATTTCCCCGGCCGCGCCGCCTGCATCACGAAACGCACCGCGCGGCCCGCTGCATTGACCGCGGGGACTGCGCGCAGCGCCAGCAGGCGATTGAAATCCTCGCAACCGGGCCATGCGGACGTGCGCAACTGCCGTGCTGTCTCGCGCACGGGCTCGAACGGCGGCGCACAGTCCGCGAAAGCGGGATTCCAGGGGACGTTCATAAAAGCTTTTTTTGGCAACCCGCGGCAACTGCGGTGTGGATGCCGCTGCGCCAATGATAATATTGCGGCCTCAGTTTGTCCTTCAATCATGAGTCAAGTAAGTACGGCGAACAAATAATGGCGGAAAACATTGATTGTGCAGTCATAGGCGCGGGCGTAGTCGGCCTGTCGATCGCGCGCGAACTCGCGCTGGGGGGGCGCGAAGTGGTCATCCTCGAAGCGGAGTCCGCCTTCGGCACGCACACCAGCGCGCGCAATTCCGAAGTCATCCACGCGGGCATCTACTACCCCACCGGCTCGCTCAAGGCGCGCCTGTGTGTCGAGGGCCGCAAGGCGTTATATGCCTATTGCGCCGAGCGCGGCGTCAACCATCGCCGCATCGGCAAGGTCATCGTCGCCACCGACGAGACCCAGCTCGCGGGCCTGAAGAAATACAAAGACCAGGCGGAGATCAACGGCGTCGATGATTTGCGCATGTTGTCGCGCGACGAGCTCGCCGGACTCGAACCCGCGGTGGTCAGCGTCGCCGGCTTTCTCTCGCCCTCGACCGGCATCATCGACAGCCACGGCCTGATGCTCGCCTATCTGGGTGACGCTGAAAATCATGGCGCATCGCTCGTGCTGAACAGCCCGGTCACCGGCGGCGCTGTCACGGATCAAGGCATCCGGCTGGAAGTCGGCGGAGCGGAACCGATGAGCATCGTCTGCAAGACGGTCGTCAATGCCGCCGGGCACGGCGCGCCCGCAGTGTCGCGCGCAATCGCGGGAATTCCGCCGGCGACCATCCCGACCAATTACTACGCCATCGGCCATTACTACACGTTGACCGGCAAAACGCCGTTCAATCATCTCGTCTACCCGGTCGCGCGCCAGGACTGGCTCGGCGTGCACGTGACCATCGATCTCGGCGGCCGCTGCAAGTTCGGCCCGGATTTCTCATGGCGCGACAGTCTCGATTACCGCTTCGACGAGAGCCGCGAAGCGCGTTTCTACGAAGCGATCCGCCGCTACTATCCCGGACTCAAGGACGGCGCGCTGCAGCCCGGCTACACCGGCATGCGGCCGCGCATCACCGGCCAGGGCAAGGACGCGGTCGATTTCGTGATCCAAGACCACGCGGTGCACGGCGTCCACGGCATGGTGAATCTCTACGGCATGGAATCGCCGGGACTTACGTCGTCGCTCGCGATTGGCCGTTACGTCAGCGGACTTGTTGCGCGGGAGCACAGGTAACTGATCGTCACCGCTCACTGCGCTAGGGCTTTTTTACCGTCGCCCGCTCGAGAAACGCACCGACCGCCGCGATCCACGCGTCCCGCGCAAAGAGAAATCCTTCGTTGTGCCCGCCGGCGAGCACCAGCATTTGCTTGGGATCGCGCGCGGCCGCGAACAACGCTTCGCCGTGAGCAAAAGGAATAATGTCGTCGTCGCGGCTGTGCGCAATCAGCACCGGCGCGTCGATTTTGCCGATGCGCGCGAGGTTGTCGTAATGCATGCGCGCGAGCAACCGCACGGGCAGCCACGGGTAAACTTGCGCACCGAGATCGGGCACCGAGGTGAACGTCGACGCGAGCACCAGCGCACGCGGCGGATATTTGAGCGCCAGCCACGTCGCGACCCCGCCGCCCAGCGATTCGCCAAGCATAACGATATCGCGCGGCGCGAGCTTGCGCGCTTCGGTCAGATGCTGCCAGGCCGCTTCGGCGTCCCGATAAGTGCCTTCTTCGTCGGGATTGCCGCCGCTTTTTCCATAGCCGCGATAGTCGAACAGCAACACCGAATAGCCCAGGCGGTTGAACATGGTCAGATAGCCGAGGCGATGCGAAATATTGCCCGCATTGCCGTGCATCATCAGTACCGTGCCGTGAGGATTCCGCGCCGGCACCCACCATCCGTGCAGCGTTATGCCATCCGCCGTATGCAAAGTGACATCTTCGAAGTCAAGTCCGGCGGCACGCGGGGTGGTCGTCAGCTCACGCTCTACCTGCGGAAAATACACGAGCCGCGGCTGGAACAGGAATACCAGCAGCAGGACCGCGGCGTAGGCGACCCCCGCGGCCATCAATAAATTCGCTATCACGCGCATCTCGTCCTAATAGTCCAGTTCGAGCGGCGGCTCGTCCATCGCCGAGCATTGCTCGCGCAGCGCGAGTATCTGGTCCTGCCAATAACGCTGGGTATTGAACCATGGAAAACTCACCGGAAACGCGGGGTCGTCCCAGCGGCTCGCGAGCCAGCCGGCATAATGGATCATGCGCAGGGTGCGCAACGCCTCGACCAGCGCCAGTTCCGCCGGATTGAAATCGCAGAACTCGCGGTAACCGCCGATCACATGCGACAGTTGTACGCTCATCGCCGCGGCGTCTCCCGACAACAACATCCACAGGTCCTGCACCGCCGGACCGCTGCGGCAATCGTCAAGATCGACAAAGTGCGGACCGTGCTCGGTCCATAAAATGTTGCCGGCGTGACAGTCGCCGTGCAGCCGTATGTCGCGCACCGCACCTGCGCGCTCGTAGCATTGCTCGACGCGTTCAAGCGCATCCTGCACGATGGCCTCGTACGCGTCGGCGAGGTCCTCCGGTACAAAGCCATGCTCCAGCACGAAGTTCGCCGGGGCCTCGCCGAAGCTCTCGAGAGCGATGCGCGGCCGGTGTTCGAACGGCTTTAACGCGCCGACCGCGTGGATGCGCCCCAGAAACCGGCCGATCCAGCGCAACGTATCGGTGTCGTCGAGTTCGGGCGCGCGGCCCGCCTGCTTCGGGAACAGCGCGAAACGAAAACCGCCGCGCTCGTGCAGCGTCTCGCCTGTCGCGTTTGCAAGCGGCGCCACCACCGGAATTTCACGCGCCGCGAGCTCGCGCGCGAACGCGTGCTCTTCCAATATCGTGTCGTTGCTCCAGCGCTGCGGCCGGTAAAACTTGGCAACGATCACCTTGTCGTCCTCGCACCACACCTGGTAGACGCGATTTTCGAAGCTGTTCAACGGGTACTGGCGGCCGTCGCAACGGTGACCGCAACTTTCGACGGCGTCGAGAATCAGGTCGGGCGTGAGGTTATGATAAGGTTGTGCGGACATGGCCGGCGAACATACCACATCATCGCGCGAAGCCGTATCTCCGCATGAACCATTGCTCGATGAACCACATCGGGATCACATGGCCCGGCAAAATCGCCGGCATCCAGGAGAAATAAACGGGCAACCGCGGCTGGCCCGACTTCCACTCCCTCTTGCATTTCAGAATTCTGCGTGAACCCTGACACCATACAAGTTCACCGGCCCGCGATCCGAGTTGTAGGCCGGATTGGCTATCCGCTGGATGTCGAAAGTCAACCACGCAAATTTATTCACGTTGATGTTGTAGTAAGCCTCGAATGCCTTCTCGGGCTTGTAGCTGATCCTGCCGTCCCCGATAAATCCGTCGATACCGCCCATGTTCAAATATGCTACGTGCGCGGACGACAACCAGTTTTGCGCATACCCTATCCCGATCGCGTCACGCGCCCGCCCCCAGCGGGTTCCCTTGCTCGTCGCCCCCAGGGAAACCGAACTGTCGGTCGACGTAAAGGCATAGACTTCCGTATTTCCATCCGACTTCATTCCCCGGAAAAAAACACCGATGTCCGGTGTAATGCTCTGCTCGACATTTACGCCCAGTCCGATCTTCGAGTTGCTGTTGCGCGCCCAGCATAGGTCCGGCGCCCCGGCATTACCCGAGCCATAGTTGAAGCCCGTGCAAGTTGTCGCATTCTTGGTCGGGTCCGCATTGAATGCATTGATCGCGTCGTCCCAGCGGCCCATGTTTTCGACGTTTCTGTAGAACAACAGGCGCACCTTTCCCGGCTTGCCGAAAATTTCGTGCTTATGCTCGATCTCGATCTGGTCGCCGTAGTACTTCATGATCGAGTAGTTCAGCTGTAACTGGTTCGGATTGCGCGGACCGATAAAGCGTCCGAACCGCAGGGCCCATTCATCGCGGTAATACTCGCCAGCCACGCCCCACGAATAACCCCGCGCATCTGCAGCGAAGTCATATGCGGCGTAGGTCAGGAAATTCATGTTCAGGAATTGCTGACGCACATCCCCGACATAGGCGTTCTTGTCGAAGATGTCGATGACTGCCAGGTTGCCGGCGGTCAGCACAAAGCGGCGGCTGTCCACTGACTTGGCGAGTTGCATCGGCCCCGACTCCACGACGCTCGCGTCGCCGCCAAATCCCCAGGTTTGGCGCAGGAACAACCGCGACCGATAAAATGTCGGAGTGCTTTTCCCGTTTTTTTCCAACTCCCCGTTGTTGACGGAACCGCCCAGTCCGTGCAAATCGGACAGCGGGGCTTCGGCGATCATTTCCGGAACAAAATAGATTTCGCCGCCTCTCCACGTTCTTAGCCCCAGGAATGCAGTAGCAGTCGTGGTGTGTGTAAGCTCTTTGCCCGGCAACAGCGAGTTGGTGGAGCCGTTCAAATTGGTATATGCCGCGGGAAAAGGATCCTTGCTCTGCCATATGTAGCTGAATTGACCGTAGGCGTTCCAACGTTCCTCTTTAACGGCCTCGGCAGCGGCGGGAAACGGCGCTTGAGACAATAAGATAGGTTCATGCCCGACCACTTGACCCTGTCCCAAGGCCAACTCGGCGAGCAAGGCGAGTGCAGCTGCACATGCCAGTCTCAGGATCGGCAGTTGCTTGATTTTCTTCATGCCCTGCTCCGAATCGCGCCTGGCCGAACGCCCCGCCGGCGTTCGGACATATAGTCATGAGGCTGCATATAAATTCTGCACAAGCCAAACGCCCGGCACGCAGCCGCGTTGTTGCAATTACAATCTGAGGAGCGCGCTTCGGACAACCGCCGCGAAAAACTGCGGCTTGGAACTGCTTGACGCGCACTGCCCCGCTTTTTGGCGAGACAGCGGCAAGGGAAAAACTAGCCTGCTGCCTGTCCCGCCGACTTGCTCCCGCCTATCGACGGGCATCCAGGACAACTGCCCAAGATGAATCTCCACGCAATGAGATAACGCGGAGTATTTTACTTCTTAAAATCGATGTCAATGGATGGTCACAAATCTTTATGCAATTTTTATGAATTCCCGGCGACCGCGAAACTACGCACAGCAAGACCGATCAGCATCGGGTCGACGCCGCCTCCTGGACGACGGCGCAAGATTTTACCCCGAGATCTCCGGCCAAACGTTAAAATTTGGTTACATAGAGACCCGTGCGATCAATCCGAATTACACTACGCCATGCTCAACGGATACACCGCAGCCAACGGCACGCTCAACAGGGTCACCGTCAACCAGTATTCCGACCTCAAGCCGGAGATGGTATGGCTCGATCTGACGAATCCGACCGAGCAGGAACGCCAGTGGATCAAGCAGGCCTACGCGCAGGAACTCCAGTTCATGGAGGAATTGGGTGAAATCGAGGCCAGCGCCCGGTTCTACCGCGACGAATTCGGCATGCATCTGAACCAGTATTTTCTCGTTACGGATTACACCGTCACGCGCAACGTGAACGTCGCGTTTACGCTCAACAACAACCGGCTCTTCACGCTGCACAGCGAAGACCTCGCAGCGATCCGCGCTTTCTGCAGCCAGGCGAGCAGGATCCCCGAATATTGCAGCGGCCCGGTCGCGATCATGCTCGGTATCGTTCAGGCCCGCATCGGCCTGCTGGCCGACTTATACGAGCGCGCCCAGAACGACCTGGAACCCATCAGCCAGGCGATTTTTCGCGGAGATGCGCGCGCGATGCCGCGCGTGCTCGAATCACTGACCCGCATCGAAGACATCAACGGCAAGGCGCGTCTCGGGCTGCTCGAAAACAGGCGCGGTTACCCCAGCCTCACGCGCAGCACCGAATGCTCCGCGCACATTGAGACCATCAATGAAATCCTGCGCGACGTCGACTCGCTGACGACCCACTCGGGATTTCTCGCGGAGCGCGCGAAATTCCTGATGGATGCCGCGATGGGAATGATCAACATCTCGTTCAACCGCCGGCTCAACATATTCACGGTCCTGTCCGTGGTGCTGATGCCGCCGACGCTGATCGCGAGTATCTACGGGATGAATTTCCGCCATATGCCGGAACTCGAGTGGTATTACGGCTACCCGCTAGCCCTCCTGCTCATGGTGGCGGTCGCGATCGGACCCATCCTCTATCTGAAACACAAGGACTGGCTGTAGCCGCGTCTAGTGCCGCGCGCCGGTTGACGGCTTGTTGGTGTCGCGCTCGCGCGCAAACCAGATTTGTCCATGCGGGTTGAGCGCCGGCAATACCGACTGCGAATAGTGTACGCTGGTAATGCGGCAGTCCGCGAGCATGCCGGCAATCGAGGATAAAACGCCCGCCAGATCGTCGAGCGGATGCAGCGGCCAGCGAAAACACTCGATCGTCGCGTCATCGAACGGCGTATTCAGGCTGACGCGTATGTCGCCGTCGTCGTGTGCGCTGATCACGGCGTCCGGATCGCCGGTCCCGCCCCGCAACCGCCGCACCGCATTGCTCGCGAACAGGTTGAACGCGGTCTCGAGCTGGGCATAGCGCCCGGCCTGGCCGGCGCGCAGCAAATCGACCGGCGGCCGCGCAAGCGGCAGCACCTCGATATTCGGCCGCGCGAACTGCGCCGCGAGCGCGCGCGTCAGAGGCATGCCCCACACTCCGATATTCGATGCGGTCTCCACGAACGACGGCTCCGCGACAGGCGCGATCGCGGCGCCGACCAGATAACGCAAGTGCACATGCTCTCCGGGTTGCGCGATTTCGATCGCACTGGGCGGCAATTCACGCCGCGGCGCACCCGGGTCGCGCGTCCATGCGTAGAGTTCATCGGGTCGGACGCTTTCGACGGTTTCGAGCGAGCACAAGGCGTTGCCGAGCCCGAAGTTGCGCGCGGGCCCCAATGCACCGTGCTGTTTGAACAAATCCGCGATTGCTGCAATATCCGGCACGACTCCGGCAAGACTCGCCGGCCGCCGGCTGCCCGTGATGATCACGAGGGGCAATGCGAACACGCGCGCCACGACGGCGCCCTGCGCCGGCGCGCCGCCGGAATGATTCGCCGCATCGCACACCGTCCGCCACAATTTCGCATAGGACGCCTGCGATGGCGCGGCGCGCAGTGCGCGCGCGATTTCCGCGTCATCGCCATGGTTCAGGAGGCTGTCGAGCTGCCGATGCAATGCCGCAGGATCGGCGATCTGCACCAACGGGTGCGAAGCGGAGCCGTCGCCGTAACGGCGCGGATCGGGCACGTTAATCAAGCCGGATACCGGGCGATTTGATCAACATCGCGTGAAATCGACGCCGATTTTTGAAGGCCGGACTCATTGCGATGCACTTCATCAATCCACCCGCGCGCCCGACGCCTTCACGACCTTGCCCCACTTGGCAAAATCCCGCTGGATCAGCGCCGCGAATTCTTCAGGCGTTCCGCCGGCAGCTTCCGCTCCCTGCGCCGCGAGCAGGTCGCGCAACGCCGGTGTCTTCAACGCCGCGTTCATATCGGCATTGATGCGCGTGATGACGGCTTTCGGCGTGCCGCGTGGAGCAACGATGCCGAACCAGTTGATCACTTCGTAGCCGGACACCGTTTCGCCGATCGTCGGCAGGTCGGGCATTGCCGCCGCGCGCTTCGGTCCCGTCACCGCGAGGCCGTGCAGCTTGCCGCCTTTGACCAGCGGAATCAGCGGCACTGCACTCGCGATCGTCACGTTCAGCTGGCCGCCGACGAGTTCCGCAAACATCGGGCCGGTGCCTTTGTAGGGGATGTGCGTGATATCCACGCCTGCCATTGACTTGAATAATTCCATTGCGAGGTGGCTCGATGAGCCGCTGCCGCCCGACCCGTAATTGATCTGCCCCGGCTTTGCCTTCGCAAGCGCGATCAGTTCCTTCACCGATTTGGCGGGAAAATTCCCATTTGTCGCCATCATGAGCGGCGCGGCGACGAACTGCACGACGGCATCGAAGTCCTTGATGGGATCGTAATCGACTTTCTTGTACAGGAAAGGATTGATCACGTGCGGAATCGATGCAAACATCAGCGTGTACCCGTCGGCCACGGAATGCGCGGCGATTTCGGTTGCGACGAGGCCGCCGGCGCCGCCGCGATTATCGACGACGACCTGTTCATGCAATGCGACCGACAGCGGCTGTGCGGCCATGCGCGCCAGAATGTCGCCCGCGCCGCCGGGCGGAAAGCCGACGACGAGACGCACGGGCTTGGTGGGATAGGTTTGCGCGTAAACGCCGCTGCTCAGCGACAAGCCAATCGCGATGAACGCGCAAAGGATGAAGGCGGAAGGATGCAGGATGAAAAAAACCAAGGACCGGTTAACCCTCATACTCGACGCTTCTGTTGCTTTTGATTTTCCGTTCATCCTTCCGCCTTCATCCTTGATTTCTACTCCGGCTTGGCGCCGGAAACCGTCACCGCTTTGCCCCACTTCGCGACTTCCGCCTTGAAAAACGCCGTGAACTGTTCCGGCGTGTCACCGATGAATTCTGCGCCTTCGGAAGCAATACGCTCCGTGACCTCGGGAATCTTGATGATGCGCACCACCTCGGCGTGCAGTTTGTTAACGATGTCCCGCGAAGTTCCCGTCGGCACGGCTATGCCAAACCACGAGCCGGTCTCGAAGCCCTTGAGCCCCTGCTCGTCGATCGTCGGTATTTCGGGGGTGACCGCAACGCGCTTCAGGCTCGTCACGCCGAGCGCGCGCGCGCGGCCCGTCTTCACTTGCGGCAGGGTCGAGACGAACGCGCCGAAATAAACTTCGATATGGCCGGCCACGAGATCGACTAGCGCCGGCGACGCTCCGCGGTACGGCACGTGGATCATTTTGACGCCGGCCATGGTTTTGAACAGCTCGCCGGCGAGATGATGCGGGCTGCCGATCCCGGTTGAGCCATGCCGCAGCTGGTTCGGATGAGCGCGCGCGATGCCGATCAACTCCTTTATGTTTCTCGCAGGCACCGATGGATGCACGACAACGATGCCCGGCACTTTCGCGATGTCGGTGACGAACGTGAAATCCTTGAATGGATCGTACGCGAGCTTCGGGTACAGCGTGACGTTGATCGCATTCGCAACCGTCGGCATGAACAACGTATAGCCGTCGGGCGCGGATTTGGCGGCGATCTCGGAGCCGATGTTGGTGCCCGCGCCGGCGCGGTTTTCGACCACCACCGCCTGTCCCCAAGCCTCGGTGAAACGCGCGCCGACTGCGCGCGCGAGAATGTCGGCGGCGCCGCCCGGCGTGTAGCCGACGATGAAACGGATCGGCTTGGCCGGATAAGTTTGTGCAATCGCGGCAGTACTGCTTGCAGCCAACGTAACCGCGGCGAACGCGCAAAGGATGAAGGATGAAGGCGGAAGGATGAGTTGACCCCAAATCCGATTATTCAACATGTGCAGTGCCTTCGTAGTTGGTTTTCCTTTCATCCTTCGTCCTTCCGCCTTCATCCTTCTTTAGACATGCATCGATACCGCGAGCGACGCCCGCGCCGATTTTTCTGCGCACTTCGTCGTCGCGCATCCTGATTTCCTCGTCGCGATTGACGATCACGCCGGCCTCGAACAATACCGCCGGCATCGCGGCACGCCGCAATACAGCGAGATGATCGAAAAAATGCACACCGTTGAGTTTGTCCGCGAACGGCCGGTTTTCGCCGACGACCGGATCAGCATGATACAGCGAAGGTTTAAATCCCGCCTTCACGAGCGCGGCTCCGATCGCCGACGCGCACTTGAGCGAGTGCCGCCACGCACGGCTTTCGCGCGAGACGAACAACGAGAACCCCGCAAACCGGTCGCTGTAGCGTTGCTCGACGCCTTCAAATGTCCAGGTGCCCTGAAACCGTGCCTGCGTCGAGTCGTGATGCACCGAAATGAAGAAGTCCGCGCCGTTGGCCGCCCGCGGCCGGCGCCACAACTGCTGCATGCCGCCGTCGGCGCCTATGACCTGCGTCCGATAACCCAGCGCGTCGAGCGCGGACCTTAATTCACCCGCGAGATCGCGGTTGAATTCGAGTTCGGGCCGGCCGCGCGCGCTGGTCGCGCCCGGCTCGGCAAGGTAATGACCCACATCGATCGCGATGCTTGCCGCGGTCGCCGACCCGCAGATTGCCCACGTGGCGATTGCCGCAGCAACGAGCCGACCCGCGCTCATGGCACGCGGTAGCGCGCAACTATGCTCGGATCCGGATCGCGGCCGAGACCCGGCCCGCGCGGCAACGCGATGCGGCCGTCCCTGACTGCAATCGCATCGCCGAGCGGATTGGCGCCGAGGTCTGCAAACGAATACTCGATCATCGACTCATGCTCGAACGCGGCCGCCATGTGCAAGGTCGCCAGCAGGCCGGGGCCGAAATACGGAGAATGCGGCACCAGTTTTACACCGCGATCGCGCGCAAGCCCGGCGATGCGCATCATCTCGGTAACGCCTCCGATCTTGGTCACGCTGGGCTGCGCGTAATCCACGGCGCCGGCATCGAACATCGCCTGGAAATCCGTATAGCTCACCGCGTTCTCGCCAGCCGACACCGCGATGCCGCATTCGCGCCGCACGCGCGCGAGCCCCGCGTAATCCTCGGGTGGCCACACGGGTTCCTCGAACCAGAACAAATCGTATTCGCGCACCTGCGCTGCAATCCCGATCGCTTCCGCCACGGTCCACGGACAATTGGTGTCCATCATCAGTTTTACGCCGGGACCGATCGCCGCGCGTGCAGCCCGCACCTGCTCCACGCCAATTTCGTGCAACTTGATCGCTCGGTAGCCGCGCTCGACCGAGGCCCTGGCGTTGCGCGCGACCAGCGCCGGATCGCCGTACCGCACAAGACTCGCATACGCGGCGAAATCCGTGCGCCGCGCGCCGCCGAGCAATTCAGCCAGCGGCTTGCCGGCGGCTTTGCCCGCTATGTCCCACAACGCGATGTCGAGGCCGGACATCGCGTACATCACCGGACCGGTGCGGCCAACCAGATGCAGTTTGCGTTGCAGGTCGGCGAGCAACGCCGCAATATCGCGCTCGTCGCGCCCGGTTGCCAGCGGCGCGATCAAGGTTTCGAGCGCCGCGCGGGTCGCCGGCCACACCGCAAACCCGAACGCCTCGCCCCAGCCGACGATGCCGCTGTCGGTCTCGACCCGTACCAGCAGGATTTCCATGCTGCGCGGTTTGCCCGCAAAGAGCGGCTTGGGTCCGCCCACCTCGAACGGCAGGTTGAGCGCGACCGGCGTGATCGACTTGATCGTCACTTGTTACAGGCCTTCAGCCTTGGCGCCGGAATCCTTGACGATCTTCGCCCACTTCACGATTTCCTTGCGTATCCATGCCGCGAATTCTTCCGGCGTGCCGCCGGCAGCCTCGAAACCGAGATCGACGAGCTTCGCCTGCATCTCAGGCTTTTGCAGCGCGCGGTTCACCACCGCATTGACTCGCTGGACATAATCTTTCGGCGTGTTGGCCGGCGCGACGATGCCGTTAATGGTCACTGCGTCGATTGCCGCGTAACCGGCTTCCGCAAACGTCATCACCTCGGGCATCGCCTGCGTGCGTTTCGGGCTGGTGATCGCGAGCGCGCGCAAGCGCCCCGACGCCACGTGCGCTTTGATGCCGCTTTGCGTCGCAAACACCATCGTGATCTGCCCGCCCAATAATTCGGTCAGCGACTGGCCGGCGCCTTTGTACGGAATGTGCTGGATGTCGATGCCGCCGACGGTGCGCAGCTGCTCGCCGGCGAGATGCACCGCAGTGCCGTTGCCCGCCGAACCGAAACTCAGTTTGCCCGGTTGCGCCTTGGCGAGTGCGATCAATTCGCGCACGCTTTTGGCGGGGACTGCCGAATTCACCACCAGCACCAGCGGCGCGGTCGCGACCAGCACCACCGGCGTGAAATCCTTCAACGTGTCGTACGGCAGCTTGCCGAGCAGGCTCGGATTGACGACGAACGCCGCATCTATCATGCCTATGGTGTGACCATCGGGATTTGCGCGCGCCACGATCAGCGTGCCTATCGTGCTGCTGCCGCCGGCGCGGTTGTCGATCACGACCTGCTGGCCGAATTCGTCGCTGATGAACGGCCCGAGCATGCGCGACAGCGTATCGGTGCCGCCGCCCGGCACGTACGGCACGATCAGGCGGATCGGACGCGTGATCTGCGTTTGCGCGATGACGACGGCGCACTGTATCGACGCTGCAACGCACAGCGAGATCGCCGCCGCGCGCTTCATCGGCGTCACCAGCCGAGCACGTACGCCGGGCGCCGCGGATCCGCGCCGCCGTGCAGTATTCCGGTCTTGTGATCGACGACGATCGTGCACGGGGCGCCCGCAAGCCACGTGTAGTCGTCCCACCAGTGCACCTTGTGGCCCAGTTGCTTGAGTACTTCGCCCGCCGCCGCGGGAATGCGGCCTTCGAGATACAGCCGGCCCGGATAGTACTTGTGCGGCTCGAAGGAGCCCGGAAAACTGTAGTTGGCGAAACGCGGCGCTTCGATCGCGGCCTGCGCGTCCATGCCGAACACGTTGACGTTCAAAAATACCTGCAGCATCGATTGCGGCTGCACGTCGCCGCCCGGCGTGCCGAACGGCATCAGCACCTTGCCGTTCTTGAATGCGAGCGCGGGATTCGGCGTGAGCCGCGGGCGCTTGCCCGGCGCGACCGAACACGGATGGGTCGGATCAGCCCAAGACTGCGTCCCGCGTCCGGAACAGACCAGGCCGACGCCAGGAATAATCGGCGAATTGTTCGAACCGTCCGACGGCGTTGCGGAGAATGCATTGCCGTGGCGGTCGACGCAACAGGTGTACGTCGTATCGCCCGGTCCCGGCGCTTCGTCTGATTCAGCAGGCGTCATCCAGCGGTCCGGCAGATCGGTGAGCGTCGCCGGATCGCCCGCCGGCGGCATGCCCGGCCACGCATGATCGGCGGCTATCATGCCGCGCCGGTGCGCCGCATACTTGTCCGACATCAGTCCCTTGATCGGCACTTTTACGAAATTCGGATCGGCGAAATGTTGATGGCGATCGGCAAACGCGAGCTTCAAGGCTTCCGTCACGACGTGAATGTATTCCGGCGAGTTGTGTCCCAGCGCCGCCAGGTTGTCGTTCTTCAGAATATTCAGCGCCATCGGCAGGACCGGCCCCTGTGACCACGGTCCGCACGCATGAAGTTCGATGCCGTTGAATTTCGCTTTCACGGTCGGCTCGGACTTGACGTTGAACTCCGCGAAATCCTCCATGGTCATGAGACCGCCGACCTTTTTGTGATGTTTGACGATGGCCGCCGCGATATCGCCCTTGTAAAACGCGTCCCGGGCAGCGCGCAGCGCAAGCCGGCGGCCTTTGCGCCTGTTCGCTTTCTCGACGTCGGCCATGTATTGCAGCGTACGGCCGAGATCGGCCTGCACGAACATCTCGCCGGGAACCGGGGGTTTGCCTTTCGGAAGAAATATCTTTTTGCTCGCCGGATAACGCTCGTATGAGGACTGATTTTTACGGATGAATTCCGCCATCAGCGGGTACATCGGAAAGCCTTCGGCTGCGAAGCGAATCGCCGCCGACGCCACTTCTCCAAAGCTCATCGTCCCGAACCGTTCAAGTGCCGTGATCCAGGAATCGGGGGCTGCCGGCACCACGCTGCGCAATTCGTTCGCCGGTATCTTGCCGCCGTGAAATTTCTGGAAAAAATCCGGCGTGATCGCTTTCGGCCACACGCCCAGGCCGTCGATGCAGTGAATTTCCTTCTTCTTCGCCAGATAAACGATAAGCGGCGCGACGCCGCCGAAACTGACCTTGTCGGTCTGCAGCACGCCCATCGCGATGCCGGCAGCGACGCCCGCGTCGACCGCATTGCCGCCGCCTTCGAGTATTTGAAATCCCGCGTGCGCCGCGAGGTAATGCCCCGCCGCGATGACGTGGCGGGTGCCCATGATGGTCGGTCGGTTAGCCATGCTGATCTCCTCTTGTCCGTTACTATTTGACCATGAACGGCGCAGCAGCGCCGGTCAGCCGATATTCGTTTCAATCGCGCGCAACCAGCTTGCGCCGAGCACGTATTTTATTTTATCGTCGCTGTAGCCGCGGTCCAGCATGCCCTGCGTCAGGTTCGGCGCCTTGCGGATGTCTTCGAGACCGCGCGGATAAGCCTGATTCAGAAAGTCATCGACACTGCCGAATATATCGGGCCGCAGCGTGCGGTTGCGCCGCGATTGCGGCAACACCACACCGGCGTCCTTGTAGCCTTCGACGTAATCGAGCCCCAGGCCCACGTGCTCTGCGCCCATCGTTTTCACCAGATAATCGAGATGGTCGAGCATGTGCGCGAGCGTCGGGTCCGGATGATGCACCGAGCGCGGCAGCCCGCATAGCCCGATCACGCCGCCCTTCTTTGCAACGATCTTCAGCACTTCGTCCTTCTTGTTCCGGTCGTTGGCGACGACGGCGTAGGCATTCGCATGCGTCGTGCAGGGCCGGCGCGCGAGCTCCACCGACTCGAGCGAGGTCTGATGGCCCGAGTGGGAGACGTCGAGCATCATCGGCAACTCGTTGACCGCCGCAATCAGCTCGCGGCCGAAGAAACTCACGCCCGCATTTCGCCGCTCGCCGCAACCATCGCCGACCAGGTTCGCGAACGTGTAGCACATGCCGAGTATGCGGAAACCGAGACGATGCATGATGCCGACACGCTTCAGATCGCTGCCTATCATGTCGGCGGCCTGCGTGATCAACATCATCGCGACCTTGCCCTTGGCCTTGGCGGTGCGGAAATCGGCGGCGCAGGTTGCGAGCATCAGGTGCGGGCTTTGTTCGATCTTCTCGAGCGCGGTCTCGGTGCGTTGCAACGTCGCATCCCACGTCGCATCCGACACCACGCTCAACAACGCACCGCTGATGCCGCCTTCGATGAGGCTCGCGGTATACGCCTCGTCCAGTGTGTAATACGGCGTCAATCCGTCGAGCACGAGCGCCTGCTGGTGCAGTGCACGAGCCTGGGCGGAAACACCGGTGGTTGTATCGGACATCAGGTTTCCTTTCTGCTATTGGGGCTCGATGCCCGCCGCCTTGGCTAGCTTGTCCCATTTGGCGAACTCGCTCGCCATATAGGCGGCGAGTTGCGGCGCGTTAAGCGGGAGCAACTCAAAGCCCAGCGGTGCAAGCCGGGTCCGGAAATCGGGCACCGCAGTCACCGCCAGCACTTCCTTGCTCAGCGCATCGACGATTTCGCGTGGCACGCCGCGCGGGCCGACCACCCCCTGCCACGAACGGATTTCGACGAAATCACCGAGCGACTCTTTCAGCGTCGGGACGTTCGGCAGTTCGGACGATCGCTTGTCGGTCGTCATCGCCAATGCACGCACCTTGCCGGAAGCGATATGCGGCGCCGCGGTTGCAAAATCCGAGCAGATCGACGTGATCTGGCCCGCGATGAGTTCGGTAACCGACTGCGGGCTGCTCTTGTACGAAACCTGCGCGAGATCGATACCGGTCTTGAGCTTGAGTGTTTCCATGCAGATCGTCGCAGTGCCGCTCGGCGTTCCGTAGGTCAGTTGTCCCGGACGTGCTTTCGCAAACGCGATCAATTCGCGAATGGACTTCACCGGCAGCGACGGATGCACCACGATCACGAACGGCACCCCGCCGACGCCCGCGATCGGCGTGAAATCCTTGAGCCCGTCATAGGTCACGCCTTTCATCATCAAGGCCGCTTGCGAATGCGAGCTCGTAGTCGCCACCATCAGCGTGTAGCCGTCCGGTGGCGCTTTGGCGGTGAGCTCGGCGGCGATCGCACCGTTGGCACCCGGACGATCGTCGACCACGAAAGTCATTTTCATGCGCTCGGACAGACCCTGCGCAAGCAGCCGCGCGACGATGTCTGTCGCGCTGCCCGCGGCGAACGGCACCACCATGCGCACCGGCTTTTGCGGATAGGTTTGCGCGAACACAGTGGACGCGCAAAAGAATGAAATCAATGCAATCAACCCGCGGCCCATCGCCCTGCTCCCTGTTTGATTGAAACTCAGTCGACCGTCGCGGCGACTTCGCCGCAGGTCATGAAACGCGCGCGCGGCTGGCTGCGGATGTAACTGGTGAAACGTTCGAGCATCGCGAGCCGCCCCGGATGCGCAATCAACTGCACGTGCAGCGTCAGGTGGAAATATGCGCCCGGCCATGCATAGGCGCCGTCGAATTCCTCGCGCCACAATTCCTCGACTTCGCGCGCGGTGCGCACGACGCGGCCGATCTGGCCGCCGTACATGAAATACGGCGCGTCGGCGAGATGCCACTGCACGGGCAGTTCGACCAGAGGCAGCGGCTTGCCATCGCGCACATGACGGTACGGCCGCACGCGGTCGAAGAAATTGGCCGATATCGTGATTCCCGCTTCCAGCAGGTAATCGAGCGTGCGGTCCGACCATTCCCACGACGGCGAGCGCCACGCGACGGGTTTCACGCCCGTGATGCTGGACAACGCTTCCATACCGCGCACGAGTTCGGATTTTTCTTCTTGCGCCGACAGCGTGGCAGGCGGCTTATGACCGTGCCCGTGACTTGCGAGTTCGTGGCCGCGGCGGTGAATCTCGCGAACTGCGTCGGGATAGCGGTCCGCCGTGATGCCGGGCACGAAGAACGTCGCCTTGACGGCGTGGCGGTCGAGCAGGTCGAGCAGCGGCGCGAGCCCTTCGCGGATCTCGTAGGCGCCGTGCGACAGCAACACCGGACGCTGCGCGTTCTCGGGGGCCTTGCCCAGCCAGATCGCCTCGGCGTCGAGGCATATGCCGTAGATGACGGGAAACACGCCTTGCGCGGTCACGTCATTCTTCCTTCGCGCCGGCAATTTTCACGACTTTCGCCATGCGCTCGAAATCGACAGCGAGCATCTTGTTCATCTGCTCGGGCGTCATCGCGCGCGTTTCGATGCCCTGCCTGGCAAGCCGCTCGGCGACGTCCGGGTTGCGCAATTGTTTGCCGACCTCGGCATTCATGCGGTCCACGATGTCGCGCGGCGTGGCTGCGGGCGCCAACAGTCCCAGCCAGCTGTCGAATTCGTAACCGCGCAAGCCGCTTTCCGACAGCGTCGGCACGTCGGGCAGGAATTTGCTGCGCGCCATGGTCGTGACTCCGAGCAAACGCACGCGACTGTCATTCGCATAAGGCATGACCGCGATGTTCGCCCCTATCATCGCCGCCCCGCGTCCCGCCATCACTTCGAGAACGGCATCGCCCGTGCTCTTGTACGGCACATGCAGCATATCGATGCCCGCCATGTTGACGAGGAACGCCATCGACAGGTGGGTCGCGCTGCCTTTGCCGGCGGACGGATACACCATGCCGGGTTTTGCTTTGGCGAGCTGGATGAACTCGCCGATGTTCTTCGCGGGCAGCGACGACGGTACCATCATGATGTAACCCGTGATGCCGACCGACGCGACCGCGGTGAAGTCCTTCAGCGGATCGTAGGCGAGGTTCGAATAGACCGAACCGTTGATGTTGTGGCTGTTGGCGGCGATCAGCAGTGTATAGCCGTCCGCCGGCCCCTTGGCGACCGCCGCCGTGCCGACCGTGCCGCCGGCACCCGGACGCGATTCAATCACGACTGGCTGGCCGAGTGCCGTCGACAGTTCGTTCTGCATCGCGCGCATCATCGTGTCGAGCACCGAACCGGCGCCGAACGGCGCGACGAGTTTGATCGGCTTTGCCGGCCACGGCTGCGCGCAGCCCGCGGAGGCAAACAAGGCCAGCAACAGCGCAGAGATCGCCTTCATCACCCCACCCACTGTTTAAATACGCGCAACCAGTTGGCGCCCATGATCCCGGCGATTTCGCTTTCGCTGTATTTACGGTCGAACAACGTCTGCGTGAGATTCGGCAACTCGCGGATCTGCGCGAGGCCCTCCGGATAACTCAGAGTCAGAAACTCATCGACCGTGCCGAATACGTCCGGCCGCAGCGTGCGCCAGCGCTTCGACGCGGGCAGGATCACGCCCGAGGCTTTATACGCGGCCACGAAATCGCAGCCGAAACCCACGTTCTGCGGACCGATGAGCTTCGAGTAATAATCGATGTGGTCGACGATGTGTTTGAGCGTCGCATCCTGCGGCCACACGGTTTTCGCGAGACCGCAGACGCCCAGCATGCCGCCTTTGGCGACGATGGCCTTCGCAGTTTCGTCCGTCGTATTGCGATCATTCGGATTCAGGCCGTATGCGTTCGAATGCGTGCACACCGGCGCACGCGCGAGTTGCACGGCCTCGGCACGCGTGCGATGCCCGCAATGCGAGATATCGAGCCACATCGGCAGCCGGTTCACGATGTCGATCAGATCGCGCCCGAGGAAAGATACGCCGGCATCGCGGCGTTCGCCGCAGCCGTCGGCGTGCAGCGTGCCGCCCGTGTAGGCGAGCCCGCAGATGCGAAGCCCCAGCCGGTATAACAGTTCGACGCGGTAAAGTTCTTTCTCGATAAACGACGAGCCTTGCGTGCCGATCACGATCGCGAGCTTGCCCTGCTTTTTTGCCTGCAGGATGTCGTCGGCGCACAACGCAAGCTTCAGGAGCGGGCTCTTTTCTATCTTCTGCAGGCCCTGCTCGAAATTACGAATTACCGTTTCCCATTCGTCTTCGGTGCCGAACGTCGCGTTCACGACGTTGACGCCGCCGTCGAGCGATTGCTGCGCATAAAACTCGTCGAGGATGTAGTACAGCGACAGACAGTCCCACACCAGCGTCTCGCGATGAAATTTCTGCGCGGCTTCACCCGCGAATACCTTCGGTTCCGGTTGCGCGCTTACGCTCACGGCGTTCCTCTCTGGCTCATAGCCATCCCTTCATTGCGGCCCCACGCCGATCCGCGAAAAAAGCGTTTTCCATTTCTGCCCGCTCGCATGCAGGTAGTCGGCATATTCCGCCGGCGTGGTGCCGACGAGATCGACGCCCTGCGCCTGCATCTTCTCGCGGAATTCCGGCGTTTTCAGCACTGCGATCGTCTCGCGGTAAAGCCGGTCAACGATCGCCTTGGGAGTCTGCGCGGGCACCATCAAACCGTAAACGCCGGTCGCGGCATCGTAGCCGGGCAATGTCTCCGCCACGGTCGGTATCTCGGGCGCGACGGACGAACGCTTGAGCCCCGTTACTGCCAGCGCCCTGATGCGTCCGGACTTGATCAGCGGAATTGCGGAGACAAGGCTCGGCGGATAAATCGGAATCTCACCGCTCATGAGGTCGGTGACAGCCTGCGACGTGCTCTTGTACGGAATCTCCTGCAGCTCGATTCCGGCCATGGCCTTGAACAGCTCGAGCGTCAGGAACGCCGAACTGCCGCGCCCCGACGAGCCATAGCGCATCGATCCCGGTTTCGCCTTGGCGAGCGCGATCAGTTCCTTGATCGATTGCGCTTCGACTTTCGGGTTCACGCAGATGACGTTCTGCGTGAGGACGACGAGGCTCACGGGTGCCAGGTCCTGCGGGTCGAACGGCAGTTCTTTGTACAGGAGCGGACTCACGACGAGGCTCAGCGTGCCGATCAGCAAGGTATGCCCGTCGGGATTGGCGTGCGCGACGATGCTGTTGGCTATCCCGCTGTTGGCGCCTTCGCGGTTTTCGACCACCACTTGCTGTCCCAGCCTGACGGTGAGCGCCTGCGCCAGCGCGCGCGCCGTGATGTCGGTCGTCGTGCCCGGCGTAAAGCCGACGACGATGCGCACGGGTTTCGTTGGAAAGGTGTCCGCCGCCGCGCAGACCTGCGCGCCCGGGAAAGCAACGAAACACGAGATTAGAAATATTCGCATGGCTGCGCCCCGAGTATGCCCGATTAGCCGGGGCTACGCGCCGCGTTCACCGCGTCCGCCCACAGTTTTGCCGGCAGCCGCGCGCCTTCGCGCGCAATGCGTTCGCGATTTTTCGCGCGGCGGTCTCCCGGCAGACGCACGTCGTCGAGACCGGACAAACGCCGCAAAAAAGCTTCCGAATGTTCGAGCCACCCTGCCGCGTCGCCGAATTTTTGCGGATCGGACGCGAGCAGCAAAACCCCGCCGCGCGGTGGCCCGCCGTCATGATTGTCTTCTTCGCCGGCCTCGAAGCTGAACGGCTGCCCGATGAGTCCGGCCGCGAGCAACTCGACCATCATCGCGATCGCGGAACCCTTGTAGCCGCCGAAAGTTAACTGCGCGCCCTGCAGAATTTCCCTGGGGTCCGTCGTCGGGTCACCGGTCTTGTCGAGACCGACGCCGGGCGGCAGCGTATGGCCTTCGCGCGCGGCTATCATGATGTCGCCGCGCGCCATCGCGGCCGATGCCTGATCGAAAATCAGAGTGCCGCCGTCAGCGCGCGGCCAGCCGAACGCCATCGGGTTGGTACCAAAGAACGGTTTGCGCGCGCCCGCCGGCGCAACCGCCGGCATATAAGCGGTGAAGCACATCGCGACAAGCCCGGCTTCGACCAGCGGTTCGATGTCTACCCACAGCGCCGAGAAATGATGAACGTTGACGAGCGCGGCCGCGGCAATGCCCTGCTCGCGAACCACCGGCGCCAACGCTTCGCGCGCCGCATTCATGGCGAGAGGCGCAAAACCGCCACGCCCGTCGACCCGAATCACCGCAGGCGCAAGCCGCGCCACCGACGGCCGCGTTTGGCCGTTGACTTTGCCGCTTTTCAGCGACGCGAGGTAACCCGCGAGACGGAACACCCCGTGAGATGCACAACCGTCGCCGTCGGCCGCGGCCATGACAGACGCGACAGCATCGGCGTTCTCGCTGTCACAGCCGGCACGAAACAGCGCGGCATGTAAAGTTGTTCGCAAATCCTGCAGCGAGACGTTTGTTGTATCGTCATTGCCCATTAACGCGCAACCGGTCCTATGCTGAATTGGCCGCGCAACCACGGCACGAGCTTGCGCAATTCCGGCGTGCACTCGCGCTTGAGGATGTCGCATGCCAGTTGGGCAACGCGCTGCGGCAGCTCGCCGTATTCGCCGGCGCGCGCAAACAGATGCAACTGGCGCACGAATCCGGGCGCCGGAAACGGCACGACGCGGATACCGGCAACCAGCGAGCGCGCCTGCAAGAGGCACAGCGGCGTTGCGATCGCCCAGCCGAGACCGGCGCGGACCATCGCCATCAATGCGTCGGTGGCGTCGACTTCCAGCAAGCGCGGCGCCTTGACACCGAGCCGCCGCAAATGCCGTTCGATCTGCGCGCCGATCTGCGAGCGCGCGGAAAAGCGAATCAGCGAATGGCCGGCCGCCAGCGCCTTGAGATCGGGTGTCGCGTTCGCCGCGGCAAGCTTCTCCGGCAAGAGCAGCACGAACGGTTCCGTGAGGATGGGATAGCGATCGAGTCCGTCGACGTCGTCCATCACGTCGCTGCTGATGATCAGGTCGAGATTGCGGCTCAAGAGGCCTTCGGCCTGGTCGTGCGCAAGCCCCGAGCGAAAGGACAGCCGTTCGGCCTGCGACAACAGCGAACGGATCAGGCTGGGACCGACGGTGGAAGCAAATGAATCGATGATGCCGATGCGCAGTTCATGCACCTTGGATGCGCCGGCCTGGCGCACGACGGTCGCGAGCGTGGCGGCGTCTTCGACCAGCGGAATCGCATGGCGCTGCAGCACCATCCCCGCGGCGGTCAGCTTCAACGGGCGTTGCGCACGGTCCAGCAGCACCGAGCCCAGATTGTCTTCGAGTTGGCGAATGCTTTGCGATACCGCCGATTGCGTGAGCCCCAGCCGCTTCGCGGCGCTCGTCATATTGCCGCATGTGCTCACCGCCAGAAATACCTTGAGCGCATTGAGATCTTCGATCATCGGATGGGTATGGACTGAGTGTATTGAATCGCTGATGGCGTCACAACGACGTGCCCGCGCCGTGACGCCTACATTAACAGATCTTATGATACCGCGTAACGGTGCTAATGTTCGTCCAGCCGGCGGCGGCGCCGGTTGACAAACCATCATCAAAACTGATTCCATCGCCGCCTTATGCCAGGGACGTCGCAACGGTGAAATATTCGATTTTCAGCCTCGCGCGCAATGCGCTGACGTACCACGAGCAATGGCCGCGCGCATGGCGCAGCCCCGAACCGCGCAGCGAGTACGACGTCATCATCATCGGCGGCGGCGGCCACGGTCTCGCCGCCGCGTACTATCTCGCCAAAAACCACGGCGTCGCCAACGTCGCGGTCATCGAAAAAGGCTGGCTCGGCGGCGGCAATACCGGCCGCAACACGACGATCGTGCGCTCGAACTATTACCTCGAGCCCAACGCGCATTTCTACGAGCATTCCCTCAAGCTCTGGGAAGGCCTGTCGGCCGACCTCAATTTCAACGTGATGTACAGTCCGCGCGGCGTGGTGAACCTGGCGCACAGCTACGCCGATCTCGACGCCTACGCGCGGCGCGGCAATGCGATGCGCCTCAATGGCATCGATGCCGAATTGCTCACGCGCGATGAAGTGGCTGCGATGGTGCCCCTGCTCGACTGCTCGCCGACCGCGCGCTACCCCATCACGGGCGGCCTGCTGCAACGCCGCGGCGGTGTGGCGCGTCACGACGCAGTCGCGTGGGGTTATGCGCGCGGCGCCGATGCGCGCGGCGTCGACATCATCCAGCAATGCGAAGTCACGGGCCTGCAGCGCGATGGTAACCGGATAAGCGCCGTGCAAACGACGCGCGGCACGATCCGCGCCAAAAAAATCGGTCTCGCCGTTGCCGGCCATTCGGGTCATGTCGCAGCGATGGCCGGTTTCCGACTGCCGATCGAAACGCACGTGCTTCAAGCCCTCGTGTCGGAACCCTTGAAGCCCGTGCTCGACACGGTCATCACTTCGGGCGCCGTGCACTTTTATATCAGCCAGTCCGACAAGGGCGAGCTCGTCATGGGCGGCGACATCGACGGGTACAATTCGTACGGTCAGCGCAGCAACCTGCCCGCGATCGAGCATTCGGTGCAATCGATGATCGCGCTGTTTCCGTCGTTCAGCCGCCTGCGCATGATGCGCACCTGGGGCGGCGTGATGGACATGAGCATGGATGGCAGTCCGATCATCGGCAAATCGCCGCTCGACAATCTGTATCTCGATTGCGGCTGGTGCTACGGCGGCTTCAAGGCAACACCTGCATCAGGCTGGTGTTTCGCGCACACCATCGCGAACGACGCGCCGCACGAACTCAACGCCGCGTTCACGCTCGACCGTTACGCGCTCGGCAGGACGATCGACGAAAAAGGCGGCGGACCTTACCCGTGGGTGCATTGATGCGGACTGCGGCGGCGTGAAGCCATGATGCTCATCAGATGCCCGCACTGCGGACCGCGCGACGCGACCGAGTTCACCTACGGCGGCGACGCGAACGTGCGCCGTCCCGCCGATCCCGCTGCGTTGAACGACGCGCAATGGGCCGCATACGTTTATATGCGCGACAATCCGCGCGGCGAGCACTCCGAGTTGTGGCAACACTCGTTCGGCTGCCGGCGCTGGATCACCGTCCGTCGCAACACCTATACCCACGACATCAAATCGACCGGCCTGCCCGAATGACGCAACCATTCCGGTTGGCGGGCGGCGGGCTCATCGATCGCAACCGCCCGCTCCAATTCACCTTCAACGGCAGGCGCCTGGCCGGATACGCGGGCGACAGCCTCGCGTCCGCCCTGCTCGCCAACGGCGTGCGTCTCGTCGGCCGCAGTTTCAAATACCATCGTCCTCGCGGGATCGTGTGCGCGGGCGCGGACGAGCCCAACGCATTGGTCCAGCTCGAAACCGGCGCGCGGACCGAGCCGAATCTGCGCGCGACGCAAATCGAACTTTACGAGGGACTCGTCGCCGCCAGCCAGAATTGCTGGCCGTCCGTCGGGTTCGACATCGGCAGCGTCAACAACCTGCTTTCGCGCTTTCTGCCCGCGGGTTTCTACTACAAGACGTTCATGTGGCCGCCGTCGCAGTGGTTGACCTACGAAAAATGGATCCGCAGCATCGCGGGCATGGGATTGGCACCGGCCGAGCCTGACCCTGCGAACTACGCTCATCGTCATGCGCACTGCGACGTGCTCGTCGCGGGCGGCGGCCCCGCCGGCCTTGCCGCCGCACTCGCCGCCGCGCGCGCCGGCGCGCGCGTCATCGTCGCCGACGAGGGCAGCGAATTCGGCGGCAGCCTGCTCGCGGAACGCGCCGACATCGACGACGAACCGGCGCTGAACTGGGTGAAGCGTACGCTCGCAGAATTGCGCGCACTGCCTGACGTGACGGTGCTCGATCGCAGCACGGTATTCGGCTATTTCGACCATAACGCGCTCGCGATCAGCGAGCGTCCTGCGCAACCGCCGGCGCACGCGCCAGTACAGCGGCTGTGGCAAGTGCGCGCCGCGCAAGTCGTGCTGGCCACCGGCGCGCTCGAGCGCCCGCTTGTGTTTCCGGACAACGACCGGCCCGGCGTAATGCTCGCCTCGGCCGCACGCACGTACGCGAACCGCTACGCGGTGAAGCCTGGCTCGCGGGCCGTGATGTTCACCAACAACGACAGCGCTTATTACGCTGCCCTGGATCTCAGCGCGAGCGGCGTTAAGACCACCATAATCGATGCGCGCCGCGGCACGCTGGGCCGCGGTCCCGTGCAAGCGCAAAAAGCAGCGATCGAAATTCGATTCGGCGCCGCAATTACGCGCGTGCACGGCGGACGCCGGGTGACCGGCGCCGACATCGCGGATGTTGGCGACGATGGCAATGCGAGCGGCCCCGCGCAAACCGTCGAATGCGATCTCGTCTGCATGTCGGGCGGCTGGAGTCCCGCGGTGCATTTGCATTCGCAAGCGAAAGGCCAACTGCGCTACGACGAGCAACTCGCGGCCTTCGTGCCCGGCGCGACGATCCAGGCAGCGCGCTCGGCCGGCAGCGCAAACGGCGCGATGACGCTCGCCGCGTGTCTCACGGAAGGATTCCTCGCCGGTGCGAGCGCGGCGCACGCCGCAGGCTTCGGCAATGGCACGCCGCCGCCAACGCCGGCCGCATCGCCGGACAATTGCGCTCCGCTCAAGCCGTTGTGGCAGGTGCGCACCGGCACCCGCGAGAAATGTTTCGTCGATCTCCAGAACGATGTCACCACCGCGGATATCGCGCTCGCCGCGCGCGAAGGCTACGCCTCCGTCGAGCATCTGAAACGCTATACGACGCTCGGGATGGGCACCGACCAGGGCAAGCTTTCCAACATCAACGGGCTCGCCATTCAGGCGCAGCTGCTCAATGCACACATTCCCGACGTCGGCACCACGACGTTCCGTCCGCCGTACACGCCGGTCACGCTGGGCGCGATCGCCGGACAGGAACGCGGCCCCCACGTCGCTCCCCTGCGCCTGTCCGCAATGGATGCCTGGCACGTGGAAGCCGGCGCGACTTTTATCAACGCCGGCTTGTGGCGGCGGCCCCAACTGTATCGGCGCGCGCGCGAATCCGATCTCGACGCGGTGAACCGCGAAGTCGAGGCCGTGCGCAAGCGCGTCGGTCTCGTCGACGTGTCGACACTCGGCAAGATCGACCTCAAAGGCCGCGATGCCGCCGAATTGCTCGAGCGCGTCTACATCAACAACTGGAACAATCTCGCGATCGGCAAAGTGCGTTACGGCGTGATGCTGCGCGAAGACGGCATGGTGTTCGACGATGGCACGACCGCGCGCCTGGGCGAGCACCAGTACGTGATGACGACGACCACCGCCAATGCGGTCAAGATGATGTCGACGCTCGAATATCTTCTGCAGGTTGAATGGCGTGATCTCAAGGTGTATTTGACGTCGGTCACGGAACAGTGGGCGGCGATGGCGCTCGCAGGTCCGGATGCGCGCCGCGTGCTGCGGGCGATTGCGCCGGAATACGATTGGAGCGATGCCGCGCTGCCCTACATGGGATATTGCGCGGCTACCATCGACGGTATTCCGGTCCGCGTGTTCCGCATCAGCTTCTCCGGTGAACTGTCGTACGAGATCAACGTCCCCGCGGACTACGGACGCGCGATGTGGGAAAAGCTGCTGGCAGCCGGCGCGCCGTTCGGCATCACGCCTTACGGCACCGAGGCGATGGGCGTGCTGCGCATCGAGAAAGGTCACGTAGCCGGCATGGAACTCGACGGCCGCACGACGCCGGACGATCTCGGTCTCGGTCAACTCGTCAGCGCGCGCAAAGACTGCATCGGCAAGCGTTCGCTCAGGCGGCCCGCGCTGGCGACAGAAGATCGCCGGCAGCTGGTCGGTCTTTTGCCTCTCGACGGCAAAACGCCGATTCCGCGCGGCGCGCAACTGGTCATCGACGCAAACGCGCCGCTGCCCAATCCCATCGTCGGCCACGTGACGGCCACCTGTTTCAGTCCGACGCTGGGCCAGCCGATCGCGCTCGCGCTGTTGCGCAACGGCCGCGCGCTGATCGGCAAATCGTTTCACGCCGCGTCGCCGCTCGCCGGCAAGACTGTACCGGTGACCGTGACGAACAACGTATTCTTCGATCCAACCGGAGCGCGCGTCCGTGGCTGACAAGTTGAACCGCGATCCCGCCTGTCTTGAATCCTGCTGCCCGGGTCAGTTCGGCGCGCCCATCCCGCACGCGGGCGTCACGTTTACCGCGCACACCAACCTTACGTTGATCGATTTGCGCGGCGATCTGCAAGACGCGACGTTTCTCGCGAGTGCCAAGACAGCACTGGGCGCCGCAGTGCCGCTCGAACCGAACACCACAGTCGCGGGCACCGACTGCGAAATGCTATGGCTGGGCCCCGATGAATGGCTGCTCGTAAGCCGGAACCCGGCGCTGATCAATGAACGACTACCAATCGAGCATGGCTGCCTGACCGACGTGAGCCACGGCCGTGCGGCGTGGCAAATCAGCGGGCTGCACACGCTCGCCCTGCTCGCCAAGGGCTGCAGCGTCGATCTGCATCCGCGCGAGTTTCGCGTTGGCGATTGCGCCCAGACCGCGCTCGCGCATGTCGGCGTGCTCTTGCACCGCCGCGGCGCGGAGAGCTTCGAAATCTTCTGCGCGCGCAGCTACGCCCAGCACCTGTGGCACTGGTTCACTGAAGCAGCGACGGAGTTCGGTTACGAGGTCACCGCGGCCGACGCGTAGGACTTCGGCGTGACGGGCGGGAAACCTCGCTGCGTACCGAGCGCGGCTAACCTTTCCGTCGCTGCTCGCCCGAGCGGGCATTGAGCAGCTTGTCGCTGGTCTCGCGCACTCGGGTGCTCATGCCGTGCAGAAGACCGAACGCAAGCTCGGGATAGCTCGCGATGAGACCGTGCAACTTGAGCTTGTCGAGATAGAGCAACTGCGAATCCTCGATCACGTGCGCGGTGCCCGAGCGCGGCGAGCCGTCGAGCGGCCCCATCTCGCCGAAGCAGCCGCCCTCGCCCACGATGCTCACGTAGTCCTCGACTTTCGGGTCGGGATTGATCGAGATGCCGATCTTGCCGGTGAGCACGATATACATGCGGTCGGAGGGATCGTTGATCTCGAACACGCGCTCGCCTTTGAAGTAGGCCTCCTCCTGCATTTCCTCGACCACCACGCGCAGATCGTCGGTGGCGACCTCCGAGAAAATCGGCGTGCGCTTCAAGATGACGATGCGGTCAAAAAAATCGGCCATGCTCTTTCTATCCTTTTGCGGGTCCTGCCGCCAGCGCGTGCTGCGCGCATGCGCGCAGCCAAGAGTCTACATGATTGCCGCACCAGGCAAGCGCGTCCGCCGCGCTTTTGAAGCTTGCCATGCCCGGCACCGTATCGACCACCGCGCTGCGGTCGCTAGCCACCATCAGCAATTGGGAGAGTTGCGCGCCGAGCGTCGTGTTGGCGATGTTGGTCAGCGCCTCGCGCGCGCGCGCTACCTGCCGCTTGTCCTTGCTTTTCAGCGCGACGTAGACGATGCGGATGCTGTGGCTGTCGCCCAGGTTTTCCATCGCCAGCAACGCGACTTCCAGCGTCTGCGTGAAGCGCTCGGCGAGCACGATACACGTCAACGTCCAGCCCGCATCGCTGCGGGCGGCCTCGCAATCGAGCGTGCGCAGCGCCTGCGCCATCGCGGCCGCATCCTGCAAGCGCCGTGCCGCAAAGTCCTCGAACGGCTGGCGTTGCACGCCCTGCCGCGACAGATAGGCCAGCACCTGCTGTTGCTGGAGCGGCGGCGCCGAGCCGTCGTTGAGCCACGCAAAGAGTCTCTTCGGCAGATCTTCGACGCATTCCTTCAGCACGTCGAGCGCGGCCGTCACCACGTTCGGGTGGCGGTCGGTCAACGCGACAAACGCCAAACGCTCGCGATCGGCGGCGGGCAGCAGGCGGTAACATTCGACCGCTGCGACGCGCATCTGCTGGTCGGGCGATTGGGCGAGCGCCGCGAGCAACGCGGTCAACCGCGCATCCGCGCGCAATTCGCCGTGGCGCAATGCGAAGAGCGCCGACTTTTT
>Ga0265314_10000932_pt1 | contig 34486 bp, 29 predicted proteins | sample 4126metaG_FD_203106 | JGI IMG/M metagenome (GOLD analysis project Ga0265314, IMG submission 203106) | Rhizosphere microbial communities from Carex aquatilis grown in University of Washington, Seatle, WA, United States - 4-1-26 metaG | ecosystem: Host-associated > Plants > Roots > Rhizosphere >...
CAGAGCGTGGAACTGCTGGCGCAGGTGTACGAGGATCTGCTGTCCCGTTTCGAAACCAAAAATAGGGACGGAGCCTGATTATTGTTCCGATTCGGGATGCTCGTAGAATCTTGGACTTGGGCCGGACACGCCGATCGCATTTTTCGCTTGGAACCATGGTTTCGAACGGCTTGCAAGTTTGGAACAATAATCAGGCTCCGTCCCTATTTGTTAGAATGCGCGTGGGGAGTTATGGTCGACCGCCGAGTCCTGCATTACGAAGTTCACGAGAAGATCGGGGCGGGCGGGATGGGCGTGGTCCACAAGGCGCTCGATACCAAACTGCAGCGCATCGTGGCGCTGAAGTTTCTCTCTGGAGGGCTGGCGGCGGATCCGGCGCAGCGCCAGCGATTTGTTCGCGAGGCCATGGCGGCGTCTTCGCTCGACCATCCGAACATCTGCACGATCTACGAAATTAACGAAGCCGAAGACGGGCAGTTGTTTCTGGCGATGGCGTATTATCCGGGCGAGACCTTGAGTCAGATGCTGCGCGGCGGACCGCTGACGCTGGAGCGGACGCTCGATATTGCGATTCAGGTCGCGCGCGCTCTGGAACGGGCCCATCAGCACGGGGTGACGCATCGCGACATCAAGCCGGCGAATATCATGATCACCAAAGGCATGGTGAAGGTGCTGGATTTCGGTTTGGCCAAGCTCGCCGATGAGGCGGGACTTACGCGTGAAGGCGAGGCCATGGGCACGGTGCGCTACATGTCGCCGGAGCAGGCCACAGGCAAATACGTCGACCCGCGTACCGACATTTGGGCGACAGGTGCGGTGTTTTATGAAATGCTGACGGGTGTGGCGCCGTTTGTGGGGGCTACCAGCCAGGGGGTTTTGCACGCCATCCTTACGCAGACGGTGGCGCCGCTGGCTCCGCAGTTTACGAATGTGCCACCGGAGGTGGATTGGGTGATCGCCAAGGCGCTGGCGAAGCATACTAAAGACCGCTACGCGCACATGTCGGAGATGCTGGCGGATCTGGAGGCGATTCGCGAGCACCGGCAACCGAGTTCAGCGTCGTCGGGGAGCTCGGTTTCGAAACCGCTTGATGTCGCGGCTATGGCGGTGCTTCCCTTTGAGAATCTGAGCGGCGATAAAGAGAACGAATATTTCAGCGATGGCTTGACGGAAGAAGTGATCAACGCGTTGTCGCAGATCAAGGGGCTGCGGGTGGTTTCGCGAACTTCGTCGTTCGAGTTCAAGGGCAAGGCGCAGGACATCCGCAAGATCGGCGAGGTTCTGAAGGTGCAATCGCTGCTGGAGGGCAGCGTGCGCAGCATCGGGAACCGGTTGCGGGTCACTGCGCAGTTGACCGACGTGGCCACCGGCTATCATGTGTGGTCGCACCGCTATGACCGCGAAGTGAGCGACGTGTTCGAGATCCAGGATCAGATCAGCGCAGCTATCGTGGAGGCTCTGAAACTGGCTCTGCCGCTGCGCACGGAGCATTCGACGGTGAGCCACGCGGACACCAACATGGAAGCGTACCAAATGTGTTTGAAGGGTCGCTTCTATTGGAATAAAAAGACTCCGGCGGGCTTGGAGAAGGCGCAGGAATTTTTTGAAAGTGCGCTGAAGGAAGATCCGGAGTGTGCGCTGGCGTATTCGGGTCTGGCCGATACTTACACGCTGATGGCGGGATACGGGCTGGCGCCTCCGCGGGAGATGTGGCCGAAGGCCAAGGCGGCGGCGTTGAAGGCCATCGCGGCGAATCCGCAGTTGCCCGAGCCACACGCGGCGCTGGGATCGGTGCTCACTTTTTACGATCGCAACTGGGCTGAGGCGGAGATGGAATTTCGTAAGGCGCTGGAGTTGCGTCCGCAGTTTGCGGAAGCGCATCTCCGATACGGGTTTTATTTCATGGCTACGGGGCGCTTAGAGCAGGCTCTGCGGCGGGCTCGCGCGGCGCATCAATTGGATCCGCTTTCGGCATCGACTACGGCGGCGGAGACCATGGTGCTCACTTATATGGGGCGCTGCGAGGCCGCTATCCGGCGCTGCAAGGAAGCGCTGGAGATGCATCCTTACTTCATCGAGCTGCGCTACGTGCTGGGCATGGCGTACCAGCGGTTGGGTAAATTCGATGAAGCCATCGCGGCGTTTGAAGCGGGCGCGACGATTTCCGGGCGCGAGCCGCTGTTCTTGTGCTGGTTGGGTGCGGCTTATGCAGAGGCGGGGCGGCGTGATGAGGCACTGGCGATTTTGGAGGAACTGAAGCAGCGGGAAAAAGAGGGCGGTCCTCCGCTGCATCTGCCGATAGCCGTGATGAACATTGCGCTGGGCGATAAGGATGCCGCGTTTGAGCGGTTGTTCCAGGCGGCGGACGCGTTTGATGGATTGGTGTGCTACATCCAGATCGTCCCTACGTATGATTCGCTGCGTGACGATCCGCGTTATCTGGAGTTGCTCACGCGGCTAGGCATGACACCGGTGGGCGAGCCGACGGCGACTCTGCATTTCAGCGAAGGGGCGCCGAATTGAGCATCACAGGCGCTTGAGGATTTCTGCGCCGTCGGGGGTTCCTAAACCCACACAGGCATTCCAGCCGGCTTTCGCGCGATATCCTTTGACAGTTTTAGCAATGGCATTGGTGCCTTCGGTGACGTAGTTCACGATGCCTTTGCCGGCGTTGGCGTAGAGGAAGGGATTTAACCAACCGGCGTTTTTTCGCCTGGCCTGGTTGAGTAACGCTACCAAGCCGGCCATCAGGGGAGCTACGGCGCTGGTGCCGCCTTGCGGTCCGGGAGCGCCGTGCACGCGGGAGAGATAACCGGTCGCGCTCATGGCGATGTCGGGGACGCCGCGGCCGCGCTTGCCGGCTAAAGGCCGCGGGAGTTTCACCTGCTTTTGATACGCAGGCACTGGACGGGTCTGGCTAATGCCGCCGCCGCTGGCCCAGCCTCCGGCGCTTAAGGGCGTGCCGTCATTCCAGACGATGTCGTTGCCGTGCTCGTCGATTTGGGTGCCGCCGCAGGCTAGCACCAGGTCGTCTGTCGAGGGGTGCGCTACGTGGATTTTGCGGTCCCAATCGGCGGCGTCCATGCCGGCGGTACCGTGGTCTCCGGCGGAGGCGCAGACGGTGATGCCTAGGGCGGCGGCTTCGAGGAAAATTTCGTGGAAGGCGGTTATGGTTTGCTGAGCGGCGGGGTCTTCGGGGGAACTCCAACTAATGGAGATGACGCTCGGGTTGCGCTCGGCGTCGTGGACGGCGGCGTTGACGGCGTCTAGAAAACCTGAACCGCGGTGAGGGGCGAAGTAGACTGCGATGCGCGCTTTGGGGACGACGGCTCCGGCGACTTCGATGTCGAGCATTACTTCTCCGTCGGCGAATTGCGGCTTGCGGCTGCCGCCGTGGTGTACGGAAACGGCGGCGACGTTGGGGGTCGCGATGCCGATTTTCCGGAAGTACGCGGTGAGATCGCTGTGCGCGAAGGCGCCGCCGAGTTCGATGATGCCGATGCATTGTCCCGAGCCGTCGAGTTTGGGAAAGTTGTAGCGTTTCGCGAAGGCAGTGGCGGGGACAAGGGCAGTCGCGGTTGGAGTGCGCGGACGGTAGGAGGCTTTGACGTTGGGCCGGGTGTCGAGGCCGAAGACTCCGGTGATGATGCCGCGGAATTCGGGCGGGATGGAGATGGCGCCAGTGCGTCCGCGATAGCTTCCGGTTGAGTGATCGAACATGCGGAGTTTGGCGGGGAACGCGCGGATAATGTCGGCGAGCGCGCCAGTCAGGGTAAGGGAACGTTGGGCAGCGCTGCGATGGGAGACGGTCAGGTTGTGGCGCTGCGCGAAGTGTTCGACGGCGTCGAGATCTTCGCGGCGCGCGCCGTGGCGGTGGGTTAGTTCTTCGCGGGTGAGATAAATCCGCTTGGCTAGCGGACGGGCGTAGAGTTTTTCCACGGTCGCTGTCAAAGCTGCGATATCGTTCACGGGACGCAGGCGCACGGTGATGTTCGTGATCTCGCTGGGATCGGCGTGACCTACTGGGCGCGAGTTCGCTAGCGGCTGGCGCTGGCTGCCGGGAAGGATCACGAATCGAGTGGTTGCCATCGCAAAGAAATATGATAATGTGGCAGGCGATCACGAGGAGGGAACTCGAATGGCACGATCCCGCCGAGGTTTCTTGAAGGGCGCGGCTGCTGGAGCGGCGGTGGCGGTGGTGGCTCCGCAGCCGCGGGCGACGGCGCAGGAGAGCGTTCCGCGCAATGCTGCGGCGCAGGCGAATGCGACTACGGTGGCGGCCGACACGGGGCGGCGTCCGGCTGCTGTGGCACCGCGCATCGTTGAAAAACCGGGGTCGGACTTCATGGTGGACGTGCTGAAGACGCTCGACTTCGAGTATCTGGCGGCGAATCCGGGATCGACGTTTGAGGGGCTGCACGAATCGCTGATCAATTACGGCGATAACAAAATGCCGGAGTTTTTGACTTGCTGCCATGAGGAATCGGCGGTGGCGATGGCGCACGGCTACGCCAAGATCGAAGGCAAGCCGATGATCGCGATGATGCACGGGACGATCGGCATGCAGCATGCGTCGATGGCGATTTATAACGCTTATGTCGATCGCGTGCCGATTTATATGGTCGCGGGCAATCACGCCGATGGGGCAGAGCGGAGTGCGGGCGTGGCGTCGCTGCATAGCGCGCAGGATATCGGAGCGCTGGTTCGCGATTACGTGAAGTGGGACGATCAGCCGTATTCGCTGGGGCATTTCGCGGAGTCGGCGGTGCGGGCTTATAACATTGCGATGACACCTCCGATGGCTCCGGTGTTGATTGTGGCGAACTATGAGTTGCAGGCGCACCCCAATCTGCAAGGAGATTTGCGGATTCCGAAGTTAAGCCGGACGACTCCGCCGCAGGGGGATTCGGGCGCGGTGGCGGAGGCGGCGCAGATGCTGGTGACGGCGGAGCGGCCGCTGATCATCACGGAACGGACGGCGCGGACGCCGCACGGGATGCAATTGATGATCGAGCTGGCGGAGACGCTGCAAGCTCCGGTGAACAATCTGGAGCGCATGGATTTTCCGAATCGGCATCCACTGGCGGGCACGGGCGGAGTGGGTTATCAAGCGGATGTGGTGCTGAATCTCGAAGTGAACGATGTTTCAAATTCGGCGCGGGCGGCGCGGGCGCGAGGGGCGAAGACGATCAGCATCACTTCGTTGAATTTGTCGCACAAGAGCAACATTCAGGAGTTCGGGCATTATCCGGAAGTGGACTTGAATATCGGCGCCGATGCGGAGGCGACGCTGCCGGCGTTAATCGAGACTTGTAAAAAACTGATCACGGCGGATCGACGGCGGGCGCTTGACGAACGCGGCACTAAGCTGGCGGAGGCTCATAAGCAGGCTCGCGCGCGGGATATCGAACTGGCGGCGGTGGGTTGGGATGCGAGCCCGGTGAGTCTGGCTCGGTTATGCGCGGAGATGTGGCCGCTGATCAAGAACGAAGACTGGTCACTGGTCTCGTGGCAGGGATTCATCAGCCAATGGCCGCGGCGGTTGTGGACTTTCGACAAACATTATCAGTACATCGGCGGGCAGGGCGCGGGGGGCATGGGATATGGCGCACCGGCGGCGGTGGGGGCGGCGCTCGCGAACAAGAAGCATGGGCGGTTTAGTGTTTCTATCCAAACGGACGGCGATTTGAATTACGCTCCGGGCGTGCTGTGGACGGCGGCGCATCATCAGATTCCGTTGTTGACCATCATGCATAACAATCGTGGTTATCACCAGGAAGTGATGTTCATCGAGCAGCAGGCGAGCATCCGCAATCGCGGGGCGGACCGGGCACACATCGGGACGAAGCTGTGGAACCCCAATATTGATTACGCGAAGATGGCGCAGGCTTATGGGCAGTACGCGGAGGGTCCGATTACCGATCCGAAGGATCTGGCGCCGGCGTTCCAACGCGCGATTGCGGTGGTGAAGAAGGGCGAGCCGGCGCTGATCGATGTGGTTACGCAGCCGCGTTAGGAGGCTACCCATGCTCAAGTTTTTCCTATTGGTGTTGGCGGTGGTTACGGTGAACGCGCAGGGAAATGCCGCGCACGGCAAGGAGTTGTTCCTTAAGTATTCCTGTTATGCGTGCCATGGGTTTTCGGGACAAAATGGGCCGGGGGCTCGGCTGGTGCCGATGAAGATTGCGCAGGCCGGGTTTGTCGCTTACGTGCGGAATCCGCCGCGTCCGAATCAGATGCCGTCGTATTCGGCGAAGGCGGTGCCGGATGCGGACATGGCGGACATCTATGCGTACTTGAAAACGCTGCCGGATTCGGCGCCGTCCGCTAAAAGTGTTCCGCTGTTGAATCAGATTCTCACTGCCCCTTGACGCTTTAGAACGAATCGGAGTAGATTAACTTCCGGGAGATTTAAACATGAAAATTCGATCGATGATTTTGCCGGCGGGAGTTCTGCTCGCGCTGGCGGCTGCGCCGGCGTTTGCGCATCATTCATTTGCGGCCGAGTATGACTCGAACAAGCCAGTGACTTTGACGGGGACTGTCACGAAGATGGAATGGCAGAATCCGCACGCGCGCTTCTACGTCGATGTCAAAGACGAGAGCGGCAAGGTTACGAATTGGGAGTTCGAGTTGGGGAGTCCGAATGGGTTGATGCGCAAGGGGTGGACGCGCAATTCGCTCAAAGAGGGAGACAAGATTACGGTCGACGGCTACCTGGCTAAAGACGGCGCGCATCTGGCGAACGCTCGTACGGTGGCGCTCGCCGATGGACGCAAAGTATTTGCCGGAGCGGCCGACGACGGCGGCCCCAGCAAATAGACGTTAGGGTTTGCCGAATTTCGCGGCGTCAATCGGTACGTTGATCTTCACGTCGCTGAGCTGGAAGGAATCTCTGCCGTCCAGCCAGGAGAACGTGTATTTGAACGGGAACTTGATGCCGTTGACGTCGCGATAATCGGAGTAGTCAATTTGCGTGGGAACGCGGCCGATGGGGGACGCGCTGTAGCGCACTAGGCGCACAAGGAGTCCAGTTTTGGTGTCGAAGTAGAGGGTGGCGAGGAGGCCACGGGGGCCGCTACCTTGCACCACCTGCACCTCTTTATCGCCGATGCTATCGAGCGAGCCGGAGCGCCAGTTGTTGAGCGCGGTCTTGATCTGTCCGGGGAACGCCAGCAGCGCGTCGAGGCGCGCGCCATCGAGTTCACTGCCGGTCAGGTCGTACTCGGGGAACAGGCCGCGCGGGGATTTGATCCAACCGGCGGTGCCGTTATAGGCGCGGGTGCTGTCGCCGCGCTCCGGATGATCTTTGAACGCGATCAGCGTGGTGTGCTGGTCGGGGGACTTCGCGAAAATCTGGAACGAGCCACCGCCGCCGAGGCCTTCGTAACCTAAGCTGCTGCCGGTGGCGATGTAGCTGGTGAGTCCGGCCAGACGTTGGGCGCCGCCGACGGCTTGAATATATTTGTCGAGAACCTGGGTGGCGGGTGGCACGCCTTCGCCGGGGACGACGATGTCGTTGCGCTCGTCGTTAGGAGTTCCATAGAGCGCGTCGAGGCCGATGGTGGTCGAGGGCATGAAACGGCCGTGATGGCAGGTCCAGCAGGTTACCATCTGGACGCCGGCGAAATTAGTTTTGTTGATGACGGCGACCATCTCCACCATCTTGCGCGCGGTTTTCTTTTTGGGCGTGTCGAATTCCCAATTGACTTTGTCGGTGCCGGCGGCGACGTGGCAATCGGCGCAGTCGTAACCGAGAGCGGCGGACATGACGCCCATGGCGCCCAGGAAATCGCTCACAGTTAGACCTTTGAGCGTGCTGGTGTTGACGTTCTTAAATGCTTCGCCGGCGGTCTGCGTTTTCGCGGCAGGCGTTTGAGCCCAGGCGACTGTTCCCGCGGCGACTGCCAGTATCAGCCGGCTCGACCAGAGTTTCATGGTGATTCTCTCCTCAATTCTCGTTGGCATTTTGGCCGTCATTCAGTATAGTCTACTGTTTCCCAAGATGGACGCTGTCTTTTTCGTTTTCATTGCAGAAGCTTTCGAAGATGTCGGAGTCGGCCAGCAGGTCGTGGGGAATTTTTAGTGTAAACGGTTTGCTGTACATTTGTGGGTCATCAAAGGTCATTTCGACGTCGAGGTGTCCGAAGTCGCGGCGGTGGAAGCGTTCGGTGATGCGCAGCTTTTCGCTGTGGGGGTGGCCCATTAAATCCAAACTGGTCTTGTCGTTGAAGCCGGCGGTTTCGACGATGAATACATCGCGCTCCCAATGGCCGACGGAGTAGCCCAAGTAAGCGGGGTAGTCGAATTCTTTGGGTAGCGTGCGGCCGTCGGTGTAGATCTGGCGGCGCAGGTTGTCGACTTCATAAAGGATCACGGTCAGGCGCGGGGCTTGCACAATCTTGATGGGTTCGGAGAGAAGGCCGGCTAACGGGATGCCGGCGATATCGGAGCAAACCGCGGCGGGGTTGTCGTTTTCTCCGCGGCGGCTCATAAGGGATGCGGCGGCTGGGCGCAAGGGCGATTCTCCGGGCTTGAAGTCGATGAGGATGTTGAAGCCGTATTTGTGCTGGGTACCGATTTCCATTCCCGGCACGCTCACTTTGATGGCGTCATCGAGGAAATCTCCGAAGAGGCGCTTCACTTCGGCGACGGTGGTGATCTCGTGCATCCACACGCCGGAGAGATCAGGCTTGCCGCCGATGCGCGGCGCGGGAGCGGACAGATTGGGTTTGCCGTCGCGCGTGCGGGGCGTCCCGGGAGTGGGAAAGTTCAACCATTGTGCGTGGAGGCCGGCAGCAAGGATTGCCAGCAGGATTAAACAACGAGGCTCGCGCATCTGCGAATCATGCTAACACTGGAGCGGCATTCGCACTTGCTAGACTAATAGCTACTTCCGCCAGGAAGGGAGTGGAGATCGGAGATGAAGCGGCTCACGGCCATCATTTTCTTTTTCTATAGCTGCGCCATCGCGTGGGCGCAGTTCACTTTTCAGCCGTCCAAGTATGCGGTGCAGAATGCGGCGCTGGTCACGGTGAGCGTCGATTTCAATGGTGACGGCAAACTGGATCTCGCGGTGGCGAATGCGGGAGCGAGCACGGTCTCGGTTTTTCTGGGTAACGGCGCCGGCGCTTTCGGCACTCCCACTGTCGTGACGATTCCGGGCGGCTGCTTTAACGACAGCCTAAAAGCGGGGGATTTCAACAACGACGGCAAAATGGATTTGCTGGTGGTGTGCGGGTTGCAGACAAACGTGTGGTTTTTGCCAGGGCTAGGAACCGGCCAGTTCGGGACTCCGGTCCTCACAATTTTGCCGCAACAAACGATAGAAATATGGATTCAAGAGAATATCTTCCAAAACGTCGCTGTTGCAGACTTCAACGGAGACGGCGTGCTCGATCTGGTTCTGGAGGCCGGGCCCATCGAGAACGCCACCCCGTCGCAAGGAGTGGAACTGGACCTTATGCTGGGAAACGGGGATGGCACGTTCGGCAAGCCGTCGCCGATCCTGCAAGGCTACTACGGTGGCTGGGTCCTGACCGCCGACTTCAACGGCGACGGGAAAGCGGACTTGGCGGTCGAGGTGGACACTAGCACCACCTACGCTCTGACAATCTATCGCGGAAACGGCGATGGTACGTTTCAGGCCGCCTCCAGCATTCCCACAACGGGGGCGGCCGCCGTCGGAAGCGTTGCGGTGGCGGACGTGAACCGGGACGGGATCCCGGACCTGATTGTTGCCGGCGGGAACGGCACGTCGAGCGGCACTTCATTGATTGTTTCGACCGCGCTCCAGGTATTTCTGGGTAACGGCGATGGCACGTTTAAGTCCGGCTTCGGCGCGAGTGAAAGCGGCGTGACCACGCCAGGGGTGATTCTCGCCGATTTCCACGGAACCGGAATAATGGACTTAGTGGAAGAGCATGTATTACCGGATAGGAAAGAGTTGGCCATGACCGATCTCAGCATGACTCTTCGCGTGGGAAACGGCGATGGCACGTTTCAAAACCCCGTGCAACTCGTGCTGCCATCGGGCCTCTCGCCGTGGTGGTTTGCCATGACGGTGGGAGATTGGAATGGAGACGGATTGGCGGATCTGGCTTTCACCGCGAGCCCCTCTTCCGCAGCGCTCAGTGGGGCTAACATCGGCGGGTCGACACTGCAGGCGATCATCGGCTCCTACCAGCAAATGCCGCCCGCCACGTTGGTAGTGATGCTGAACGGGCTGCCCCACGCTCCGTTCGCGGACGGCGGCCAAGCTCTCGCAGCTAGTGGCGGCAGCAGCTCGCTGAACCTTGTCTTTCCGGCGGACTTTGCGTGGACGGCGACGAGCAGCGCGAGCTGGCTAACGATTAGCGGGGCGGCGTCGGGAAGCGGCGGGGGCGTGCTCAACTTTCAAGCGGCGCAGAATACGGGGGCCGATCGTTCGGCGACGCTCGACGTCGGCGGCTACACTTTTACGATCGAGCAGGCGGGCGCGGTGAGTGGGCTTAATTTCATCGGATCCATGCCGCATCTGGCGGCGGAGGAGAACTGGACCACGGCGTTTACGCTGGTCAATAAAAGCGCGGGCTCGTCGGTGGCGCGATTGAGCCTTTTCGGCGATCCCAGTGGGGCTCTAACTTTGCCTTTGGATTTTCCCGAAGTGGTCCTGGAGCCGCTACCGCTATTGGGGGCTTCGTTCGACCGGACGCTGGCTGCTAACGCATCGTTAGTGGTGGATACGGCGGGGCCGCAGAATCCACCGGTGCAGGAGGGGTCGGCGCAATTGGCTGCTACGGGCGCGGTGGATGGGTTTGCGATTTTCCATTTGATTCCGGGAGCACAGGAAGCAGTGGTACCGATGGAAACGCGCAACGCGAGTTCTTATCTACTGGCGTTCGACAACACGGGAGGCGTGGTGTTGGGAATCGCGGTGACTAACGTTTCGGCGCAGGCCGCGAATATCGGAGTGGTGATTCGCGACGATACCGGCGCGCAGATCGGAACCGGCTCGCTGCCGGTGGCGGCCAACGGCCACTTCGCTTTCGTCTTATCGAGCACGTATCCGGCGACGGCCAATCTGCGTGGCACTATCGAATTCGATACGCCGGCGGGGGGCAAGATCAGTGTGCTGGGTATCCGCACCACGCCGCTCGATTCGAGCAACACGCTGACCACGATTCCCGCGCTGGCGAATGTGGGAACTAATGGCGGGTCGATCGCGCACATCGCTACCGGCAATGGCTGGCAGACGACGTTCGTGCTGGTGAACGCAGGCTCCAACGCGGCGCAGGCGAACCTGAATTTCTTCGGCGACGATGGCAGCGCGTTATCGTTGCCATTGTCGTTTCCGCAGGCCGGGGGAGGATCGAGTACGGTGGCGTCGTCGGTGAATCAGACTTTGGCGGCGGGGGCTTCCTGGATCGTCGAGAGCGCGGCGCCACTGGCGAATCCGGCACCGACGATTGGTTCGGCTCAACTCACGACTACGGGCAACATCGGCGGGTTTGTGATCTTCCGCTACAATCCCAACGGCCAGGAGGCAGTGGTGCCCTTGGAAGATCGCAATGCGAGTGCATACCTGCTGGCTTTCGACAATACCGCCGGGACGGCCACCGGGGTCGCGATCAACAGTGTTTCCGGGCAGGCGGTGAACGTGCCGGTGACGATTCGCAACCCTGCGGGTGCGCAGATCGGGACAGGCTCGATTGCGCTCGGCGCCAATGGGCACAGCGCGTTTGTTTTGTCGACGCAATTCCCGGTGACGGCCAATATCGGGGGCACCATCGAGTTTGACGCCCCGCCGGGCGGCCAGATTGGTGTGCTGGGGATACGCACCCCGGTGGCGCACACCTTTACAACCCTGCCGGCGCTGGCCAAGTAAGAATGTGATAACGTAGTCAAAAGCGTGGAGGCAATACCATGAAAAATAGAATCCTGTCCGTACTGGCGGTCGGCGGCGCGTTGATGATTCTCGCGGTCCCGCTGCTGGCTCATCATTCGTTCGCGGCTGAATATGACTCGAACAAGCCGGTGACCTTGACGGGCACCGTCACCAAGATGGAGTGGCAGAATCCGCACGCACGTTTTTACGTGGACGTGAAGGATGAGGCCGGCAAAGTCACCAACTGGGAATTCGAGCTCGGCAGCCCCAACGGTTTGATGCGCAAGGGCTGGACGCGCAATTCGCTCAAAGAGGGAGACAAGATCACCGTCGACGGCTACCTGGCCAAGGACGGCGCTCATCTGGCGAACGCGCGCACGGTGGCGCTGGCCGATGGCCGCAAAGTATTCGCCGGTGCGGCTGACGACGGCGGCCCCAGCAAATAAATAGCTCGCTGGCACGCAAGGGAGACTCTCGCCATGAAGCTCGGGATGGGTGTGCTCGTCATAGGTGTGTTTTTTGCCGCCGCTGGCGGGGCGCAGCCCACTCCGCGCTTGGCGGATGGCAAAGTGGACTTCGGCGGGAAGGGAGTTTGGGCGCCGATCTGGGTGCTCGACTGGGCGAATCCGAAGTATGTGGACAAGGCGGTCGAGGTTCCTTTCACTCCGACGGCGCTAGCCAAGTTTCAGGAGCGGCGTGCTAACAACTCGAAAGACGATCCAGAAGGCTATTGTCTTCCACCGGGCGTCCCGCGCTACACGGGGACGCCTTATCCCTTCCAACTGGTCCAGCTTCCGGATCGCGTGGTGATCCTGTACGAAGGCGCGTCGCATATGTTCCGGACGGTGTTTATGGACGGGCGTAAGCACACGGCTGAAGACAAATCGAATCCGACCTGGCTGGGCGAATCGATCGGCTGGTGGGAAGGCAATGACACGTTGGTGGTGGATTCGGTAGGCTTCAACGGGCGCACCTGGCTGGATTATGTGGGGCACCCGGCCACGGAGAAGCTGCACGTGATCGAAAAATTCCGGGGGCCGGATTTCAATACGCTGAGCTACGAAGCGACCATCGACGATCCGGGCGCTTACACCAAGCCTTGGACCACCAGCTTTAAGGTGCCGTTCAAGGCGGGATGGGATCTGCTGGAATACGTTTGCCTGGAGAACAACAAGGACCTGGTTCATCTGGGCACGAACGAACCGAAATAATCCGCGGGAAAATTTAAGGAAGAATATGAGTGTGGAAACAGTGCAAGCGGGAGTGTCTGCGGCGGCGTGGGACGCGTTGCAAGGAGCCTACGATCTGCAGGTGCATGTGGCGCCGGATGTGATCGAGCGGCGCATCGACGATCTGGATCTGGCTAAGGAATTTTTGGCGCATGGGCTGAAGGGGTTTGTGCTGAAGTCGCACTACTTCCCTACTGCGGAGCGCGCCAGCGTGGTCACCAAGGCGGTGCCGGGGATTCGGGCGTTCGGAGCGATTGCGTTGAATCATAGCGTGGGCGGGCTGAATCCGGTGGCGGTGGAGCTGGCAGGGCGGTCCGGCACGAAGATCGTGTGGATGCCGACGGTGGATGCGGCTAATGAAACCGCAGGGCGTCCGGATGGGACCAAAGCCAAGCTGCCGTTCTGGGCGAAGATTCAGTTGGAACTGGCGGCGACGGGAATCAATCCGCCTCCGATGACGGTGATCGATGCGGACGGGAACTGCTCGGCTGCGGCGCGGACGGTGCTGGAGCTGATCAAGAAATACGATATGATTCTGGCGACCGGGCATTTGGGACGCAGGGAGATTTTTGCGTTGGTCAACACGGCGAAGGAGATCGGGCTGCGCAAGGTGGTGGTGACGCACGCGGAGTTTCCTTCGCAGAGTTTGACGGCTCAGGAGCAGTTCGAGCTGGCGGAGTTGGGCGCAGTCATCGAGCATTGCTTCACGACTATGCATACGGGGAAGTCGTCATGGGAGGGGATGTTCGAGGCCACGCGCAAAACCGGGGTCAAGCGGACATTTCTTTCGACGGACTTGGGGCAGACGATTAATCCTCCGGTGGCGGAGGGGTTCGCGATGTTCGCGCAGAAGATGCTGGATGCGGGATTCAGCGTGAGCGATATCCGGCACATGGCGGTGACGATTCCGGCGTCGTTGGTGGAATAGACTTCATGGCAGATCAAAAAAACATTTTGGTGTTCAGCGCGCATGCGGCTGACTTTGTGTGGCGGGCGGGGGGTGCGATCGCGCTGTATGCTTCGCGCGGGTATCGCGTGCGCATCCTATGCCTGTCGTTCGGCGAACGCGGCGAAAGCCAGGGGGCTTGGAAGCAGCCGGGGATGACGATTGAAAAGGTGAAGGAGCTCCGGCGGGCGGAGTCGACGCGGGCTGCGGGGATTTTGGGGGCGGAGATTCGGTTCTTCGATTCGGGCGATTATCCGATTGTCACTGCGCAGGAAACTATTCAGGCGATCGTCGAGGAATATCGCGAGCTGCAGCCGGAGTTTGTGTTGACGCATTCCTTCAAAGATCCGTACAATCCGGATCACGAAACGGCGAACCGGGTGTCGCTGGAAACGCGGGTGTATTCGCAGGCGCTGGGTTATCCGGCGAAAGGCAAGCCGCTCAATGCGCCTCCGGTGTTCATCTTCGAGCCGCATCAGCCGGAGCAGTGCGAGTTCCTGCCGCAGGTGCTGCTGGATGTGACTGCGGTGTGGGAGACCAAGCACAAATCCATGGAATCGATGGAAGCGCAGGGGCATTTGTGGCAGTATTATACGGACCTGGGAAAGCGGCGCGGGACGCAGGCGGTGCGTAACGGCGGTCCCAAGGACATTAAGTACGCGGAGGCTTTCCAGCGCGTGTATCCGTGGGTGACTTCCGAATTGTCATGAGCTACAAGGTTGTTCGCAATATCAAGCGTCCCGATGCGGAAGTGGTGCGCGCGCTGGGGGAGTTGGGCGTCGCGACCGTTCACGAAGCGCAAGGGCGGATGGGATTGATGAAGCCTTATATGCGTCCGATTTATCCTTCGGCGCGGGCGGCGGGGACGGCGGTGACGATTTCTTCGCAGCCGGGCGACAACCTGATGATCCACGCAGCGATGGAAGTTTGCAAGCGCGGGGACATCCTGGTGGTGACTACGACTTCGGAATCGACGGACGGCATGTTCGGCGAGTTGCTGGGGGTGTCGTGCGAGGCGCATGGGGTCGTGGGGTTGGTCACAGATGCCGGGGTGCGTGATACGGCCGAGTTGACGGCGATGGATTTCCCGGTGTGGGCACGGGCGGTTTCGGCGCAGGGGACCGTAAAATCGACGGCGGGATCGGTGAATGTGCCGGTGGTTTGCGCGGGGATGACGGTGAACCCTGGGGACGTGATCGTTGCGGACGCCGATGGCGTAGTGGTGGTGCCGCGCGAGCAGGCGGCGGCCGTGGCACAGGCGGGGCGCGATCGCATCGACAAGGAAGCGAAGACGCGCGAACGGCTGCGCAACGGTGAATTGGGCGTCGATTTCTACGGGCTGCGCGAGAAGCTGAAGCAGCTTGGTGTCAACTACGTTGACGAGGAGTAAAACCATGGGGCAGATTGTGTTTGCCGCGGCTACGGTGCACGCGCCGCAGCTTTTTGTCTATCCGCCGAGCGAAGATCCTAAACAACTGGACGCCGACATAGCGGCGATGCGGCATCTGGGGACGCTGCTGGATGAGACGAAACCGGATTTGGCGATAGTAATCGGCAGCGATCATCTGGAAACTTTTTTCCTGCATGCGGTGCCCACGTTCGCGATTGTGGGCGGGCTGCATTCGAAGGCGGCGTTCGCACGGAAGACTTACGCATTGCCGATTCATCCGTTTGCAGAGGAACTGCTGGACAAGCTGGTGCTGGGCGGCTTCGATATGTGTTTCTCGCAAGACGCGGAGCTGGGGCATTCGTTCGCTGCGGTCTACGAGTGGGTGATCGAGGGGCGCAAGATTCCGGTGCTTCCTATTTTCGTGAACACTTATTTGCCACCGCTGCCGACGGCCCGGCGGTGCGCGCAGTTGGGGGCGGCGATCAGGGACATTGTCGAGACAACGAAGCTGAAGGTGGCGGTGATTGCCAGCGGCGGGATGTCGCATTATCCGGGGGCGTGGAAATATCCGCAGCCGGATTTCGATTTTGACTGGTGGGCGATCGCGCACATGGAACGCGGTAACCACGAGGCGCTGTTGAACCTAACGAATCCGCAGCTGGACGAAGTGGGCAATACCGAGATGCTGCCTTGGATGATGCTCTTCGGAGCGATTGGGAATCAGCCTGGGGAATTGATCACGTATCAGCCGACCTGGCATCACGGGCACGCGGTGATGAGTTTTATTCCGAACAAGAAAAATACGCCGACTACGCCGGAGCCGGCCGCCACTTGGAATTTTTCGGGGAAGACGGGATATCAGTTTTACACGCATCCGGACCCGAATGATTATCCGCTCAATAAGGTGCTTTACGATTTGCGCTTCTCCGGCGATTTGCGGCGAAAGTTATTCGCAGACACGCAGGCGGTGGCGAAGGAGTACGGGTTGAGTCCCAAGCAGGCGGTGGCACTCGAAACGATGAAGGATGAAAGCATCGATGCGGTGCGGTCTCTCAAGCCGCATCCGTTAGTGGACGCAGGCGCGCATCCGTTGGGGATGTGGATGTCGCTGATCGTGGTGCAGGCGGAGCAGCGGCGCATGCGGGCGGAGCAGGAGAAGCGATAGACATGAAGATCTGCGTGGCGGGACAGGGCGCCTTCGGCATTAAGCATCTGGAGGCGCTGGCAAAGATTGACGGCATCGAAGTGGTGTCGCTGGCGGGTGGGAATCCAAGCGCTACCGAAGAAGTCGCGAAACAGTTCGGCATTCCGCACTGGACCATGGATCTGGCGCAGAGTCTGGCGCAACCGGGAGTGGCGGCGGCGATCCTGACGACTCCGACGCATCTGCATGCGGACCAAGCGGAGCAATGCATGCGCGCGGGCAAGCATGTGATGGTGGAGATCCCGATGGCGGATTCGCTGGCGGATTCCGAGCGGCTAGTGCGGGTGCAAAAGGAAACGGGCGTGGTGGCGATGGCGGGGCACACGCGGCGTTTCAATCCTAGTCATCAGTGGATTCACAAGCGCGTCAAGGCTGGAGATTTGAAGATCCAGCAGATGAATGTGCAGACTTATTTTTTCCGGCGCACGAATATGAACGCCGCCGGGAAGCCGAGGAGTTGGACGGATCATTTGCTGTGGCATCATGCTTGCCACACGGTCGATTTATTTCAGTATCAAACGGGCGAAACGGCTTCGCTGGCGCAGGCTGTGCAGGGGCCAATGCATCTTCAGTTGGGGATCGCGATGGACATGGGAATCATCATGAAGGTCCCGTCGGGGGCGGTTTGTACTCTGTCGTTGTCGTTCAATAACAAGGGTCCGCAGGGGACTTTCTTCCGCTACATTTGCGACAACGGAACTTATGTGGCTCATTATGACGATTTAGTCGATGGAGAGCAGAAGCAAGTGGATCTCTCCAAAGTGGATGTTTCGATGAACGGCATTGAGCTACAGGATCGTGAGTTTTTTGCGGCGATCAAAGAAGGCCGCGAGCCCAACGCGAGCGTGGCGCAGTGTCTTCCGGCGATGCGGACGTTGGACCGGTTGGAGAAGAGCATGCAGACCGCCCAGGGAGAGCGGGCATGAACTAATATAGACAGACGTGACTACCGCGACCACGAGCGTCGGGACCGTTCCCAAGACCGGGCTGAAGTGGGCGTGGCTTACGCTGGCTATCGCGGCTGGAGTGGTGATCGCGCTGCTGCCACCGATCGAAGGGCTATCGCATCGCGCGCAATTGGTACTGGCAATCACGGTTTTCACCGCGACGCTGTGGGCTTTCCAGGTAATGAACAACGGGGTGGCTTCCGTCATGATGATGGGGCTGCTAATTGTGGCTGGAGTGCGTCCGCCGCTTGCGTTAAGCGGATTTGGCGGGCCGCCGTTCTGGGTGCTGGTCACGGTTCTGTTCTACGGCTTCGCGATGAAGAAGACGGGGCTGGCGGAGCGACTCTCCTACTACATTCTTTCGCTCTTTCCTGGAACCTACTCGGGCATTCTGAGCGCGTTCTTCGTGATTGGTTTTGTGCTGGCGCTGGGGATTCCTTCGATGACGGTGCGGACGGCGATCATGGTGCCGATTGCGTGGGCGCTGGTGCAGTCGCTAGGGCTGGCGAACCGTAGCCGCGGGGCGGCGCTGATTGTTCTCACGACAGTGGAGATGGCGGTGGTTCCGGGGCTGGCGTTTCTGTATGGGTCGCTCGACGGGCCCATTGTGGCGGCGGCGTTTGACGTGAAACATTTGCCGTTGACTTGGCTGGGTTATGCGCAAGTGATCACGTTCCCGACGCTGCTGCTGTGCATTCTGATCCTCATCGGAAATCAGTTTGTCTTGCGGCCAGAAGAGCCGCTGGGTGCATCGCCCGAGTTCGCGCGCGACCGGTTGAAGGCGCTGGGAAGTTTCAAGCGGCCGGAATTGATCACGGCGATTGTGGTGGTGCTGTCGATTGTTTTTTGGACGACCGATCGCTATCATCACCTGCCGTCGTTCGTGGTCGGCACATTCGCGATGGCGGTGTTTGCGCTGGCGGGGATTTTGCGGGACGAAGACATTGGCACGGCGGTGTCGTGGTCGCTGCTGTTGTATCTGGGCGGGGTTTTTGGGCTGGCGAATGTGATTCAAGACACCAAAGTTACGGATTGGGTAGCGGGATTCTTTGTCCCTGTCGCGCGGCAATTGACATCGAACCTGGTATTCCTATCGTTCGCTTTGGCGTTCGCGATGTTCTTGCTGCGTTTTCTCGATCCGTCTAGCTTCATCGTGATTTCGGTGCTGTTCCTATCAGTAGTCGATGTGACGAGCGCGGCGGGGATTCCGCCGCTGGTGGTGATGGCTCCTATCCTGATCGCGTCGGTGCCGTTCTGGATGACGTACCAGAATTTCTGGCTGGCAATGGGCGAGGGACTTACGGGGAACATGGCTTTCAGCCCGGGGCAACGGGTGCGATTGGCGAATACTTATGCGATCCTCATGCTGCTCACTGCCGCGGTCGCAGTTGGGTATTGGAAATTCATAGGGGTTTTGAAATGATCCGGGTCCTGACGATCGGCACGGTTATTCTTGCGACGCCGCTTCTAGCGCATCACTCCTTCGGGGCGGAGTATGACGAGAAGAAACCGGTCACGTTGAAGGGCATGGTAACCAAAGTCGAGTGGGCGAATCCGCATGCCCGCTTTTATGTTGACGTAAAGGACGACAAGGGCAACGTCACGAATTGGAATCTGGAACTGGCGAGTCCCAACGTTTTGATGCGCAACGGCTGGAAAAGAAATTCGCTGCAGGTCGGGGATGCGGTGGAGGTCAGCGGATCACAGGCGAAGGACGGATCTAATATGGCGAACGCGCGGACGGTCACTTTATCGGACGGTCGCAAGGTGTTCGCGGGATCGTCGGGCGATGGCGGTCCGCAGCAATAAAGGAGAACTGACGTGAGGATATTTCGCGTGCTTGTCGTGCTATCGATGATTTCGGCGGCTCTTCTGCAGGGGCAAAATTCGCCGACTGCGGTGACGTCACCGGCGGGTGCCGGGGCGGTGGCCAGCACGGTGCCGAAACTTCCTCCGGCGCCGGCGCCGCGACTGCCTGACGGCAAGCCGGACTTCTCGGGAATCTGGTTTGGCGGCGGACCCGTGGGCGATCTAGAACTTGGGTTAGCTAAGGGCGAGAAGATTCCGCTGTTGCCTTCGGCGCAGAAAATCATGCAGGCGCGGCAGTCGAAGGACGATCCGGAAGCCAACTGCTTGCCCACCGGAGTGCCACGAACGGCACCTTATCCGTGGACTTTCGCTACGGCTCCGGGGCGCCTCTACATTCTGTTCGAGGGCAACATTCATAGTTACCGGCAGATTTTCATGGACGGGCGCACGCATCCGGCGGATCCGAATCCGACTTGGTATGGGCACTCGGTGGGCCATTGGGAAGGCGACACGCTGGTTGTCGACACTGTTGGGTTCAACGACAGATTCTGGTTCGATTTCCGCGGGCATCCGCACACGGATAAGCTGCATACCATCGAGCGCTACACGCGGAAAGATTTCGGGACTCTGGTGAATGAGATCATGATCGACGATCCAGGTGCGTACTCCAAACCTTTTAAGGTGACGTTTGACGCGCGCCTGATGCCGAAGGGCGAGATCATGGAATACATTTGCCAGGAAAATAACCAGGACGTGTCGCACATTAAGGGGCCGGCTGGGCTTCCCTAGTGGACTGGAAGAATTCCATCTGGCAGGCAGCGAATCGATTCTGCGCCGCGCTGGGCGGTGAAGGCTAGCCCCATACTTCGTTAGCGGTTTCAACGACCAGCCTGAGCTTGGCCCATTGCTCTTCTTCGGCTAGCAGGTTGCCTTCCTCAGTGCTCGCGAAACCGCATTGGCCGCTGAGGCAGAGCTGATCGAGGTCGATGAACTTAGACGCTTCATCGATGCGGCGCTTCAGCTCATCTTTGGTTTCGAGTTTGCCGGTCTTGGTGGTCACTAAGCCGAGCACTACTTGCTTGTTTTTGGGAACCAGGCGTAGCGGCTCGAAGCTGCCGGCGCGATCGCTGTCCCATTCCATGAAGTAGGCGTCGATGTTGATTTTGTGGAACAGCACTTCGGCCACCGGCTCATAACCGCCTTGTGCGATCCACATGGATTTGTAGTTACCGCGGCAGAGGTGCATGGTCATGCGCATGCCTTCGGGACGCCCGGAGATCGCGGCGTTGATCATATCGGCGTAGATGTCGGGAAGTTTGTCGGGATTGTCGCCGCGGTCGCGCAGCATCTGGCGCTGATCGGTGTCGCACAAGTAGGTGAAGTTGACTTCGTCGAGCTGCAAATACTTGCAGCCTGCGGCGCCCAGCGCGGCTACCGCTTTTTTATACGCTTGGCCCAGATCGTGGTAGAACTCGTCGATCACGGGGTAGACCTGTCCGGTCACCGCGTTGCGGCCACCGCGATAGTGCAGCACGCTGGGAGACGGAATCGTCATCTTGGGGGTGCGGGTAGTGTTGGCTTGCAGAAACTTAAAGTGCTCGATGAATGGGTGATCGACGAAATCCAGCTTGCCGGTGACGCGCAGGCCTTTGGCTTTGGTCTTACCTTCCTGAAAGGTAATGCCCTGCTCGGCGTCGTAGCCTTCTACGCCTTTCAGCTTTTCGAGGAAATCCAGGTGCCAGAAGGAACGGCGAAATTCGCCATCCGTAATTCCGAGGAGTCCGACGGCTTCCTCTTTGGCGATCAGATCTTTGATGCAGCGGTCTTCGACGGCCTTGAGTTCTTCGGCCGTAATCGCGCCTTTTTCCCGTTTGGCGCGGGCTTCTTTCAATTCTTGAGGTCGAAGCAAACTGCCGACTTGATCGGCACGAAAGGGGGGCAGACTACGTAGCATTCTGGATTGGTTATGGTAGCACGAGAATGCATGCAAACTTTCATCAAAATACGTCAAAACGGCGTCAAATGCGGATCGTTGATACAATGCTACTGGGCATGGCGGCCTTGCGGCGGCTAGTTCCTTGCACATCATGGGCAAAATCCAATTCATTTTAAACGGGAAACCAACCAGCGGGACGTACGAGCCCGGCATGACGTTCCTGGATCTGCTGCGCGAGGACAACGGCATCACATCGCCCAAAAACGGTTGCGCTCCGGAAGGAACGTGCGGGTGCTGCGCGGTGCTGGTGGACGGGCAGCCGGTGCTGGCTTGTTTGCGCCAGCCGCAACATATGGAGGGGCGTGAAGTTGTCACGCTTGAAGGCGTTCCGGAGGAAATGCGCAATCTGCTGGGCGAGGCGTTCGTCAATGAAGGCGCGGTGCAATGCGGGTTCTGTATCCCGGGTATCGTGGTGCGGGCGTCGTCGTTGATTAAGAGCGGACGGGCTACGGATCGCGATGCAGTTGCCAAGGCGCTTGATGGGCATCTGTGCCGCTGCACGGGTTACGCGCGCATTCTGGACGCTGTGCAAACGGCGGGCGAGGCTTGCGGCAAGGTCAACGGGAACAAGGGTCGGGGGCTGGTTCCGAAGGAGCCGCGTCGGCATTTTTATTTTGGCGAGCAGTATGGGCGGACTCGGAGCACGGCGGCTAAAGAGAACGGCATCGGGCAATCGCCTTCGCGCTACTACGGGTTAGAGCAGGCGATGGGCGACAGGCCGTTCGTCGACGATATGCGGGTGCCGGGGATGCTGCACGGGGCTCCGGTGTTGAGCGAGCATGCGCGGGCCAAGGTGCTTGCGATCCATACGGACGAGGCGCTGAGGATGCCGGGTGTCGTGAGAATTCTGGGAGCGGCGGACGTGCCGGGACAGCGCGGCACGGGTTTGACTATTCCTGATTTGCCGATTTTTGTTGCGGTGGGCGAAACCACTTGTTGCGTGGGCGACATTTTTGTCTTGGTGGTGGCGGATACGGCCTTCCACGCGCGGGCGGCGGCGGACAGAGTGCGCGTCGAATATGAAGTTTACGAACCGGTGACGGACCCGTTCGCGGCGCTGGAACCGGGGGCCCCGCAGGTGCATGCGCCAGGGAATCTGCACGTGCATCCGAATCTGCTCGATACTACGGCGTTCTCGCGCGGGAATGTGGATGCGGCTTTCACTACGGCGGCGCATGTGATCGATCAGGTGTTCTCGACGCAGCCCATCGAACCCGCGTTTCTCGAACCGGAAGCTTGCTTGGCGTTGCCACAGGGCAAGGGCGTCAAGGTATGGACGCAAAGCCAAGGATCGGTCTTCGACCAAAAGCAAATCGCTGCGACGCTTAAGCTGGCGCTCGACGATGTCGAGATTGCGTTGGCAGCGAGCGGCGGAGCGTTCGGGGCCAAGGAGGAATTGTCGATTCAGGCGCAGACGGCGCTGGCGGCGTTCCTGATGGGGCGGCCCGTCAAGACCGTGCTCACGCGCAAGCAATCGACGCAGTTGCATCCCAAGCGGCATCCGATGGTCATGCACTATAGAGTTGCTGCCGATGCCGAGGGCCATCTGCTAGCGGTGCGCGCTCGGATCGTGGGCGACACCGGCGGTTATGCCGGCACAGGCGGCAAATGCCTGCTGCGCGCGGCCTGCCACGCTTGCGGGCCGTATCGTGTGCCCAGCGTGGATATTGAAGCGAAGGCGGTCTTCACCAACAATCCCACCAGCGGGGCGATGCGCGGGTTTGGCACTAATCAAGCGCACTTCGCGATGGAAGGGATCATGGACATGCTGGCCGAGCGGGTCGGCGTGGATGGCTATGACATCCGCGAGCGGAATGTCCTGCTTCCAGGCGACGCGTTTGGGACCGGGCAGATCATGCGGGAGAGCTGCGGGATTCTGGAGACTCTACAAGCCGTAAAAGATATTTACAAGGGTGCGAAGTACGCCGGGATCGGCTGCGGGATCAAGAGTACGGGCATTGGGAACGGCACCATCGACAGCGGACACGCTGCGATTCGCGTTCTCGATGGCGGGCAGCTAGAGATTCTCACGGGCTACACGGAAATGGGCCAGGGGCTGTTCACGACGATTCGTCAGGCGGTGTGCGAGGAGACGGGGCTGCCGCCGGAGATCATGACGGTTCGTTGGGATAAAGATCTGGGTATCAAGTGCGGTGAGACTTGGGCTTCTCGCGGGACCACGCTGAGTTGCGCTGCGTCACAGCAGGCGGCGCAGAAATTAGTCGAGGATCTGAAACAATCGACGCTGGAACAATTGGCGGGGCGCGAATACTTAGGCGACTACGTTTGTAATTTCACTACCAAGCCGGGGACTCCAGAGGCTGTCAACAACCCGACTACGCATCTCACCTTCAGTTATGCGACGCAGGTTGTGATTTTGGGCGAAGACGGCCGCATGGAGCGCGTCGTCGCAGCGCATGACGTCGGGCGCGCGATCAATCCGAAGGCGTGTGCGGGGCAGATTGAGGGCGGCGTGCATATGGGATTGGGGTACGCGCTTTCCGAGGATTTCACCAGCACGAAAGGCAAGCCGGATTCGCTGCTGCTGCGCGATTTGGGGATTCTGAAAGCGAAGGACACGCCGCCGGTGGATGTGATTTTGATCGAGGTCCCGGACGAGGTTGGCGGTTACGGCTCGAAGGGAGCGGGCGAAATCGGTTTGGTCCCGACGGCCGGAGCCGTGGCTGGCGCGCTGCACGCTTACGACGGAATTCGCCGCTTCAGTTTGCCGATGCAGAATTCAGCGGCTGCGGCGCCGTCGGTTCCGAAATCACGGCGCAAGACAACGGTGCTCGCTTAGGCGTGATCCAGGATAATCTTCAGGCGATCATCGGCGCCGTCTTCCACCAGTCCAATCGCCGCCTCTAGTTCGGTAAGGTGCATGCGGTGGGTGATCAGCGGCTCTAAGCGCACTATGCCGCGCCCGACTAAATCGATCATCCCGGTGAAATCCTCTGCTGTGGCGGCGCGGGCGTTGATCAGCGTCAGTTCCTTGAAATACAGCTCATAGAACGGCAGTGCGCCTTCTTTGGCGCTGATGATGCCGAACATCACGATGCGTCCGCCGGGGCGCACCATGCGGATGGCATCGGCGAGCGAGGCTAGTACGCCAGTGGACTCGATCACGACGTCAGCGCCGCGGCCGCCAGTGGCTTTGAGAACTTTTTCCGCGGCTCCTTTGCCCGAGTCGACGGTGATATCCGCGCCCAATTGTTTCGCCACACCGCTCTTGAAACGGCTGCGGCTGACGCCGATCACAGTGCCTGCGCCGCGCGCTTTGGCGATTTGCACATGGAGTTGTCCTGAGACTCCCAGGCCCATCACGGCTACCGATTCACCTAGAAAGAAAGGAGTGAGGCGCTGGGCGTGCAAGCACGTTGTCGCCACCTGAATCAGCGGCGCGGTGCGGCTGTCAACGGAATCGGGAAGGCGGAACACCTGGCTGACGGGGACGGCGGCGTATTCGGCGAACCCACCATCGCCATCGCGGCCGATCAGACCGCCGTTCGGACAAATGCTGGTTTGGCCGGCGCGACATTGCAGGCAGGCGCCGCAGGACACTACGGGATCGATGATGACGCGGACCCCGGGGCGGATGTCTGCGCCGTTGCCGCCCTCGACAACTTCGCCGATCATCTCGTGGCCCATGATCAACGGATACTGGGCGGGAATGGCGCCTTGATAGATTTTTAGATCCGTGCCGCACAAACCAGAGTGAGTGATGCGAACCAACACCTGGCCTTCTTTAATCGAGGGGCGCGCGACTTCGTCGAGAGTCAACCTACTTGGTCCTCGGAGGACCATAGCCTTCATCAAGGTACTCATGCCGGCAGCGGTTTGCCTTTGGTCTCGACACCCAACGGCAGAAGCAGAATGCCGATTAGAAACGCTATGGAGGTGAGCGCCACCGGGGTCCCGAGAGTCTGGTAATGGCGGACGCCGGCGCCCACCAGGAAACTGATTCCGGCTGCCGCGAAACGGCCGATGTTGGTGGTGAAGGCAAACGCGCTGACGCGGCATTCGGTGCCGTACTGTTCGGGGATCCACAAAGAATAGACTGCGAAGTTCGCTCCGCCGATTCCTAAAAAGAACAGGCAGCCCATGAACCAGGCGAGTGCGTTGGTTTCGAAGTAGAAGACTTTGCCGAAGCCGAAGGCGATGAATATGAACATCATCGCGAAAAAGAATCCGAGCGTGATTTTTCGTCCGTAGCGCTCGGCCAAAATGGGCGTCATGATCGCGCCCAGAATAGTGCCGACCGAGAGCAAGGCAGTTCCATAGGAAGATAACTGCGCCGATTCGAATGCGGTGTGTCCGGCTTTGGTCGCGAGTTCCGTAATCGCGGCTGGAACGTAAGAGGATCCGGCCCACAAGCCGGCGATCGACGCCAGCATGTAGATGGAATTCAAAATCGTGCGCCGCCGGTAGAGCTTCGAAAACGGTTCCTTGAAGGCGTGTAGCGCGGTCCAGGCGCTGCCCAGTTGATTCTTTTTGTCGCGCCAGCGGGCAGGCTCCTGCACGCGATTGTAGAAGAACGCGATCAGCAGCGCTGGCGCTCCGCCCACGACGAACATGGCGCGCCAGCCGTAGTGCGCGCCGACGGTGTAGTTGGCGATGGCGGCCAGAAAGAATCCGAAGTAATACCCGGTGTGCATCAGACCGGCGGCCATCTTGCGGCGGTCTTCGGGCAATTCTTCCGATACGAAAGTGGCTCCGACGGACCACTCGCCGCCAATTCCCAGGCCCGCCAGCAGTCGAAAGATTCCTAGAGCCCACACGTTGGTGGAGAACGCGGCCATGAAGGTGAACACCGAAAAGCACAAGACAGTGAGCATCAGTGTGCGCATGCGCCCGAAGCGATCGGCGATGGGTCCCCAGATCAAAGCGAGTCCCCAGCCGATCAGAAACAAGGCGAAGAGAATCGCGCCGTAGTAGCCCACGTTGGCGTTGGACGCGGCGATCCCTGACTTGGGCAGCAGCTCGCGCAGAGCCGGCACCAGCACCAGAGCGTAAATGAAGGAGTCCATTCCATCCAACGCCCAGCCACCCCACGACGCGAGAAATCCGCGAATCTGATTGCGCGTCAGAGGCGTTTTCGCTTTGACAGATGCGGACAACGGTTGTGTGGTTGACATGCTTCCCTTCGAATCGCCAGCGTCTCAGGAATCGTATCACGCGCGATTGCGTGCTGCGATGCGGGGCTGCGAAACCTATTCGGTGATTTAGTCTGCGGGCCTTGACATTGGTTTCACTCGATGATAACGTCCCTGGTGATTAAGTTCCTGAAGATCATCTGAGGAACGGCCGGGATCGGCAAGTGGGGAGCGGCAAGTCCGCTGATCAGCCTTCGTAGTGGGAGAATGCCGGGCAGCGTTGGGGAGTTGGGTGCACTTAAATCGCAGGGTGAGGGGGATCCACGTATGTATCCGAAATCCGCAGAGAATCCAGCTATATCTAGTTTCCATGTGAGCACGGCTGTGCGTGTAGCGACGTTATTCGCGACGTTGCTGGCAGCGTGCGCATCGCTGCCAGCGCAGAGCACCGGCAGTATAAACGGCACTGTTACGGATCAGTCGGGGGGCGCTGTGCCGGGCGCCGTTGTCACAGTGACTGACGCCGAGCGAGGCACAGCGCGGCAGTTGACCACGGACACCGCGGGCGCTTATGCGGCACCGAATTTGATTCCCGGAACTTACAACATACACGTCGAATTCCAAGGCTTTCGCGCGTTCGAGCGCGCGGGTGTCGTGTTGAGCGTGTCGCAGGAACTGCGCATCGATCTCACGCTGCAACCTGGCGAGCAGACGCAAACGGTGACCGTCACCGGGGAGCCACCGCAGGTAAACACCACCAGCGCGGTACTGGGCGGAACGCTGGGACCGGGCACCATTCAGGACCTTCCGTTGAACGGACGCAATTTCATGAACCTGTTAGCGCTGCGCCCCGGCGTGACGATTTATCCAGGCGGCGGTGCGTGGACCCAGACGACCAACGGACTGCGTCCCGAGCACAACGTATATTTGCTGGATGGAATCACCGCCATTGAACCGCTGGGCGGACAGAGCACCATCAATTCGGTGAGTCTCGCGGGCGACTCGGCAACGCTGCTTCCGCTCGACACGATTCAAGAGTTCAGCACCCAGCAGAATCCCAAAGCGGAGTTTGGATGGAAGCCGGGCTCCATCACCAGCATCGCCCTGAAGACGGGCACGAACGCATATCATGGCACGGCCAACGCTTTCGGCCGAACGGATGTTCTGGACGCTCGCAACGGCTTTCTGGGCGTGGATCCGCTCACTGGCAACGCCCAGAAGCAGGAAATTTCGTTAGAGAATTTTGGCGGTACTTTCGGCGGGCCGATCAAGAAAGACAAGCTTTTCTTTTTCGGCGCTTACGAAGGCCAGCGCTATTCGGTGGGCAATCCGACGCTGCTATCGTATCCCAGCCTGGATCCAAATGCCCTGCCGATCAACGGGAACACGACTAGCGTCACAAAGGCTTGCCTGAACGTCCCGGCTGCGTCGCGCAGCGTTACCAGCCTCAAGATGGCCGGTCTGGATGCGAATTGCGTGCGGACCTCCGGCTACTCGATCTTTGACCTAGGTTCTTCCTTCGCGCGGGTGCGGGATTCGAATGGAGCGCTGGGCGCGAATGTCTCGGGCGATCTCAACACGAACTACGCGGTGAACGGTTATATGGGCAAGGTGGACTACAATCTGAACGACAAAAACACCATCAACGCCAAGTATTTCCTGGGCAATCACACAGGACTGGTGGTGAACAGCTCTACCATCACGCAGCCCTACTGGCGTCCCACCGATACCGCTAACGTGCAATTTTTTGGCGGACAGTGGAACTACATTGCGAGTTCCTCAATGTTCAACACGGTGCGGGTCGGCTACAACCGGTTCTACCAAAAGTTTGAAACCAGCGATTGCCCCGGGACAGGGACGGCGCCGGACTACGGCATCCCCTTCGGTTTTGGCACCACCAAACCCAACTGCGGTTTCACCAACGTTACTCTCAGCCCGTTCACAGGCGGCATCGGCTGCTGTTCAAGTTTCCCGAAATATTATGGGCCGGATAACATTCTGGAATTTCACGACGGCTTCTCGTATCTGCGCGGTAAGCACAATCTAAAGATGGGCGGCGAGTTCCGCAACAGCGAAGCGGGAGACGGCGGGGTTTACAATCGCGGCCGCGGACAGGTGACGTTCTCGACCCTGGAGACATTTTTCTCCGGAACCCCCAGCGGAAACGGGCAGATTTTCATTGGAGATCCGCTGCGCGATATGAAGCAAAAGGCCTTTGCCGGTTATTTCCAGGACGACTGGCGTATCCTGCCGCGCTTAATGCTGAACCTGGGAGTACGTTACGAGTATGAAACGCCGCTGACCGAGGGAAAGAACATGATGTCGAATTTCATTCCCGGCACCGGCTTTACGCAACTGGGCGTCAATACGAGCCAGATGTACAAGCCCGACCCCAACAACTTCGCGCCGCGCTTCGGCTTCGCGTGGGACGTCGGCGGGAACGGGAAAACCGTCCTTCGCGGAGGCGCGAATATGATGTACGTCACTCCCGGATGGTGGATCTTTATGTCGCAGCAGAATAGCAACAATCCCACCACCGGCTTGGGCACCAACCCCAGCGGATTCCTGCTGTGCAGGGGCGCTGTGAATTCGACCGGCGCGGGCTGCGCGGCTGGCGTGACGACGGATCCGACCATCGGGACCATCCAGTCCGCGGGACTGCCGCTGACTCCCGCGCAGATCAACTGGAATCAGACATCCGCGCTGTACGGCGGCAACATTTATCCGAGTTCCACCGACACCAGCGTTTTGAAATGCGGCACCAACCGCTTGTGCACGTCGCAGGCGACCGACCCGAATCTCAAGAACGCGTATGTCCTCAGTTGGTCGTTGCAATTGCAACGAGTCTTGACCAACACCCTCACGCTGGATGTCGGCTACGTGGGCAACCACGGCGATAAACTGCTGCAACTGCAATACACCAACACGCCGTTCTACGGCGCCGGTTATTGCCTGGGCTATTCGGCGGCGCAGAAAGCAGCGGTTACGGCCGCTGGCGGAGTATGTCCCACCACCATCACTGCGGCGACGAATTCGAACGCCACCGCAGCGCAAATCGGACGGCCCCTCAACGCTCTGTATCCATACCTTTCCTATATCTACACGGTGCAGAATCTGAACCACTCGAACTACGACGGATTGCAGACCGTATTGACGCAGCGGCCCGCGCGGGGTTTGAGCTACACCATCGGATACACCTTCTCGCATGCTCTCGACCAATCCTCCGGCGAACGAGCCGGCCCCACTGGAACGCCGTTTGATTTCCGGCACGACTATGGGAACAGCGACTTCGATATTCGCCACCGCTTAACGGCCACCATCACGTATGCGCTCCCCGGCAAGAAGGGATTCGGGGGCGTCATGCAAGGCTGGAAAGTGACGTCCATCATCACCCTGCAGAGCGCGCTGCCGTGGGGCATCGTGGGCAGCCGCGGGGCCGCCAACGATCCTTCCGGTATTCAGGAGTTCGTCGACACCTGGAACTTCTTCGGCAACCCCAGCGATTTTAGCGGCCTGGGAAAAAATTCCGTCCCCTACATCGCCGGCTCAGCGGCCATCAACACGCCGGCGTGCGTTTCGAAAGTCGGCGCCCCGGGATCTCTCAGCTACATCTCGCTGCAGAAGTACGGGTGCTACGTGGACGGCGCATCGGTGCTGGTGCCGCCGGCCATTGGAAGTGAAGGCAACGCCGTACGCAATATGTTCCGCGGAAATGGCATCAAGGTATGGGATGCCTCTCTTATGAAGGACATCAGGATCGGCGAACACTTGAATGCCCAGTTCCGCATCGAGGCGTTTAATATCGTGAACCACCTCAATTTCGGCAACCCGCAGTTCAACGGCGCAGGTGGGAACGCGCCTTTTACGAACCAAAGCGTGTTCGGCGCTTCGCAGTCGACGCCGGATGTGGCGAACAACAATCCGTCGCTCGGCAGCGGTGGTCCGCGCGAGTTCCAGTTGGGATTGAAGCTGACCTTCTAAGCCAGCGTTCCGATTGCAGACTGAGGCGGGGTAAGATCAGAACTCTTGCCCCGCTTTTTTATTCGCTGTCGTTCCCGGTGCTGACCTTCAGCACAGCCAGGAAGGCTTCCTGCGGGATTTCGACGCGGCCCACGCGTTTCATGCGGCGCTTGCCTTCTTTCTGTTTCTCAAGCAGTTTGCGCTTGCGCGAAATATCGCCGCCGTAGCACTTCGCGAGCACGTTCTTGCGCATGGCCGCGATGGTCTCGCGGGCGATGATCTTGTTGCCAATCGCGGCCTGCAGTGCGACTTCGAACATCTGCCGCGGAATCAATTTACGCAGCCGCTCGATCAGGATCTTGCCGCGCTCGTAGGCGAATTCTTTGTGGACGATCATGGAGAGCGCGTCCACTGGCTCTCCTGCCACCAAGACGTCCAGCTTGACCAGATCCGACTCGCGGTAGCCGGACAAATGATAATCCAGCGAAGCATAGCCGCGCGATGCCGACTTCAAGCGGTCATAAAAATCCAGCACGATCTCATTGAGAGGCATCTCGTAGAGCAGCAGCACGCGTCCCGAGCCGATGTACTCGAACTTCTTCTGGGTGCCGCGCTTCTCTTCGAGCAGCTTCAGGATCTCACCCAGATATTCTTCGCGCGTGATCACGGTGGCGTCGATGATCGGCTCGTCGATTTCCTTGATCAAACTGGGGTCGGGAAACTTCTGCGGATTGTCGATCTCAACCACGTCCCCGTTGGTGGCCGTCACGCGGTAGCGCACGCCTGGGGCGGTGGTGATCAAGTCGATCTCAAATTCGCGTTCCAGCCGTTCTTGAATGATTTCCAGATGCAGCAGGCCGAGGAAACCGCAGCGGAATCCGAAGCCCAGCGCGGCCGAGTGCTCCGGCTCAAAACTGAAGGCGCTGTCGTTCAAGCGCAGCTTTTCGAGGGCATCGCGCAGCAACCCGTGTTCGTGCGATTCGACCGGATACAATCCGGCGAACACCATGGGCTTCAGCGGCTCGAATCCAGGCAGCGGTTCCGCCGCCGGATTCTCCACAGTGGTGATGGTGTCGCCGATCTGCGCGTCCGAAACCGTCTTAATGGTAGCGAACAGAAACCCGACCTCGCCCGCCGCCAGCTCGTCGCACGGAATCGGTTTGGGCGACTGATAGCCGACGCCTTCCACTTCGTGCACGCTGCCGTTGTTCCACAAGCGGATCTTCATCCCTTTGCGCACGCGCCCATCGACTACGCGGGCCAGAATGATTACGCCGCGGTAGGAGTCAAACCAGGAATCGAAGATGAGGGCGCGCAGCGGTGCATCCGGCGATCCCTTGGGAGGCGGAACCTTGTGCACTACCGCTTCGAGAATCTCTTCAATACCAATGCCGTTTTTGGCGCTCGCCAGCACAGCTTCGCTCGCGTCTAGTCCGATCACGCTCTCGATCTGCTCGCGAATCCGTTCCGGCTCGGCCGAGGGCAGGTCGATCTTATTGATCACCGGAATAATTTCCAGGTTGTGATGCAACGCCAAGTATGTATTGGCCAGGGTCTGCGCCTCGACACCCTGTGATGCGTCGACCACCAGCAGGGCGCCTTCGCACGCTTGCAGGCTGCGCGAAACTTCGTAGCTGAAATCGACGTGACCCGGCGTGTCGATGAGGTTCAACTGGTAATCCTGGCCGTCTTTCGCCTTGTAATCCAGGCGCACTGCATGAGCCTTGATGGTGATGCCGCGCTCGCGTTCGAGGTCCATCGAATCGAGCACCTGCGCCATCATTTCGCGCTGGCTGAGCGCTCCGGTGACTTCTAAAAGGCGGTCCGCTAAGGTCGATTTGCCGTGATCGATGTGCGCAATGATAGAAAAATTGCGGATATGAGATGGATCCATTGAGGTAAGATGGTGCCGGAACCTCAATTATCCCACGATGTCCGCGGATTCTCTCAATTGGCAGCATTTAGACGCAACTGGCCTCAACTTTGCGATTCTGGTCGCGCGTTTCAACAGCGCGATCACGGAGAAGCTATTGGCCGGGGCGCGCGAAGCGTTCACCAAAGCAGGCGCCAAAAGCCAGCAGGTATTCTACGTTCCGGGAGCTTTTGAGCTGCCCTTCGCGGCGAAAAAACTGGCGGAGCGCGGCGGATTTGACGCCATTGTCGCGCTGGGCGCGGTGATTCGCGGGGGCACTCCGCACTTCGAATACGTTGCCGGAGAAGCCGCGCGCGGCTTGCAGCAGGCGGGGCTCGATAGCGGCGTACCGGTGATTTTCGGAGTTCTTACCACCGACAATTGGGAGCAAGCCGAAGCGCGCGCGGGCGGCGCGGCCGGTAACAAAGGCTTCGACGCGGCGATGACGGCGATCGAAATGGCGCGGTTCTAATATGCCTGCACGCCATCGTTCCCGCCAGCGCGCTTTGCAAGTCCTGTTCCTGTGGGACCAGCGCAAACAAGACATCGGCGACGCCATCTCTTCGTTCTACGAAACGCTGGGCTCCGAAGAAGAAGATCCGCAGCGCACGCCGCCCGACGAGTTCATGGAAGACCTGGTACGCGGCGCGGCGGCCGGGTCGGGCGCGATCGACGAGCGCATCACCGCGAAATCCGCGAACTGGCGGATCGAGCGTATGCCGGCTGTGGACCGTAATATTCTACGGCTGGCGGTCTACGAAATGAACGATCTCAAAACCCCGCCGGCGGTGGTCATCGATGAAGCTCTGGAACTCGCTCGCCAGTTTTCGGGCGAGGAGTCGGTGGCGTTTATTAATGGCGTGCTGGACGCCGTCCGCCGCGACGTAGATCAGCCGAATACGCCGTGAGCGCGCTCAAAGTCGTCCTGATTTCCCCGCGCAATCCTCTCAATATCGGAGCTGCTGCCCGCGCCATGAGCAATTTCGGTTGCTCCGAGATGCGACTGGTGAACCCTTACGCAGTGGCTTTTCGTGAGGCGCGTTCGGCGGTGAAAGCGCACGCGGTGCTGGAGCAGGCGCGCGAATATCCTACTGTCGCCGAAGCCGTGGCCGATTGCGCGCTGGTGGTCGGCACCACCGCCATCGGGTCGCGCGTGCTGGAACACCCACTGCGGCGTTTGGAATACGGCGGCAAGCTCATCGCAAAAAAAATGGGCACGGCGCCGGTCGCGCTGTTGTTTGGCTCGGAAAAATTCGGCTTGTCGAACGAGGACATGTCGCACTGCCACTGGCTGATGCGCATCCCTGCGCGCGAGGAGCACGGCTCCATGAACCTGGGGCAAGCGGTGGCGGTGTGTCTTTACGAAATCATCCGCAGCCCCGCCGCGGCGAAAACCGCGCCAGACGTCAAGCGCCCGGCCGAGGTGGTTCACACCGAACGGATCACTGAGATTCTGGAAACGATTCTGGATCGTTCCGGCTATGTTCACGCGCGCGTCGAAGGGTCCACTCGCATGAAGATCCGCCGTCTGGTGCGGCGGCTGCAGTTAAACCCGCACGACGCCGAGACCTGGCTAGGCATGCTGCGGCAGATTCTGTGGAAGCTGGAACATCCAGAATGATATTCTGAGTTAACTCATGACGAAAGTAACTTTGCACTACGACCTGACCAGGCCCCTAGGCGATCAGGACTTCGACAACATCGCCGAAGTGCATGCGACCTACGGCATGGCACGCGTCCAAGTGGCGCCGTCGCTCGATAAAATCATCGTGGATTACGACGCCTCGCGCTTAATGAAGAAAGACGTCGAAGCGGTGCTGGCGAATCACGGCATTCCGATCCGCATGGCTGCCGCCTGAAGGATACAGCTCAGGGCTGTATAATAGCCTGTATGCGGCAACTCAACCTCAACGTCACCGAGGAATTCGAGCGGGATCTACGCCGCTACATGCGCCAAAAGGGGATCACAAAACAATCCGAAGCGATCCGTCAGGCGGTGCGTGAAGCCGCCGCCAAAGCCAACGCCACCTCCCGCTCCGATTTCCGTTCTTGGTTGGGGCTCGGGCTGAAGGCCCCGCTCAATCCGCAACCGCGCTTCCGCAGCGAGGACGACCTGTGGTCGTAGACACTTCGG
>Ga0265314_10000934_pt1 | contig 34469 bp, 28 predicted proteins | sample 4126metaG_FD_203106 | JGI IMG/M metagenome (GOLD analysis project Ga0265314, IMG submission 203106) | Rhizosphere microbial communities from Carex aquatilis grown in University of Washington, Seatle, WA, United States - 4-1-26 metaG | ecosystem: Host-associated > Plants > Roots > Rhizosphere >...
TGTGTGACGTGCGATCTCACCACCGCCGACAATTGCTCGGCGACCGGGACCTGCCAGTGCGGAGCCCTGCCGGCGTGCACCGGCGGGGCGCATTGCGTGCTGGGCGCTTGTATCTAGGGCACCAGGGCATCCGCCCCGCACGCGTCGCGCAGACCGACGCTGACGGTCGCGCCGCCACGATGGCGGCGCGACCGTTGCTCACATTCGATCGCGCAGGATCTGCGAGACGCTCAGGTCCAGCTGGCTCACCACCCGCGCCGCCACGGACTCGAACTCCGCGGCCGACAACGTGACCTCTTCGTGTAGCAGGCGCTGCGTCTCGCGAATCACGCTGTCGCGCGCCTTGGCGAGCCAGCGCGCGATCGTCGCGTCGCTGACCCGGTAGACCCTGGCGATCATCTCGACGGTCATGCCGTTCGCGACGTGCAGTCGATAGATCATGCGCTCGCGGTCCCCGAGGCCGACCAGCGCCTGCGTGAGCGCCCCCCGGAAGTCGACGGCATCACGCCCACGGATCGCCTGCGCGATCCGGCGCGCCGCGCTCGCGACCCACTCGGCGAGCGCGCTGTGACCGGCGTAGGCGGCGAGCTCGGGCGACGCGCCGGCGCGGGCCACCAGCGCCGCGTCCCAGAGCCGCTGCTCGACGTCGTCGACGAACGGGGCCGACGTATCGAGCGGCACGAGCGCGCCGAGGATGGCCGCGCGATAGAGCCGCCGCAGCTTGGCGGCGGCCTCCAGATCACCATGAAGCGCCGCCGCCGCGAGATACAGATCCTCGGCGTGAATCGTCGCCGCAGGGATGGTCTCGACGGGCGCGCCGCAACGACCGAGGTGGGCCGCGAAGAGCGCGGCGTTGAAACGCAGGTCCAGGTGAGCCGCGTTTCCGCGCGCGATCAGCTCGGCCAGGATCGCTTCGAGCGTCGCGAACGAGGACTGACACCGAATCCCGCGCGCGCTGTCGGCACCGTCATTCGAAGCGACTGCGACGGCGTCGTGACGATCGCGGGCACCTATGAATGCGTCAATAAGCGTGGGCATCTGAAAATTGAGATGAAGCTAGCATAGGAGTACGCGCTTCCATCACGATCTGCCAGCGACGAAAAATCCGCGACGCAGGTTGACGTCGACGTGCACCGTAGCGCTGACGCTGGGAAGCAGCAGCATCATCATGGGGACACATGGAACCGGATACGGTTCCGAAACCGAAACCGAAACCGAAACCTCCTTTCGTCGGACCACTCGGTATTCGCACATCACGCGCTGGTTGAGCCAGCAGATCGAACCGATATTCGGTTCGACATGTCACGCTTGGCCTTCCCCCTCGCGTTCGCGGCGCCGACGCTCGCCGTATGTGTCGCCTCGCTCGCCGGTTGCGGTCCCGGCCCGTTGCCGCTGCCGCCCGGACCCGATCTCGACGCGCTGGTCGCGAAGTATCAGGCGCCGACTGGAACGATCGATCCTCAGCAGATCGACGACGTCGTCACGGCCGCGCGGGGACGCTTGGCCGAGCTACACCTCGACTGGCTGCCGGATTTCCTCGCACAAGCGATGACGCGGTTGCGCGAGCAACTGGACGATAACGGCGTGCCCGGCGATCCCAGCACGACCGCGAACCTGAACCATCCGCGCGTCGACGCGTCGATCCGTCTCACCCAGACCTGTCGCGGCTGGGACGATCCGCCCGGCGCCGCGAACGCCGCGGAGAACGGGACGATCTCGCTGACCGCCGTGGCCGAGAACAGCGTCCTCCGTCGCGCGCTGGTGGCGTCGGCCAGCAATTGCCACGGCCGCATTCAGCCGACGAACCAGATCGTCGTCGACGATGTCCTCGAGCTCAAGATCCTCCTCGACGGAGCGATCGGTCTCTACTTCTACGGACCGGTGCCGACCACCGTCGCGGAGACTCGCGTGCTGGTGCAGATCCAGGGCCAGATCGGCACCATGAGCGGCGGCACGTTTTCAGGCGAGGCCGACTTCGTGATCGACTATCCCCATGTCGAGGTCAGCCTCGATCGCGCCGACGGAAACGTCATCTTGGAGGTCGGTCTCGACGGCGTGACCGTCCGCGCGGCCAACGCCAGCTATCGCTGCGACGTCGCGCTGCAGACGTGCGGCCCGATGTGAGCCGCCGCCGCAAAGAGGACATGACCAACTGGCGATAGAGACGTCAGCGCGCTGACCATGGGAACGGTTGGTGTCGTCCCTTTCGCCGTCTCCGCCGTCGTATCGGCGGTAGCCGCCATCACCGCGTTCTCGCGGCGGACGCGCGTCGCGGCGGCGCTGGCCTTCGCCTCGATCCCGCTCTCGCACGCGCTGTGGACCGCGCTCAACGTCGCGGAGCTGGTGGCGCCGTCGATCGAGAGCAAGATGGTCTTCGACGGGCTGCAGTGGTGGCCGGGCATCGGTGTCGCGGTCGGGAGCCTCTGGTTCGCCACGGCGTACGCCGGCGAGCCGCCGCGCCGCGTGTCGTGGTGGCTGCTCTTGCTGATCCCGATGCCGGCGCTGATCGTCGAGGTCGTCGCGCCGCGCTGGGTTCACCCCGACGCGCACCTGCGCTACGATCTGCCGCTGGTCACGCTCGACTACCGCCTGTCGTGGCTCGACTGGGCGCTGACCACCTACGGGTTCTTGCCGATCGCCGCCGCGTCGGCGTTGCTGGTCCGGCGCGTCGTGCGCGAGCACGCGGCGCAGCTGCGGCAGATGCTGTTCGTGTTCGTCGGTCTGGTGCTGCCGCCGATGGCCGCGATGGTCGCCCTCTCGTTTCGCGTGCGCGTGCTGGGCCAGCGCGATCCCACGCCGCTGGTTTTCGGCGTCGCCGATCTGATCGTTGCGTACGGCCTGTTCCGCACGCGGCTCTTCGATCTGGCGCCGCTGGCGCGCGACACACTGGTCGCCGGCCTGCCCGACGCGATCGTCGTCTGCGACGGCATGGGCCGCATCGTCGACGCCAACCCGGCTCTCGAGCGCCACCTGGGCATCAAGCCCGGCGACGCCATCGGCAAGTCGGTGGTGAAGATCTTTGCGCGCTGGCCGATCCTGGTCGACGCCTGCGCCGGCAAGTGCGGCCGCTGCGAGCTCGAAGTCGACGGCCCAGCGGAGGTTCAGTCCGGCAAGCATCAAGGAGGGAGCCGGGTGCTGGACGTCGAGGTCACCGGGTTACACGATCGCCGCGGCCACCACCTGGGTCGGGCGTTGGTCCTGCGCGACGTCACCGATCGCCAGCGCGCGCTGCGCGCTCGCGCGCGCGAGACCGAAGGCGCGCTGCGCGACATCCGCCAGCAGTTCCGCGCCATCATCGATCACACCTTCGAGCTGATCGGTCTGCTCGATCCGCAGGGCCGCCTGCTGATCGCGAACCGCACGGCGCTCGACTTCGCGGGGCTCGACGACCACGCGGCGCAAGCGCTCGGCGGCCGGCCGATCTGGGACACGCCATGGTGGACGCAGTCGGATGCGTCGCCGGAACGGCTGCGAGCCGCGGTCGAAGCAGCGGCGCAGGGACGGTTCGTGCGCTTCGAAGCGACGCAGCTGCACAGCAGCGGCGAGCGCCGGTCGATCGACTTTTCGCTCAAACCGGTGCGCGAAGGATGCCCCGGCTCGGTGGTGCTGCTCATCGCCGAGGGGCGCGACGTGACCGAGCTGCGCCGCGCCGAACGCGAGAACGCGGCGCTCGAGGACCGCCTGCACCGCGCGCGGCGCCTGGAGGCCATCGGGCGCCTGGCCGGCGGCATCGCCCACGATTTCAACAACCTGATCACCGCGATCCTCGGCAGCGTCGAAGTGATCCGGCAGACGCTGCCGAATGCCAACGACCCCGACGGCGCGCTCGAAGTCATCGAGCACGCCGCCCAGAGCGCCGCGCAGCTCACCCATCGCCTGCTCGCGTTCGGGCGGCGCCAGATTCACCGGCCGGAGCTGGTCGATCTGCCGGCTTACATGGCCGACGTGCGACCGTTGCTCGCGCGCATCCTGGGCGACAAGGTCGTGCTCACGACGACCGCCGATCCCGGGATCTGGCCGGTGGAGATCGACGTGGCGCAGCTCGAGCAAGTGTTCCTGAACCTGGCGGCGAACGCGCGCGACGCCATGCCGAACGGAGGTTGCTTCACCGTCGCCGCCGAGAACGTGGTCGCCAAACCGCCCGACGCCGGCGACGGCGACGCGTCCGCGGCAGCCGACATGGCCGCGGCGTCGTACGTGCAGCTGCGCTTCGCGGACACCGGCTCCGGGATGAGCCCCGCGGTGCTCGAGCGGATCTTCGAGCCGTTCTACACGACGAAGGACGCGGGCAAGGGGACCGGCCTGGGCTTGGCGGCGGTCTACGGAATCGTGCGCCAGAGCGGCGGCTACATCGAGGCGCGCTCCAAGCTGGGTCAGGGGAGCGAGCTGCGGTTGCTGCTGCCGCGCGCGGGCGAAGCGCGCGACTTCACGCCGAGCGCGGAAGCCGAACCGTGAACGTCGAGCCGACGCCGACCTCGCTCTCGACGGTGATCGTGCCGCGCGACGCATCGACGATCTGCTTCGCGATCCAAAGGCCCAATCCCAGACCCGGGTAGTAGCGTTCGGCAGGCGCGCGCTCGAAGCGATCGAAGATGCGCTTGCGTTGCTCCGAAGGGATGCCGATGCCGCAGTCACGCACGCTCAGGCGGGCGGCGCCGTCGTCGGCGGCGACGTCGACGTCGATCGGGTGGCCGCGCCCGAACTTGATCGCGTTCGACACCAGATTCGTGATCACCTGACCGATGCGCAGACGGTCCCAGCGGCCGGTGACGCCGGAGGCGCAGCGCAAGTTGATGGTCGAGCCGGCGTGCGTCGCGGTCTCCGACAGCGACTCGACGGTGTCGGTCGCGACCGCGCCCAGGTCGACGTCTTCCGGCGTCAGCAGCATCCGCCCTTCCATCAGGCGCGAGACATCCAGCAGCGCCTCGACCAGCTGCTCGAGGCGTACGATCTGTCGGCGGATGACGTTGAGCCGGCGCAGGATCCGGTCCTCGCCGTCGGCGCCGTTACCGTGCGCAGCGGTCAGGGTCCGCAGCGCCGACTCCGTTTGCAGGCTCAACGTCGTGATCGGCGTGCGAAGCTCGTGCGAAGCAACCGACAGAAACTCGTCGCGCACGTGCAGAGCCGACCGGAGCAGGTCCTCCTTCCGCACGAGCTCGGTCACGTCGCGCAACGACAGCACCGCCACCGCGGGGTGCTCGGCCAGCGCCGGCAAGCGTGCGGCGTCGGCGAGCAACCACACCGAGCCCTCCGACGTCATCGAGACGACCCGGCAGCCGCGGACGCGCGCCCCCTCTTCGTGGGGCACGACGTCGCCGATGTCGAGCGCGCCGCCCCCGTCCTCGTCGGGGCGGGCCAGCGCGAGGCGCTTGCCGAGGTCCTCGCCTTGCGCCGACGCGTCGACGGTCATGCGCCGGGCGGCGTCGTTCGCGAACAGCACGCGGTGGCTTTCCGGTTCGAGCAACCACAGTGGAACCGGCAGCGAGTCGAGCAGCTTCTCGGTCCACTCGCTGTGCCGCTGCAGCACGGCCAGGGCGACCTCTTGCTGCGTGGTGCGGCGCCGCATCTCGATCACGTCCAGCCGCGCCTGAACGCGCACCATGAGCTCGCGCGCCGAGAACGGTTTGATCAGGAAATCGTCAGCGCCGGCCTCGAGCCCGGCGATCGTCTCGCGCTCGCCGGCGCGCGCCGACACCAGGATCACCGGTACGTCGTGCGTGGCCGGCGCCGCGCGGAGCGCGCGCAGGAGATCGATACCGTCGATGCCAGGCATGCGCACGTCGCTGATGACGAGATCGGGCGGCGACGCCAGCGCCATGTCGCGCGCCGCCTCGCCGCCGTCGGCCATCTCGACGCGCCAGCGCGCGCCCAGCAGCAGCGCCAGCATCTGGCGCACGTGCGGGTCGTCCTCGACGACCAGGATGCGGATGTTCGGGTCCGGCACCTCGGTCATCCCGCGCTCGGCGTGACGGCCGCGCCCATGCGGGCGCCCCTCCCAGACCGCGAACCCACGGCGCGCACCCAGCCGCTGAGTAAGCCCCGGATCACGGAGAGAAGTGTGCGCACCTCGGCTCCGATCACAATCGGGACGCCCCTGAATCGGCGCGCGCGCCGGGGGGGAGATACATTCTATTGCCAGCAGGTCGCGTCGGGATCACGCGGCGGATGTCCGACGAGGTCGACGAGCCGGCCGCTCTTCTCATCGAGCGTGGTCTCCAGATCCAGGGCGCCGTCGGCGCAGCGCAGGTGAAAGATCGCGCGCGGGCTGGCGTCGCCGAAAGGCTCGTCGTGGCTCCGTACGCTGCCGCCCACGACATCGCAGGCGCCATAGTCGATGGCCAGGTGCGCGAGCCGTTTGGTCAGGGGATCTCGGTCGGCGGCCGTGGAGAACAGCTCCGCTGTTGCCGTGCCGGCGTCGCTCCAGTGGTCGTTCAAACGGCCGAGGGCAGGCGAGCGTCCAGACGCCGCGGTGCCGGCCGTAGGTCTTGAGCGCCCCGCTCCGACGGCACTGGCCGTGGCTGGCGCCGATGCGCGCGAAGTCGTCGCGTAGATGCGCCGACCAGGCGAACTTCAGGCTCGGCGCATCGAACGTGCGCGCCACGAGATCCGTGGCCCACACCGCCAGCAGCCGATCGATTGCCTCCGCCGAAGCGACCAGCTCCTCGATGGGGACTGGCGCCGCAGGCTTGCCGAGCACGTCCCCCGCCGCCAGGGTCCCGAGCAGCGCACCCGCCGGCACGCGCTCGTTGGTGGCGAACACGAAGACGCCCGCCGCCTGCTTGGGGAGCAGCACCACCGTCGAGAAATAGCCTGGCTCGTACCCGCCGTGCTGCACCCGCTCGTCGTTGCAGCTGGTGACTCTCGTCCAGCCGAAGCCGTAGCTCCCCGTGCGCAGTGAGATCCCGTCCGGTGTACGCTGCGCGATCGGCGCGTCGTAGTCGTCCATGCGCATCGAGCGCTGACCTTCGTGCATCTCGCGCAGCGTGCTCCGTCGCAAGGGTCCCGCCTCCGGCTGCTCGTCGCGCGCCGGATAGGCCGCCAGGTTGAACGCGACGTAGCGTGCGTAGTCACGCAACGTCGTGTAGAGGCCACCGGCTTCAGGATCTCATCGGTGACGTAGTCGCGGAAGCGCCGGCCTGATACGCGCTCGACGACCTGGCCGAGTCTCCGCGTCAGCTGCTCTTGGTGCGCGGCGCCGGCTTGAGCACCGCCAGCGCGGCGCCGGTCGGATCGATCAGCGGGCAGAGGCGGCCGACCTCGGGGATGTCCTCGGGCTCCATGGGAATCGTCGCGCCCATCCGGCGGGCGCGCGCGATGGTCGCGTCGACGTCGGAGACCGCGACGTAGGGCAGCCAGCTTGGCTTCGCGCCGGTTTGCAGGAGGGGGGTGACGCCCGCGCGCTCGACGCCGTCACGACGAAGCACGTGATACACCTCGTCGGGGCCCATGTTCATCGACTGGTGCGAGTAGCCGACGACGCTCTCGTAGAAGCCGATCGCCTTCAGCGGATCGCTGGTGTGCAGCTCGTTCCACACCCAGCCGCCGCTGGGCGCGGGCCCATCGGCCGGATCTCCGCCGTCGCTCTTGAACAGGTACAGCTCGGCGCCCTGCGGGTCGGCGATCCGCACGGTGCGGCCCACGGTCGGGATGTCGAATGGCTTGTCGATGACCCGCCCGCCGTTCGCGGTCACCGACTGCGCCGCCGCATCGACGTCCTCGACGGAGAGGTACGAGATCCAGTGCGCCGGCTGGCGATCGTCGCGCGCGGCCGCGTAGCCGCCGATCATGCTGTCGAGGCTGTCGCCGAGGCAGATCATGTCGTAGTGGCTCGGGCCCATCGGGAACGGCCGGGTCTGCCAGCCGAGGACCTCGCCATAGAACGCCTGGGCCTTCTTGGCGTCCTTGGAAACGTGCTCGAACCAGACGAACTTTCCGGGGATTGGCTTGAGATTGGGCATGGTCATCTTCCTTTCGGCCCGTAGGACGATCGGGCCGGGCCGGAATCGACAGGCGGCGACGAAAATCGACCGGATGAGCACACTTTCTCCAACAGCGGCGCCACGACGCGATCGTCGAGCGCCTCGCGCACGATGGCGGCGACCCGATCGTACTCGTCGATGGGCGGCGGCGATTCGATCGACGACGGCGGCGGCAGCGCGCGGCGCACGCGCAGATGCGCGAGCAGCGCCGCGCGGACCGCGTCGTTGGCGAGGATACCGTGAATCATCGTCCCCACCACCGACCCGGCGACGGCGCCGTCGTCGATCGCGCAGGCCTCGCCGTTGCGCGACGTGATGCGGAACGCCGCCGTCACCGCGCCCGCAGGCGACATCGCGCCCAGGTGGATCTCGTAGCCGGCGAAGGGCCCGCTCGCCTCGCTCGCCAGCCAGCTGCCGGGGCCGGCCATCGCCGACACGCGCGCCGTGATCTTGCGGCCGCCGAAGCGCGTGCGTAACGGAAGGAGATCCAACCCGTGCGCCGTCGCGTGCGGCGATTCCAGGTGCTCCGCGTCGTCGATCGCGCCGCCCAGCATCTGACAACCGCCACAGATCCCCAGCACCGGCAGGCCGGCGCGGGCGCGCGCGACGATCGCGTCGGCGATGCCGCGTTCGCGCAGCCAGCTCAGATCCGATGCCGTGCTCTTCGAGCCCGGGACGATCACCAGATCGGCGCCCGCGAGATCGGCGGCGGTCTCGGGGAATCGCACCACGAGACCCGCCTCATGCTCCAGCGGCTCGAAGTCGTCGTGGTTCGAGATGTACGGCAGCCGCACGACGCAGATGTCGAGCTCGGCGGTGGTCGGGCGCGCGCGCCGCGATCGCTCGTCGAGCGAGAGCGAATCCTCCTCGGCGATGCGCAGCCGCGGAATGTAAGGAACGACGCCCGCCACCGGGATGCCGGTACGGAGCGCGAGCTCGTCGAGCCCCGGTTGCAAGAGCGCGCGGTCGCCGCGGAACTTGTTGACGACGAACCCGGCGATGCGCCGGCGGTCCTCGCGGTCGAGCAGCTCCAGCGTTCCGACGAACGCGGCGAAGACGCCGCCGCGATCGATGTCGCCGACCAGCAGCACCGGCGCGTCAGCCGCGCGCGCGACGTACATGTTCACCAGCTCGCGGTCGCGCAGGTTGATCTCGACGGGACTGCCCGCGCCCTCGATCACCACGAAGTCATGAGCCGCGCGCAGCCGGCGCAGCGAGGCGTCGATCACCGAGCGCAGCTCGAGCTTGTGACGGTGATAATCGATGGCCGACAGGTTGCCGATCGATCGACCGAGCACGACGACCTGACAGCCGCCGGTCCCTTCGGGTTTGAGCAGGATCGGATTCATGTCGGCGGTCGGCTCGATCCCGGCGGCTTCCGCCTGGACGGCCTGCGCGCGTCCGATCTCGCTACCGTCGGCGGTGACCGCGGCGTTGAGCGCCATGTTCTGCGATTTGAACGGCGCGACGCGCACACCGCGCTGGCGCAGCATCCGGCACAGCGCCGTCACCAGCAGGCTCTTGCCGGCCGACGACGTCGTCCCCTGCACCATCAGCGTGCGCGCTAGTGTCATGTCTCAGAAATACCAGTCGCGCCCGAACGCAGGCGGAGTTCCGAGACGTGACACTAGCACCGCGGCAACTCTTCATGGAGGGCGGCCAGCAACCGCTCGCGATCGTCCGCGGGGCGCGCCGCGAGCCGCGCATGAGCCGGCAACCCGAACGACGCGCAGTCGCGCACGAGGATCCGGTGCCGCGACAGCAGCCCGCGCCGCAGGCCGGCGGCGTCACCGACGGGAACGATGAAGTAGCTGGTGCAGCTGGGAACGGGAGCGAGATCCAGCCGGCGCAACGCTTCGTCGAGCGCGCGGCGATCGGCGAGCATCCGTTCGCGGCTCTCGGCGACGAACGGCGCGAGCCCGACGCTGGCGATCGCCGCCGCCTGCGCCGCGCCGCCGGTGCTCCAGGCCGGGCGGGCGGCCTCGACCGCCGCGGCGATCGCGGGCGCGGCGACGAGGTAGCCGACGCGCACGCCGGGGATCGCGTGCTCCTTGGTGAGCGAGCGGACGCGCACGACGTTGTCAGGCAGGTCGACGACGGCGTCGGCATGATGTTCGCTGAGCGACAGGAAGGCCTGATCGACGACGATGATCGCGCGCGGGAGCCGCTCCGCGAGCGCGACGACATCGCTGGCGCGCACGCCGGCACCGGTTGGATTGTTGGGCGCGCAGAGATAGATCGCGGCGGCTTCGCAGGCGCGCGCTGTCTCGACGACCGCGGTCAGCGCCGCGCGACCGACGGCGAAGCCGGCTTGCGCCGAGGCGCGCCACTCGACGACGCGCGCGCCGGCGGCGACGGCGGCCGCGCGAAACTCTGAGAACGTGGGCTCGACCATCACGACCGACCGGCCGCGCGTGACCAGCAGCCGCGCCAGCGTCCACAGCAGATCGGCGCCGCCGTTGCCGAGCACCAGGTGCTCGGCGGTCACACCACATGACGCCGCGAGGGCGATACGCGCCGCCAGCGCCGTCGAATCGGGGTAGAGATCGATGCGCGCCGACGCAATCGCGTGGCGCATGGCCGGCGCGGGCCCGTAGGGGTTGACGTTGACGCTGAAGTCGAGGACGTCGGCGGCAGCGAGGCCAAGCCCGCACAGCTCGCCAGCGAGCGGTCCCCCGTGCGCGCGTAGCGCGGAATCTTGCGCGTCAGCGGCCATGGGTCTTCCGCCAAGCGATGACGATCGCGGCCAGCGCCAGGCCAAGCCCGCACGCCCGAGCGACGACGCGCCAGGCGGCGGCGATCGTCTCGGTCCGCAGCGGCTCTTCGTCGTCACCGAGACGGTAGTGGCCGGGCTTCTCGAGCGCGACGCCGAGCAAACCGGCCATCGCCGCCATCGGACGTCCCGCGTTGGGGCTCTCGGTGCGGCAGCCGTCGCGCCGCAGGATTCGCCAACCGCGGCGCGCGTTCTCGCCCGAGGCGCCGCCCGCCACCAGCAGCAACGCCGCCGTCAACCGCGCCGGAACGAGATTGAGCAGATCGTCGAGCCGCGCCGCCGCCTTGCCGAAGTATTCGTAGCGGCCGTGATAGCCAATCATTGCGTCGAGCGTGTTCACGGCTCGGTAGAAGATCGCACCCGGCAAACCGAAGAGCACGAAATAGAAGAGCGGCGCGATCGCGCTGTCAGACGCGTTTTCGGCCAGTGATTCGACGGTACCGGCGACCAGCGCGCCCTCGTCGAGGTGGGCGGCGTCGCGGCTGCACAGCGCAGCGAGACCACGACGGGCGCCCGCGAGATCGCCGCGCGCCAGCGGCTCGGCCACGCCCCGTGCCGCGCCGCCGAGCGCACGCAGCGCGATCGCCGACTTCAGCAACCAGATACCGACGGCGAGGCGAACCCCGGCGCCCGCCCACCCCGGCCAGCGCGCCGGCCAGCGCATCGCGAGCGCGGCGCCGCCCGCGAACAGGCAGGGAACGCCGATCGCGAGGATCGCGCCGGCGACAAGCTGACCGAGCCGGGTTGCCGTCACGAAGCGACGCTCGGCCCAGCTCGTGATCGCACCCATCCAGACCACGGGGTGCACGCGGGCCGGAGGCTCGCCGAGCCAGCGATCGACCGCCATCGCGCCGGCGAGCAGCGCGAGGTCCGAACGAGACGCGGCGACGAGATCGAACGTCATCCCGTCGCTCCGCGTGGGCGCGCGGCGGCGCAGGACGCGACGAAGGCCTCGGCGACGCGCGGATTCGACGCCCAGTGCGCGTGAACGTACGACGCGAGAACGTTGGCGCCGACGCGATAGCCTTCGCGGAAGGATTCATCCCCGCGCCGACGCCGCAGCGAATAGGCCAGCGCGACCGCGCCGTCCAGCTCGGTCAGGCGCGAGTAGCGAAACTGGTGGCCGCGAAAGCGGGTGCCGGCGGGACCGATCGGCGTGTCGGCGTGCAGCGCGACCTCGACGTAGCCGAGCGCCTCCAATCGATCGGACATCACGGCCTCGCAGGGAATCAGGCCGACCATGGAGTGCGCCCGACCGTCGCGGGTGCGGATCGCCCGCGTCAGGTACATGAGGCCGCCGCACTCTGCGTAGATCGGCCGCCCGCCGCGCGCGAACGCCGCGACGGCGTCGCGCATCGCCGTGTTGGCGGCCAGCCGCTCGGCGTGCACCTCCGGGTAGCCGCCACCGAGGTAGAGACCGTCGGCGTCGGGCAAGCGATCGTCGTTCACGGGCGAGAAGCGGATCAGCTCGGCGCCGAGCGCCTCGAGGCGGCGGAGGTTGTCGTCGTAGTAGAAATGGAAGGCGTCATCGAGCGCGAGGGCGATCCGGCAGCGGGGGGTCCAAAAGGACGAGGACGGCGACGAGGACGGCGGCGGGGACGGCGCCGGCGGCGCGGCGCGCGCGATCCGCATGATCGCGTCCAAATCGATCCACTCGGCGGCGCGCACGCCCCAGGCGGCGAACAGCGATTCGGCGACATTGCCTTCGTTCGCGGTGAGCAAGCCGAGGTGGCGTTCGGGAAACGCGAGCTCGGGCTCGAAGGTGAGGCCACCGACGATCGGCGGGGTGATCTGCGCGTCGCGGAGTAAGTCCAGGTGGCCGCGGCTCCCGACGCGGTTGCAGACCACGCCGGCGACGCGCAGCGCGCGATCGAATCCGGCGAACCCCGACACCAGCGCCGCCAGGCTGCGCGCCATCCCTCCCGCGTCGGCCACCAGGATCACCGGCGCGTCGAGCCACTTCGCGATCTCCGCCGTCGACCCTTCTTCGCTGGTCGGCGACGCTCCGTCGAAGAGGCCCATCACCCCTTCGATCAACGCGATGTCGGCATCGCGCGATGCGCGCTCGAACGTCGCGCGCACCGCCTCGCGCCCCATCATCCAGCCGTCGAGGTTGTGGCTGGGCGCCTCGGCGGCGCGCCGGTGATAGGTTGGATCGAGATAGTCCGGCCCACACTTGAACACCGCGACGCGGAGGCCGCGCGCCCGCAGTGCGCGGCAGAGCCCGACGGTGACCGTGGTCTTGCCGACGCCACTCGACGTGCCCGCGACCACGACGCGGGGAATGTCGACCGTCTCGCTCATCAGTCGTCGATCCCGGGTTGCGCCTCTCGCCCCCGCTCGAAGGTACGCTCGAGGGCTGAGCGCACCTCTACGGCCGTTGCCGCTCACGTGTCAAGCGGCGTCAACGGACCGACGGCGAGATCACGGCAACGTGTGACGCGCGAAGGTCTCCCAGACGACGTCGGGGACCGGCGCGCCCTGCGCGGCCGCCTGCGCGTACAGGACGTGGCCGGCGTTGATCGTGCACAAGGTGACCTCGACACCGGCCTGGCATATGTTGTTGGTGCTGCAGATACCGTGCGTCGTCGACGGTTGTCCGCTGCAGCTGTCGAGGCCGCTCCACTGAGTAAAGTCGGCCTGTGCGCTGGGGAACGTGCCGCCGTTGTAAGGAACCAACGGATCACTGGTCCCGCGGAACATCACCACCGAGATCGGGCGCGACGGCTGGCAGGGCATCGTGCCGTTGCCCATCGACACCGGCGCCGACGCGGCGAAGATGTCCGCCGCGCGGCACGCCAGCAAGTGCGCCATGGCGCCGCCGTTCGAAAGGCCGGTCGCGTAGACGCGCCTGGCGTCGATGCAGGCGTCCTGCTCCATCCTTGCGACGGCGGCGCGCAGGAAGCCTTCGTCGTCGACGTTGTTCGCCAGCGACGTACCGCAACAGAGGCTGCCGCCGTTCCACGACGCGTTGAGCCCGTTTGGATAGATGACGATGAACCCGGTGGCGTCGGCCTTCTCGCGCCAGCCCGACAGCGCCTCTTGCTGGGCTGCGTTCGAGGTCAAGCCGTGAAGGTCGACCACCAGCGGCACCGGCGTGCGTCCCGTATAGCTGGCCGGGACGTGCACGATATACGTGCGATCGACGCCGTCGTGGGAAAGCGTCACCGTGGTATCGCCGGGCGCGAGCGCGCCGATGCCGCCGCACGACTGAGTCGTGCCGCCCGCGCCGCCACCAGTCCCGGTCGCGGTGCCGCCGGCCCCCGTCGGCACGCCTCCAGCGCCGCCCACGCCGAGCGCTCCGCCGCCGGCACCGCCCACGCTGCCGCGCTGGCTGGCGCCACTACCGTCGGAGGGCGCGGACGCGTCCCCCGAGGCTGCGCCCGAACTGTGGCACGCGAGCCCGCAGGCGCCGCCGAGTAGGACCGTCAGTCGAAGAGCGGTTTTCATGAGGCCTCCCACTCTCCTCTGACACCGCAGGCGCGAAAAAACAGAAGGCCCTGAAGAAAAAGGGCCTTCTGGATCCAGGAAGCGGGTTGTCAGCCAAAGAGCGCGAGCGCCTTTTTGAACGTTTGCGCGACGCCCCACAGGAGCGGCAACCCGACGGCTAGCCAGGCGAGGATGACGATCCCTGAGCTGCTCTTCGACTCACTCTCGGACGCGCCCGACGGAGGCACGGACGTCGATGCATCGCTCGTTGCCATGTTCGTGCTCCTTTACGCCATCGCCGGCCGCGTCGCCTTGGCGCCGGATTCGTTTTCGACCTTCTCCTGATGCTCGGCCGAGACCGGCTTCACCGCGATGTTGGCGAAGAAGGCGATCACCAGCAGGCCGGCCATGATGTACATGGTCACGTTGTACGCTTGGTCCTTCGGAACGCCGCTGTCGATCTGATACTGGCGGATGTAGTTCACCAGCATCGGCCCAAAGACGCCCGCCGCGGACCAGGCGGTCAGCAGGAGCCCGTGCACGGCGCTCACGTACTTGGTCCCGAACACGTCGGCCAGGTACGCCGGAATCGTCGCGAACCCGCCGCCGTACATCGTGAGGATCACGCAGAAGCACGCCACGTACAGCATGACGCTGCCGAACCGGCCGACCTGCGGCACCAGCGCATAGAGCGCCGTCCCCAGCGTGAAGAAGCAGGCGTAGGTCGCCTTGCGGCCAATCTTGTCGGACAGCGACGCCCAGAAGAATCGCCCCGCCATGTTGAAGAGGCTGAGCAAACCGACGAAGCCCGCCGCGGCGCTCGGGTTGATCTTGCCTTTGAACACCTCCTGGATCATTGGCGACGCCTGGCTCAGCACGCCGATACCGGCGGTGACGTTGAAGCACAGCACGACCCAGAGCAGCCAGAACTGCTTCGTTCCCAGCGCGTGGCCCGGCGTGACGTTGCGATCGGTGATCAGCGAGCCGGCGCGCGCCGGCGGCGCGACCCACCCCGCGGGTGTCCAACCCGCCGCCGGAACGCGGTACCCGAACGCGCCGAGCGACATGACGATCAGGTAGACGATGCCCAGCACGATCCAGGTCTGCACGACGCCGGTCGACGTCGCGGACGCGAAGTGCTTCATCAACAAGTCCGAGAGCGGCGACGCGATCATCGCACCTCCGCCAAAGCCCATGATCGCCATGCCCGTGGACATTCCTCGTCGATCGGGAAACCACGAGATCAGCGTCGACACCGGCGTGATGTAGCCGATGCCGAGCCCGCAGCCGCCGATCACCCCGTAGCCGAAGTAGACCAACCACAGCTGATGCGTGGAGATCCCGACCGCGCCGACGACGAAGCCGAGCCCCCAGCAGATCGCGGCCACGAATCCACTCTTGCGTGGCCCCTGGCTCTGCACCCATTTGCCGAACAGCGCGGCCGACAGCCCGAGCACGGCGATGGCGATCGTGAAGATCCACCCGAGCTCGGTCAGCTTCCAATCACCGGGAATCGACTTGGTCACTCCCAACTGCTTGGCCAAGGGCAAGTTGAACACACTGAACGCGTACGCCTGCCCGATACAAAGATGCGTCGCGAGGGCACAGGGTGGGATCAACCAGCGGTTGAAACCAGGCTTCGCGACGATCCGCGCTTTGCTCAAGAGCTCAGCCATTGGCGAACCTCCTGACAAAGAACTTGACCACGGATACGCAGGGCGTGGAAAGGGAAACATTGACGGCGGCCACAATCAGCAACAATCGTGCGTCCGCTCGAAATCTTTTTGACGGAATCGCTCAGGCCAGGGGGTTTGACGTTCCGCGGTCGAACTCGGAGCCGGCTCAGAATCTCGACGTCAGCGCGCAGGAAAACCCCGACGACGCCGCTGGCAAGCACCCCAGCGACACCGCGCTGCCAGCCGGTGCGTGCGCGTCGCGGGCATCGGGCGCGGTCAGAAAAAAGACCAGCGCGCCGATCGCGGCCGCGCCGGCGGTTGCGTAGCCGGCGATGGCGAGCGTCAATCTCAGACTTGCGTCCTGGTGCAAGCCCAAGCAGGGCCCGCCGCCGTAGTCGGGGGGCGCGCTCGCATTGCACAGGAGCCGCGTGGGGGCCATTGGATCCTTCACCACGTTGAACTCTGCGTTCTTCTGCGACCACAGCACCTGTGCCGTGACTCCCCCGGCCAACCCGAGCACGCCGATGCCGACCGAAACCCACGCGGCGCTGATCTGCCAGGGTCGACCCGAGGGTGACGGCTCGACCGCTGGATTGTCGACGATCTTGGGTGGCCGCTCGGTCGATGGCCTCGCGTCATCGTTGTCCATCGCCACCTTCCGCCGCGGCGGCGCCTCGTCGCTCGGCGGCCGCGTGGCCACCACCGGCGGCTTCGCCGGTTCGGGCGGCGGGACTGGCGACAGCTTGACCACCACGCGCAGCTTTTGCCCCGCGATCGGCGCGACCGAGCGCGTCTCCGCGACCATGCCCGCCTTCTCGAGCTTCACCTCGTGCGTGCCGGGCGCGACCACGACCGGGCGCACCAGCGGCACCTTGCCGGCGTCCCGACCGTCGATGCGCACGGTGCTGCCGCTGTCTTCGGCCACGACCTCGATGTATGCGAGCTTGGGGCGCAGCGCCTGCACCTCGCGCTCGGCCTCGGCGCGGCTCGCCTTGGGGGCGAACGGGGCCTCGTCGAGGAAGATATCGAAGGAGCGCAACGCTTCCACGTCGTTGCCGAGCCCGCGGTACGCCTTGCCCATGTTGAACATGATCTTGGGGCTCTGCACCAGGGCGAACGCCTCGTTGAACTTCGCGAGCGCGCCGCGGTTGTCACCCTTTTGCAACAAGCGAACGCCCTCGACCTGCAGCGCCTGCGCCTGCTTCTTGGCGTCATCCGACTGCGCGCGCGCCGCCGATGCGAGCGAGACGATCAGCAATGCTGCCAGGAACGAAATCCACAACGAGCCGGCGCGCGTTGGCGCGGCCGGCGACCACTCGATTTGATGTTTTCGATGCACGATTGACGGTCCGAAGAAGCGGGCCGCGACGTTAGCACGGTCGCGAGGTGCGTCACAGGGCGGCGATTGCCAAATGCGGGCGCCGCTGGGCGTCGTCATTGTCGCCGGCGCGAGGGGGGCGAAAAAAGAGGCCGTCCCCGAAGCCTTCGAGCGTGTGTTAAAAGCGCCCGGTGCCGAGGGGGGTGGCAATCGCCGTGAGCGGAGCCCGCGAAGACGGCCCGCCTGGGCGCCCGCTCACGGACGATTAACGAAATACGGGAACACGATGAGCGTTCTACTTTCCAGACTCATGACTTCGATGGCCATCCTTCGTCACGGCAAGCAGATACTGGGGTTGACCATCGTCGCTGCGGCGATCGCGACGGGGGCCGGCGGCTGTACGTCGGCGCGGTCGGGCGACTTGCCGGTCGGCACCGGCGGCACCGACGGCGGGGCGACGGGGGGCGGAGCCGGCGGTCACGCCGTCGTCGACGGCGGGCCGGATCGCGCGCCCGACGCGCCCGGCGCGGACGGCGCCGCGGGCGGCGCTGGCGGCAACACCGGCTGCGCGTCGGGATTCCACGACTGCACCGGCACCTGCGTCAAGAATTCCGATGTCGCGAACTGCGGCATGGCGTGCGTCACCTGCCCGATTCCCAGCGGCGGCTCGGCCACCTGTGACGGAACATCCTGCGGCGGATCCTGCCCGACGGGGATGAAGCTGTGCGCCGGCGCCTGCATCGACAGCGGCGCGTCATGTTCAGGGGTGTGCGCCGCGGGCAGCCATGATTGCTCGGGAAGCTGCCAACCCAACGCCAGCCCGAACAGCTGCGGCGCCTCGTGCACGCCGTGCGCGGCGCCGACCAACGGAACGGCGACCTGCGACGGCGCGTCGTGCGGTTTCACCTGCGCGACCGGCTACCACGCTTGCGGAACTTCGTGCGTGCTCAACACCGCGGTGTCGTCGTGCGGATCGTCCTGCACGGCGTGCAGCGTGCCCACCGGAGGAGGCGCGACCTGCGACGGCACGTCGTGCGGCGGGACCTGCCCATCGGGAATGAAGCTGTGCGCTGGTGCTTGCATCGCCAGCAGTGCGTCGTGCGCCGGCGTTTGCCCGAGCGGGACGCACGACTGCAGCGGGACCTGCCAGCCGAACATCAGCCCCAATTCGTGCGGGACGACGGCATGCACGCCCTGCTCGACGCCCACCAATGGGATGTCGACCTGTGACGGCACCAGTTGCGGATTCACTTGCAGCACCGGCTACCACGTGTGCGGCAGCTCGTGCCAGGCGAACAGTAGCCCGATGACGTGCGGCACGTCATGCACCACGCCCTGCACCGCGCCCGCGAACGCCACCGCGACCTGTGACGGCACCCAGTGCGGTTTCGCGTGCAATACCGGGTTCCACCTGTGCGGCAGCGCCTGCGTCGCCAACAGCAGCGTCGGCAACTGCGGCACGACGTCGTGCACCGCGTGCACGCCGCCGGCGAACGCGACCTCGACCTGCGACGGCACCCAGTGTGGTTTCACCTGCGGCACCGGGTTCCACGCGTGCGGGACCGGCTGCGTCGCCAACACCAGCACGGCCGGTTGCGGCACATCCTGCACGCCCTGCTCGGTCCCGACGGGCGGCGGCACGGCCACCTGTGACGGCGCCTCGTGCGGCGGCACCTGCCCGTCGGGAATGAAGCTATGCGCCGGCGCCTGCATCGCCAACGCCGCCTCCTGCAATGGGGTCTGTCCGAGCGGCTCGCACGATTGCTCGGGCACCTGCCAATCGAATACCAGCGTCGGCAGCTGCGGCACCACGTCGTGCACGCCGTGCCCGTCATCCGCCAACGCGACCGCCACCTGCGACGGCACCAAGTGCGGCTCCACCTGCAATAGCAGCTTCCACCTGTGTGGCGGCGCCTGCGTGTCGAACAGCGCGACCACCAGCTGCGGCACCACGTCCTGCACGATGTGCACGCCGCCGGCGAACTCCACTGCCACCTGCGACGGCACCCAGTGCGGCTTCACCTGCGGCGCCAGCTTCCACAACTGCAGCGGCACGTGCGCCTCCAACACCAGCACCATGACCTGCGGCACCTTCTGCACCCCGTGCACGCCGCCCGCCAACGCGACCGCGACCTGCGACGGCACCAAGTGCGGCTTCACCTGCAACACCGGCTTCCACCTTTGTGGAACCGCGTGCCTCTCCAATTCCAGCATCAACAGCTGCGGCACGACCTCGTGCACCATGTGCACGCCGCCGGCGAACTCCACGGCCACCTGCGACGGCACCCAGTGCGGCTTCACCTGCAGCACCGGGTTCCATAACTGCAGCGGCACCTGCTCGTCGAACACCAGCACCAGCAGCTGCGGCACGACCTCGTGCACCATGTGCCCGCAGCCCGCGAACTCCACCTCGACTTGCAACGGCACCCAGTGCGGCTTCACCTGCGGCAATGGAACCACGGCGTGCTCGAACGCCTGCGTGCTCACCGCGTCGGATCCTCTGAACTGCGGCACCTGCAACCACAACTGTCAGGGTGGCGCGTGCGTGAGCGGCGTGTGCCAGGGCCGCGTGGTCACCACGATTGCGTCGGGCGGGTCCGCGGGGGGCTTGATGACGCTCTCGGGAACCAAGCTCTACGTCCAGCTGGTGGGCCGGGGCGTCATATCTGGCATGAGCGTGTTCGAGGGCGCCACTGATGGCTCGGAACCGAATGGCGCGCTCATCGCGGGTGCCCTGTCGAACGTCCCGCTCGACGGCAAGCTCTACTGGCAGACCATGGCCGCCGACGTCTCGTCCTACACAATCTCGAGCTGCTCGATTGCCAGCTGCTCGACCACGATCGCGCCGCTCGTTGCGCGAGGGCTGGTGTCAGGCAGCATCCAGGTCTTCGTCAGCGCCATCGTGGCGGATCCAACCAATCATCAGCTCGTCGTGTTCGAGCAACAACAGATCGGCAGTCTGTTCGCCGAGCAGTTCATCCTGCGCATCAACACGAACGGCACCGTCCAGCAGGTGGCGCAGGTCGGCAACCCGGCGCAAGGGACGATCTACACGCCCAACAACCGGCCGGATCGGTTCTTCTGGTTCAACCAGGCGAGCACGACGTTCGTGCCGACCTACCTTCCCACCTCGAATACCGGCGGGGTTCCGATTCCGCTGCTTCCGACCGGCCAGGCCGGGCTGGCACAGCGGTTCTTCGCCAGCGACACCACCGCCGTGTGGGTGAACTACGACACCTCGTTCGCCAACCCCATCACCAGCAGCGTACCGCTGCCGAACGGCATCGTGAGCGGCAATCCGACGCTGCTCTACACCGGCTTCTTCGATGGCGTGATCGACAACAGCAACGCCTTCGGCTCCTTCTTGCCGGCGGGAGCGGGGTCGACCGACGCCGTGTCGCGCTGCGCGCTTAGCGGCTGCACGCCGGTCGCGATCGCCCGCGGCCAGAACGGCCAGTCCAGCTTCCTGACCGATAGCACCCAGGTCTACTGGCTCAACTTCGCCAGCACCACGATACAGGTCTACGCCGCCGTGAAATGAGCTGCGCGCTCACGGCGCCGGCGGCTCGATGCCCCAGATCAACACGCCCTGGCGATACAACGTCACGTGCGTCCAGTCGGCGAGCGCGGTCTTCGTCGCGTCGAACGAATAGTCGCCGGTCTGCGTGTACGTGATGCCGAATGACGGGTTCAGGCTGTTGAACCGCGAGTCGACGACCGCCGTCCCGCCGTTGCCGGTCATCGTGCCCGCGGCGGCGGTGAATCCGAGTTGCAGGAACGTGTCGGCGCCGGCGCGCGTGACCGCCGTGAACGTCGTGGTCATGCTGGCCTGAATCTGCGCGTTGGCGCTGTTGGTCGCGAAGTCGACGACCGCGGCCTCGCTGGTCGCGCCGTCGTTCGTGAACCAGTAACGAATCGTGAGATCCGACAGGTTGACCGTAGCGGTGCCGACGTTGATCAGCTTGAACGCCGGATGGGGGCTGTTGGTCGTCGCCGTCGCGACGCCGGCCTGATACTGCACGCGGATCGATCCGCAGGTGTTGCCCGTGCACACGTTGGGTGCGGCGCAATCCGCGGCGGACGTCGCGACGGTGCAGCTCACCTTGCAGACGTTGTTGGCGGCGTCGCACAGGAAGCCGCCCGCACAGGTGGTGGTGGCCGGCGCCGCGCACGCTCCCGCGCCGTTGCACGTCCGCACCGCGGTCCGCACCGCGCCCGTGGGGCAGCTGCCCGGCGCGCACACCGATCCGTTCGGGTAGAAATGACACGCGCCCGCTCCGTCGCACGTGCCGTCGGTGCCGCAGGTCGTGGGACCTTGATCGACACACTGGCCGCCGACCACCGGGGCGAGGCCGGCGGCGACCGGCACACAGACGGCGCCGACAGCCGTCAGCCCGCACGCCTGGCAGGTGCCACAGGTGACCGGCGGCCCCACCACGCAGCTTCCGGCACCGTCGCAGCGCCCTTGCCCTGTCCCGGTCGCGCCCGAGCAGGTCGGGTCCTGACAGACCGTGTTCGCCAGGTACAGATGACAGGCCCCCTTTCCGTCGCAGGTCCCGTCGGTGCCGCAGGTCGTGCGGCCGCTGTCGGCGCATTGCGCGAGCGGATCGTCACCCGCCGCCACTGGCGTGCAGGTGCCGGCCGCGCCGGTGAGCGCGCACGACTGGCAGGTTCCGCTGCAATCGGTCTGGCAACAGACCCCTTGCGCGCAGATCAGGCTGTTGCACTCGTCGCCGACAGCGCATGCCGCGCCCAGCGGTTTGCGGCCACAGCTGCCGCCGCTGCAGAAGCTGCCCGGGATGCAGTCGTTGTTGGTCGTGCAGGTCGTGAGGCAATCATCGCCGGTCGGATTGCATTGATAAGGATCGCAGGGCTGCCCCGACGTCGGCCGGCAGACGCTATCGCTGGTGCAGCGGGACGCGTTGGTCCGCGTCGAACCAGAACAGCTCTGCGGCAGGCAGGAGGCGCCGACGGGATAGTGGCGGCAGGCGCCGGAGCCATCGCAGGTTCCGTCGCGCCCGCAGCTGGCGATGCCGTCGTCGGGGCAATCGTCGCGCGGATCGGTGCCGACGTCGGCGAGCGCGCAGATGCCCTCACTGCCCTCGAGCGCGCAGGAGTGACAGATATCGGGGCAAGCCGTCGCGCAGCAGAGGCCGTCGACGCAGACACCGCTCGTACACGCCGAATCGTCGGTGCAGGGAAAACCGTTGCCCAGCGTCGGCGCCATCTCATCGACCGCGGTGTCGACGGCGGCGTCGACTGCGGCATCGTCGCCGCCGCCGCCCGCACCGCCGGCGCCGTCAGGGATCCCCTGCGTGCGCGCACACGACGCCAGACTGCATAACGTGACGCCGAGAACGAACGCGTCAGCGAACGAGAACGAACGACTTCGCATCTCTACCCAGCCCTCGCGACCCGTCCAATCTGTAACGAACCGATCGCTCGCGTCAATCCAGCGGCGCGTCAGCGCACACAAAAAAGAGAGCGAACAGATCGCCTGCGGCGCGCACTCCCGGCGACGGGGATGACCACTTGCAGCAGCAACATAATTCGAACCTCGATAAGCTAGCGGTCGCATTCCGGACCCATTCCCTCCATCCAAGGGCAGCTCGGTACGAATATCTTCCCGCTCGCTGCCCCGGCGATCCCGACTTCGAGAGTTGACACCAATATTGGCCGCGCCGCTACTGTAGCGCTGTGAAATCGACTGACCTGATGAAGGTGGCGGCGGCCGTGCTGGCGGCGGCGGTGGGCGCGCTGGCGTCCGGGTGTTCGGGCGGCAACTCGAGCGCGTCGGGAATGGGTGGCGCGACCGGAGCGGGCGGGCTGGCGGTCGCGACCTGCGCCGCCGACCCCGCGCCCAGCGCGGCGGGCGGCGCGGGTGGCACGACGACCTGCCAGAGCAACCCCGCCGACTACCCGTACATGTTCTGGGACCCGTGCGCGCCGCTGGAGGATCGCATCAACGACCTTCTGACCCAGCTCACGCTCGATGAGAAGCAGACATTGCTCACGCCCGGCGCGCCGGGCGTGCCGCGGCTGAATCTGCCGCCGCTGGCGCTGATGACGGAAGGCCTGCACGGGCTGGCAACCGCGTCCGACCCCACCACGACCACCGGCAGCCTGATCCTGACCGCCACCCAGTTTCCGCAAGCATTCGGCCTGGGCGAATCCTGGGACCCCCAGGTCACGAACACCGTGGGCGCCACCGCCGGCTACGAAGCGCGCGTCTACCACGCGCATGGCGTCGGCCCCACCGGGCGGGGCGCCGGCCTGGTCGTGCTCACCCCCAACGTCGATCTCGCGCGCGATCCGCGCTGGGGCCGCACCGAGGAGTCCTATGGCGAGGATCCATTCCTGATCGGCGAGATGGCCAAGAGCTACATCGCGGGCCTGCACGGCAACGACCCCAAGTACCTCCTGGCGGGGTCGCTGCTGAAACACTTCATGGCCAACAGCAACGAGGACACGCGCATGACCAGCTCGTCGAACCTCGACGACCGCAACCTGCGCGAGTACTACTCGGCGTCGTTCGCGACCGCGGTGCGCGGCGGCGCCAACGCGATGATGACCGCGTACAACCAGATCAACGGCATCCCGGCGGCGGTGACGCCGCTCCTGAAGTCGATGGTGATCGGCGAATGGGAATTCCAGGGGTTCTTTGCCACCGACGGACAGGCCCCCAGCAACCTGGTCAGCGGCCAGCACTACTACACGAACATCGATCAATCGATCGGCGCGGTCATCGCCGGCGGCACCGGCATTCTGCTGCAAAATGCGGCCGTGACATCGATCCGCGACGACGTTCAGACCGGCGCTCTCAGCGGCGACGACATCGATGCAGCGTTGCGGCCGGTGTTCCGGGTGCGTTTCCGGCTGGGCGAATTCGATCCACCGGAGATGGTGCCCTACAGCCAGATCCAGGGCACCGAGACGCCATGGAACACGCCAGACGCCAGCGCGCGCGTACTGGACGTGACCCACAAGACGCTGGTGCTGCTCAAGAACGACGACAACACCTTGCCGCTCGACCGCACTCAGCTCGGCAGCGTCGCCGTGATCGGGCCGCGCGCCGATTCCGTGCTGCGCGACTGGTATGGCGGCAATCCGCCGTACGCGGTGACTCCGCGGCAAGGGATCGCCAACAAGCTCGGGCCCGGCGTCACCATCAACTACGCTCTCGATGACAGCACCGGCGAAGCGACCGCGGCGGCGGCGGCCTCCGACGTCGCGCTGGTGTTCGTCGGCAACCACCCGACCTGCGGCGACTCGCCGTTTCCGCCCTGGGGCACCTGCCCGTCGCAGTACGAGGGGCGCGAACAGGTCGACCGCGTCTACATCACGCTCGAGCCGTCGCAGCTGGAACTGGTTCAGAGCGTGAGGGCGGCCAACGCGCGCACGATCGTGGTGCTGGTGTCGAGCTTCCCGATCGGCATCGACTGGATCAACGACAACGTGCCGGCGGTGTTGCACGTCACCAACTCCAGCCAGGAGCTGGGCAATGCCGTCGCCGACGCGCTCTTCGGCGACTACAACCCCGGTGGCCGCACGACGACCACCTGGTATCACAGCGAGGCCGACATTCCGACCGCCCTCACCGACTACGACATCAAGGAGGGCACGACGTACTGGTACTACACCGGCTCGCCGCTCTACCCGTTCGGCCACGGATTGTCGTATTCGACGTTCGCCTACTCGAACCTGACCATCAGCGCGCCCAGCGTGTCGCCGACGGCGGCCGCGGGATCCTGCGCCGCGGTCACGGTCGGCGCCGACGTCAGCAATACCAGCGCGATCGCAGGCGACGAGGTCGTGCAGCTCTACGTCGCGTATCCCAACTCGACGCTGTCGCCGGACCAGGGACCGCGCCCACGCCAGCAGCTGCGCGGCTTCCAGCGCGTCAGCATCGCCGCCGGCCAGACGGCGCACGTGACGTTCCGGATCGGCGCGAGCGATCTCTCTTATTACGACGCCGCCAGCGCCGCGTTCGCCGTCGAGGCGGGGGCACCGGTCGAGCTGCAGATCGGCGCGTCGTCGGCCGACATCCGCCTGCGCGGCATGCTCGACGTGGTGCCGTAGGCGCAGCCGGGGAATCAGAGGCCGGCGACGGCGAGCGGTAGCAAGCGCGCGAGGCGCTCGGCCCAGGCGATCTGACCCGACTCCTCGGCGATCAGATCCTGGCGGATCTCGATCTCGACGTGGGGCAGCTCGCGCTCGGCGCCGTGGTGGTTGATCGAGTAGTCGGAGGTGTCGGTGACCGCGTAGGGCTCGTTGCAACCCACGACCAGGTCGCCCTCGGCGCGCAGCAGGCGCAAGAGCGGCTCGGCGACGCGCACGTCGCGATTGAAGAGCACGCCGGCGTGCCACGGGCGCGCGCCGGCGAGAAAGACCGGCGTGAAGCTGTGAACCGCGATCAAGATCGCCGGCCGCTGCTGATCGCGGCGCCGGTCGAGCTCGGCGCGGATCTGACCGTGATAGGGCTCGAAGATCTCGCGCGCCCGCGCCGCGGCCTGTTCCGGCGTGACCTGCTGATTGCCAGGGATCGACGTGCGCTCGCTGCTGGTCGCGATCGATTCGGGGTGCCCGAGCTGTCGATTGCAATCGATCACCAGGCGCGAGTAGCGCTGGCAAGCCACGAACGCATCCAGCGCCGCGCCCAGCCGCAGCGCCACGCCGCGCGCGCCGATGTCCCAGGCGATGTGCCGTTGCAGCTCCTCGGGCGACAGGCCCAGCGAGCCCAGCGCGCGCGGCAGCCGTCGCCCGGCGTGATCGCAGGTGAGCACGAACGGCGATGCGCCGGCGCGTCCCTCGACCTCGAACGGCTCCGGCTCGTCATCGCCCAGCAAGCGCGCGGGCGGAAGCGGCGCGGTCATGACGACGATGTCCGGATGCGAAAGGGTGGGGCCTCGCTCACCCTCTTGCTCCTACGCCGAGACGCGAAAGAACGCCACCGCGATGTGCGTCCCGGCGCGCGCCCGCGGGGCCCGGCACGCGCGTTGCTCTACGGACGTCCCATGATCGCTGAGATCTCACGCCGAAGAGCCGGCCTGACCATGAGCACGATCGCGCTCGCGGGCCTCTCCGGGTGCTCGATTGCGTTCGTAGACGCGCCACCCACCGACCATGCGTCGCGGCACTTCTTCGATTGCACGTCGAGCATGCTCGCGCCCGGGCTCGACGCGGCGTTGACCGCAACGCTGGCGCTGGCCGTCCTCGGCGAGACGTCCGACGGATCGCGCGACGCGCAGTCGATCGTCGAATCGTCGGCGCTGGTCGTGGGCGCGCTCGCGTCGGCAACCTACGGATACCTTCGGGTTTCTCATTGCCGTCAGGCCAAGGAGGCGCTCGCCGAGCGGATGATCGACATGCCGTCCCTGGGCGTTCCGCCGGTGAGTGCGCCGCCGCACGCCGGAGGCGCGCGCGACGATTCGCCACGCGCGCCCACCGGAGGCGACGCGGGTGATCGCACCCACGCGCCCGGGACCAGCGATCCGTGGCTGTCGGAGGGCCCGCCGCCGGAGAGCCTGCGCGCACCGCCGCTGATACCGCCGCCCTATCTGCGTCTGGCGCCGCCGGTGCCTCCCGTGCCGGCGCCACCGCCGCCCGTGCTCCTGGCACCGACGCCCGTGCCCGCGCCCACGCCCGCCGCGCCCGCGCCCGCGCCCGCGCCCGCCGACGCGGGGTCAGCGCAATGAGCGGTATCGCGACATTCATGTCCCGATCGAGCGCTCGGCGGCTGGTCGCCTGGCTCGTGCCCGTCGCGGTGGCCCTGTGCGCGCCGTCGCGCGCGGCCGCCGGCCGCCCGTCGCTGGTGGTGCTGCCCGCAAGCGGACGAGGAGTGTCGGCGCCGATCATCGAGCGCGCGCGGCGCTTGTTCGTCGAGAGCCTGGGCCGCCCCACCCGCTTCCACGTGGCCGACTACGATCGCCCGCCGACCGCGGATCGCCCGCCCGCCGAAGCGGCGGTGCAGATCGCACGGCTCACCGGCGGCGACCTCGCGGTCGCGCTCGACCTGTCGCACGAAGGCGCCGAAACGACGTTCGACGTTCATTGCTGGGACGCAATCAGCGGCGAGAGCCGCTGCCACTTGCGCGAGAAGACCGCCGCCGGGCCCGAGCTGCTGCCCGACTTCACCGAGTGGCTGGCGATGCGGCTCACGCGAGAGCTCGACGCCTTGCCCGAGACGGTGGCGCCGAGCGACGGATTCCTCGGCCCCAAAGCGCACCGAGAACCGCGCACGTTCACCTTCGGCGCGCGCGCGGGCGTGATGGTGCCGATCGATTCGCCCGCGCGGACCTCGTCGCCGCTGGGCGGCTTCGGCGTGTTCATGGCCGCTGACGCCGGCTCGGTCTTCGTGACGCTGGGCCTGGACCACGAGTCGGGCAACGACGACCATCGATCGTGGGGCGTCGGGCTCGAGCTCGACGCGCCGCTCGCCGATGGCGAGCGCCTGCCCTATCTCGGCGCCGGCGCCTGGTTCGTCGCACAGCACCTGGGTGGCCAGGGCGCCTCGGGCTTGCAGTTGCGGCCGACGCTGGGAGTTCTGTGGGGGCGGCACGACGTCGCCCACCTGCGGACCGAGGTCGGGTATTTCGTCGATCTCTTCGAGGAGCGCGCGCCGGACCGCTTGATTCCCGGCAGCGGCCAGGCCCATCTCAGCCACGGATTGATGATATCGGTGGGAGCGGCATTCTGATGCGCAGGCATTCACAAGGCCCACGACGGGCGGCGTTGAGCGAGCTCGGTTCATTGCTGCCGCTGGCAATGATCGGACTTCTGATTGCCAATGACCACGTCTTCAAGTTCGTCTTCCACAACGCGCTCACCGGCAAGCTCTCGGACGTTGCCATCTGCTTCATCATGCCGCTGCTGGTCTCGGCGTCGCTGGGGTTGGCCGCGCGGATCGACCTCCGCTGGCGGCTCTGGGCGGGCGCGGTGGTCACGGCGATCGTCTTCTCGGCGCTGGAAATGTCGGACTGGGCCGGCGGCTGGTTCGTTCGCATGGTGGCGCTCGTGTTCGGCGTGAAGCACACCGTGCTGACGCGCGACCCGACCGATCTGCTTGCCCTCGCGTGCGTCCCGCTCGCGGTCGCGTATGGCCGGTGGCGCGCGCGCGACGCGCGGCGCGATGTCGATGTCGATGTCGATGTCGGCCTCCGCTGGCCACGCGTCCGCGGGGCGCTCGCGCTGGCCACCGGCTCGCTGGCGCTGATGGCGACCACCGCGCCCGAGCAGTGCGGAAAGTGGTCGGCACCGACGGTGTTCCAGGTCGACGGCGATTGCGGCACCGGCGGGATCATCGTCGTCGAGGCCGACCCCTACGGTGCGCTCGCCGTCACCAACCAGGCGGCGCTGCTGGCGCCCGAGCCGGACGGCGCCAACCTCGGCCGCGAGCAGCGGTACCGCGGAACCAGCTGCCCGTATACGCTCGAGCAGGGGGACTGGGACATCACGATTGGCGACTGCTCGACGCCGGTGGTCTCGCCCGACGCCGGAGCCGCACCGATCGACGGGGGCGCACCCGACGCGAGCCGTCTGCTCGATGCGGGCTCGTCGAACACCTCCTCCTGCCAGGCTGGTTACCGTCAATGCCAGGCGACGGTCGAGACCGACGGCCTCTGGTTCACCTGTCACGGCGCCGATCCCGGCGTCGCCCTCTGCCGCTCGCGGCTGGCGGTGCTGCCATGACGCTGTCAAGAATGCGACGGAACGGCGCGCGTCAATCCATCGCTGCGTTGCGCGCGATCGTCACGTTCGTGGCGCTGGGGCTGGCCGCCTGCGACGATCCGGAATGCCCCGACGATCAGTTCGTCGTCGAGGAGAACGGCTCGTGCGCGTCGTCGCCGCAGCGATTCACGATCTCGGCGACGCAATGCCATGTCGCTTTGACCGCCACCGCGGACGCCGGCTTGCCGACCCAGGGCGCGATGGGCCCAAGCCCGGTGCCGCTGCGCCAGGGCGGTTTCATCCTCTATACCGACTCGCCGTCGTTCCGCCTCTGCCGCGCCCAGCGCGTGGACTATCGACTGGAGCTGTCGTGCTTCGACAACGACGACGCGCTGGTCTGTCAGGCCGAGCTCACCGAGCCAGCATTCTGACACGCGCGCGGGCAACGTCGTTCCGACGGTGAGCGCAGCGGATCGCGCCGCGCACACGCGCGCACGAGCGCGCGCAAGACGACATCACGACCGACGGCGGCAATGCTCAAGTCGCCGTCGGAGACGCCGATGCGAAGCTCATGGTGAGCGCGCGGTTTCGGCGTTTGTCCCTCGCGGCAATCTCAGCAAGCAGTGAGGGGCGGCGCGCGGCGCTGGCCGCTCTGGTGATCGCCTTCGCGGCGACCGGGTGCGCGTTTCATGAAACCGGGCATCCGGGCGGCGGCGCCGGCAGCACCGGCGACAATGACGCCAGCGCCGACGCGCCGGCGTCGAACGGTGGCAACGGCGGACGCAGCGACGGCGGCGGTGACCGAGCCAGCGGCGGGCGCGACGGCGCGGCCGACGGCGCCGGAGGATCGACGCCGACCTGTCCCGCGACCTGTCCCAGCGGTCAGACGTGCCTGAACGGCACCTGCCAGAACGATCCGTGCGCCGCCGCCACCGCGATGATGTGCGCGAGCGGCACCAGCTGCAAAGCGACCTGCGTCGAGGTGACGGATCCGTGCGCGGGCAAGACCTGCCCAACGAATCAAAGCTGCGTCGACGGCGAGTGCGTCGCCGGATGCTTCACGCAAACCTGCGCAGGCGTCGTCTGCCCCAGCGGACAGTATTGCTCGCCGAGCACCGGCAAGTGCGCGATGCTGAACGCGTGCGACGCCGCTTGCGGCCCGGGCAAGGCGTGCAATCTCACCTGCGTCCCGCCCAATCCGTGCGCCACCGTTCATTGCGCGAGCAATCAAGTTTGTAGCAACGGGACCTGCGTGGTGAACCTGTGCGCGGGCGTGAAGTGTGCCGCCGGCAGCGTGTGCAGCAACGGCGCGTGCATCAACACCTGTGATTGCGGCGCTGGCTGCGGTACCAACGGCCATTGTTCGGTCGGCACGTGCGTCTGCACCCCGACCTGTCCAGCCGACGGCAGCCGCGCCGGCCTCGACAACGGCTGCAACGGCAAGTGCCCGTGCAAAGCCGGCAGCGTCACGTACATGAACAACTGCTGCATGCCGAACTGCCCGACGGACTACAGCCGCGGCGGCATGACCGACGGCTGCGGCAACACCTGTGGTTGCGCCAGCGGCTCGGTCCTCTACGGCGGCAGCTGCTGCAAGCCCAACTGCCCCACTGACGGCAGCCGCGGCGGCATGACCGACGGTTGCGGCAACACCTGCGGTTGCAAGAGCGGCACGACCCTCTACATGGGCGCCTGCTGCACTCCGAATTGCCCCACCGACTATAGCCGCGGTGGCATGGACGACAGCTGCGGCAAGACCTGCGGCTGCCAGAGCGGCTCGGTCCTCTACGGCGGCAGCTGCTGCAAGCCCAACTGCCCCACCGACGGCAGCCGCGGCGGCATGGACGACGCTTGCGGCAAGACCTGCGCCTGCGCGAGCGGCAGCACCCTCTACATGGGCGCTTGCTGCACGCCCAACTGCCCCACCGATTACAGCCGCGGCGGCATGGACGACACTTGCGGCAAGACCTGCGGTTGCCAGAGCGGCTCGGTCCTCTACGGCGGCAGCTGCTGCAAGCCCAACTGCCCCACCGACGGCAGCCGCGGCGGCATGAGCGACGGTTGCGGCAACACCTGCGGATGCCCCAGCGGCAAGGTCCTTTACATGAACGCCTGCTGCGCGCCCAACTGTCCGACCGACAACAGCCGCGCCGGCATGTCCGACGGCTGCGGCAAGACCTGCGCCTGCATGAGCGGCTCGGTCCTCTACGGCGGCGGCTGTTGCAAGCCGAGCTGCCCGACAGACGGCACCTGCGGTGGCGGCGACGGCTGCGGCGGCACGTGCGGTTGCGGCGCTGGCGGCAAGTGCACGAACGGGCTCTGCCCCGGCAAGACCTGCACGCCGGCCTGCGGTTGCGGGCAGCTCTGCAACAACGGTCAATGCGTACCGGTGACCTGCAGCCCCGACGTCGTTCAGTGCGGATGCGGCTGCTGCGGGAGCGGCGAGATCTGCGTCGGCGGCGTGTGCCAGCCCGGAATCGGCTGACGCGCGGTGACCAGCGTGAGCAACGAGACGACGGCGCGGAGTCGCAGCGAGAACAAGGTCGCCGTGCTGGCGCTCGCCAGCGCGGCGCTGGCCGCGGCGGGGTCCATCGCGGGCTGCACCTGGGGCTATCCCCAGAACCTGGCCCGCGACCAGGCTCAACCGGACGGCGGCACCAAGCCGCCGCCGGTGAAGCTTCAGAAGTGTAACGGCTTGTGCACCGACTTCCCGACGACGCCGGTCATCACGGGCGGCGCCCCGGCGAACGCGCCGTCGATGTTCACCGCCACCGGAACCGCGGCCGGCCCCTGCATCGCCGAGCCTGAAGATGGAACGCTGCTGCCCAACAACTGGCTACGCCCCCGCGTCAAGGTGTCGGCGCCGGCCTCGACCCTGCTGCAGATCACTTTTCACTCGCCCAAGGAAGCCAACGACCTGGTCGTCTACACCGCCGACGACAACTGGGCGATGGACAAGACCGTGTGGCAGAACATCGCCACGCACGTCGTCGATTCGCCGATCACGGTCTCCGTGCGCGCGCTCGGCGCGAGCGGTCCGACGCTGGCCAGCACGTCGTCGTTCACGATCGCGCCGGTCGCCGCGGGCGGCAAGATGGTTTACTGGGCGCTGCGCGGCTACGATGCGTCGATTCCGACCAACACCGAGCTCTTCGGCTTCGGCGTCGGCGACGAGCACGTGGTCTCGGTGTTGAAGGTCCCGCAGGTGCAGCAGACGACCAGCGGCGCGTCGGAGAGCTGCATTGGCTGCCACACGGCGACGCCCGACGGCGCCTTCGTCGGTTTCACGGGCAACTATCCCTGGGGCAACGCGCTCGCGTCGGTGCAGCCGGGCGCGACCGGTGAGATGCCGTCCTTCCTCGGCAACGCGGGCGTCAACACGCTGACCCAGGATTTTCACGGCATCATCAGCTTCTCCGGGACGCACTGGGCCGCGAACGATCACATCGCGATCACCACGCTGAGCACGCAGCCTGTCGATCCCGCCGCCAACCTCATCTGGATGGAGCTCGACTCGGGCAACTCCGGCACGCTCGCGCGCAATCAGGATCCAGCCGGCGCCGCCGCGCCCAACTTCAGCCACGACGGCAAGCAGATCGTCTACACGTCGACCAACGCGAATCAGGACGGCCGCCTCGGCGTCGGCACCGCCGATCTCTACACCGTGCCCTTCGGCGATCGCGCCGGCGGAACCGCTCGCCCGATCGCGGGCGCGTCGGACCCGAACTTCGCGGAGTACTACCCGGCGTTCTCGCCCGACGACGAGCTGGTCGCGTTCAATCGCCTGCCCCAGAGCGACGCCAACATCACGCCGACCGGCGAGCCCTACGACGGTGGCATGTTCTTCAACCCGGCGGCCGAGGTGTGGGTCGTGCCGACGGCCGGCGGCTCCGCGGTCCGGCTCAGGGCCAACGACCCGCCCAGCTGCACGCCGCCGGTGCTGCCCAACACGCGCGTCTACCCGAACAAGACCGGCTGGGACAACTCCTGGGCCAAGTGGTCGCCCGACGTCGGAACCTCCGACGACCGCCGCTTCTACTGGATCGTCTTCTCGTCGTACCGCTACGACATCTCGCCGCCGCGCGGCCAGCTCTACATGACCGCGGTCGTGACCAGCGAGACGCAGACCTCGACCTACCCCGCCGTCTACCTCTGGAATCAGGACCTGACCACGAGCAATCACACGCCGTCGTGGGAGGCGTACCAGATTCCGATCGTTCCCTAGTGCACTAGGCGCGCGAACGGCGCCGGCGGAGCCATCTCTGCAGTGCGAGCGCCACGGCGATCCAACACCAACTCGGCCCACGACCGGGCTCGATCGCACACGAGCAACCGCTCCCGGCGAGAGCCGCGCCAGCGTCGGCTCCGCCGTCGGCGAGCGCGCCGTCACTCGCCCCGGCTCGGGTGTCGGCGCGAGAATCGGCCTGCGCATCGGCGGACGCCTCGGCTCGCAAGTCCGCCGCGGAGGCGTCGAAGACGTCGGCGGAAGCGTCGGCGAGTGGCGGGAGGTCCCCCGAGGGTCCATCCGCCGCGCCAGTGACCGCGTCACCGACCGCGCCGCCGTCGCCTCCGTCCGTCGCGCGATCCGCTCCGGCGTCGACGATGACCGTGCCCCCATCTCCCGGCGTCGCGCTATCGACAATTTGAAAGCGCACCTGGTAGTTGCCGAAGTCGCTTTCGGGCACGAGGCGCGAATAGACGCCCAGGCTCCTGCCGTTCCCCAGTCCAACCGTCGCTTGATTCGAGACCGCCAACGTCCTGTCGGTCAATGTGGCCGGGGCCGCCAGGGTTCCGTCGGCACCCATCACGCTGACGTCGAGACCGGTCGACGCAAAGTCAAAGTTCACGACCGCCGGCGTCGCTGCGCGGATCGATCCAGACGGCCAGGCAGCCGTTGTCGTTGCAAGCCAGGTCGGGCGCCTGTGCACGGGGCTGCCGAGCGCGACGCAGGTAGGCGGCGCCAGCGCCGTTTCCCGCTTCTCGATCGTGAGCCCACGCGCGCGACCCGCGAGCGCCGCCACAGCGATCAGCCCAGCCGTCAGGATGACCAGCCCACGCCGCGTGGTGCGCGCGAACCAGAACCCTTTGCCAACGCCCCTCTCGAGCCCGGAGTATTCCATGACTCTGCCACGGCCATCACGACCTCGCGGTGACAGGCGCGCAAAAACTGTGGCGTCCGGTGGCGAGATGCTCGAACCTTGTGACGGTTGTCGCGGCGCTTTCACAGTCCATTCTTTCCCGTGGCCAGGATGGCGGTCGTCGTGGCGTTGAGCATCCTGCGGGCGCACGCCGCGGCGACTGCCGGCGCCGCGCCAGCACCGACCGTGAATCCCGACGCAGGAACGGCCGCTGCGCCCGCCTCCGACGCGCGGCTCGCGTGGGTGAACCCGGCGCGTTGCCTCGCCTCGTGCGCGTTCGATCCGAGCGCGCACCTGCGCCGTCTCGACGACAAGGGCGCGCCCAGCCCGCGCGGCAAGCTCCGCGCCGACGCCGACGCGGCCGCGGCGCTGGCCGATCTGCTGGCGGCGGCGCGCGAGGCGGGCCACAAGATGCGCATCAACTCGGCGTACCGATCGTATCGAGAGCAGGCGCGCGTCTTCCGCACGATGAAGGAGCGCGGGCGCGCG
>Ga0265314_10000937_pt1 | contig 34281 bp, 31 predicted proteins | sample 4126metaG_FD_203106 | JGI IMG/M metagenome (GOLD analysis project Ga0265314, IMG submission 203106) | Rhizosphere microbial communities from Carex aquatilis grown in University of Washington, Seatle, WA, United States - 4-1-26 metaG | ecosystem: Host-associated > Plants > Roots > Rhizosphere >...
CTGCTGTGGGGCGTCGCGGAATTGCGCCATCCACGGGTCGTTCATCGTGCGAAAGACGAACAGATTGGCGCGCGTGGCGTCGCCGATCGGAAACAGCGTCAGATAGGCCATTCGCTCGGTTGACGCTTCGGGATAATAGGTCAGCGCCGAGAAATCGAAGGCCGGCCGGTCGACAGGTTTGAGATCGAAGCCGATCGAGATCGAATGCGTCTCGCTCAGCATCTTGCGCGACATTCCTAATTTGTGACGCAGCCCGATATTGAGGCCATTGGCCAGCACGACCAGACGCGCCGAAATTTCTTCGCCAGTGGAGAGTATGACTGTCTGGCGGTCGGTACTGGTCGAAATCGCCGTCACCTTGGCGGCGATGAAGGCCGCAGCCGGCACCTCGGCGCGCACGGCGTTGACCATGGTCTCGTAACGGACGCCGCACTGCGCGCCGTCGCGCTTGTCGACCAAACGGCCCAAGCGCGCCACCCACAAATCGCGGTTGGGTGTCGCGACCGACAGCACCGCGTCGGCAAGGCCGGTCGATTCCAGAATCTCGATCTGACTCTGGTCGAGCTTTTCGCAGCGAAAGTCGGGCGGGTAGGTGGGATGCGGATCGACGACCAGCACGTTATGACCGGCGCGCGCTAGCATCGCGGCGGCGGTTGAACCGGCGAGGCCGGCTCCGGCAATGACAATATCGGTTTGTCGCATCCCAGGGTATTTAAGACACAATTGTTTCCCAAAATATTATGGTAATCACGGGGGCGGGATGTAAAAAAATTAATCTTAATAATTCGTGCGACGACGAGGAATTCAAGGTCGGGCGTTCGCGTGTGGGGCAGGCGTTTCGCCATCGCCGCCGAAAGAATAAACGAACGCGTTCACGCCCAGACGTTTCTGTACCAGGCGATACAAGCAGAAATTTCCCCCGAGCATCGCTGTGTAGGTTCCGATCGCCGCGCCGATAATGCCAAACACGGGAATGAGGAGAAGAATTAACCCGACGCTGGCGAGAGAGGCAACCGCATAGACCCGCATCGTGTCTCGATGATGGCCCGTCATGTTGAGCAGATATTCGACGGGGCCCGAGGCCGCGCGCAAGACCAGCCCAGCCAGAACCACCAGCAGCGTTGGGTAGCCCATGATGAACCCCGCGCCGAACAATGAGAGTACAAACGGTCCAAAAACGGCCAGAGCAATCGCCGTCAGAAGCGACGGCCAGAACATGAGCTGGATTACGTCGGAGACGAACTTCTGCAAATCGCGCCGCGTTCCCGTGTTATGGATTTCGGCAAATTTCGGTACCGCCAACGCGATCATCGAGAAGGAAATAAAGGCGACCAAGTTGCCGGTCCGAGTCACTGCGAAATACACGGCGACGCTATGCGGGTCGAGCAGCCAGCCAATCATGAGAACGTCGGCATTGTCGAGCGCCATCCGGAAGCCATCGATCATCAGGAATCCGAGCGACGTCGTAAACCAATGGCGCGTGTGGAAAGTGGGCGCCGCGTTTGCTAGATGCTGGCGGGCTCCTGAAAAAACAAAAACTCCTTGAACGAGTACGACAATTGCGCAGGCCGCGATCATCGCCCAGAGCGCGCCGGTCGCGTTGGCCGATCCGTTGAACAGCACCAGGCCGCCGACGAATGCCAGCAATAAAAGAGGACGAAAAATATAATTGGGAATGTACGCAAGATTCATCCAGCCGAATGCTCGCGCCGTGGTTTCGAATTGAATCAGCAGGGTCCACAACGGCACACACGACAAACCCAGCAGCAAGGGCAAGAAATAGTAGGGCTCGATGAAATCCCGGAAGGTGACGACAAAAACTGCGCCGAGCAGCGCACCGAGCAGGCTGAGGCCCACGATTATTTTATAGCTTTGCCTCAGAAAGCCCGACAGCCGCCGGAATTTCTTTCGCGCCAAATAACTCGGCACGAAGCGCAGCCCGGACGAGTTGAAGCCGAACGAAAGGGCGAGCCCCAGAAGCGAGATAACGACGAAGACATAAGCGTAAATGCCGAAATCATATGCGCCGAGCCAACGCGCTAGAAAAATCATCGACGCATAGGTCAGCCCAGCGCCTATGATTCGTATGGCAAAAACTTGCACCGCACTCTTTAAGACGAGATAGAGGTTGTGCCGCGATGTCATAAATCGAGAAAGGCGGCTGCGAACCGTCGTCGCTGAAACCGCCATGGGTGAATCGATCGAGCTCATCGTCTCAAAGCTCTAAAATGCGTTCGGGCGCGAGCCGGCCACGCAGGAGATCGGCGAGGGCAATGATATTTCCCCGCAGCCGCCCGCGGCGATCGACGAACGGATCCGGCCGAAGCGAGCGCACGGTGTTGCTCACGAGGTTTTTGGCGACCAAAGCGGCGATATAAGGGACGGGAACCGTGCCTTTTCCAGCGAGATAGAGCGCATTCGCGATCTGCGAATAACCGAGCGTAATGCCACGGCCGCGTCCTTGTTTGTGGCCGAGGTGAACGCCCCATAATGCGTCCGCGCGGACAATGCGACCGTGCCGCTCCACCTGGCCACGAAAGTCCGCGTCCTCCAGCCACGCATAAAGCGGCAGATGCTCGTCAAATCTTATTCCGCCGAGCGCGGCATATCGAAATGCCATATTGCAGCCCATGTTGGCGCCGTAGCCGATTCCATCGTGCAGGACATCGCTGTCCGCCGACTTGGCATCGCGCTGCCTGACCATGGTTTGCGCGGCTTCGAGCGGGATGCCGGCGGTTGTCGTGCCGTCTGCTAGCACGGTGCCCGTCAAGCCGGCGATATCGGGATTTGATTCGAAGATGTCGCGCATCCGCTCCAGCCAGAAGCGAGACGGCACAAAATCGTCGTCGAAAAAGACGATATAGGAAAATTGCGATCCAGCGAGATCCAAGCCATCATTTCGTTGCAAGGAGGAGCCGGTACGGCCGACTTGAGCCGTCAAATTGCCCTGGCTCTTCAATCCCGAAATATCGTCCGCTTTCGATGCCACGACAAAAACGTGTTCCGGCCGCATGCTCTGCTCGGCAAATTGGCCGACCAGCGCGTTGACGATATCCGGACGACCGCGCGTCGATATGATGATTGCTATGCCGTTTTGTCGCATTATGCGACATTTAGGTGCAATTGTTTCACAAGATATTACGGCGGTCGCCGAAACCGCCGGATATAAAAATTTAATCTTAATCATCCCGTAGCCGGCGACCCCAGGTGCCGAACCGGCGGCCGTCTGCGGCGAAGTTAAAACTTTATCTACCCAACACCGCAATATTTTCTGGTGTAGTGGATGCATTCACGATCCATGCGGACGACCCCAAGTATGCTGCGGGTCACGAAGTGAACCGACAGGCGACCATGACGCAAAGCGCGCAAGCGGCATTCGACCGCCATACCGATGCCGCCGTGCCGGAGCTGGCAAGCGCTGTTGCGCGCCCCCTCACCGACATGCCGCGGGGGATTAGCCTATCGTTTCACGGCGATCTTGCCGAAGTTGAGCAAGAATGGCGGGCTTTCGAGCAAGGCGCCGACTGCACCGCATTCCAAACCTTCGACTGGCTCTCGGCATGGCATCGCCATATCGGGGCGCGCGAAGGCGTCCGCGCCGCGATTGTGATCGGCCGCGATGACGTCGGCATTCTGTTCATTCTGCCCCTGGCGTTGGCGCCCGGGCGGTTGCGCCGCGTCACCTGGCTCGGCGCATTTCTAAGCAACAGCAGCGCGCCTTTGCTGGCGCGTGATTTTGCCCTGCGCGTCGTCGCCGCTCAGTTTCCGGCGCTGTGGCGCGGGATCGAAAGGCTGATGCGGCAGCGTCTAAGCTACGACCTCATCGATCTCGATAAAATTCCGGAGACCGTCGGTGTGCAGGCGAATCCGATGCTGGCACTCGATCTGACCCCGCATGTCAATGACGCCTATGCGGTGCGCCTTAACGGCACGTGGGACGAATTCTACGCAAGTAAGCGCTCGCCGTCGTGGCGCAAGACCGACGGCAAGAAGCGCCGCCGCCTGGCCAAGCAGGGCGATATCCACTTTTCGACGGCCACCGCTCGCGCCGAGATCGAACGCACCATTGACGCGTTGATCGCGCAGAAGAAAAGCTCGTACGCCAGCCTCAACGTCGCCAATATGTTCGAATGGCCGGGCTACCGCGATTTCTTTCTCGATATGGCGAGCGACCCGCACCGTCGACATCTGGTGCATGTCAGCAGCGTCAGCGTCGGCTCGACCGTCGTCGCCGCGAGTTTTGGACTGACGTGGCACGGCAACTACGATTACGTGCTCGCCGGCTATGCCATGGGCGAATTCGAAGCCGCGAGTCCCGGCACCATTCATCTGCAGGAGTTGATGAAGTTGTTTCTTGAGCGCGGCTTCAAGACCTTCGACTTCAACATTGGCGATGAGCCCTACAAACGAGAATGGTGCGACACCGAGACCAAATTCTACGATTACGTCGCACCGGCGACCGCCGCGGGCTGGGCTGCGGCGACCGTGATGCGAGTATCTCGCGCCGTTAAGCGTTTTATCAAGCGCAACCCGTCAATTTGGCCGGTGATCCGTAAAGTGCGCTCCGCGCTCGGTGCGCGCCGTTGACACGCTGAGGCCGGTGACGCTGATGGAAAGTGCGGCCTAGCTGATTCCAAGGTCGCGCGATTCCTTGAGCGTCGAGGCAGACAGCCCCCAGACCATGCCGAGCAGCAGGAAGAAGTGGCGCCAGTGGTCGGTGTCGATCACGAAACCTTCGGCGATTTCGCCGAAAAATGCCGCGAAGGTGACGATCGTATAGGCCTGCCAAGGCGTGCGGACGAAAATCGCTCGCAAGCCGACCCAGAGTGTCGACAGCACCAGCAGGATATAAGACAGCCCGCCGACCCAGCCCGACACCATGAAGACCTGAAGATAGACGTTGTGCGGCTGCAATCCGTGAATGCGCGCAAACTCTTCTGGACCCATGCCCGCGGGAAAGTCGAGAATGCCTTGCAGCGCCAGCTTTTGCAAGACGAAACGGCCGCCTTGGCCGACGTCATAATTTTGCAGCAGTTGCGCGCGCTCGAAGAAGAATCCGCCGATCGAGGGAATCGACAAAAGGACGACCAGCAGTACGGCGAGGGCGGCGACGCCGGCCGCGGTCAGGCCGGCGATACGCCGCCGCAACGCGTTACTGGGTGCCACCAGCACCGAAAAGGAAAGCATCACCGCGCAAGATACCGCGAAATGAAACCAGGCACCGCGCGAGAAACTCAGCAGCAGGCCGAACAGCAAGGTGCCGAGAACGGCAAGATCGATCAGCGTGATACGCCGCGTCATCATCCGTTCGACGAGAATCAGCGCCGGCCATATCAAAAATGGCCCGAACACATTGGGGTCTTTGAACGTGCCGACCGCGCGGCCATAGAGCGAGAAGTTGTCGGCGCCGGGAATCAGGTGCAGGTAGCCGGCGATGCCGCAAACCGCCGCGATCGTCGCGGCCACGATATAGCCGGCGCGCGTGACCGACAGCCGCGCCAGCGTGTTGCCGGCGTAGAGGCTGGCAAAGAGCAAGGCCGAGGCGCCCAGGTAAAACGCTGTGACGGTCGCCTGCACGGATTTGACGGCGTCGTACGAATTGATCAGCGCGATCAGACCGGCGACGTTCCACACCAACAACAAGGCCAGCGGCAGCGTGAAGCGGCGCTCGAAACGCACGCCCACGATCAGGCATATGACCGCAAGCACCCCGACCAGGACGTCGTTCGGCGACGGTTCGATAAATGCGAGGCAACTCGCCATCGTCGCGAGGTAGAGCGCGAACAGGAGCAGGCGTTCACGAAACGGCGGCGTTGCCGCCAAGGTCGCGAACAGGCCGGCTGTCGCGCTCTGCGTCCGGGCCGATGGCGCAGCGCTGGTTGCGATGAATGCCACGGTCGCCGGTGTCATGCGCGGCGCCGGCCCGGTTGCCATGTCCGCCGCGGTGATCAATACGCGTTCTCGGTGTTGAACAGCGCGAAGGGCGTGCGTGCCACGATGTAGAGATCGTGCAGCACCGACCAGTTTTCGATGTAATAGAGATCGTGCTCGACGCGGCGCTGAATCTTTTCATGCGTGTCGGTCTCGCCGCGCCACCCGTTGATCTGTGCCCACCCGGTGATACCCGGCTTGACGCGATGGCGCGCAAAATAGCCGTCCACGGCGTCCGCATAGAGCTTGGCCTCGGCCTTGGCATTCACGGGGTGAGGCCGCGGACCGACGAGCGACAGATTGCCCTTGAACACCACGTTAATGAGCTGCGGCAACTCGTCGATGGAGGTCTTGCGGATGAAGCGGCCGACTTTGGTGACGCGCGGGTCGTCCTTGGTGGCGAGCTTGTCGCCCTTGGCGTCGGCCATGTCGGCGTACATCGATCGGAACTTGTAGACTTCGATCAACTCGTTATTGAAACCGTGGCGCTTCTGTTTGAAGAAGATCGGGCCCTTGCTGCCGAGTTTGATGGCGATGGCGGTGACCAAAAGGATCGGCGATACCGCAATCAGCAGCAGGCTGCCAATGATTTTATCGAACAGCCATTTCATTACGACGTCCCAATCCGCAATCGGGCGGTCGAACACATCGATCACCGGCACCTTGCCGATGTAGGAATAGGAGCGCGGGCGGAATTGCAGCTTGTTGGTATGCGCGGCGAGCCGGATATCGACGGGCAGAACCCACAGCTTTTTCAACATTTGCAGGATGCGGCCTTCGGCCGAAATCGGCAATGAGAAGATCACCAGATCGACGCGCGTGCGCCGTCCGAATTCGACCAGGTCATCGACGGTGCCGAGCTTGCGCTCCCCGGCGCATTCGGCGCTGGAGCGGCTATCGCCGCGGTCGTCGAACAGGCCGACGATCTCGACGCCGGAATCTTTCTGGCGTCGCAATTCCTCGATCACATGCGCGCCCGGCTCGCCACCGCCGACGATGACGGTGCGGCGGGTGAGGCGGCCTTCGCGGGTCCAGCGCCGCACCAGGAAGAATAGCATGTTGCGCGACAGAATCAGCGCGGCGAGCCCGCAGACATAGAAACTGCCGAGCCAGACGCGCGAGAACATATCGCCGGCCTTGGCGAAGAACGACGCGCCGATGGCGAGCATGAACACGACCGACCACGCCGAGGCGAGCCGCATGTATTGCTTTTCGTAGCCGCGGAACGCCTGCACTTGGTAGATGTCCGCGGTTTGGAAGGCCAGCATCGCCAAAATGGCGATGCCCAGTGTCGCGATCTGATAGCGCCAATACAGGCCTTCACCGGACGGCAAATAGGCTGCAAAGATCGCCATGCCCACAATCACGATCAGTGCAAACTCGGCCATGCGCACTGCGCCGGCCAAGACGATCGGCGACACCGGCTGCTGCAAGGGCTTGTCGGCAACCGCCAGCGCTTCCGCAGACAGCGTACGCGCATGAGGGATCCTGGCGCCGGCTTTCAGCCGGTCGATGACGGCGGCAGCGCCACTGGCGTTTAAGGCGGCGCGGGTGTCGATGTCGGTCATGCTTGCAATACCAAAAGCACCCGCCGCTGCACAGGGGTGAACTCTGTCCTCAGATTTCGAGCCTATCTAACGGGAAGAAGGTCAAAATTTGCTTATCGGCGGCGCCGAAATACCGCGCTATTTGTGGCCGGCCGCGATGCGGGCAAAGCCCGCGTCGTAGGCGGCGAGTACGCCGTCGACCATGGCCGCGAGCGAAAACGATTGTGCCACTCTGGCACTGATTTTTTTCGCGAGATCAGCGGCTTCGGCCGGATTATCCATGCAGCGGGCGATGGCCGTGGCCAAAGCCCCGGCGTTTTCCTTGGGAACCAGCGTGTTGGTGAAGGGTCCGTAAATTTCCGGAATGCCGCCGACCTTGGTCGCAATCATCGGTTGGGCGGAAGCGGCGGCTTCCAGCACTACATAGGGTAGGGACTCCGCTCGCGAGCAGAACACCATGATACGGCCCAGCGCCTGCGCCTTACGGGCCGGCATCGGGGACATGAAGCGTATGCTTCTGGCGACGCCAAGCCGTTCCGCTTGCGCCATCAGGGCCTCTCGATCTGGCCCGCTGCCGACCAGCGTCGCGGTCACCGCCCGCCCGTCCTGATGCAAGCGGGCGATGGCGTCGATCAGGATATCGATGCCTTTGAGGTCGCGGAATTCGCCGAGAAATAAAAGATCGGTGGCGTCGGCATTGACCGTCACCGGTTCGAACTCGGGCGGCGAAACGCCGTTGCAGACCACGCACAGGCGGTCGCCGGGGTCGCCGATCTTGCGGCGGAATTCCTCCGAGCTGAAGATACTCTCGAACAGAAACAGGTCGGTGCGCAGCATCAGCACCTTCTCGGCGGTCAAATTGAGCCAGCCGGATAGCGTATCGTTGCTGTAGTGCAGGCTGCCGCCGTGCGGCGTGTAGACCCGCAACGCGCGCTTTCTCGGCATGGCCAGGCGGCCGTAGAGCCCGCCTTTGGCGCCGTGGCAGTGGATGACGTCGGTTTCGGTCTCCGCGATCTTGCGCATCACCTTGGCGAGCGCGATCAGGTCGCTCGGATGCGGATTGCGCCGCATCGGCAGACGGGTAACGCCCAGCGCAAGCTGCGGCGCGATCGCGGCGAACGCGTCGTCGGCGCGCATCTCCCCGGTGGTGCTGTCGGCGATGATGCCGACGCGGTGTCCGCGTGCCGCCTGGGCGCGGCTGAGGTCGAGCACATGACGGAACAGGCCGCCGGTCGGCGTGCGGAAAACGTGGAGGATGTTCAGTGGGGGCATCGATCCGGTCGCCGGCGGAAGTTGCGCGATTAGGCGGCCTTGTTGGTTAACAAAACATAACCGCGCAGGAAATTTGCCGCGGGTTAACGCGGTCGAAACCATAATGGATTGAGATGACGGCGCTGCATCAGCACCGGGCGTTGGAGTCAGTATGTTCTTTAGCCGTAAGCCGAAGGCGGTCGTCGCGCCGGCCCCTGTCGCGCCTGCCGTCATTCAGCCGCTTTCGCCGACCGGCGAGCCCGATATCGTTGGATTGGGCCGGCTACTCTGGCAAAAAAAGAGCCGCATCCTCGGCTTTACATTGGTCGCGGCGGCTGGCGCTTTCCTCGTCGTCAACTCCATCACGCCGCGCTATCGCTCCGAATCGCGGTTGCTTTTGGAAGTGCGCGAAAACGTGTTCATGCGCGCCGAGGCCGACAAGAACGTGCCCGACCGCAGCAATATTGATCCGGAAGCCATCGCCAGTCAGATCCAGGTCGTGCTGTCGCGTGATCTCGCCCACGACGTGATCAAAAAGGAAAAGCTCGACGAAAATCCGGAGTTCGATTCGGGCGGCATCGTGCAGACGCTGCTCGGTCTCGTCGGCATCGGCCGCGATCCGAATTCGTTGACGCGCGACGAGCGCACGTTGCAGGCCTTTTACGAGCGGCTGAACGTCTATGCCATCGAGAAATCGCGCGTCATCGCAGTCGACTTCGATTCGGCTAGCCCGGAACTGGCGGCTCGCGTCGCCAACACCATCGCCGAAAATTATCTGAGCACGCAGCAGTCGGCCAAGCAGGATCAGACCCGCGCCGCGGGTACTTGGCTCGCCGGCGAGATCGACAAGATGCGCGATAAGGTCAACGAAGCCGAAAGCAAGGTTGAGGAATACCGCGCCCGCACCAATTTATTCGTCGGTTCGAACAATACGTCGCTGCCGAATCAACAGCTCACGGAAATCAATTCGCAGATCGCGGCCGCGCGCGGCCAGAAGGCGGACCTCGAAGCGCGCGCGCGGCAGTTGCGCGACCAGGTGCGGTCCGGCAAGCCGATCGAGTCGTCCGACATCACTAACTCGGAATCAATGCGGCGGCTGGTCGACCAGCGCGTCGCGTTGCGCTCGCAATTGGCCGAGCAGTCTTCGACGCTGCTCGACCAGCATCCGCGCATTAAGGAACTCAAGGCCCAGATCGGCGAACTCGACCGCCAGATCAAGGTCGAAGGCGAGCGGCTCGCGCGCCAACTCGATAACGACGCAGCGGTCGCGGGCAACCGGCTGGAATCGTTGACCATCAGCCTCGACCAGGTCAAGAAGCTGGCGTCGACGAACAACGAGCAGGACGTGCAATTGCGCGCCCTCGAACGCGAGGCCAAGACCCAGCGCGACCTGCTGGAATCCTATCTGGCGAAGTATCGGGAAGCTTCGGCGCGCGACAATATCAACGCCGCGCCGCCGGAAGCGCGCATCATCTCGCGCGCGACGCCTGCCATCAAGCCGACTTATCCGAAGAAAACGCCGACCGTCTTGATCGCTGCTTTTGCCGCCTTTGCGCTGGCCGCGGGCTTCACCGTCACCGGTGCGCTGCTGGCGCCATCGGCGGCGCCGATCGCCTATGCCTATGGTTATGGCCCCAACGGCTATGCCGCGCCCAGTTTTCCATCGCAGATGCAGGCACCGCCGCGCACAATGCCCACCATGGCGTCGCCGCCTTTAGCGCCGCCTTCGATGCCGGTGATGCCGGGCGCCATGCCGAATTTTGCGCCATCCGCGGCGACACCGCTGCCGCCGCTATCCGACAGCACCGTCGAACAGGTCGCGCAAACGCTGCGCCAGGCCGGCGATAACGGCCGCCGCGTCACCGTGATCGGCGCCATGCGTAATGCCGGCACGACCTATGCCGCGATTTCGTTGGCGCGCGAACTCGCCAAGGGCGCCAATGTCGTTCTCGTCGACCTTGCCTTCGGCGCGCCCAATTTGTCGGTGATGTCGACCGATCCGAACGCGCCGGGCATTGCCGACCTGGTGCGCGGGACGGCGTCGTTCGGCGACATCATCACCCGCGATCAGTTCTCCAACGTCCATCTCGTAGCAACCGGCAATGTCGGCCCCGACGGTCCGGCGCTGGCGGCGTCGCCGATGCTGGCGACCGTGATCGAGGCGTTAGTGCGCAGCTATAACCACGTCGTGCTCGATGTCGGCTCCGCGGCCGATGTCGCGGTCGAGCGCTTTGCACCGCTGGCTCAGCGCGCGGTTCTGGTCGCGGCCGACCCGGCGAATCCGGCGACGCGCGCAGCGCGCGAACGGCTGATGATGGCGGGATTTGCCGACGTAACCTTGCTCGCCGGTGCGGCGCAAGTCGCTGCGGCGTGACGCGACGGGCCTAACGGGTCAACCGGGCGCGCAGGCGGCGAAGCCGCTGCACCATTGACCACAGCAGGGGCCTTTGCTTGATGGCGCGTTTGACGGAGGCGCTGGCGGCGAAGCCGGCCGCCAATAGCCGGCCGCCGGGCGTCAACGGCAAATAGCTGTCGAATAGCGGTTCGGTGTCGCTGCAGAACAAAGTCTTGTATTGCGCCTCGCCGATACCGAGGTCGAAAGTATCGAGCCCGCGCGCGCAGCAATCTTTTACCAGATTGAGGATCAGCTGCTCGCCGGGGCTTTCGACGGCGTAGGGGCCTTGCGCGATCGAATTGAACATGCCGCAGAAGCGTCCATGGGCCGCAATCCCGCCCATCGTTGCGACGACGATGTCGTTGACCGACAACGCGTAGAGTTCGATCGGCGGCTGCGGCGCCAGCGCATGCTCGGTCGCGCCGGCTTCGATAAAACGCCGCACCTCCGGCGCCGCGAACACGTCGCGAATCCCGAGCGCCTTCATGCGGGCGCCCTTCTGCTTGAAAAAGGCGTCGAGCACGCGCCACACTTCAGCGACGCCGTTAGCTCGCTCGAAGCGGACCTCGCCATAGCTCGCCAGCATGCGCTCTTTCTTGCGCATCTTCTTGCGTGTGGTGGCGCTGGTGCGCGCGCGTAGCAACGCCTCGAAGTCTCGCGCCAGCGCGCCGCTGAAACCGAAATTTGGCGACGGCTGATGCGGCAGCAAGGCGAAGGGGTTGGTGGTGCCCGCCCAGCTCAGTGGTTGGTTGGTCAACCTGAGAATGTCAGCCTGGCCGGCCAGACTTTCCAGCACGGCGTGCAACTCCTTGGCGCCGATTTTGGCCGCCGCCTCGCGGCGCCATATCGCCATGTTGAAATTGGCGTGAGTGCCGCCGAGAAAATCGGCCACGCGCAGTCCGGCCACCGTGCGACGCCCGAGCGGCCACAAAAACAAGGGCGCGCCGGCGGCGCTGAAACCGACCGCGATAAAGGGCGAGATACCGCTATGCGCGCCGACGTGGCGGTGCCAGGACTGGAGGATGTCGTAACCCTGGTAGGGCGTGGCGAGGCTGTCGCCGGATTCCAAGGCGCGCCAGGGCGCCATGGCGGCGGCCATGTCGTGGAAAATTTCGACCCGCGCAAGACGGGTGTCGAGGGCCGGGGGGGACCGGCCGTCGGCCGGCACGCTGCGGAGGGCGACGACGTTCATGGGACCCGAAATTAGTGTTCGGCAGTTACGGGTTCGCAAACATTTCCGGCTAAAAGGCGGAGATTATTAATTAATCGTCACCGCGGGCAGGCTATCTTGGCGCAGATGAACAAGGCCATCATCCGGACCGGGCTTGAAACGCTGTATTTCAGCGGCATGCACCATATTATGCGGCCGCTGGTCGGCGGCGTCGGCTGTATTTTGACCCTGCACCACGTTCGCCCCAGGCGCCCCGACGCCTTCCAGCCCAACCGGCTGTTGGAAATCACGCCGCAATTCCTGGAGAGTTTGCTGAAGCGGCTGGCGCGCGCGCGCATCGACGTGATCTCGCTCGACGAGATGCATCAGCGCTTCATCGACGAGAATTACAAACGCCGCTTCGTCGTTATCACTTTCGATGACGGCTATAAGGACGTGAAGGAATACGCCTATCCGCTGCTGAAGAAATATAATTTGCCGTTCACAATGTATATCCCGACCAGCTTTCCCGATCGTCTCGGCGAGATGTGGTGGACGGCGCTCGAAGCGGTGATTGCGCGCAACAGCCGTATTGGCATGGTCATTAACGGCAAGGACCAGTTCTTCGAATGCGGCAGCGTCGCCGAAAAGTACGAGCTGTATGACGCGGTCTACGGCTATATCCGCAGCATGAAAACCGAAGACGAGTTGCGAAAATTCGTGCGTGATTTATGCGCGACCTATAGCGTCGATATCGCCGCGTTCTGCCGCGACCTGTGCATGGATTGGCAGGAGCTCGCCGACATGGCCGCCGACCCGCTGGTGACGATCGGGGCGCATACCGTCAATCACATGATGCTCAAGAAGCTGGCGAGCGAAGACGCTGCCCGCGCCGAAATGGAAATGAGCCGCTCGGTGCTGGAAGCCGCGCTCGGCAAACGTCCAGCGCATCTGGCTTATCCGGTCGGCGATCCGACCTCGGCGGGGCCGCGCGAATTTCGTATCGCCGCCGAACTCGGCTTCAAGACCGCGACCACGACGAGGCCGGGTGTGTTGTTCAAGGCGCATCGCAATCACCTGACGGCGTTGCCGCGCATTTCGGTCAACGGCGAATTCCAGCAGCAGCGTTATGTGAAGGTGCTGATGTCGGGGGCGGGGACGGCGCTGTTGAACAAGTTCCGGCGCGTCAACGCGGCGTAGCGCGTGATCCCGAAAAGTGGGAGCCGGTTTCGGATAAGATCACGCGCAAAATTAAGTGGTATCCGGCCGCGACATCCAACTGATCAGCGGCATTGCCGGTAAGACCCAGCCAAGCCCAGCGACGACGTAAAAGATCGCGGCAACAAAGCCGTTGATGTCGGTCAGCACCGACTGCGCCAGTGCCATCGTAAACAGGCCCCACACCGAAACCAAAACGAGCAGGCCGACGGCGCCGGTCAATTTTCGGGTGCGGATGGTCATGGGTGGTCTGCTTTGCAACGAATTGCGATGTCGAGGCTATGACTATATGGTCCGCGCACCCTTCCGCAAGCGGTCCGTTCATGTCCGATCAGGCGATCCCGACGACGTTCCACCTGCGCGCGGTGCGCGTGTGGCTATACGCGGTGGCTGCGGCGATTTTTCTGACGTTGGTCGTCGGCGGCGCGACGCGGCTCACTGAATCCGGTCTTTCGATCGTGGAGTGGAAGCCGGTGACTGGCGTACTGCCGCCGCTGACGGAACCGGATTGGCAGGCGGAATTCACCAAGTACCAGGCGATCCCGCAATATCGCGAGCGCAACGCCGGGATGAGCCTCGGCGAATTCAAGACTATTTTCTGGTGGGAGTGGTCGCATCGGTTTCTGGCACGTTCGACTGGGGCGGTATTTCTGCTGCCGTTTCTGCTTTTCCTGTGGCGCGGCTGGATCCCGCCTCGGCTTCGCATCAGCTTATGGACGATCTTCGGTGCCGGAGCCGCGCTCGGGGCGGTCGGCTGGTGGATGGTGTCTTCAGGACTCGCCGGCAGCAACCGGGTTAGCGTGTCGCAATACAGGCTCGCCTTTCACCTGACGCTGGCCTGCGCGATCTACGCAGCGGTGATGTGGACGGCGCAGGGCCTGACGCGACGCAACGACGCGGCGCCGCGTCGCGTGCGTCTTACCGCGTTCGCGCTCATGCTGCTGGTGCTGCTGCAAATCTATCTCGGCGCGCTGGTCGCCGGGCTTCATGCGGGCCTCGTCTTCAACACATGGCCGCTGATCGACGGCGCTTTGGTGCCGTCCGCGGCGCGGCTGTGGTTCGAAACGCCGTGGTGGCGCAATTTGTTCGAAAACACGGTGACCGTTCAGTTCGACCACCGCATGGTGGCCTATACGATCTGGCTCGTCGCGGTATTGCACCTCGCCGACGTCTGGCGGGCGAAGCGTGCGATCGGTGGCGCGTTTTGGCTTGCCGCCGCGGTGACCGTGCAAGCGGCTCTGGGCATTCTCACGCTGCTCTATTCGGCGCCGCTGCATCTGGCGCTGACGCATCAATTGATCGCGATCGTGGTGTTCACGATTGCCATCGTCCACGCCGAGCGGTTATCCAAGCAACCGTAAATTCTAGAGCCCGTTCTCTTTCAAATATTTCCAGACGCCCGGATGAATGAGCGCAGCGCTCGGCGCCGCGGCGGCCGTGTTCGCCGGTGTCGTTTCCGCACCCTGATCGAGGCGCTTCACCAAGGCCGCGTGGCCTTTATCGATGGCGCGCGCCAGCGCATAGGCGATGTCGTCGGACAATGTCGGACGCGCCAAGACGTAGCTCCACGAGCCGACCGAATTGATCGCCGCGGTCTGTCCTGCGTAGCTGTTGGCGGGCAGCGTGGTCGCCTTCAGGAAACTGTGCTTGGCCCGCACCCGCGCTATTTCGTCGGCGCTCGGCGCGATGAAACGTCCGCCAGCCTGCGCCAGCGTCGCCAACCCCGGCCAGCCGACGCCGCCGCCCCACAAGGCCGCGGCGCGGCCGTCTAGCACCATGGCCGGGCCGTCACCCGCCTTGTCGAGAAAGATTGCCTGGAAATCCTTGGCCTGGTCGAGACCGAGGCCCTCCATCACATAGCGCGAAAGAATCGTCAGGCCCGAACCCTTGGTGCCGAAGGCCACCGCTTCGCCCTTGAGATCGGAAATCGTGCGCGCCGGACTGTCGCCTGCCACAGCGAACATGCCCGCGGTCGAATACATCGCGGTGATGATCTTGAGATCCGCCTTCGGCCGGCCGATCCCCTCGATGGCTTCGTAGAACGGCTCGCCGGTGCACAGCGCGATGTCGAGTTCGCCCGCTTCGAGCAGGGGGATGTTTTCGGTCGAGCCCTTGGTGTTGCGCGGCTCGACGTGCAGGGACGGATCGGTCTCATTGATGGTGTCGGCCAGCGCGCCGCCATACAACGGAAAGCCGCCGCCCGGCGTAGCGGTGCCGAGAGTAAGCGTGGTTGTCACTTTTCGGCGCTCACTTGGCGGTCAATCCTTTTTCGAGATCGGCGATGATGTCGTGTTTATCCTCGAGCCCGATCGACAGCCGTACCACGTCAGGGCCGGCGCCGGCCTGGACCTTCTGCGCGTCCGACAATTGCTTGTGCGTGGTCGAGGCTGGATGAATGATCAGCGAGCGTGTGTCGCCGATATTGGCCAGGTGCGAGAACAGTTCCACATTCGACACCAGCTTCACGCCGGCGTCGTAGCCGCCTTTGAGGCCGACGGTAAATACAGCGCCGCAGCCTTTCGGCACATATTTCTTGGCGAGCGCGTTGTACTTGTCGCCCGAAAGGCCTGGGTAGCTCACCCAGGCGACCTCGGGCCGCTTCGACAGCCATTCGGCGACGGCGAGCGCGTTGTCGGAATGGCGCTGCATGCGCAGCGGCAGCGTTTCGATGCCGGTCAGGATCAAAAACGCATTGAACGGCGACAGCGCCGGCCCCAGATCGCGCAGGCCCAGCACGCGGCAGGCGATGGCGAAAGCAAAGTTGCCGAAAGTCTCGTGCAGCACAATGCCGGAATATTCCGGCCGTGGCTCCGACAGCATCGGATAGCGGCCCTCGCGCGACCAGTTGAAACTGCCGCCGTCGACGATCATGCCGCCGATCGAGTTGCCGTGGCCGCCGAGAAATTTCGTCAGCGAGTGCACGATGATGTCGGCGCCGTAATCGAACGGCTTGCAGAGGTAGGGTGTCGCCAGCGTGTTGTCGACGATCAGCGGCACGCCGGCCTTGCGCGCGATCTTGGACACCGCCTCGATATCGGTGATGACGCCGCCCGGATTGGCGATCGACTCGATGAAGATCGCCTTGGTCTTCGGCGTGATCGCCTTTTCGAAAGAGGAAATGTCGTCAGGGTCGGCCCACACCACTTGCCAGCCGAAGCTCTTGAAGGCGTGGTTGAACTGGTTGATCGAGCCGCCGTAAAGCTTCTTCGAGGCGACGAATTCGTCGCCCGGCATCAGCAGCGTCTGCATGACGATGACTTGCGCGGCGTGGCCGGAGGCCACCGCCAAACCCGCCGTGCCGCCTTCGAGCGCAGCCACGCGCTCTTCCAGTACCGCGTTGGTCGGGTTGCCGATGCGCGTATAGATGTTGCCGAAGGCTTGCAGGCCGAACAGCGAAGCGGCGTGGTCGACGTCGTCGAATACGAATGACGTGGTCTGGTAGATCGGCGTCGCGCGCGCGCCCGTGGTCGGGTCGGGCTTGGCGCCGGCATGGATCGCCAGCGTGTTGAATCCCGGAATGCGGTCGGCATCGGCCATGGGCGCTCCTTCTGCTTTCCGGGGGCGTTCCCGGTTCCCTGCTGGTTTAGCCGATGGCCGCCATGGGTCAAGGGAAGGGCGCTTCTGATTTAGGCGGAGATGAGAGGATGCCGTTCTCTCCCCCTCATTCCCGCGACAGCGGGAATCCAAAGCGGAGACTAGCTTTCGCGCTTGTTGTTGATGCCGAGCCCCATGCGCTGGAAGCCGCCGCCGTAATTCTGCGCCCGTTTCGACGACAAGGTGCGCGAATTGATACCCATCCACGAAATCTCGGACGACAGCCGGCCGTATTCGATCTTGGGGCAGCGGTCCATCACCACCTTGACGCCGGACGCTTCGGCGAGCGCGGCCGCCTCATCGTTGCGGATGCCGAGCTGCATCCAGATCACTTGCGGTTTTGGTTTGAGCGCCAGCGCCTCTTCCACCACCGGCATGACGAATTGCGAGGCGCGGAAGATGTCGACCATGTCGACCGGCTCGGGGATATCCGACAGCTTGGCGTAGACCTTTTGCCCCAGGAGGTCCTTGCCGGCCTGGCCCGGATTGACCGGGATCATGTGATAGCCGCGCTCGAGCAGATATTTAAAAGCAAAATAGCTCGGGCGATTCTCCTTCGGCGAAATGCCGACCATGGCAATGGATTTCACTGTGTTGAGAATGCCGCGGATGTAGGCGTCGGGATAGCCGTCGTGATTCATTGCTGCTGCTGTTGCTGCTGGAGGAGGGCGCGCAGCCGCGCGTTCTCGGTTTCGAGTTCGGCGATCTTGGCCGTCACCGTCGCCAGCGCCGCGCCGATTTCGTTTTCCGTAAAGCGCGTCACGATGTGCGCGGAGCAATTCACGTCCCAGGCCTCGATGGTGAACAGAATGGCGCGTTCGGGTTTGGCCTTGTAGCCTTTGTCGAACAGCCTATCCACCAAGCCTGCGTCGTTTTCGACGACGCGGGCGCGGCCCCACAGCTTGATACGCTGCCGGCGCGCGGGATCGATCAGGAACAGATAAGCGCGGTCGTTCTCGCTGAGATTGGCAAGGGTGATGTATTGCCGGTTGCCGCGGTAATCCGCAAAGCCAAGCGTGTGCTCGTCGACAACCTTGATGAAGCCCTTCGGCCCGCCGCGGTGCTGGATATAGGGCGCGCCCTGCGCATTGGCGGTGCCGAGAAAGGCGGTGTCCTGCTCTGCGATGAAGGCGGCAAGCTCCGGCGTCACCGTGCTCGGAAAGCCTTGTTCGATGCGCCCGGCATAGGCTTCGGCCGAGCCGCGTTCGGCTTGCGCCTGCTGCACCGCCGGCGTGAAAACGAGTGAGGCGTTGTTCATGGGGAGCCTGCCCGCAGAGGATGGCCTGCAGATATAGGCGCTCGCGCCGGGGGCGGAAAGGGCGCGCCGCAATCAAGGCGTCGTGATGTGCTACTTCCCCTGTGCGTCGACGACCTTCTTGCAGGCCGCGGATAGTTTATCGCTTTGCTTTTTGAGGCAGGCGATGATGCGGCCGCCGCCGGGAATCGTCCCCTTGCACAATGTCTCATAGTCGCCTTTGCAAGCGGCGCGCTGTTCGGCGGTGATGTCCTGGGCAAGCGCAGGCACGGCGATCGACATGAACGTAGCGGCGACAATCAGAATGCGCATGGTCGTCCTCACTTTTTCGGAATCACCGGCAACAGCAAATACGACTCGTACTTGCCGCCGGCATAAACCGTGTTGGTCCCGGTGTTGTAGTCGGCGTGATAATGCAGATAGCCGGCGCTGCCGGCGCCGTCGCGCGGCTGCAGATCGAGCCGGATATGGTTGCCCTTCTTGAAAACCATCGAGGTCGGCCAGATTTCCACCTGAACCTGCACGATCTCACCGGGTTTGAGATACAAGCGCCGTTGATGCTTGTGATAGGGCCGGTAGGGCAGCGTCAGCGCCGGATCGAGCTCGCGGTGCGATACGCGCAGCCAGCCTTTGGCCACCGGCACCGGCGCGCCTTGCTGGCCGGTTTCCAGGATCTCGTTACCGCTGGCGTCGAAGTTGCGCAGCGTCAGAAACAGATCCATGTCCTCGGTTTCGCTCGACACCCAGAAGCTCGCCATCAGCGGACCGGTAACTTCGGTGTCCTCCGGCAAAGGCTGCGTCTGCAGGGCGATGCCCATGCCGGGCTTGATGCCGCCGCCGCCCATCACCTGAGATGAGGCCGCGGAGGTCGAACCCATGGTGCCGAGGCTGAAGGCCGGGTAGGTGCTCGAACTCTCCGACGTCGGATTGTCTTTCGTCAGCGCGCCGGTCTGCGGCTGACCCTGCGGCGGCGATTGCGCCAGGTCGAAATAGAACTTGGTCCACTGCGTGCGCTTGAGCGGCCATTCGTTCTCGTGCCGCCATTCCAGCACGTCGTTGCCGTGGCGGATGGCGAGCTTGACCGGCGGCTCGTCCATGACGCCGTTTTTGACGTCCTTGAGCCAATAATCGAAGAAGCGAAGCTGATCGGCGCGGCCTTCCTCGGTGTAGAAGGCGTGCACGTGGCTGCCGGCATGGATGCGCAGCTTCTTGTGCTTGGACGCCGCACGCATGAAGGCTTCGGTGTTGCCGCGCAAGTGCAGCGCCATGCCGGACCAGTTGCCGGCGGTGAAAAGCGGCACCGTGATCTTGTCCCACTGCGCCTGGGCGCCGCGCAAGCCGCCGCTGTCGAGACTGTCGTGCAGCCAGCGATACAGCGTATCCGTTTTCCAGCGGTCGGGTTCGATGCGCGAGGCGCGGCCGAGCAGATGGTGCATGGTGTGCGCCGTGACCCAGTTGCTCATGAAAACGCTGAAGATGCCGCCGTGATAGAGCGCGTCGCGGTACAGGTCGGCCGCGCCTTCCCACGGAATCATCGCTTTCAGCGATGGCGGGTTGAGATTGGCGACAAACCACTGGTTCATGGCGAAATAGGAAATGCCGTTGAGGCCCACTTTGCCGTTGCACCAGGGCTGCGCGGCCGCCCATTCGATGGCGTCGTAGAAGTCGACCGCCTCGGCATGCGACCACGGTTCATGCTGGCCGGGCGATTGGCCGCTGCCGCGCGCGTCGACGCGCACCGCGGCATAGCCCTTCGGCACCCACCACAGCGGGTTGACCGTCTCCCAGTTCATGTAAGGATTTTGCTTTTCCTCGAGCGTGCCCGGCGTCACCCAAAGCTTGTCTTTCTGGTACGGCCCGAGGTTGAGGATGGCCGGGACTTTGTCGCTGCCCTGCGGACGAAACACGTCGGCCTTGAGCCTGGCGCCATCGCGCATCGGTACGTCGACGTCTTTCTCGATGACGATGGCATCGCTGCCGGCGCTGGTGTGCACGTTCATCGCGTTTCTTCCCTTGGATTTTTTTGAGCTGCGCGCTTATCGGTCTTCCCACTTCGGGTCGCGCTTTTCGATAAAGGCGCAGATGCCTTCACTAGCGTCACGCGCCATCATGTTCTCGGTCATGATCTCGGAGGCATAGTCATAGGCCGCGGCCAAACTCATTTCCGCCTGACGGTAGAAGGCCTGCTTGCCCGTCTTGACGGTGTAAGACGATTTCGACGCGATTAGTTTGGCGAGCGCGGTCGCTTCCTGGCGTTCGTCACCGGGGGGGACGGCGCGATTGATCAAGCCGATCTGCGCCGCTTTATCGGCCGGCACCATCTCGCCGGTCAGCAGGATTTCCATGGCGTGTTTGCGCGAAACGTTGCGCGTCAGCGCCACCATCGGCGTCGAGCAGAACAGGCCGATATCGACCCCGGGCGTGGCGAATTTCGCGGCCGACGACGCCACCGCGAGGTCGCAGCTCGCGACCAATTGGCAGCCGGCGGCGGTGGCAACGCCCTGCACGCAGGCGATCACGGGCTGCGGCAGGTGAACGATTTGCTGCATGACGGCGCTACACACGGTCATGATCTGATGGAAATAGGCGCGGCCGCCGTCGGCATCGCCGCGCCGGGCGGTGAGTTCCTTGAGATCGTGTCCGGCGCAGAACGCGGGTCCGTTGGCGGCGATCACCACGGCGCGGATCGACTTGTCGGCGGCGACGTCCTTGAGCGCGTCGGACAGCGCGATCAGCAGTGCTTCCGACAGGCTGTTGCGCGCCGCCGGCCGGTTGAGCGTGAGGATGGCGATCGAGCCATCGCGCTCGCGCATGAGCACGGGAACATCGGTGCGGGCGGTCTGGACGTTCATGACTGGCATCCTAAGGGACTGCGGGGCGAACCTTACCCCGAACCAAGCATGGCGGCAAAACGGGAACAGCGCGCGCATCCTGCGCGTTTGCAGGCATGGCAAAGAAACGCAAGAAAGCGGCTGCGAAGAAGTCGACGACCAAAAAGTGGTCGCAGGACGTCACGGAGCATAGCGACGCGCTCACTCTCGATCGCGGCGTTTTCACCAAAGGCAGCCCCAAGGCCATTGCCGAATCGCTGAAGCGCTCGGCCGATCACAGCCAACGCCGCAAATCGTCGCCGTACCGCTCGGCAATGTCGATGCTGACGTTTTACATCAACCGCGGCGGCAAGGGCTTGTCGGCAACCCGCAAGAAGAAGCTCGAGCAGGCGAAGGATGAGTTGCGCGCGCTTTACGACAAGGATTGAACGCCGCCGTAGCCGTGTGTCATGACGGAAGGCCGGGTTTCCGGCTCGAGGGGGACACATGCCGGCACCGGCCTTAAATGCCGACCAGATCGGGGAACTGCTCCATGAGGTGTTTCCTCAGGCGTTCTTTCCGGGCTGTGGATTGATCCTCGAGCGTGTGGATTACGCGAGCATCCGCGTACGGAGGACCTTCCACGAGGATTACCTGAGGCCTGGCGGCACGATTTCGGGCCCGACCATGATGGAATTGGCCGATTTCGCGATGTATGTGGCCGTTTTTTCCGCGGTCGGAAATCAGCCTTTGGCCGTGACCACCAATCTCAACATCAATTTCCTCCGCAAACCGGCTCAGGCCGACCTTATTGCCGAAGCCAAATTAATGAAGGTTGGCAAGCGCTTAGCGGTAGGGGAGGTGACGCTTTATTCGGCCGGATCGGACGATCCCGTGGCCCATGTCACGGCCACTTATTCGATCCCCGCGCAGGTCAATTAGGAATAGGTATTTTAGTACCATTCTTATAAACCGTTGATATTTAAAGGTGATTGTCCGCGCAACGGCGTTGACCGCGCAAGTTACCTCGGCTAGAAACCGCCAACTTCAGCGCGCCTCGCGGCGCTCTCCCCAAGGATTTGTCATGAAGACCTACTCGGCAAAGGCCGCCGACATCGAAAAGAAATGGGTGACCATCGACGCCACCGGGCTCGTGGTCGGCCGTCTCGCGACGATCGTCGCCATGCGGCTGCGCGGCAAGCATAAGGCCACCTACACCCCGCACGTCGATGACGGTGACAACGTCATCATCGTCAACGCCGCCAAGGTGGTGTTCACCGGCCGCAAGCGCGAGAAGAAAGTCTACTATCGCCACACCGGTTTTATCGGCGGTATCAAGGAGCGCACCGCGAAGTCGATCTTCGAAGGCAAGTTCCCGGAACGCATCGTCGAAAAAGCCGTCGAGCGCATGCTGCCGCGGGGCCCCTTGGGCCGCGTCCAGTTCGGCAATCTCCGCGTTTATCCGGGTGCCGAGCATCCGCATGAAGCGCAGAAGCCCGAGCCGCTCGATATCGCCATTATGAATCGCAAGAACGTGAGGAGCGCCTAACCGTGTCCGAGACCCTGCAGTCGATGGAAGGTTTGGCGAGCCTCAAGCCAGCCGCTCCCGAAGCGCCCAAATACGAAAAGAAAGTCGATGCGCAAGGCCGTGCCTATGCCACCGGCAAGCGCAAGAACGCGGTTGCCCGCGTCTGGATCAAGCCGGGTGCCGGCAAGATCATCGTCAACACCCGCGCCGTCGAGACCTTCTTCGCGCGTCCGGTGCTGCGCATGATGATCCAGCAGCCGCTGGTCGCCGCCAATCGCGCCGGCCAGTATGACGTGGTCTGCACCGTCTCCGGCGGCGGCCTGTCCGGCCAAGCCGGCGCGGTGCGCCATGGCATTTCCAAGGCGCTGACTTATTTCGAGCCGGAGCTTCGCGGCGCTCTCAAGAAGGGCGGCTTCCTCACCCGCGACTCGCGCGTGGTTGAGCGCAAGAAATACGGTCGTGCCAAAGCGCGTCGTTCGTTCCAGTTCTCGAAGCGCTAAGTTTCTTCCCTACAACGGCTTGCAAAAGGCGCGCTCCGAAAAGAGCGCGCCTTTTTCGTGCGCGGAGTTGCATCCAATTGTCGGCAGTTTTTCCGCTAAACGCTCTAAAATCCGCAAGTCTTTACGAGTAATCCGAAGTTATTCTGTAGTTACTGCGGCCCTGCTCGCACAGGAGTGCCGGCGGCCAGCGCTCTAAGAAGCGATACAATGGCTGACGCAACAGCTCTCAGACTGCTGTCCCTGGACGGGCCGACACTGTCGTTTGTCGCCGCGTGTGTTGTCGGGCTGCTGGGATTGTTTTTGATTTTCGCCTGGCTGCAGCAGCGCAACGTTCGCGCGCTGGCCTGGTGGGCGACCGCCTATCTGCTGGGCGCGGCGGCGAATGTCATGTGGGGCGCGCCGGCGCCGACTTTCAGGCTGCCGCCGGAAATCGCCGAAGCCGTTCTGTTTCTCGCTTGCGGCATGATTTGGAACGGCGTGCGGTTGTTCAACGGCCGGCGGCCTTGGCCGGTTGCCGCCTTTGCGGGCGCCATTGTGTGGCTGATCGCTTGCCAATTGCCGGGCATGCCCGAAGGCAGCACGGTGCGCATCGCGGCCGGCGCCATCGTGGTGGCGATATATACGTTTTTCATTGCCCTCGAGTTGTGGAGCGAACGCCGCAAATCGCTGTACTCGCGCACAGCGGCGATCGTCGTGCCGTGCCTGCACGCGGCGATCTTCCTGCTGCCGCTGGCGATCAAGGCTTTCTTGCCGGAGGTCATTGCGACCGGCTGGCAAACGGTGCTGGCCCTGGAAACTTTCATTTACGCGATCGGCGCCGCCTTCATCGTCATGCTGACGGTGCAGGATCGTCACGTGCATTTTTACCGCAAGGTCGCGACCACCGACCATCTTACCGGTCTGCTCAACCGCGGCGCATTCCTTGCCGCCGCCAACGAGATGTATGCGCGACAGGGCGCCGTTGGCGAGCCCGTTACCTTGCTGATGTTCGATCTCGATCACTTCAAGTCGATCAACGATCGTTTCGGCCATGGCGTCGGCGACAGCGCCTTGCGCGTCTTTGCCGGCGTGGCGGCGAGGAGCATGCGCGCCACCGATCTGGTCGGCCGCCTCGGCGGCGAGGAGTTCGCGGCGCTGATCCCCGAGCCGACCGAAGGCGCCTTGATGGTGGCCGAACGCCTGCGCGCGGCCTTCGAGGCCGCCGGTCTCGTCATCGATGGCCACGCCATGAACGCCACGGTGAGTATCGGCGTGGCGACGTCGTACCGCATGGTGCCAGATCTCGACGCGCTGATCTTGCGCGCCGACACCGCGCTGTATGCCGCCAAACATGGTGGCCGTAACCGGTACAGTGTTGCGGATGAAGAGCCGGGCAGCGAACAAGCGCGTGTGGCCGCCGCCGCGCGCAACGGGCAAATCGCCAAACTGGGCGCGGTCAAACGTAAGCTGGCGGCACGTCGGGCCCGCCTGGCGGGCGCCGGATAACACGCAACATCTCGTTTACTATCTTCGAGCTAATATGGCGGGATGTCAGGTGTACCCAATACGGCCCAGGCGGCCGATCTCGTCGCCCTTGAGGCCTATGCCCTCCGCGCCGGCGCCGCGATGGCCTGTGTTTATTCGTCGTCGGCTGAATTCGACGCCGCTCTGATCGCGCAACGCCGCGCGGCCGGTATCTACGGGCCCAAGCGCCACCGCCGGCATTGGCTGGCCACGGCGGCCGGTCTTGCCGCCGGGCTTACCGTTATCCTTTTGTTGATCGTCTAAGCGCTGGAATAACCTTCGCTAAAACAAAACGGGCGCCCCGAAAGGCGCCCGCTGGTATTCCGTTTGGAAGCGAAGGTTAAGCTGCGGCTTTCTTCGCGGTCGGCACCTCGGCGATCGTCTTGAGGATTTGCGAAGCGATCTGGTAGGGGTCGCCCATCGAGTTCGGACGGCGATCTTCCAGATAGCCCTTGTAGCCGTTGTTGACGAAGGAGTGCGGCACGCGGATCGAAGCGCCGCGATCGGCCACGCCGTAGCTAAACTTGTTCCACGGCGCCGTCTCGTGCTTGCCGGTCAGACGCTTGTCGTTGTCCGGTCCGTAGACGTCGATGTGCTCTTTCCAGTTCTTCTCGAACGCCTTCATCAGCGCCTCGAAATACTCCTTGCCGCCGACTTCGCGCATATACGAGGTCGAGAAATTGGCATGCATGCCGGAGCCGTTCCAGTCGGTGTCGCCGAGCGGCTTGCAGTGAAATTCGATGTCGACGCCGTATTTTTCGGTGAGACGCAACATCAGGTAGCGGGCCATCCACATTTCATCGGCGGCGCGCTTGGAGCCCTTGCCGAAGATCTGGAATTCCCACTGGCCCTTCGCCACTTCGGCGTTAATGCCTTCGTGGTTGATGCCGGCCGCCAGACAAAGGTCGAGATGCTCTTCGACCATCTTGCGGGCGACGTCGCCGACGTTCTTGTATCCGACGCCGGTGTAGTAAGGGCCCTGCGGCGCCGGATAACCGGAGGCCGGGAAGCCGAGCGGGCGGCCGTCCTTGTAGAAGAAGTATTCCTGTTCGAAGCCGAACCAGGCGCCGGCATCGTCAAGGATGGTGGCGCGCTTGTTGGTCGAATGAGGAGTCTTGCCGTCCGGCATCATGACTTCGCACATCACCAGAACGCCGTTGACGCGCGCGGCGTCCGGATAAACGGCGACGGGCTTCAAAACGCAATCGGAACTGTGGCCTTCGGCCTGCATCGTCGACGAACCGTCGAAGCCCCACAGCGGAAGCTGCTCGAGCGTCGGGAACGCGTCGAAGTCTTTCAATTGAGTTTTGCCACGCAAGTTCGGGACCGGCGTGTAACCATCGAGCCATATGTACTCGAGCTTATACTTTGTCATGCGGTTCTCTCGTTTAAGCTGATGACGCGAAGTGGAGTTCAAGCTTCGGCCGCCAACGGCACCCGGCCGCCAACTGCTTGTGGTTTGCTAAGCACGAAATATGCCAACCGCCACCGGAACAAAGTTCCTCGCACAGCATTGAATTACCGAACGTTTTCGCTGTAACGGCAGGCATCACGGCCGTACCTCCGCCGCTCGCTTATAGAGCAGAAAAGGCGCCTGCCTATAAGTTATGCATACGATTATTTGATGTGCGCCTTTACGTGGAATCAACGTCAAGAGGCGTTATATGGCCAACATACACTTCCTCACCGCGATCACGAGGAGACCCGACATGGCCAACGTCTCGCAAGGCACGGCTCAGATTTTCAAGTTTCCGCCGCGCGGCCGTTTTGCCCTCGGTGAGAGCGGCGCTGCGCAACGCCAGGCGACGGCCAACCTCCCTCCGTTGTCTAACCCGGCGAGTGCCGCGCTGAGCGGCGCTTGGTATCACGACGAAGCGGTGCGTGAAGCCGACCAGCCGCGCAAAAACTGACGCACAATTCCGTCTTCGCGTCACACGCCGAAGATCGACCAACCCAATCGCTTGGTGAGCGCCTCCAGCGCCACGCGACCGAGGTGTGAGTTACCGGCGGCGTCCAGGCCCGGCGCCCAAACCGCGATTGAAGCCTTGCCTGGCGCGATAGCGAGAATGCCGCCGCCGACACCGCTCTTGCCCGGCAAGCCGACCCGATAAGCGAATTCTCCCGAGCCGTCGTAATGGCCGCAGGTTATCATCAGGGCGTTGATGCGCCGCGCGCGCTCGGGCTGGACCACCGTCATCCCGGTCAAGGGGTTGCGGCCGTTGTGGGCCAGAAAGCGTCCCGCCATTGCCAATTGCCGGCACGACATGGCGATGGCACATTGGTGGAAATAGACGCCGAGCGTCAGATCCACGGGGTTGTCGAGCACTCCGAACGATTTCATGTAATTGGCCAGCGCGATGTTTCGGAAGCCGGTCCGTTGCTCCGACGCGGCGACGGCCTCGTCGATGCCGATCGATGCATCGTCGGCGAGAAACTGCATGAAGCGCAGAATTTCGCCGAGGGCCTCGCGCGGCTGATGCCCGGACAAAATCAGGTCGGTGACGGCGATGGCACCGGCGTTGATGAAGGGATTGCGCGGAAGACCGCGCTCGAATTCGAGCTGGACGATGGAGTTGAAGGCGCTGCCGGACGGTTCGCGGCCGACGCGCCGCCACAATCTGTCGCCGTCCTTGCCCAGCGCCAGCGTCAGCGTAAAAACTTTCGAGACGCTTTGGATGGAGAAGGGCGTGTCGCTGTCGCCGCCGGCAGCGAGGTTGCCATCGGCATCGATCACCGCGATGCCGAAATGATTGGGATCGATCCGCGCTAGTTCAGGAATGTAATGCGCGACTTCGCCGCGGTCGGTCCGCTGACGTATCTCGTCGACGATGTCCTTGACGACCTTTTCGATCGTATGCGCGGTGTGGTTCATGAAATTCGCTACTTACGAAAAGGGCGCCCCGATGGGGCGCCCTCATTGGTACATCGCGCTGCCGCGATGATGAAGGAAACTTAAGCCGAATAGTACATCTCGTATTCGACCGGATGCGGCGTGTGCTCGAAGCGGATCACTTCCGTCATCTTCAGTTCGATGTAGCTGTCGATGAAGTCGTCATCGAACACGCCGCCGACCTTGAGGAACTCGCGGTCCTTGTCGAGGTTGTCGAGCGCTTCACGCAAGCTACCGGACACCGTCGGAATCTTCTTCAGCTCGGCGCGGGGCAGGTCGTAGAGATCCTTGTCCATGGCCGGGCCCGGATCGAGCTTGTTCTTGATGCCGTCGATGCCCGCCATCAGCAGCGCCGAGAAGCCGAGATAGGGGTTGCACAGCGGGTCCGGGAAACGGACCTCGACGCGCTTGGCCTTCGGGTTGGTGGTGTAGGGGATGCGGCATGACGCCGAGCGGTTGCGCGCCGAGTAGGCGAGCAGCACCGGGGCTTCGAAGCCCGGCACCAGACGTTTGTAGGAGTTGGTCGTCGGGTTGGTGAAGGCGTTGATTGCCTTGGCGTGTTTGATGACGCCGGCGATGTAGTGCAGGCAGGTGTCCGACAGGTCGGCGTATTTGTTGCCGGCGAAAACCGGCTTGCCGGCTTTCCAGATCGACTGGTGACAGTGCATGCCGGAACCGTTGTCGCCGTAGATCGGCTTCGGCATGAAGGTCGCTGTCTTGCCGTAGATTTGCGCGACTTGCTGGATGCAGTATTTGTAGACCTGCATCATGTCGGCCATCTGCGTCATCGGCGAGAACTTCAGGCCGAGTTCGTGCTGGGCGGACGCCACTTCATGATGGTGCTTTTCGACCTTGGCGCCCATGCGCGCCATGGCGCCGAGCATTTCCGAACGCATATCCTGCGCGGAATCCTGCGGCGGTACTGGGAAGTAGCCCTTCTTGACGCCGATCCGGTGACCGAGGTTCCCACCTTCGTAATCCGTGTCGGAGTTCGACGGCAGTTCGATCGAGTCGACCTTGAAGCCGGTGTTGTAGGGATCGGCCTTATACTTGACGTCGTCGAACACGAAGAACTCGGCTTCCGGGCCAAAATAGATCGTGTCGCCAAGGCCGAGCGACTTCACCATGCCTTCGGCTTTTTTGCAGATGCCGCGCGGGTCGCGGTTATAGGGCTCGCCGGTGGTCGGCTCGAGCACGTCGCACACGAGAACCAGCGTCGTTTCGGCGAAGAACGGATCGATGCAGGCCGAGGCCGGGTCCGGCATCAGGTTCATGTCGGATTCGTTGATCGCCTTCCAACCGGCGATCGATGAGCCGTCGAAAGCCTGGCCTTCGGCGAAGGTGTCTTCTTCGATCATGCTGACGTCGAAAGTGACGTGCTGCCACTTGCCGCGCGGATCGGTGAACCGGAAATCGACGTATTTGACGTCGTTATCCTTGATCATTTTCATGACGTTCTTGGCGGTGGTCATGGATTGCATTTCCCCCTTTAAGGATTGGATTTGCCCGCCAAGACTTTCACGCCCGCGGGCAGCTAGATGGCATCGGTCCCGGATTCGCCGGTTCTGATCCGGATCGCTTCTTCGATGTTAGATACGAATATCTTACCATCGCCAATCCGGCCAGTTTGCGCGGCACGCCGGATCGCATCGACCGCCTTGTCTAGCATGTCGTCGCCCAGAACAATTTCGATTTTCACTTTGGGGAGAAAATCCACGACATATTCCGCACCCCGGTAAAGTTCGGTGTGGCCTTTCTGGCGTCCAAAACCCTTGGCTTCGGTCACAGTAATGCCTTGCAGCCCGACCTCCTGAAGGGCCTCCTTCACCTCATCGAGCTTGAACGGCTTGATAATCGCTTCGATTTTTTTCATTGGCGCTCGATCCTCCCATAGCTCTCCCAACGCATCCGGAGAGCCGCGCTACCGGTTTGCAGGTCCCGTGCCAAGCGGTGAAATCCGTAAAAGGCTTTTCCGGTCAATCGCTTGTAGTATAGCTGGAGCCATGGTGCTCAGCCCGCCCGCAGCGTGGTGCCTCGCTATTAAGCACTGTGTATAAGTTTTGACCAGCGGCCAAAGAACATTGTGGAAGCAGGGGATTAGAGCGGATTTGTCCGACTTTCGCGCGGCAGGTAGTGTCCGGTGATGGACGAACTTCTCACGACCACCGAGATGGCCGAAGCCGACCGGCTGACAATCGCGGGGGGCGTCGCCGGCATCGAATTGATGGAAAATGCCGGGCGGGCGGTCGCCAACGCAGTCGCTGCTGGGGGCTACGGACGACGCGTTTTGGTTGTGGCGGGCCCGGGTAACAATGGCGGCGACGGCTTTGTGGCGGCTCGCCTTCTGGCCGCGCGCGGCTTTGAGGTGCGCGTGATGCTGACCGGCGACCGCGGCCGGCTCAAGGGCGACGCGAAGTTTGCCGCTGAGCGCTGGACCGGGGCGGTCGAGCCAGCAGCGCCAAATGGCGTCGCTGACGCTGACGTCATCGTCGATGCGCTGTTTGGCGCTGGTCTCGATCGCGACGTAGAAGACCTGCCGAGGGCTTTAATTGAGGCGATGAATGCCTGCGGGGTACCCGTGGTCGCTGTCGATATGCCATCTGGCATCCATGGCACCACCGGCGCGATCATGGGCCTGGCGGTCAAAGCGGCGCGAACCGAGACGTTCTTTAAGCGTAAGACCGGCCATCTGCTGCTGCCGGGGCGGTTGCATTGCGGGCGTATTTCGGTTGCGGATATCGGCATTCCCGCGCGTGTGCTGGCGCAGATCAAGCCTCAGGCTTTTGCCAACGAACCAGGGCTTTGGGCCGCCAGTTTTCCGATGCCCCAAGCCGAAGGCCACAAATATTCCCGCGGCCACACCGTTGTCGTTTCGGGCGGATTACCCACGACAGGAGCGGCGAGGCTTGCCGCCCGGGCGGCGTTGCGGGCCGGCGCTGGGCTCGTGACCATCGCCAGCCCGCCCGAGGCCTTGGCGGTGAATGCCGCGTCGAGCCTGGCCGTCATGGTGCGGCCGGTCGATGGCGCGGCCGAACTGGCGGAATTTCTGGCCGACAAGCGGCGCAACGCCGCTGTTCTAGGGCCGGGCGGCGGGGTGGGGCCTGAGATGCGGGCGCAAGTCGCGGCGGCGCTGGCTAGCGGAGCCAGTACTGTGCTGGACGCCGACGCCCTCACCAGTTTCGCCGCCGACCCTGACGCGCTGATGAAACAACTCGCGGGCAAAAGCGCCGTCCTGACGCCACATGGCGGAGAATTCTCCAGGTTATTTAAAGCGATACATGAAGATCCTCATCTTAACTCGAAACTTGAAAAAACCCGCGCAGCAGCCGGATTATCAAAAGCGGTCGTGCTGCAAAAGGGTGCCGACACGGTCGTCGCCAGCCCGGATGGCCGGGCCGCGATTGCCGATAATGCACCGCCTTATCTCGCGACCGCGGGCGCGGGGGACGTGCTGTCCGGGCTGATTGGCGGCCTTTTGGCGCAAGGAATGCCCGCCTTCGAGGCGGCCAGCGCCGCCGTTTGGCTGCACGGCGAGGCGGCGACGGAATGCGGCCCCGGCCTAATCGCCGAGGACCTCAGCGAGGCACTAACTGCGGTGTACCGGCGGCTATTCACTCGCCTGAAACGTTCAGGATTCTGACGCTCGCTGGCGCTCGTCGTGGCAGGTATTTCAGGGAATACCGGCCAGTAAAACCTCCCGCGGCCGTAAGGCTGCCGGGCTGCGGCTTGCGGCGCGTCAAACCCCTTGCGAATGGCTTGCACAGCGGGGAGCGCCGCGTTAAGCCGTGCCGCGCTAAGCCTTTGCCGGAGTGCGGCGCGGACATCGTCCGGAAGGCCCTCAGCGGGCGTGGCGGAATTGGTAGACGCGCTGGATTTAGGTTCCAGTGGCGAAAGTCGTGGGGGTTCGAGTCCCTCCGCCCGCACCAACAAGGGTACTCTGACGGCGGCGCGGCCGGTCATTTGAGACCGGCAAGCCAGAACTGACGCGACGCTAGAAATTCAATATCACGAACATAAAAAGAAGTGTGGTCATGCAAGTTACCGAGACGTTGTCCGAAGGTTTGAAGCGCGAATTCAAGGTGGTGGTGCCCGCCGCCGAGCTCGACGCCAAAGTCAATTCGCGCCTCGACGAGATGAAGGATCGCGTCCGCATCAACGGCTTCCGTCCCGGCAAGGTGCCGGTGGCGCATTTGAAGCGGATGTACGGCCGCTCGGCCATGGCCGAGGTCATCGAAGCGACCGTGCGCGACACCAATAACCAGATCGTCAGCGAGCGCGGTTTCAAGCTCGCCTCCGAGCCGAAGGTCACGTTGCCGACGGAAGAGGCCGCGGTCGCGAAGCTGATCGCCGGCGAGAGCGACCTCGATTACACGATGGCGCTCGAGATCGTGCCCGACATCAAGCTTGCGGATTTCAAGACCTTCAAGCTGACCAAGCTCACCAGCGACGTCGACGACAAGGAAATCGACGAGGCCATCACGCGCATCGCCGAGCAGAACAAGCCGTTCACGGCGCGTCCGGAAGGCGAGGCGGTGCAGACGGGCGATCGCGTCGTGATTTCCTACGCAGGCACCATCGACGGCGTGGCTTTCGACGGCGGCACCGGCGACGACGCCACCGTGCTGATCGGCTCGAATACCTTCATTCCGGGTTTCGAAGACCAGATCGTCGGCATGAAAGCCGGCGAGACGCGTACCCTGAAAGTGACCTTCCCGCAGCACTATGGCAGCGAGCAGCTGGCCGGCAAGAACGCCGAGTTCGTGGTCGTCGCCAAGACTGTCGAAGCGCCGGGCGCGGTCGTCGCCAACGACGAATTCGCAAAGTCGCTCGGCCTGGAGTCGCTCGACAAGCTGCGCGACGCCGTCAAGGAGCGCATCGCCCAGGAGCACACCGCAATGTCGCGACAGAAGCTCAAGCGCGGCCTGCTCGATGAACTCGACAAGACCCACAAATTCGAGCCGCCGCCGTCGCTGGTCGAGGAAGAGTTCGACCGCGTCTGGAAGTCGGTGCTCCAGGAATTGGAGACTGAGAAGAAGACTTTCGCCGACGAGAATACCACCGAGGAAAAGGCCAAGGCCGAATACCGTGCCATCGCCGAACGCCGCGTGCGGCTCGGCCTGGTGCTGGCCGAGATCGGCGAGAAGAACAACATTACCGTGACCGAAGAAGAATTGAACCGCGCACTGATGAACAAGGTGCGTGAATTCCCCGGCCAGGAGCAGAAGGTATTCGACTATTTCCGGCAGAATCAGCAGGCCATCGCCTCGCTACGCGCGCCCATTTTTGAGGAAAAAGTCGTGGACTTCGTAGTCGAATTGGCCGACGTGACCGAAAACAAGGTATCGCGCGAAGAGTTGTTTAAGGAAGAGGAGGCTACCCCTGTCGCGTGATCCGGTCCGCCGGGTCAAGCAACAAGGATAAAGTCTCGCCGGCCCGCTCCTTGCGGCGGGCCATCTTAGGAAATAGATCGTGCTGACGCGGCGGGGGCGGCTAAGCTAGGCGTGCCTGCTTGTGATTCGCGTCAAGGAGCCGAAATGAGAGATCCCGTCGATACCTACATGAACTATTTGGTGCCCATGGTGGTCGAACAGACCAACCGAGGCGAGCGCTCCTACGACATCTATTCGCGGCTCCTCAAGGAGCGCATCATCTTCATTACCGGTCCGATCGAGGACGGCGTGGCGACGTTGATCGTGGCGCAGCTTCTGTTCCTCGAAGCCGAGAACCCGAAAAAAGAACTGTCGATGTACATCAACTCGCCGGGCGGGGTGGTGACTTCTGGCATGGCGATCTACGACACCATGCAGTTCGTGCGCCCGCCGGTCTCGACGCTCTGCGTCGGCCAGGCCGCCTCGATGGGCTCGCTGCTGCTCGCGGCCGGCGCTAAGGACATGCGCTTCGCGCTGCCCAACGCCCGCATCATGGTCCACCAGCCGTCGGGCGGGTTCCAAGGCCAGGCCACAGATATCATGTTGCATGCTCAAGAGATTTTGAATCTCAAGAAGCGGCTGAACGAGATTTACGTCAAGCACACCGGGCAATCGCTGAAGAAGATCGAAGACGCGCTGGAACGCGATTACTTTTTAACCGCGGACATGGCCAAAGACTTCGGGCTGGTCGACAAGGTAATTGCGGCGCGGCCCGAGGAGCTGGCGCCCAAGGCCGTCTGAGTTTCACAGCGTGGAACTAACCCGGACGGTAGCCCGGGAATGGTTCCGCGGGGGGGGGGGCGTTGCCGGAAGCGTGATCGGCCTGGCCGCTGGAGGTGCGACGTTATCGTTAATAGAATGTTGATTATCAGGTCGTTAGCATGCTTCGCTTAGGGTGCTAGGGGTGCAGTTGGGTTGGCAGGCCGCCCGGTATGGCCGCCGTGTCGGAAGTCCGGCGCGAAACTTGCTTCGTATCTTGTGTCGTGGCGAATATTGATTAGCTTCGCCGATCACGGAGTACGGACGAGCGTTTTACGGAGAATGGAATGAGCAAAGTCGGCGGCAGTGATTCCAAGAACACCCTGTACTGCTCGTTCTGCGGCAAGAGCCAGCATGAAGTCCGCAAGCTCATAGCCGGGCCGACCGTTTTCATTTGCGATGAATGCGTCGAACTCTGCATGGATATCATTCGCGAGGAAAATAAATCCTCGCTGGTGAAGTCGCGCGACGGCATTCCGACGCCCAAAGAAATCTGCAAGGTGCTCGACGATTACGTCATC
>Ga0265314_10000938_pt1 | contig 34280 bp, 22 predicted proteins | sample 4126metaG_FD_203106 | JGI IMG/M metagenome (GOLD analysis project Ga0265314, IMG submission 203106) | Rhizosphere microbial communities from Carex aquatilis grown in University of Washington, Seatle, WA, United States - 4-1-26 metaG | ecosystem: Host-associated > Plants > Roots > Rhizosphere >...
CGCCGATGACCCCGTCTTTGCGAAAGGAATCAGTCCTCAAAAAATTGGCCGCAAAAGCAAAGGAACTGATTTCGCCTGGATGGTTCAAGGTTGGGACAACGCCAACGGCCGCGCAATCAACACGGATCCCGACCACGCCAAGGATCACTGGTTGTACCTCGTGTTGCCGCAAGCGCTCTCTTCCGGCAAGACGTACACCATCAAGGCCGAAGGCATTGCCGGTATCGAACCGCTGTCATTGGCCTACTCCGTCGACAAGTCCCGCTCCGAAGCCGTACACGTCAACCTGGTCGGTTACATCGCAGATGCCCCGGCGAAGTTTGCCTATGTTTACCATTGGGCAGGCGACATGGGTTCAACAGACTTCACATTTCTGAAAGGAAAATCGTTCCGCCTGATCGACCAGAAAACGGAGCGCGTGGCCTTCACTGGCGAAGTCGCTTTTCGCGCGCCGGCCAACCAGCAGGAAACGGGACAATTATCGGAGACGCCGAACGGGAGTTTCCTCTGCGCCGAAGTTTGGCAATGTGACTTTAGTTCCTTTTCGACACCGGGCAGTTATGTCATTGCCGTCGATGGCGTTGGCTGTTCGTTTCCTTTCAAGATCGACGCGGACATTTATCGCGAAGCTTTTCACCTCACTTGCCGGGCCCTGTATCACAACCGCAGCGGCATCGAACTTAAAAAGCCCTATACCGAATTCGAACGCCCCGCGCCCCACAATCCGCTGCTCACTCCGGGCTTCAAAGGCAAACTCGTCTACACGACCTCGCGCTGGATGGACTGGAAGGGTGAAGGTGACCAGGCCGACCGGCCCAAGATCGAAGCCGGGATCAAAGGTCCTATCGACGTCTGGGGTTGGTATCAGGATGCCGGCGATTGGGACAGCTATCACACCCACACCAACGTCGCGTCGACCCTTTGTTTCGCCTTTGAGACCGCGCCGGAAAACTTCAAGGACGGCGAACTGAATATTCCCGAGAGCGGCAACGGCCTGCCGGACATATTGGATGAAGCCGCCTGGCTGCCACGCTTCTGTCATCGGCTGCGCCATGAATTGCTAAAGAAGGGCTGGGGCAGCGGCGGCGTCGGCTTGCGGGTCTGCGGCGATCACTTCGGCGGCGACGTGCGAAAGGACGAGACCACCAAGGCCTCCTACGAAGACACCGACCGTCAGTGGATCGTCTCCGGCGAAGACCCCGTCTCGACGTTTCGTTACGCCGCGACTGCCGCGCATCTCGCTTGGTGCCTCAAGCTGGCCAAGCTGGACGATCCCGAGAAGGTGGACTGGCTGAAAGAGGCCCAGGAGTCCTATGCCTGGGCACTGTCGCACACCTTGGCCAAGGACGAGAACGCCGTCAAGGAATGCCGCTGCCATGCTGCCGCGCAACTCTTCCGGTTAACCGGTGACACGGTTTATGAGACGCAGTTTGAGAAGGACACGGCGGGGTTCAAGGCCGGAGAGCAGAGTTCCTATGACCAGGCGTATGGACCTTGGGCCTACCTGCTTGGCGGAAAAGGCAAGCCGGAACTGACGCAGCGGATCCGCGAATGGGTCTTAGGCAACTGCGAGCGCATCGCCCTGAAAACCAGCGATAAGCGGGCACTGCGCTGGGGCGGTGACTTCTATATGCCGATGCTGGTCGGCCAACAAACCACGCCGTGGATCCTGGAAGGAATAATCGGCTTTGCGCTCACGAAACAGAGCGACCCGGCAAAAGCAAAGGCTTTCCGTGGCGCGGTAACCACAACTTGCGACTATTTCCTCGGGACCAATGCATTGAACCAGACCTGGGTAACCGGGCTGGGGGTACGCCACGTTCAGGGCATTTTTCACATGGACGCTTGGTACAATGGAAAGCCAACGCCTCAACCTGGATTAATTCCGTATGGCCCGTGGCGAAAGCAGAAGGATCTGGGACAGGGACCTTGGGACAGCGATTGGCCCAATAAAACCGTTTATCCTGGCATCGACAAATGGCCGGGTAACGAGCGCTGGTTCGATAACCGGAATTGCCCCCTAAGCGCCGAATTCACCATTCACCAGAACATTTGCTTTGCAGCCGCGACCTTTGGATGGCTGTGTGGGAAAACCAAGTAGCAATGGGGAAATGGAAGCCGCCACAATCTCCATCCCTCCTCATTCTTTGGGTGCGATGACCACCTTCAGTCCTTCTATCCACTGCTTGTGTTCATCCGTATAGTACAGATAGGCTCGGCTGGCGGAGCCGCTGTAGGTGCCGGGAACCGCGGCTACCAGGGATAGCGGCAGTTCGACTTTCTGCTCCGAGTTCATCCCGCGCCAATACAAGACCACCTCGCGGCCGCGAACTTCGTAGGCGTCGATCTTACCGGATTTGACTAATTCTTTGAGCTGGTCGTGGCGTGGTTCAAGGCCACCCGGAAGCCCGATAATCGCGACGGGGGTTGGAATGGCCTCCTTGGCCAGGTTGGTGATGGCGACCTGGGCTTCGACGATTCCGCCTTCCACGACCTTTTCTTCCGCCAGCTTAACTTCCAGTCCGACCTTGCACTCCTTGGAAGAATTCGGCACGAGCGCATTGTAATTGACGGCCAGGGCGTAGGGCATTTCGCCGCCGCCTTCCATTCTAAGTTCGAGCTTGTGTTCGCCTGGCGAGAGTAATTCGGAAATATCCGGCAGCTTAATGGCGCCCTGAGTGGACTGATCGAATCCAGCGGCGTCCCCGACCCCTTGTCCGTCCACGTAGACACGGACCTTGCCGGACGCTTTGGGGTGCGCGCGGGCTTTGTCGTAGGCCACGATCGCACGCAGGGCCAGCACTGTGCTTTGTGTCGAGCCATACCGGCCGGCTTTGCAGGAATCGGCCAGGAACTTCATGGCCATCTCGACATTGCCTGCAAAAGCTTCGTCGCGCAGCCATGCCAGCGCAGTCAACCCGGTGGTCTCGACGACGAGTGCTTCGCCCCCGCTTCCGACAATGGAAGCGGTGGCCCCGTCCACTGAACCGCTCTTGGATTGCTTTGCGGCCAGTTTGACCATCAATGCGTGGGCTTCGTCCTTTTCGCCGCCCAGAAACATTGAGTTCGCGGCCAGAGCGAGGACGTAGCTGTTGGTGCTGGCGCGCGCAGCGGCCTTTACGGCGTTCACTTCCGCCGCCAGGTCGGCGGGCTTCGTCCCGCTTTCCAGCAATGCCCACAGAATGTAGGCATTCGAACAATCCTTGTCCTCGATCCAGGTATGGAGCGCTCGGCGCTTGCGCTCGAAGCCGCCCTTGCCGTCGCGCTGCTTCAGCAACCAATCGCGGGTCTGCTCGACCATGTGCTGATCCACTTCACGTACCTGCGCCATGTCGGTGAAATGCAGAATCCCGAATGCGGTGAGCGCCTCGTGCCCGGGGTTCTGCCCGAACCATTCAAACCCGCGGTCCGGACACCAGAAGCTGACCAGACGCTTGTAGCCGGCGTCAAGTTTCTCGCGGGAGGTTTGAACGAGTTTGGGATCCACGCCGGTATGGCTGAGGAAATACTGCTGCGCCATCGTCAGCGGGTAACTGGTCGAACTGGTTTGCTCGAAGCAACCATTGGGGTCCTGAATGAGGCGCTGCAGGGCTTCGGTCATGTTTGCCAAAGGCGTGGGATAGACCGCTATATTGGTCCCAATGCTCCGCGGCACGACGCCAGCCGGAATGGTGAGCGTGTGAACCGCAGGTTTCTCCGGCCCCAGCAGTCCACCAAACGCGGTTTCGTAGGGAAAGCCTTTGGGTTTGACGGACAGCTTGCGTGTCACCTTGTCCGAGTAAGGTCCGGCCGACGCAATGAAGGTGAGGTTCAGCGGTCCATTGTTGAAACCTACCTTAATGTCCATAATGCGCCGCGCGCGTTCCATGGCCTTCAGGTCAAAAGGCGCCAGCGCGGTAAGCTTCATTTCGCCTTCGGATTCTCCCAGGATATTCGCGCCAGGCAGATCGCTGCCGATAGCGTTCACCAGGCTGATCGGCAGGCGGATCACATCCCCGCTGCTCACTTCCAGGGGCAGCTTGGGTTCGACGTAGAAAGGCTGCACGGATTCCAGGGCACTGGCGGCGCTGCCGAGCGCGCCGGTTGCGGAGAACGCATCCGCATACACTTTGAAGGAAGTCACCGAGTCGTTGAGTGCGAAGCTGACCGTGGCCTCACCGCTCGTGGGATCGGTCTTGACCCCGGCGTTCCAATAGAGCGTCTCGGTGAAATCCACTCGATCGGTTGGATTGCGATTGGGCCGGACCTGGTGGGCGAATTCACGCACGACTACCAAATCCTGGCGCGGAGCCGGCTTTTGAGCTGCAAGCATTCCCTGCTTGGCCATTTGCTGGCGTTCGCCTTTGTTAAGTGCCTCCTTGAGCGCCTTATCTTTCTCCACAGCATTTGCGGGCGCCATTTCGAACTCGGGCGGTGCGGGAGCCTTGGCGTTACCCATTGGCATTGGAACCTTGGGGTCGCCAGGCGGCGCTGCTGCCTTCAATGCTCTTGGTTTTACGGCTCCGCCTCCCTGGACATCAGCGCGTTCCCAACGATTACCATTCTGCTGTTTCTGCTCCTCTATTTCCGTGCTCATCCGTAGTGCAAGTACGCGTCGCGCCGTATTCCCATTCGATTCCAGGAATTTTGGCGTTTCCACGAGCGCGAAGCGCCGCCAACCTTGCGTTCCCAGAAGCAGGTCCATCGCCAGGTGCGCTTTGGGATTGGACGCATCCAAGTACACATGCGCATCTGCCAGATCCTTTACTTCGGGTTCGAGCAGCACCATGGCCGGGAGGCGCGGGGCTTGTTCGCGCTTTTCAATCATTTCAAGAATGCTTTCATCAGCGACGGTCAGACCGACTAGAGCCTGAACAGGCTTGCCGTCCTGCATGGCCTTGACCGTCAATTTGACCACGTCGCCAGGAACATAATTCTTCTTCTCCGGCGTGATGCTGACGCTGAGCTTCTTGGCAGGCTCGCGAAAGACGAGGCGCTCGGCCAGCGGCACGCCCTTTTCGTCCCAGACCGTCAGCGTGAGCACGCCCTCGGCATCTTTGGGATTCAGTGTCTTCCACGCATAAGGCGCACCATCCTTCATTGAGCGGTCCACGGGATAATTGATTTCAACCGCGTCCAGCTCGACTTCGCGCTGCGAGAGTGTGAGCTTCACCTTCTCAATGCCGGCGCAGGCAATGGCCGCTTTGATGGGCTCGCCGGCGTGCGTGACCCTTTCCGGTGTAAACAGAACGGCGCCCGTCACCTTCGCGGCTGGGAGCGGGAATTCTTTCTTAATTCCGGAAGGCTTGATAATCCGAAGGCTGTACGCGGCATCGGCCTTTGGTCCAAATTCAAAGCATCCGCGCCCTTCATGCTCCGTTTGAACAGCCAGGTTCTCGTGTCCATCTTTTGAGTTTAAGACAGCCTCGATATCCGCCGGTTTGCCGTTGGGCTGGCGGACTTCAAAGTAAACCCGGTTCGGGAGGCCGGCCACCAGGTCTCCGCCTTCCGGATAAAACTGGATGTCCAGCGTCTGCAGCAATATCGGGAGCGTCTTGGCCGCGGTTTCGACTACCCCGCCGTCTTCGATCGCGAACGCAAGCGAGCCTTCGCCGCGTTCGATCGCTTTGGGCAAATCGAAGCTGACCGTGCAAAGACCCTTCGCGTCGACCTTGGCTGGAACGCTGGCAACTTCCATCCCGTCAACGCGGGCACTGGCCGTCACTTTGGCCCCTTCGGGCACGCCGCCTTCGGCGCGTTTCACTTCCAGCGTTGCCGAAACCTTGTCTCCGGGGCCATAGCCATCACGCAGAAATACAATCTGGCTCTTCAGGCGCGGAGCCCGGTACTGACGGATATCGAATTTGCGCTCGGCTGGCGCGTGGCCTTCCCTAGGGTAGGTCACGCACAGAGTGTATTCGCCGCCGGCCTGATCTTTGGGGACCTCCCACGAGAACCCAAAGACGCTGTCCTGGGTTCCCGCATACCCCGAGGCAACCGTATCGCCCTTGGGGCCTTTGATCTCGATGAAGGCTTGGGCCTGCTCGTTTTCTATGAGCGGGGTACGGTTGAAGGCGTGCAGCAGAACGCCACGCACGAATACCTTTTCACCGGCCTGATAAATGGGCTTATCGGTGCTGAGCGCCGTCAGGTAGCGGTCCTTTCCGCCCAATTGCTCCGTGCTGACTTTGTCGGCCAACCCCTTGTGAGAAAGGAGTACTATGCCCACTAATGTCACCATGCAGATCAGTAAGGTTGAAGCTCGCAAGAATTTGCCTTGGGATAAGCGCATAAAAATAGCCTCCTGAACCGTTAGGGCTGCACGGTTGCTTTCGTTAGACGCACCAAGGTAGTATAGGTTTCGTAAATGCTTGATATTCGATATCTGGGAGCTTCTGGAAATACTCTGCACGAACCGCAAAGCGGATGGCGTAAGTCTAAGTCCGACCTAGAGATCACCGTTCGATGGTCAGGTGAAAATACCGCTTTTAAAAGAAAGGGCGGCTGGCTGTGATAGACACATGCCAAGTGTTAAGGCGTTCGCATCTGTACTAAGTTCTTCTTTACCAACCTTCGTTGAGGCAGCCTTTAGAGTTGCCTAATTGGTTCCTGATACATGCATTTCTAGGTACTGGGATGACACAGATTATTCCGCATTCTTGCGTCGTAGAATTGCAATATGACAAGGTGATGGAAACCATCAGTGCGCTTGAGGATGGCGAAGTTTTTGTACCACACGCTTGGGAATTGCAGTACCTGTAGTCAACGAGATTAAAATGCCTTGGGCAAAAAATGCCCGCACAAAAATAATTGGCGCCCGAGTTTGCCAACCTCGGGCGCTAATTTTTGAACCCATAAATTAGTATCTGGAAATGATCAGCCAATTGGTGCCGTCACTGACAAATACATAGGAGCGAAACCTGGCCACGAATCCATAGGTCCAAACGCCCTCAAGCTTTCCTCCCAGGAACGTGACATAGCCACCACCCAAAATGGATTTGAGTGTGTATTGCTTGCCTGTATTCGATGCCGCATCTGGCAAGGTGATGATTGGGATCTTTGTTCGCGGCAACTGCTTAATAACCACCACATCATCCGATGTAGTAAGCGTGGTATCCACCGACACGGTCCGAATTGCAGAGGCCGCAACCGCGCCAGCCGGGCCTTGTGGACCTTGTGCGCCCGTAGGGCCAGCCGGGCCTTGAATCCCATCTGAAGCGACGCCAACCGGGCCTTGCGGGCCAGCAGGACCTTGCGCGCCATCCGCACCCGTCGCACCGACCGGGCCTTGTGCACCATCAGCGCCTGTCGCGCCTTGCGGGCCAGCCGGACCTGCTGGTCCTTGTGCACCATCCGCGCCCTGTGGACCGGCCGGACCTTGTGAACCGTCTTGCCCGGCCGGACCTTGCGGTCCAGCCTCGCCTACCGGACCCGCGGGACCTTGCGGACCCGCTGGACCCTGCGGACCGGCAACCGACGTAACGGCAAAATTAATTGTGGCAGTACCGCCACCGCCGTGAAAGTTGGGCGGATTGGTTACAGCAATGGAAATATTCCCGACCGTTGCGATTTCCGATGCAGCAAAAGTAAACTTGATGACCGTGCTGCCGGATCGCGAAAAATTCCGCGCCACACCGCCTACCTTTAGTGTCGTGGAATTGTCGAACCGAGTGCCCGTAATGGTAACTTCACCCCCAAATCCGCCCTGGTCCACACTTGGAGGGTCAATATTTGTAATTGTGGGGACGGCTTCTGGAGAATCGGCGAAAGCCTGATGCGTTCCGACAACCAAGAGCGTCGCTATTAGTAGCGCCAAAACGCGCCCCTTTGAACGCGAAGCCTGAAAGATAAACATGTTACCACCTTTCGTTACGGAAAGAATTTGCTCAGCCGCGAAGTGAAGCGTGAGCGTTAGAACGTTTGCATGGAGTTCTGGCTGCTCCGAAAGAGAAACCAGCGCATGCATCGCACTACAGCCATCCTTTCACAATCCTCCATTTAATTTCAACTTAGCCGGCGGAGAGGGCTCCACATGCACATCAAAAACAAGCAAGCTGCACGAGTGCAACTATTGGGCCGCTCATCAGCGGAAGGAGCGATTAAAGTTCATTTCACTCTGCCTAAATAATCAATTCAGTTGCGAGCCTCAGCGTATTGGTCTGTTTCATTTTCGGTTGGGTACAACCGATTTCACAACCAGGCTCAATTGCAGAAGAAATTTTGAAGTATCGCTACTTGCGGGGCATGTCCAGAGCGTCGACACCGAATCGAAAGTCGAAGAGAGTAGTCAAGCATCCCAAACAAATCTTGGTGCGCTGGCTTGGGTAAGTAATTCTGCGTGCCTGAGCCACTCGGTTGGGAAAGTGGAAAACGTCCACCAGGGGAAGTTCAATCAAAGGGCGGCACCAAGTGCCGTACTTGGCTAGGCGAGTTGCTCAAAAACTACTTTCAGGAAGCCGGGTAACGAAACTCATCAACGCGCCTGAGTCTGGCGAGATTGTGCCATACAGAGCCGTTTGATAGGCGGTGGTGTTTACGAGCCAGGCAATCTTCCAGCTTTCAAATTCCAGATCGCCGCAGCCAAAGCCTCGATTTCTTCGCATGTGTTATAGAATGCAAGGGATGGTCGGACCGTGCTTTCCAGTCCGAACCGCCGCAAGATCGGTTGAGCGCAATGGTGACCGCTTCGCACCGCGATTCGTTCCGCATTGAGCGCGGCTCCAATTTTTTCGGTTTTTGTTGCCGTCCAATACAAAAGGAAAGCACGCTGGCTTTTTCCCTGGCCGTCCCGATCAATCGTAAGCCAGGAATTTTCTTCAGCACTGCGGTGCCATAGACGAGCAAATCATGCTCGTAGCGGCCGATGTTTGCCATGCCGATGCGTTCAATGTAATCAATCGCCGCCCCTAAGCCCACAGCATCCGCGATATTGCCCGTGCCCGCTTCAAAGCATTCGGGCACCCCTTGGTAAACCGTCTTCTCAAACGTAACGTCCGCGATCATATTCCCGCCGCCTTGCCATGGCGGCGTGTCCTTCAACACATCGGATTTGCCGTAAACCACGCCAATGCCAGTCGGCCATTCGACGAGGGGGCGGAAACGGCGAAAAATGGGGAAGGGGTGGCTGAGCGGACTCGAACCGCCAACATCCAGATCCACAGTCTGGTGCTCTAACCAATTGAGCTACAGCCACCATGAAAGGCAGGTCGAAGGACAACCGGCGCTTGCAGTCGCCTAATAGGTACGCGCCACGCGCTCGGTTTCAAGTAGAAGCGCTCGTTTCCGGCCGCTTTGCCTCGCCGCCTCACTGGGAAACTTCCACCCGCCGGGCAGAATTCCCGTCCCACTCGGTAACGCCAGCCGGTCTATTGCGTAATGGCTGTGGAATGCACGCGCTCATGACCCCTCCCCTGCCCTCGTCCGCCGGCTCGCCGCGTTCCTCGCCCAGCGATGAAGCGCTGATGCAGCGGCTCGCGGCGCCCCAATCCACGCCCGAAGAGCTCGAACGCGCCGCGGAAATGCTCGTCGACCGCCATGCGCGGGACGTCTACCGCTACTTCGTGCGGCGGGGGATTCAGACCCAAGCGGCCGAAGACCTCGTGCAGGAAGTCTTCCTGAGCGTGGTGCGCGAACGCGGGCGTTACGACACCGCGCGCCCGTTCCTGCCCTGGCTCTACACGCTCGCGCACAACCGCATGGTCTCCGAAGCGCGCCGCCGCGATGCCGAACAACGGGCGCTCGACGGCCTGGAAGCCCGGCAACAGGCCGGCGCGCCGCGCACCGAAGAAGCTACGGAGCATTCCGAAGCCTGGGCGCAGACCCAGCGTGCGCTCGCCGCGCTCCCCGACGACGACCGCGAAGTACTGTGCCTCGCGCGCTTCGAAGGCCTGGACTACGCGCAGATCGGCAGCTTGATGGGAATCTCGGCAGGCACGGCGCGCGTGCGCGCCTTCCGCGCGTTGCAGAAATTGCGCCAGTTGCTGGGAGTGCCAAGCGATGCCTGAACCCACCCCCGCCCCCATTCCTTCCGCACCAATCCCCGAAGCCCTCCAGGCCCGCATGCTCGACGCCTTCGATGGGCGGCTGTCCGCGACTGAACTGGCCACGCTTGAAGCTGAGTTGCGCGCAAATCCCGCCTGGCAGCGCGAGTTCGATGCGCTCCGCGAAACCTGGCAGACCCTGCCTTCAGGAGAACCCACGATGCCCAGCACCTCTGAAGTCCGGCTCAAGGAGAAAGTCCTATCCAGCGTGAAAGCGGAACTGGCCAAGCCAGATCCGGTTGGCACGGAGCACGACCACGGGCGCGTCACGCCGGCGCGGCGCCTGTTCCTGCGCCTGCTGCCGCTTGCCGCCGCGGTCGCGATGGTGGTCCTGGCGCTCTGGATGAACTACGGCGGCGACAAAAATACCTCCAAGACCCCAGCCCTCCCGGAATCCGGCGATCCGGGCAAGGATCCGATCAAAGACTCGCTCACCCTGGGCGGGCCGGCCAAAGATGGCGAACTGAAATTGACCGTGCATGAAGACGATTGGCTGGCCGAGGTCCGCCAGCGGATGGAACGCAAAGTCACCTTTGATTTCATGGACACGCCGTTCCTCGACACGCTCACGTTCTTGCAAAGCCTGTGCAAAATGAACATCGTCTTTGAGCCGGGCCTGGAAGCGGCAAAAGGCAAACAACTGGTCAGCTTGAAGGTTACCGATATGTCCGTCACCTTGGCCTTGCAGTGGCTTTGCAGGGTTAACGAATGCGAGTACGACCTCCGCAATGGAGCCTTGTATGTCTTCTCCGCGGGCAAGGCCAAAATGGAAGGCGTCCTGCTTGCCCCGCGCCTCGATCCGCCCAAGAATCTGAAGGCCAAATCCACCTTTGAATTCATCGACTCGCGTTTTGATGAAGCCGTGAATTTCATTCGCACCCTTTCCAATGCGACCCTGATTATCGACCCCAAGCTGGATTCGGCCAAGACGATCACTTTAAAAGTGGCCGACATGCCCATCGTCGACGCGCTGGAATGGATGTGCAGGCAGGCGGGCGCGCATTTCAGGTTCAAAGATGGTGCGATCTATATTTCAGCCGAACCTGAAGCGCCTTTCGCTCCGCCTGTTCAAACCGACCTGGCTTCCTTGCTGGCGGCGCGCGCGCGCATTCCCGTGGGGAGCCTGACGCGCGGCCAGTTGCTCGACCTGCTGGGCGGCACTGGCACCCTGCCGGTGCTGCCGTCCGCCGAGATGCCCAAGGAATATTTCTCCGTGCGCATTGAACTGCCTTCTGGAAACGCGAGTCTGGAAGAATTCCTCGCCCGCGCGGTCAACACCAAGACCCTGCCGCTCAAGGCGGAAGTGAAGGAGGGCAAGATCCTGCTCCGGACCTTTACGCAGGACGAGCTGCTCAACCGCAAGTTCGAAGTCAGCCGCGAAAGCGCCATGCCGCTGAGTTCCAATTTTTACAAGTTGGCCGAATACCTCAACCGGACCTGGGACGGCCGGCTTCCCGGTCAGCCCGAGGAGCTGAAGGCCCTGGATGCGCTGAATCTCGACCTGACCAACCTGACGGTGGGTGGAGCGCTCGAGAAGCTTTGCAATGCCGGCCACTGGCGCTGGGAAGTGAAGGCCGACCAACTGTTGATCCTGTCGGCGGGTAAGCAAGAGTAGCTGTTCTGTCTGGACCTCCTTATGGGTTAGGGCCTATGCACCAAAATCTGGATTGCACGACTTAACGCGGTGGTACACTTAGATATTATTAAGTCCGAACATGGTTTGTAACGCGACTAAAAACTGCAATTATGTGCACATTCGCTTTAAACCGTGCTTATAAGTCGATTGGCTTAGGAAGCCGGTGCGTGGCCCGAAATTCTTAAAAAGTCTGCACGTATGTGCATTGATCCCGCCCAAAATACAGTGTCCTCTATGTCCATCGCCGTGAAAAAAATGCACCATGGTGCACAATCACCCAGAAAAGATGCCTACACGGACCTATCCGACTTCCATTAGACCTTCAGGACCTGCCGATAGTCGGTCCTAGTACGGCGTGCGCGAACCGGAAATCCGACACCAACCACACATTTTTAATATACCACTACGGAGTAAACGAGTCAAGTGATTTGGCAGTATTTTTAGTCTATTTCTTGGGCCTGCAGCAACGGCGGGCAAGCTTGTGCCGGACACAAGGCCAATGGCTTCGCACTGGCTGCGAACGGCCGCAGCCAGTGGCATCACGGCCACGGCGCGCACGCTTGTGCCTCGGGCAAGGCCATGGCGAGTAAACTGATGCCGCAGGCAACCCCCCAGCAATCCGAGTGGCCAGACAGGTCCTTCGACGGTAAAACGTAATAAAGTATGGATCTTCAATGCCCCGAGTGCCACAGCCGCGTCAAGCTCGACGTTCGCGCGCCGAAGGATGGCCTGCGCAGCGTCACTTGCCCGAGCTGCAACAAGTCCTTTGACGCGCGCGCCCAGATGGCGCGGGCCAATGGACCTGGGGCCACCACGGGCACGATTTCGGCGGTGCCCAGCGATGTCACGGTGCCGGCCAACGCCGCCGCGGTCAAAGCGCCCGCCGCGGCGGTCGCCGCGCCTGCGCCCCCTCCCGGCGCCGCACGCGCAGGCGCCAGTGGCGCGAGCGGTTCCGGCGAAAAGCGCCGCTTCCCCGACAAACTTGGCCCCTACCAGGTCCTCGAAGAACTCAACCGCGGCGGCATGGGCATTGTCTACAAGGCCCTCGACCCCGTGCTGCGCCGCCACGTCGCGATCAAGGTGCTTCTGGCCGGCGAAGGCGCCACCGACGAAGACGTAAAGCGCTTCCAGCGCGAAGCCCAGGCTTCCGCGCGGCTGCATCACCCCAATATCGTGCTGATCCACGCCACCGGCGAATACCAGGGCAAGCCCTACTTCGTCATGGACTTCGTCGAAGGCATGACGGTCAAACAGCTCCTCGAGACCGGCAAGATTTCGCCGCGCCTGGCGCTGCAGATCACCGAGCAGGCCGCCGAAGCCCTCGACCATGCCGCGCGGCAGGGCGTGATTCACCGCGACGTAAAGCCCGCCAACGTGATCGTCGACAAGGACGGCCACGCGCGGATCATGGACTTCGGCCTCGCGCGCCGCGTCGATGAAGACATGCAGATCACGCAGTCCGGCACCACGATGGGCACGCCTTCGTACATGGCGCCCGAACAGGCCGAAGGCAAACTCGCCGATGTCGATGCGCAGAGCGATATCTACTCCCTCGGCGCGGTGCTGTATGAAATGCTGACCGGCCAGCCGCCCTTCGACGGCAATTCCACCATGGCCGTGCTGCGCAAAGTTCTCGATGAAGACCCGGTTCCGCCACGCACGATCAATCCCAAGGTGCACCGCGACATTGAGACCATCTGCCTGAAGTGCCTCGAGAAGGACAAAATCCGGCGCTACAAGACGGGCCGCGACCTGTTTGAAGACATCCGCCGCTTCAACGCGGGCGAACCGATCTCCGCCGCGCCGCTTTCGGTGGGCGCGCGGTTCTGGAAGCGCGCGCGCAAGCACTGGCAGATCAGCCTCTCGGCCTGCATCGCGTTTTTGGCCGTCGTCGGCGTGCTCGGCTATGGGCTGATGCAGTCCGCGGCGCAACGCCGCGCCGCGAGCGTTCAGAAAGATCTGGAATTGAAGGACCTTGTCTCGAAGGGCAGCGAAAGCCTCGACAAGGCCAAGCGCATGGGCGTCGAACTCTCCCGCGCGTCCTACCAGGATTTCGACCAGGTCGCCGAAAACCTGCGCAAGCAGCTCAAGGAAGCCACGGGCTATTATCAGCAGGCGCAGCTTTTGGTGCCGGAGTCTTTTGAAGCCAAGGCGGGCCTGGAAGAACTCACCAAGGTCACGGATGTCCTCGACACCGAGCGCCTGGTGTTCATCGCCAAGCGCTTCCAACGTCCGCAGCTCTTTGGGCAGGTCGGCGTGCCGCCCAACCCGCAGGCCGCGCTCGCGTTTTGCGACCTGGCGCTCGAAAAAGACCCCACGCACGCCATGGCCCGCGAGCTGCGCAAGGAAGCCCTGGGCATCCGCGCCGTCACGATTGCTTCCACGCCGCCCGACGTCGATGTCTACATCCGCCCGTTTGCCGACGCGCAGGGCAAGCCCGTTGCGCCAACGCCCGACGAACACCTGGGCCGCTCGCCGATCCGGGACCGCGAAATGGAGCCGGGCCGCTACGTCGTCACGTTCCGCCGCCAGGGCTTCGAAATGCAGGAGGCCACGCTGCAAGTCGGCCCGAACAGCGAACCGGCTCTGCGCATCGAGATCAACGCCACGCCCAAGAACATGGTCCTGATCGCCGAAGGCCCCGTGTGGATGCAGGAGACTTCGGACACCAGCGAAAAAGTTCCCGCGTTCTACATCGACCGCTACGAGTACCCCAACGTCGCCGGGCGCCAGCCCGCCGTGAATGTCAGCTCCGTGATGCAGGCCGCCGACACCTGCCGCACGCAAGGCAAAACGCTCTGTTCGCCGTACCAGTGGCTGCGCGCGTGCATGGGCGACGACCGCCGCGACTACCCGTACGGCAAGGACTACCTCGGCGGCGCCTGCTCGGCGGGCTACGACCCCAGCGTCCAGAAGGAAGCTTTCCCCAACGGCTGGTTCCCGGCCTGCCGCACGGCCCAGGGCATTTACGACATGTCGGGCAACGTCTCCGAATGGACCGCGCTCGATGAAGACACCGGTTTTCTGTACGGCGGCGACGTGTTCACCGGCGTGGAGCGGCCCAAGCTGCAGCTCTCCTGCCAGCGCAGCCGCAAACGCATGGAAGCGAGCAACACCGCCGTGGCCGGTTTACGCTGCTGCAAAGCGGTCAAGTAGTGGACGCAAAGGCTATCTGTTAAACGTCTTATAAGTGGCCCGCTGAACTCCTGGCGCGCCGCGGAATTTGTCTTTTAAGGCGCGCCGCCCGCCGTCTTAGTACGGACCCGGGGACGGAGCGGCGCATGAAATTCGGAAGTCTCTCCATGAGCGACAAGATTTTATATTGCGGCTCATGCGGCAAGCTGATCCATCCCGAACAAGCCGAGCGCGAAGATTACGAATCCCTGGGCGGGGAACCCATCTGCATCGCCTGCCTTGAAAAGTCCGATCCCGCGCGCAAACAGAAGCTCGACGAAGTCCGCTCCACGCGCTTGCGCCTGCGCGCGATCCGGCGTGAAGAAGTCGCCATGGCCATGCCGCCGCAGCAGGTCTACCCGCTGCCCACCGGTGCGCCGAGCGCTCCGATTCCCGACAACACCGAGATTCGCGAGATCCGCAAGGAACTCGCCGACGAACTGAGCTCCGCGCACAAGGCCGCGACCTCCGCCCCCGCGGCCAAAAAGCCCAGCGAAAAAGCGCTCAAGCCGGTCACGCCTTCCGCCCCCGTGCCGGCCGCACCAAAGCCGGAGCCCGCGCTGGAAGTGCTCTCGCCCGGCGAAGCCGCGCGCATGCTTTCGATGCCGCCCGAGCCCGCCGACCCCAACGCGCAGGCGCGCCGCCGCACGCGCATGGCTTTGTGGGCGCTGATGGCCGCAAGCTGCATGTCCCTTTTGTTGTTGCTGGCCTGGCCCAACAACCCCGTCAACGAACCCGCCGCCGTGCCGCCAACGCCGCCCGCGCAACCGATCCCACCGCAACAGATCGCGCCTCCGCCTATTACGCCGGGCAAACCCATCGATCCGGCGCTGAGCGAGATCGAAACCATCGCCGCGCTGGCCAATGAAGACCCCACGCCCGAACGCTTGCAGCGCACGATTGAACGCCTGAAGGCCGCGGGCCAGAGCAGCGAAGCCGCGCGCAATGCCGCCGCTGAAATCATCGCGCGCCTGGAAACCGACCTCGACGCCTACGCCCGCGAAACCACGCGTGCCGGCGTGCAAGCCGCGACCGATTTGGCCGCCGAAGAGCGCTTCACCGATGCGCAGGCGCGGCTTGAAGCTCTGAAAAACGCGCTGCCTTCGTCGCCGTGGGCGCGCAAGGCCGGCGCGGAACGCGTGGCCGCGGCGCGCGATGCCCTGCAGCGCCAGCGCGATGCGCGCCTCGATGAACTCTCGCGCCGCATTCAGGCGCTCGCCGCCTCGGGCAAGCAGGCCGATGCCGTCGCCGCGGCGCAGGAACTCGCGCGCCATCCCGAACCTGATTTTCGCAACGCAGGCGAAGCGCTCGCGCGGCGTTTCGTCGAAGACAAGCAGGCCAAGGATGATCTACAGAAGCAGCGCGAAGAAGCCGCGCTGATCGCGTGGCCCAAGTTCTTCAAGGATTTCGACGCGGCGCTGGGCACGGGCGATTTCGCCAAGGTCGCCGAAATCTGCCGCACGCCCGCCGATTCGCCGCTCTTAAACGGCGGCATTGAAAACCCGGCGCTGGTCGTCGCGGGTTTCGCGCACGAAGCCGATGCCGTCGCCGCGCTTTTCGATGCGGTCCTCGACGCCGCACAGTTCCGCGCACAGGAAAACCTGAAGCTGTCCCTGGGCGCCGACCGCGAACGCTGGCGCCTCGTGGGCCGCGACGCCTCGAACCTCGTGCTCAAGCCCGAGAACGGCAACGCCGAACGCAAGATCTCCGTCGAACGCCTTGAACCGCAGGCCATCGCGGTGCTCTTGGACCTCGACAAACCCGGCGCGCGCGCCAAGTTCGGACCGGCGCTCTGGGCCCTGGCCGCCGCACGCGGGCAGTTGGGTGAATCGAACTTCCGCGACAATTTTCAGCAGCTCAACCAGCCGCTGCCCGCGCATTGGTCCGCGCGCTTCGCGATCGAAAGCCGCCTCGCGCTGCGCCAGCGCGTGGCCCAGGAATTCGAAGCCCTGCGCAAGACCGTCGCGCTGGCCGACGCCGAAGCCGTGCGCGCCGCGCTGGCCCGCGTGCGCCCGCTTTTGCCGGTGGGCGAGCGTTTTTTAAGCCCCGCCGACCGCGAACTGCTCGCGCAGGCGGAAAAACTCGGCGGCAGCGGGCACGTTAAGAGTTTCGTGTTCCAAAATCGCAATGCGCCCACGCCGGATTATCTCGGCGTGCACGCGGAACAGATCAGCAAGTTCTACAAAGACAGCAAGAAGACCGACCCCGGCACGCAGAACGGCGTGAAGCTCGGCGCGTACCCGGATTTGCAGCGCATCCTGGTGCGCTTCGACGGCCTGGACGCGCAGCTCAAACACGGCCGCGTACTCAAAGCCACGCTTGAACTTTTCCAGCTCGATAATTTCAAAGGCGCCACTTCGGCCGGCGCGAATATCGGCGTGTTCCGCCTCAAAAGAGCGTGGCTCCCCGGCGCGGGCACGTGGCTGGACGCGGACTTAAAGAAAAAAGTGATCTGGCAGCAGGAAGGCGCGACGGGCGTGGAAGATTCGGTGGACAAGGCCGACGCGCAACTGCTGCTCGACGCCCAGACCGGCGCGTGGCGCTCGTTTGACATCACCTTGTATGTGCGCGAAGTGCTGGATGGCAAAGCCGCGAACCACGGGCTGCTTTTGCGCGTGACGAAGGACGAACCGAAATACGCGCCGCGCTTTTATCCGAATTCGGATCTCGATGACAAGAAGGACCCGGCCCTGCGCCCGCGCCTGGTCGTGGAATTCGAAGCGGCGGAGTAGGCGGTGCTACTCCGCCGGCGACCACTCGTTGTCGGGGTCGAAGACCTTCATCTCGCGGAATTTCGCCGGCGTATCCGGCCCCAAATCACGCCGATACACCCGGCCATCCTGATTCACGATATACGTGTTGCGCCCGGTCTGGTTGTAGCCAAAGGGGCACGCCACGAGCGCAAAGCCTTCGGTCTGCTCGGGCTTGCCGTTGGCGGCGGTCGTCTCGTAAACGCGCTTGCCGCTCTGCGCATGCGCACTCTGCGACTTGAGCACCTTGAAGATGTAACCGTTGTAGGGAATCAGCGCGTCCGCCGAACGCTCCGGCCAGTATTCCGCGTCGGCCAGCCCCGCATACGTCGCCACGCGCCCTTCGTAGAACTCGTTGAGCTCCTGAAGAGTGACCGCGTAATGCCGGTCGCCGCGATTCTGGTATGTGGTCGCGAACTGTTCCTGCGCTTCGCAGAAATTCTTGCACGCAACGTACGCGCCGCCTTCGGTGTTCGGCTTGGGCGTGGCCTGGCTGCCCCAGACGAAGCTCTGCACCGTGATCCCCAGCACCGCGAAGCCCGTGATAATCGCCGCGCGCGGGAGGAAGCCCATCGCCAGCCGGCCGATGGAAAAAATCGCCAAGGTCCCCGCGACGCCGACTTCGAGCGCCATTAACGCGTAGGGCCAGGCGCGGCCCATGGCGTCCAGGCGCGTGTTGGCCTCGCTGGTCAGGCCTTTAAAGTAAGAGGGTGCAATAAGACCCATTCCCAGACCGGCGAGAATCGCCAGGAGCAGGAGTTCGTGCAGGTGGACCCGCGTGCGGGGCCGGTCGTCGGTATCCATGTTGCGGCCTTCAGGCAACCTTACCTATATCACCTTTTCCCACTTTTTTCCACAGAGCCGCGGTGCACGTGTGGCGCTGCTTGTTTCACGCTTGCGCCGAAGCACGCAGCGGGCATAAGCCCAAGTGCAATGTCAGAGCCAGAAACTCCTTCTCCCGCGGCGGCTTCGCGGCCCAAACCGTTACTCTTGGTGGCAGGCTACCAAAAGTTGCTGGGCGGAAGTTTGAGCGCGGTCTTCGCCGACCGGTTGTGCCATTTCGCGGTGCTCGCGGCGTTGGTGAAGACCTTTGTCGCCGACGCGGCGCAGGGCGAAAAAGCCAGCGCGCAAGCCGCCGCCGCGATCTTCGCCGGCGTGCTGCCGCAGTTTCTGGCCTACCCGTTCGTCGGCCCGCTGATCGACATGGCCGACCGCCGCCGCCTGCTGGTGCGCATCTGCGCGGTCAAGGCCGCGCTCGTGCTCACGCTGCTTCCTTTATTGTGGTTCAGCGGCACCGAGACGCTCAAGGCCTTCTGGCCCGCGGTGCTGGCCATCTTTTTCCTGCTCAATCTGATTTCGGTGGCCTTTGCCCCGGCGCGCACGTCGGCTGTGCCCGACGTGACTTCCGATCATTTAGTCGGCCCCGGAGCCGGGCTGATCACCGGCGCGAGCCTGCTGGCGCTCCTCGCAGGCTTTGCCGTGGGCACCGAAGTCTGCACCAAGGTCGCCTATGGCCCGACAGTTTGCGTTGGCTTGGCCGCAGGCCTACTCGGCCTGGCCGCGGTGCTTTTTTACTTCCTGCCCGAAGCCGTCTCGATGCCCGGGTTGCTGCGCAAGCCTGCGGAAGGCGCTTCCGCGGAAACGCCCAAAGGGTTTTGGGCCGGCAACATGGAAGGCCTGAAGTACGTCCTGAAGACGCGCGGCGTGACCGAACTGATCGCCTTTGACGCGCTCTTCTGGCTCTGCGCGACAGTATTTTTCGTGCTGCTCATCAGACACGTCGAAGTCGGTCTGCACTTGGGCGATGCGGCCAAGCTTGAATTCCTGGGCTTCGGCATCGCGCTGGCCGGACTGGGGCTGATCTCCGGCGCCTTCGCCGTAGGCAAGGCTTCGCTCTCGCTTTCGCCGATCCTAACTTTCCCGTCCGCGATTGTGCTGATCGGCGTCTCAGCGCACATGGTCTTTTCGGCCCAAAGCACGGGCGCGGCCGTCCCCGTCGGGCCGCTGTACCCGTGGATGTTCACGCTGGGCTTGGCCGGCGGCGCGCTGCTTGGGCGCATCGACGCGGACCTGCTGCACATCGTCGAAGAACGCATCCGCGGGCGCGTCTTCGCGTTCAAGGGCTTCGCGCTGACCGGCACGGTCCTCACGGCGCTGCTGGTGCTCTGGCTGAACCCTTCCGAAGACCTACGCGACGCGATCACGCAGGAAGGCCCGCGCTGCATCGCATGGTTTGCGATCCCCGCGTTCGCGATGGCCTGGATGATCGACTGCGGGCTCTTCGCCGACAAAAAGGAGATCCAGCTCTCCGGGCCGATCGGCGATTTCATGTACTGGCTCGTAGCGCGGAGCTTCTGGGTCTTCTGCAAGCTGTACTTTGGCTACTCGATCGTGGGTATGGAGAAGATCCCCCGGACTGGCGGCGTGATTCTGGCCGCGAACCACGGGTGCTTCCTCGACCCCGTGTTCCTGGCCTGCAAGATGAAGCGCAAGGTCTACTACCTGCTCCATGCCAAGTATTACCGCTCCTTCGCGCACCCGCTCTTCCGCCTCGCGAACACGCTGCCCGTCGAAGAAGGCGGGACGCTGGCGACGCTAAAGAGCAGCGTCAAAATTTTGGAGAGCGGGCTGTGCCTGGGGATTTTCCCCGAAGGCCACGTCTGCGATGACGGCAAACTACAAAAACCGCAAGGCGGCATGCTCTTCCTCGCGCAGCGCGCCAACGTTCCTGTGATCCCCGTCGCGCTCAAGGGCAACGTCGTGGCCTATCCGCGCCACCAGGCCATTCCCAGCCGCAAGCCGATCAAGGTGATCGTGGGCGAACAATTCAGCGTCACGAAAGAGATGTCCAAGAAGCAGCTCGCCGAACGCGCCGACCAGATGATGGCCGATCTGGCCAAGGTTCTGGAATGCGATCCGCCGCCGAAGTCCGCCGACGACGTGCAGGAACGCAAGCGCGAGCGCAAATCCGGAGACAAGCCAGCGGAAGACAAGCCACCGGAACAGAAACCGCCCGAAGACAAGAAGCCCGACACCAGCGCATGACAAGGCGTTCATCGCGCGCGACGTTGTGAAAAATCAGTCTTGATTTTTAAGAATGATAGCGCATTATCAATAAGCTATGGACGTCCTCCGCATCGAAAACCTCACCAAAGCCTTCGCGGCCCCCGACGGGGCGCGCGTCTCCGTCGTCGACGTGCCTGAATTTACACTCGCCGCCGCCGAACAGATGGCGCTGCGCGGCCAGAGCGGCACCGGCAAAACCACATTCCTCAACCTGATCGCGGGGATCCTGCAGGCCGACGGCGGCGCGATCACAATCAACGGCACTGAAATCACCCAGCTCTCTGAATCCGAACGCGACGCCTTCCGCGCCCTGAACATGGGCTACGTCTTCCAGACCTTCAACCTGCTCCAGGGCTTCACCGCGCTCGAAAACGTGCTGCTGGGCATGTCCTTCGGGCCGGGCGCGGACAAAGCGCAGGCCACGGCGCTGCTCGAACGCGTGGGCCTCAAAGAGCGCCTGCATTACCGCCCGCGCCAGCTTTCCGTCGGGCAGCAGCAGCGTGTGGCGATCGCGCGCGCGCTGGCAACCAAGCCCAAACTGGTGCTCGCCGACGAACCGACCGGCAATCTCGACCCGCGCAATGCCGCCGAAGCCCTCAAACTTTTGCGCGAGACCTGCAAAGAGCAGAACGCCGCGCTCCTCTTAGTAAGCCACGACCGCGAAGTGCTCGCGGGCTTCGAACGCACCGACGAACTGGGCAAGCTCAACCGCGCCGCCGCTTCGACCGTTGCGCCCGCGCCGGCCAGTGCCGAGGGAGCGTCCGCGTGAGCGCGCTCTTCCTAATCGTCCAGCGCTCGCTGCGCCAGCACGCGCTCTCGACGGTGATCACCGCGCTTTCGATCGCGCTGGGTTGCGGGCTGGTGCTGAGCGTGATCACGATCAAGGACCAGGCGCACAAAGCGTTCACCGGCGGGCAGTCGGGCTTCGACGGCGTCCTCGGCGGGCGCGGCAGCGAACTCCAGATCGTGCTGAACAGCGTCTTCCACCTCGAAGCCGCGCCGGGAACGATTTCCTGGGCCATGTACCAGGGCATTAAAAAGCATCCGGTGGTTAAGTACGCCGTGCCCTACGCCGTCGGCGACAATTACCTGGGCTTCCGCATCGTCGGGACGACCGAAGACCTTTTCAATGTCTACGACAACGAGGGCCAGAAACTCGAAGTCCAGCCCGGTGGTCAAATCTTCGATCCCACGCGCAAGCAGGCCATGATCGGCTCCTACGCCGCCCAGAAGACGAATCTCAAGCTCGGCGACACCTTCAAGCCCTACCACGGGTTCAATTTCGACCCCAACAGCCAGCACGAAGACGTGTACCACATCGTCGGCATTCTGAAGCCCACCAACACGCCCATCGACCGCGCGATTTTCATTCCACTCGAAGGTTTTTTCCGCATGGGCGGCCACACGGTGAAGACCGCCGACATGAAGTCGGAGTACGTACCCAAGCCCGACGAAGAGATTCCCGATTCGGAAAAGACCGTCAGCTACGTGATGCTGAAATTCAAGGAAGACACCGAGCCCGCCGTCGAAAAACTCAAGTACACCATCAATCGACAGGGCAAGGAAGGCACGCTGGTCGCGCCGATCAGCGACGTGCTGAGCGGGTTCTTCGACAAGATCGGCTGGATCGACAAGATTCTCGGCCTGATCGCGCTTTTGGTCGTCTTCGTCGCCGCGGGCGCGATCCTGGCCAGCATTTACAACTCGATGAACGAACGCCGTCGCGAAATCGCAATTCTGCGCGCACTCGGCGCGCGGCGCGCGACGGTCTTCTCCGCGATCGTCTTTGAAGCCGCCGCGATTGCCGGCTGCGGCGCGATTATCTCGTTCGCCGTGCACTTCGCGATCATGGGCGGCGCGGCGTGGCTGATCCGCGAACAGACCGGCATCGTGCTCGACCCGTTCGCCGCTTCGATGCTCGAATTCGGAACGGTGCATTTCCGGGGGCAGCTCTACATGCTCCAACTGCCCTATTTTGTGGTCGTGCCGGTTGGCGTCACGCTGCTGGGCGGGCTGGTCGGCATCGTGCCGGCCATCAAGGCCTATGGCACGGACGTGGCCTCGAATCTCGCCCCGGCGTCCTGAAGAAAGACGCCCTCAACCGCGTCCATAGGTGGGCGCAATCAAAGGAGTCTTTGCATGCAGCGCGTACTCTGTCTGGCCGGAATCCTGGCATGCCTGCTCGCCGCAAGCGCCTCGGCCCACGAACACAAGGCCCCCCACGGCGGCACGCTGGTGGAACTTGGCGAAGAATTCGCCCACTTGGAAATCAGCCTCGATGCCAAGACCGGGGAACTCACCGCGTACGTGCTCGATGGAGAAGCCGAGAATCCGATCCGCCTTACCGACAAAAGCATCGACCTGAGCATCGAAAACATCGCGCCCAAGAACGCCGCTAAGCAGCCGCTGGCCATTGCGCTGAACGCGGTCGCGAGCGCGCTAACGGGTGAGAAAGTCGGCGACACGTCGGAGTTTTCCGCGACCGTCGAAGCGCTCAAAGGCGCCACCGGCTTCGACGCCACCATCGCCAAACTCACCATTAAAGGGAAGACTTTTGAAATGGTGAAGTTCAACTTCCCCAAGGGCAATGAGGACGAGCATAAGTAAGCCCCACCGCAGGCAGGCTTTATATGTGCACAAGTGGACTTGCCATGGGCCGTGCTTCCGCTATCTTCTCCCGCTCACATTCGGCAGATGGTCTGTCGCATTTGGGGGGTAGGTGTCAGCAATGAGCGACGTGAACGCAATCCTCGGCCGCAAGGCCGGCATGACCCAGGTATTCGACGCCAGCGGCAAACGCTTTGGCGTCACGGTGATTGAAGTGGGCCCCTGCACGGTTCTGGGTGTCCGCACCGCCGAAAAAGACGGCTACAATGGCCTGCAGCTGGGCTTCGTGGAACGCAAAGAGAAGACGGCGTCCAAGCCGATTGCGGGACACTGCAAGAAGGCCGGCACGACGCCCAAGCGCTACATTCGCGAAGTGCGCACCGAAGGCGTCCCGACCCAGAAGCTCGGCGATGTGCTCAAGGCCGACCTGCTCAACGGCGTCAAGCTGGTCGACGTCGCGGGCGTGACCAAGGGTAAGGGCTTCCAGGGCACGATGAAGCGCTGGAACTTCAGCGGTATCCGCCAGTCGCACGGTACGAGCAAGCGCCACCGCTCGCCCGGCGCACTCGGCCGCCATATGTCCATCAGCAAGGGCGTGCCGAAGGGCAAGCGCATGTCCGGTCACCTGGGCATGGAAGCGCTGACCATCCGCAGCCTGGAACTGGTCAAGGTCGATGCCGAAAACAACATCATCCTGGTCCGCGGCGGCGTCCCCGGCACGATCGGTTCGCTGGTGATCGTGAAGAAGGCGCTCGCCGAAAAGGCGCGCAACGCCAAGAAGAAGGCCGGCTAAGCTTTAAAACTTTCACAGACAAATGAAACGGGCCGGTGGATCGCTCCACCGGCCCGTTTTCTTTTTTGCAAATCGAACGCGTCTTACATGCGGCTCATGAATTCGCCGTTTTCGACGCGCAGCTTGATCTTGTCGCCCTTCTTGATGTGGCCCGGGACGCGCACTTCCGCGCCGGATTCGATCTTGGCCAGCTTCGTGATCGCCGTCGCGGTGTCGCCGCGCGCGGCGTCGGGGGCGTCGATGACTTCCGCCACCACGAACTGGGGCATTTCGATCTGGCAGACCTTGTCTTCCACGGTCAGCAGGTTCAGGCGCATGTTCGGCAGCAGGAACAGGCGCTGTTCGTCTGGCACCAGGTCCTTGTTCACGCTGACCTGTTCGTACGTTTCCGGGTGCATAAACACGAGCGTGTTCTGTTCGGCGTAGAGGTACTCATATTCCTGGCGGTCGAGAAGGATCTTCTCGACGTTGTCGTCCGGCGAGAAACGCTGTTCGAACACGTTGCCGCGCTCAAGGTTCTTCAGCTTGACCTGCCAATACGTGCGCAAGTTACCGCGGGTCTGTTCGTGCCGGTCGAAGACAACCCAGACTTCGTTGTTGAAGCGAATCGCTTCCCCGGTCTTCACATCGCGAAGCTTACAAGACGGCATGGCTGCTCCTTCAGTTTCATCACCGGCCCTGTGTCCGGCGAAATTAAGGTGCGAAATATTAACGTCGCTTCAGCGCGCAGGCAACCGAGGATCGCCGCACAAAACGCGTTCCTCTTGTAGTCCTCTGCGCCGCTTTCGGGCGATTTTAGCGCTTCTTGCCGCGCTTCACTTTCTTCGCGGCCTTGGCTTTCTTGGCCGGCTTGGACTTCTTCTTGGCTTTGGGCTTCGGCTTGGACTTCGCCGCACTGTTCTTCTTTTTGGCGGAGGCCTTCTTCGCCGCAGGCTGGACTTTTTTCTTTGCCGGCGCCTTCTTGGCCACGGGCTTTTTGGCCGGAGCCTTTTTTGCGACGGCTTTCTTGGCCGGCGCGGCCGGTTTCGGGGCGCCATTCGAACCCGCGCGCTTCGCAAACTCGGCCTTGATGATGTTGAGCGCGCTGCCCGCCTTGAACCACGCGATTTGCTCGGCGTTGTACGAGTGGTTCAGCTTGCACTCGTCCTTCGAACCGTCCGCGTGCGTAAGCACCAGGGTCAACGGCTTGCCCGGCGCAAAGCCCGCCAGGCCCGTGATCGCCACGGTGTCATCTTCGCGCACCTTGTCATAGTCCGCAGGGTTGGCAAAGGTCAGCGCCAGCATGCCCTGCTTTTTCAGGTTCGTCTCGTGGATGCGCGCGAAGCTGCGCACGATCACCGCGCGACCGCCGAGATGCCGCGGTTCGAGCGCCGCGTGTTCGCGGCTCGAGCCTTCGCCGTAGTTCGTGTCGCCGACCGCGATCCAGCGGATTCCGTTGGCCTTGTAATCGCGCGCGATGTCCGAGAAGCGCTTGCTCTTCTCGCCGTTGCGCTGGTTCGTCGCGAGGCCCGCTTCACCGGTGAACGAATTGATCGCGCCTTCGAACATGTTATTCGAAATGTTGTCCAGATGCCCGCGGTACTTGAGCCACTTGCCCGCCGGCGAAATATGGTCGGTCGTGCACTTGCCCTTGGCCTTCATCAGCACGCGCATGCCGGTGAAGTCCTGGCCGTCCCACGCGTCAAAAGGATCGAGCAACTGGAGCCGGTCGCTGGCCGGCGCAACCGCCACTGCCAGCTTGGTGCCTTCTTCCGCCGGGGCCTGAAAACCGCGGTCGTCGAACACGAAGCCGTTGGGCGGCAGGTCCGCGCCGAACGGTTCGTCCAGGCGCACTTCTTCGCCCGAATCGTTCTTCACCGTTTCTGTCGCGGGATTAAAGGAGAGCTTGCCCGAGAGCGCCTTGGCCAGCACGAGTTCCGGCGAGCCGATAAACGCCAGCGTGCTCTTGAAGCTGTCGTTGCGCCCGCGGAAGTTGCGGTTGAAGCTCGTCACGATCACGTTGGGCTTGCCGGACTTCTCGTCTTCGGCTTGCACGTCGTCGCGCTTCCACTGCCCGATGCACGGGCCGCAGGCGTTGGCCAGCACCGTCGCGCCCATTTCCTTCAACACACCCAGAATGCCGTCGCGTTCGAGCGTGCTGTACACTTGGTCGGAGCCCGGCGAGACCAGCAGCGCCGAGCGGAATTTTTTGATTCCTTTCTTCTGTGCCTGCCGCGCCACGTGCGCCGCGCGGCCGATGTCCTCGTACGAACTGTTCGTGCACGAGCCCACCAGGCAGACCTTCACTTCGTCCGGATACTTCTCGCGCTCAACGTCGGCCTTCATCGTCGAAGCGTGGTGCGCCAGGTCCGGCGTGTGCGGCCCGACCAGCATCGGTTCGAGTTTGCCCAGGTCGATCTCGATCACTTCGTCGTAATACTTGGCCGGATCGGCTTCGACTTCCGCATCGGGCCGGAAGTGTGCGGTCAGCTTGTCGGCCAGATCGGCGACGGCGGCGCGGCGCGTGGCGCGCAGGTAGTCGCCCGTGCGATTGTCGAAGGGGAACAGGCTCGTCGTCGCGCCCAGTTCGGCGCCCATGTTGGTGATCGTTCCGCGGCCGGTAAGCGAGATGCTCTCCACGCCGGGCCCGAAGTATTCGATGATCTTGTTCGTGCCGCCCGCGCAGGTCAGGATCTCCAGCATCTTAAGAATTACGTCCTTGGGCGCGGTCCAGCCACTCAGCTTGCCAGTGAGCTTCACGCCGACCAGCGTCGGGCAGAGCAATTCCCACGGCATGCCGACCATCACGTCAACCGCGTCGGCGCCGCCGACACCCACCGCGATCATGCCCATCCCACCCGCGTTCGGCGTGTGGCTGTCGGTCCCGATCATCATGCCGCCGGGGAAGGCGTAGTTTTCGAGCACCACCTGGTGAATGATCCCCGAGCCCGGCTTCCAGAAGCCCAAGCCGTACTTCTTGGAGGCGCTCGCCAAAAAGTTGAAGACCTCTTCGTTTTCCTTCAGCGCGACCTGCATGTCCTCGCCGGCGCCGCGGCGCGCCGTGATCAGGTGGTCGCAGTGCACCGTCGAAGGCACCGCCGCCCGCGCACGGCCCGACGAAATGAACTGCAGAATCGCCATCTGCGCGGTCGCGTCCTGCATCGCCACGCGGTCCGGACGCAGCATCAGGAAGCTCTTGCCGCGCACGATCTCCTGGCCTTCGATGTCGTCGAGGTGCGTATAGACGACCTTTTCGGCCATCGTCAGCGCGCGCCCGAGCTTCTTGCGCACGCGCGCGATTTTGCCGGGCAATTCGGCGTAGAGTTTTTTGACGAGGTTCAGTTCAAGCATGGAGGTGAGGCTCCTTCGCGAGAGGGCATGCGCGACCCGAAAATGTGCCGCTGGCCGCTTCCTTCTAGTGCGTAACGCTCGAGCCGTAAAGGGAAGGCGAGCGTTCGATTCCTACCAGCCGATGTAGTCCGGCGCCGTGCCCGGCGGGACCAATTCGTCGATCTGCTTCAGGATTTCGGGCGTCAGCTTGAGTTCCGCGGCCAAAAGCGCCTCGCTCAGGTGCTCGATCGTGCGCGGCCCGACGATCACGCTGCAGACCATGGGCTGATGCAGCAGCCAGGCGTAGGCCAGGTGCGGCAGCGGCCGGCCGAGTTCCTTGGCAATCCCGCCCAGTTCCTCGATCAACTGGATGTTCTTCTGCAGCGCCTTGCGCCAGATTTCCGCCTGGTTGCGCGGCGTGTCGGCCACGCTCTTGCCCTTCTTGTAGACGCCGCTGAGGCGCCCGGCATTGAGCGGGCTCCAGGCCATGATCCGCGCACCGTACTTCTGGCAATACGGGACCAGCTCGTTCTCAACGTGGCGGTTGATCATCGAGTACGGGCTCTGCTCGACAACCGGCGGCGTGCCGTGAATCTTCTCGCTCGCGACGGTCGCTTCGAAGAGCTGCCAGGCCTTGTAATTCGACGTGCCCCAGTAAATCACCTTGCCCGCGCGCACCAGATCGTCCATCGCGCGCACGGTCTCTTCGATTGGCACGTTGTCGGGGTGGTGCAGGAGGTACGCATCGATGCGGTCGGTGCGCAGGCGCCGCAGGGAGTCTTCGCAGGCGCGTACGATGTGGAAGCGCGAGAGCCCGCGGTCGTTCTCGCCGCCGCCGACCTTGCCGTAGACCTTTGTCGCGAGGACCAGCGAGTTACGCCGGCCCGCGGTGCCTTCGGCCAGCCAGCGCCCGAGAATCTCTTCGCTGTGCTGCTTCTGGTAAACGTTCGCGGTATCGAAAAAGTTGATCCCGTTGCGCAGCGCCAGGTCCATGATCTGCCGGGACTTCGCTTCGTCGCAGTCGGGGCTTCCGAAATTCATGTTGCCCAGGCAGAGCGGCGAAATCTTCGCCCCCGCCCGGCCGAGAAAACGGCTTTCCATCGGTCTAACTCCCTTACAAGCTGCGCACGCAAGGTGCTTCGCCCAGAGCAGACTCGATTGTACGCGTACGGGGGCCTAGATTCAACGCGCGGCCCGCTCGCCGCAGGGCTTCGCGTTACAGGACGGCCATGGACTATCTGCTGTATTTCTCGGAAGGCGCGCTCGTCGGCCTGGCCATTGCCGCGCCGGTGGGGCCGATTGGCGTGCTGTGCATCCGCCGCACGCTCGCGCTCGGCCTGCTCTGCGGGCTGGCGTCGGGCCTGGGCGCCGCGCTGGCGGATGCTTTGTACGGCGCGGTCGCCGGATTCGGCCTGAAGGCCGTTTCGAACACGCTGCAGGCGCAGGGCTTCTGGCTGCGCTTGGTGGGCGGCGGATTTCTGATCTACATCGGCGTGCGAACCTGCCTGGCCAAGCCCAAGGACGCGCAGTCGGAGCCCGGCATCGCGGGCCTCGCCGCGTCCTTTATCTCCACATTTCTGCTGACGCTCTCGAACCCGATGACAATTCTGGCCTTCGCCGCGATCTACAGCTCGGGCCAGCTCGAACTCGCCGCGGCCGACTACGGCGCAACGGGCGTGCTGGTGGCCGGCGTCTTCACCGGCTCGCTCTTGTGGTGGCTCTTCCTGTGCTTCAGCTTGAATCTGTTTCGAAGTTTGGTGACGCGCACGGTGCTGATCTGGATCAACCGGCTTTCCGGCGCGCTGATCGCGGGCTTTGGGCTCTTGGTGCTCGTGCAGAGTTTCGCGCGCTTTATTTAGCGTCCTCGGCTTTGACTCTATTGATCAAATGCGGTGTCAGCAGCACATAGAAGGGGCCCACCGTCTCCGTAGCGGTCTGGATTTTGGGAATCTCAAACATGATGTTAGCGGCGTTTGAGACCGTCACTGTCATGGCGCTAACCCGGTGCTCGATCACGATCGGCTTTTGAATCCTTCCATACTTCGTGTTCTGTTCATCGAAACGCACCAATTCTGTGAATATCGGTTGAAAATTTTCGGTAAAATATCTTTGATCACTCGAAAACTCACCCCTCATGACGTACGAGAATCCAGTATAGAGCTTCCGTGTCGCTTGGACGTGAGTGATATTTTCGTAGTCTGAAATGTATTCTTTCGCTTCGCCGCAATTTATAGAAGCCCCTTCTCCATTGCAAAAAGTGACTTTAAGTTCTTGGGTCTTTTCGCCGGCTTTGAGAACTTGAGCCGCCTCTTCCGCGCTCAACGCATCGCCAAATCCTTTGCCGTAGAACTTTAGCTTCGCGGGAACGCCATCCCCCTTGCAGATTTGCAACTTGGCCTCCACCTGAATGCTCAAATTTTTGCGTAATTGATCCAGAAATTCCTTAATCGAACGATGCATGCGGGGTGTCTGCATAACCACGATCCTGCCGGAACGAACTTCAACCGATGTCCCTACGGCCCATACGTTAAGCTGAATTTGTCTTTGAATGGCATACCTGATGACATCTGGATCCCCAAAATCTGAGCAGTCATAAATCTGCATCTCAATGTCATCTGCGGGGTCAGGTTTCTCATCGGTGCCGTCTTTTGGTTTTTGTCCGTTCTCTGGTCCAGCCTCGCCCGCCTGCGCCGGGGTTGCGGCGCAGGTGAGCATGGCCACCCACATAACCAGCAGGGACAGCGTCGAATATTTTTTCACGGAGCTTCTCCCCGATAAAAAACGCACCGCGTTTGCCGAAGCAAAGGAAAATGACAGGCACCAACGGTTGAACAATTGCGATGTTATTTTGACGGCGCTGCGCCGCCACTCTTAGACAATATTGGGGACCTTCATCCGCTTAACGTTTGCCGCGAATCTGCGGCTCCTGCATTTCCGGCGCGAGGTCCTGCTTCGGCTTGAGGCCCTCCAACAGGCTCTTCGCGGCGTTGCGCACTTCCAAGTCGTCGCTCTTGGTCAGCTCCATCAAATAGCCCGAAATCAGTTCGCCGTGCGCGGCCAGCGCGCTCTTGGCCGACGTGCGCCTGCCGAATTCATCCGCGCTCAGGTCCTTCGCGATCCCGTCGAGCTTCGCCTTCAGCCCCGGCAGCCAGGCCATGCGCTCCGTGCTGCCCGGCAGCGTGTCGAAAATCACGCCCGCGCGCACGATTTCCTTTGGCTTCGGCGTGACTTCGAGCGGAAACATTTTCTCGTACAATGGCGCGGGCAGCCGCGCGATCACCATCAAGCCCACGTGTTTGGTCAGGTCCGGCTTCCAGCTCTCGACGATCGCCGCGGACTCTTCCTTGGTCAGGCCGAACGCGAGCCACTGCGCGCGCGCCGCATCGAGCAGCTTGTCCGCATCGCCAGGCGCCTGCTCCAACTCGGTGCGCTTCAAGTCCAACTTCGCACTCGCCGCCAGCGACGTGACGCTCTTCCACCACAACGTCTGGCCGTCGTACGCGACCACCAGCACCGGCCCGCTCTCCTGGTCCGCCCCGTTTTTCAGCGTCAGCACTTCGCTGTCCAGAACGGCGTTCAAGGTGGGCTGCTGCGCCGCGGTGCCTTCATAAAAGAGGAACCGTTCCGAGCCCTGCGCCGTGTTGATGTACATGCCGGGCACCGCGCGCACCGCGTTCCACCAATGTTTTTCCGGGGACTTCGGCAGATCCGCCGGCGCCGCGGCGCTCAGGCGGCCTTCCCAGAACATCGACGTGACCCGCGTAACCTGAAACCTGCCTCGCGAATTGGCTTCGGTGGTGGAAATCGGCAGCGGCCAGAACGCCGTCGGCTGGCCCTGCGGAAATTTAAGCGTGAGCTTGCACTGCAAGCCTTCCGGACCGTAGAGGTGCAGCACCGGCTTGTCCCAATTCTGATTCATCACGCGCGAAACCGGTACCGGTTGGTAATGCTTCACGAACGCGGGCAGCCCGCTCAGCAATTCCTTGGGCGCGCCGATGTCCGCATAGCCTTGGCCTTGCACGGGCACGCCTTCCGCTGAAATCGACGGCCCCTGCACCTGCCGCACCCAGACGCCCCACTCGTGAACCACGAAAGGCTCTTCCGCGCGCAATCCGGAAAGCGCGCACAATCCCAATAGTCCGGCCAGCATCAATATTCGTGACATGGTTTGCTCCTGACGGCGCTTTAACGCTCTGGCAGAATCTCGGTTTCGAGAGCCTGTGGACCCCTATTAGCCTTTGGCTTGAGATCTTCGGAAAGCGCATTCGCTGCGCTGCGCACTTCCGGATCTTCGCTCTTTTTCAGTTCCTCAAGGAACCCCGCGATCAAATCGCCGTGGGCGGCCAGTTTATTTTTCGCCGCAGTGCGCGTATCGAAATCTTCGGCACTCAGTTCCTTGGCCTCCCGCGCCAACTGCGCATTCAGCGCCGGCAACCAGCCCGAGCGCTCGATTTCGCCCGGCAGCGTGTCAAAGATCACGCCCACGCGCTTGAGTTCCGCGGGCTTGGGCTCGATCTTCAACGGGAACATTTGCGCGTAGACCGCTTCCGGCAGCCGTGCGACCACCAAAAAGCCCAGGCGCCCCGTCAGGTCGGGCTTCCAGCATTCGACAATCGCCGCCGCTTCTTCCTTGGTCATGCCGAACGCACGCCACTGCGCGCGCGCGGCTTCGAGCAGTTTTTCCGGATCGCCGGGCGTTTTCTGCAAATCGGCCTTCAGCAGGCTCACGCTGTCGTTGCCTTTCAGCTCCGCTTGCGTCCACCACAGCGTCTGGCCGTCGTTGACGATCACCAGCACCGGGCCGCTGGGATCCGCGTGCGGATTGAGCAGCGTCACGCGGTCCTTCTCGACCATCGTTTTAACGAAAGGCGTCTGCCGCGCGGTGCCTTCGTAAAAGAGGAACCGTTCCGAATCCTTATCCGTCTGGAAATACATCCCCGGCACGGCGCGCAGCGCATTCCACCAATGCTTCTCGGGTGCCTTCACCAGGTCCTTCGGCACGGCGGCGCAAAGCTGCCCAGTCCACTCCAATCCGGCCAGATCGGTGACAATCGGCCGGCGCGCGCCGCGCGTCTCTTCGGTCACCTTGGCCGTGGGAAAAAACACGGACGGACGGCCGCTCGCAAAGCCCACCGAAACTTTCAGCTTCAGGCCTTCCGGGCCGTAGAAATGCAGCACCGGTTTTTTAAAATCGGCGTCGTGCACGGCTTTCGGCGTGTAGTTCGGGTCCACCTTTTGCACGAAAGCGGGCAGGTCGTTAAGCAAAGCCGCGGGCGAACCCAACGTGCTGAAAGGGGTCTGCTCCTGATACGGTTGGGCGACGTCAAAGGGAATCGGCTTGTAAGGCTGCCGCAACCAGACGCCCCATTCGTGCACGACCAGCGCCTCTGCCGCGCGTGTATCGCGCATGCCAAAAGCCACCACCAGTATGATTAGTAATAGCAAGCGTTGCATTGGATCGAATCCTGATCGCAGACCTTAATCATGAATCTCTTCGCCAACGCCGCCTTGCGGGCCGCCGGACAGCGCGCGGCGGTTGTTGGCGGCCTTCGGCTTGAGTTGCTCGAGCAAGCTGTTGGCCGCGTTGCGCACTTCCACGTCATCGCTCTTGGTCAGTTCCGCCAGGTATCCACCGATCAGATCGCCGAACGCGCCCAGCTTGAGCTTCGCCGCGGTGCGCTTGGAAAAGTCTTCGGAACTTAAGTCGGCGGCGATGCCATCGAGCTGCTTGCGCAGCGCGGGCAGCCAGGCCGTGCGCGCCGCTTCGCCCGGCAGCGTGTCAAAGATCAGGCCCACGCGTACGGTTTGCGCGGGCTTGGGTTCAATCGTGAGCGGAAAGATCTGGTCGTACAGCAGCGCAGGCAGGCGCGCGATGACCATGAACCCGAGATGCCCGGTCAGGTCCGGCTTCCAGGTCTCGACGATCGCGGCGGCTTCTTCCTTGGTCAGGCCAAACGCGAGCCACTGGGCGCGCGCGGCTTCGAGCAGCTTCTCGGCCTCGCCCGCGCTCTTCTGCAACTCGGCGCGCGGCAACTCCACATTTCCGCCGGCGGGCACGTCCTTCACATTCGCCCACCACAGCGTCTGACCGTCGTTGACAACCACCAGCACTGGGCCGCTCGCTTCTGAATGCGTATTCTGCAGCGTCAGCGCGTCCTTGGTCAGCGTGCCCTTCAGCACGGGCTCCTGCCGCGCGGTGGCTTCGTAAAAAATAAAGCGCTCGGAACCCTTCGCACCATTGAAGTACAGCCCCGGGACCGCGCGCAGATTGTTCCACCAATGTTTCTCGGGCGCCTTGGGGAGTTCCTTGGGCGCGGCCGCACTTAAGGAACCTTCCCAGACCATGCCCGCGGCATCGGTGACTGTGACACCCGTGTTTTGATTGTGCTTCGTTTCTTCGATGAAACTGGGCGCGGGCCAATATGCGGTCGGCCGGCCCTGCGGCGTTTTGATGGTGACTTTGAGCTGCAAGCCGTCTGGCCCGTAGAAGTGCAGCACGGGTTTGCGCCACGAACGGATCATCTGCTCGGTTTTGGCCTGATACTGTTTGTCATGCAGCAACGCGAAGGCTGGCAGCTCGCCGAAGAGTTCCGCGGGCGCGCCAAGCGTATTGTTGGGCGTGCTCGCGCCCGGGTTCGGCTGAACGACCGTCGCATCGAAGGGCAGCGGCGCGGGATTCTGGCGCACCCAGACGCCCCACTCGTGGACCACGAACGGCTCTTCGGCCCGGATCGGTGCGGCCAACATCAAGGCAAGGCAACCCAGCAGGGTCAGTATGGTCTTAAAGCTCGACATTCCGGGGGCTCCAGGCGGTTCGGAGATTAGACGCCTCATGGGAACCCACGTTACTCAAATAGGCCTCAAAGCCCTCTTAAGGGTACCCCAGCCCCATATATAAGGAACGCGTGCAGCTTGACTTGGTGAGG
>Ga0265314_10000939_pt1 | contig 34258 bp, 20 predicted proteins | sample 4126metaG_FD_203106 | JGI IMG/M metagenome (GOLD analysis project Ga0265314, IMG submission 203106) | Rhizosphere microbial communities from Carex aquatilis grown in University of Washington, Seatle, WA, United States - 4-1-26 metaG | ecosystem: Host-associated > Plants > Roots > Rhizosphere >...
TCGGAGATTCTATCTGGACGCCAATGCTTTAGGATGGTCGCTTCGAGCGCTATCGCCTGCAGTTCTGGGCTCGCCGTGGCGTCTGAATGGACTCTCGCACTATCTGCGCATTCGCTGAGTTCGGATGTGTTATTTGTAAAATACAGCTCGGCAGCGAGAGCGCTGCAGACAAACACCCGTAGCGCATGTTCGCCTGGCTCAAGCATTGCTTTCGCTTCGCGGAGAAGATGGATCGAGTCAATATCTGGAGGAATCTTTGTCGAAAGCAGCCCCCTGAAACCTATGGCTGCGCGCGCGAAATAATATGGATTGGCGAGACGGCGGGCGATAGTGGTCGCCTCTCGGAACGTAGATCGTGAAGTCTCCCAAAACCCGGCGGCAGCTTCTGCGCCGCCGCGAAGTAGGAGTAATTCGCACCAACGTTCGCCTGTCCGATCTGTCTGCAAATCAGCGGCCCGACAGAAGTGGACAAGCGCGGCTTCGTAGGCAAGTGCGCGGAATGCAGACTGTCCCGCTACGATTGCACTATCGATCGCGTCGGAGACGCTGCCGAACGGTAAAGCCATGTAGCGATGGTGGGCAATGGCTGCTGCGACTGACCGCTCTTCGGACCGAGGCGCAGACGCTAGGGCATTGGCAAGATCTTGATGGATACGGGCACGATCTTGTAGCGAAGAACGCAAATATAACTCGTCGCGAAGTAAACCATGGGAGAACCTGTAGTGGCTGGGTCCAGTAAGTTCTATGATCTGTGAACGCCTGGCGCCGTCAAGGCTGAGCAAGAGTTCATCTGTGGTGGTGCCAGACGCCTGTTGGACGACAGAGAAATCAAAGTCCCTGCCGACGGCAGCCGCTACAGTCAGAAGATACTGAGACCGCGCGCCAAGAAGGGCAAATCGACGCGAGAGCAGGTTCCTCACAGTCTCTGGAATTGAGTCGGTCGGCGGAATGGACCCCGTCTCAATCAATCGTGCGAATTCCCGGAGGAAGAGAGGATGTCCCTCGCTGCGATCGAGAACAATCTCGAGTGTGGCAGAGGCAATATCTCCCGTGGTCTGTTGTCTTAGGAGCGAAAGAGAGTCAAGACGCGACAGTCCTGTGAGAGGAAGACGGTAAGTCCACGGATATCGAGAGATGCTTTCGACCAATGCGGTAAAGTGGCGATTCGGCTCGTCTACGAAGTCCCGATAGACGAGGAGGAAACAAACGGGAACTGTTGAAATGAGAGGTCCGAGAAACTGAAGTAACAGGAGGGAAGCGGGATCGGCTAGATGGATATCGTCGAACACAACGACGAGAGGTTTGTGAGAGGCCGCACGAGACAAACGGGAAAGTACTCTATCGAAGAATAGAAACCGAGCTGAAGGCTCGTCGGGCAAAACGGAATAGACGCCCGATGGGCGGTCGAGGGCATGATGCAGAATCTCAGGGAACGATTGGCCTTGTTCCTCCGCGGTTGAGCAGTCGTTGATTACCCGCACCCATGGCCAAAAATCTGGAGCGCCGGCACCGTCCCAGCACGGTGCCCAGATGGATCGAGCGGGAACTCGGTTCATGAATTCGTGGGCTAGGCGGGTCTTTCCGATGCCGGCGTCTCCCGATAGAAGGATCAACCGGCCGCCGCCCGCGGTGCACGCGGACGCCCACGAGATGAGCGCGCCCAATTCTTGTTCTCGTCCTACGCACAGATCGTGTTGTGGAATACTCATTAGATTAATACCTAGTCCACAGGTATAGCCATCCTCTATCGATGCGGAACGACGGTAGTCAATTGCCAAGACGATTGAATTGGGTGGAATGGGTGTTCTGAAGAGCTAGAACCGTGGTGCTCGGCGCTCGAAGAAGGCTTGGATGGCTTCGAGGTTTTCCGGTGTGCCGAGGCGCTCGGTGAAGGCGGTGTCTTCGCGGGCGCGGGCGGCGAAGATTTGGTCGCGGCGCCAGGTGCGAAGCAGGCGCTTAGTGTGGCGGATCGCGGCGGGGGGGTTGGCGGCGATCTCGGCGGCTTTGGCGAATGTGGTCGTCAGTAGCTCGGCGTGTGGGACCACGGCGTAGGCGAGGCCGAGGCTGACGCACTCGTCGGCCGGCAACCAGCGCGCAGTGTAGAGGAGCTCGGCGGCGCGCTGCGCGCCGACGACGATGGGCAGCAGATAGCTGGCTGCCGCTTCGGGGACGACGCCGAGCGTGACGAACGGCGCCTTCAGGCGCGCGCGGTCCGCCATGTAGGCGATGTCGGTGTGCAGCAGCATGGTCAGGCCGAGACCGACGCCGGCGCCGTTGACCGCGGCGAGCAGCGGTTTGTCGAAGTCGATCAGGGCTTCGAGAAAGGCGGGAAAGCCGTGTGCGGTGCCGGCCGCGGCTGACATTTCGGCGAAGTCCTGGCCGGCGCAGAAGGTCTCGCCGGCGCCGGTGACGATGACGACGCGCACGCTGTCATCGGCGCGCGCTTCTTCCAAGGCGGCGGTCATGGCGCGGTACATGGCGTTGTCGAAGGCATTGCGCTGCGCCGGGCGATTCATGGTGACGAGCAGAACGTGCTCGCGCTGCTCGGTGAGAACGAGATCGGTTGCGGTGCTCATTGCCCCTCCATCGATTGCCTGCGGATCGTCGGGTCTAGCCCAGGCCAGATGGTGTGGAAAGCCGCGGCGCCTCGTTGGCCCGTGGTCCACACGGCAGACGATCGCTCGACGAAGCGACGTCGGAGCAAGCGCCGGCGGCAAACGCACGCAGTCCAGTTGCCCCCCGAAAGAGGAGAGGGGTGCGAAGGTAGTGAAGGTGGCTCTCGCACTCCTGCTGTTCGGCGCCCTCTTCGCCGCGGCCCTGCGCCTGTCGTGCGGGGAGTGCCGCGAGAATCGTCAGTATCGAGGCGGTAGCGGTCAGATTGCGTGCGTAGCGACGCAGACCGCCGAGTCGGCCGCGCGCGGCACGTCGCGCACCGGCTGAGAGATCCGAAGCCTGCGTCGGCGCATGTACGTCGGCGGGCATGACATGCTTGGAGTGCTGCCCGGCGCGCAACGGATCACGCTGGCAGACGTTCGGCAGATCGACGAGCGATCGTGGACGCTTCCGAGCCCCTCCCATGTCAACCGATCCGCGGCACGCCGCACGACCCAATCGCCGGACGAGAGATCAAACGAGACACTACGCGAAGATTCTATCGCGGCCGTTCCCGCGAGAGCGGTTGCGTCCCTTGTCGTCGCAACTCGAGCGGTGGTAGCCGAGCGCGATGCGGGCGGCGCTGGCGGCGGCGAATACGTACGAGGTCGCGGTCGACGACTGCGAGTACGCGCGGCCGAACGGTGAGGCGCTGCTCGCCAGCGTCTATCGGCCGCGCGGCGCGGGACCGTTCCCGATGCTGGTCGACGTGCACGGCGGAGCGTGGCGCTATCTCGACCGCAGCGTCGATGCGTTCCTGGCGCGCGATCTCGCCGCGCGAGGACTGGTGGTACTGGCGATCGATTTTCGCCAGGCCCCGGCGCACCGCTACCCGACGGCGGTCGAGGATGTGAGCGCCGGAGTACGCTTCGCGAAGCAGCAGGCCGCGCGTTTCGGCGGCAGTGACGACGGCGTCGGGCTGATCGGCGGATCGAGCGGGGGACACTTGGCGCTGCTGGCCGCGCTGCAACCGGACGGCGCAGCACCGCCGATCGCAGCGGCGGTGGCGCCGCCGATCGGCGTCGATGCGCGCGTTGCCTACGTGGTGGCGCTGTGGCCGATCGCCGATCCGGCGGCGCCCTATCGCTATCTGCTCGAGCGCCTTGCCGCGCCGCGACCGGCGCGCGATCGGTTCTTTGACCCGCAGCGCTTACGCGAGGGGCACGAGGCATTTTTCGGCGACGAGGCGACGATGCTGCACGCCAGCGTGCCGCGGCTGCTGACGGCCGGAGAGGCGGCGTGCACGCCGCCTCTCTGGGTGGCGCATCCGGAGTGGGACGAGAACGTCACGCTGGCGATGAGCGAGACACTGACCGCGGCGTATCGTGCCGCCGGCGGTGCGGCCGAGTTGGTGGTCTTCCCGGGCGTCGGCCACGCCTTCGCCAATTTCGGCGGTGCGCAGGCGGAGAACTGCATGGAGCGGGTCGCGCAATTCATCGCGCAGCAGCTGGGGGCCTGAAGCGATTGCAGCGGTGCTGCCGTGCACTGCTGTTGCACGCGGCCAAGTCGCGCGAGAGGGAGGCGACCGCCGCGCATGTCGCGCTCCGATCTCCGCGGCTTACGGTGTGACCCGGTTCGCGCCGCAGCGGCCTTCGGCCGTCAGCGATCAGTCTGCAGCGTCGCGCGCAGCGTGCCGCCGCGCAGGCCGCAACGGTCACTTTGTCGCGGCAGGCCGGCGAGACGCAGCGCTGGCATTCAATGCTGAAGGCCGATCGCGCGCAGCCTGCTGCGGAGCCGCCAGGACGATCGCCCCGAGAGCGATGGCGGTGCGCCGCCATCGCGAACGCATGACGACCGGCGCGCGAGCTGCGCGCCGGTCGAATCGCGTCGGGAATCGGCTACGACAGCCGGGCCAGCAATTGGTCGACGCTGGCCGGCGCGCTGGCGGTGATGCGGACGCCAAAACGGTCGCGCGCATCTGTCGGGTGGGACACCTGGCAACCGGCGTCGCCGTACAAGCGGCGCAAGAAGCCGTCGAGCGTCGGCTGGAACGCCGCGTAGCCGGCCTCGGTGTTAGGGGCGCGCAAGCGGTCGTTGGCAAACAACGCCAGGCGCTCGCCGCGAAAGCGCAGTCGACCGCCCAGGCCGGGATCCTGCTCGAGCAAGCGGGCGGCGTACAGGACGGTGCGGGCGAGGCTTGCCAGACGGGTCGCGAGGTCGCCGTCGACCGGCTGCTTGCGCGTGTACATCAGCCCGAGCTCGCCGCCGCCCAGGTCGACGGCGTAGTTGCCTTCGTGGGCCACCAGCACGACGCCGGGGCCTTCCGGAACGTGCTCGTAGTCGGCGACGTCGATCAGCATTTGCTCGACGCTGTGCTGCTGAATCCAGCGATGAAATATCGGCACCAGCACATGCGGCTGGATGGCGACGCCTTCCGCACAGTAGAGTTTGATGCCGATGCGCTGCAGATCCGTAACGGTTTCCGACATTATCCGAGATCCAGGCTGACGACCTGCGCCGCAGCGCCGGTGACAGGAGCCTTCTGCTGGGCCATGCGCAGCTGGCAGGCGTGGCCGGCTTCGACGAACAAGCTGGCCTCCTCGACGAGCTGGTGCACGGATTCCTTGGTCAACGTGCCGGCGCCTTCTTCGTGGCGACGGAACAGGTAGCCGGCGACCATCCCCTTGGCGAAGCGGTCATGGAACAGCTCGGTGTCGTGGAACCGCGTCTTGAACTCCGCGACGATGCGCGCCGCATCGTCGCCGATGTCCGGCATCTGCGATTTGAGCAGCGCCTTGGCCGCGTGCACCATCGCGCCGTAAGCGATGTGGTCGGCCTTGGCGAAGTCGCCGGCCTCCAGCGCCAGCTGCGCTTCGAACACCTCGAGCTCGGCGTCTGCGAGGGCGAACTCCGCCAGCGACACGACTTCGCCGGCGCACTCGCCGGTGCCCATGTCACCGGTGGTGAACTCGCGCGGATCGCCCCAATCCGAGTAGAAACTGGCGTCGACGTCATGCGCCGGCACTTTGCTGAACTCGTCGAGCATGGTCTTCAACGCCTTCTTGCCGATGCGCTGGCAGTAGGCCTGAAAGGTCTCGTCGCTCTGCCGCTCGCGCACGAACTGCGAGGTGAGGCGATCGACGACGGCCGGAATGTTCTTCGACGGGATGGCGCCGATCGGCAGGCCGTAGGAGGCGGCGTTGTGCGACCACTGGCCGCCGAGCACGACCTGGAAGTGCGGGACCTGATAACCGCCGACCTGGCGCGAGACGCCGTAGAATCCCAGGTCGGCGACGTGGTGCTGGCCGCAGGAGTTGAAGCAGCCGCTGATCTTGATGTGCAGCCCGCGCACGGCAGCGTCGAGGTCGTACGAGCGCTCGGCCATGCGGTTGCGCAGCTCGCCGGCGAGGCCGCGCGACGACGCGATGCCGAGCTTGCAGGTGTCGGTGCCGGGGCACGAGGTGACGTCGACGATGGTGTTGGCATCCGCGGCGCCGAGGCCGATCGCTCCGAGATCGCGGTACAGCGCGGGCAAATCCGCGTCGCGCACCCAGCGCAGGACGATGTTCTGATCGACCGTCGTGCGCACGCTCTCGCCGACGTACTTGCGCGCTACGTCGGCCAGCTTGCGCATCTGCTCGGAGGTCAAATCGCCGAGCGGCAAGGTGACGGTGACGACGCTGTAGCCGGCCTGGCGCTGGGCATAGACATTGGTCTCGCTCCAGCGCGTGAAGCCGTCGGGCTGGGCGGCGCCGTTCAGCGCGGCGCCGCTCTTCAGCGGCGTCTCGCGCCACGCGGGCACGTCCTTGATGTATGCGGTCCAGCGCGGATCGTGCGGCAACTTGGCGCGCTCTTCCTCGACCAGGCGCTTGAACTCGTCGATGCCCAGGCTCTTGATCAGGAACTTGATGCGGGCACGGGCGCGATTGCGCTTCTCGCCGAGGCGCGCGAAGACGCGCGCGATCGCCTGCATCACCGGCAGGATCTCCTCCTCGGTGACGAAGTCGCTGAGGATCTTGGCCTGATGCGGCACGGCGCCGAGGCCGCCGCCGACATATGCAACGAAGCCGCGCTGCTCGACGCCATCGCTCGTGCGCGTCGTCGCCAGCAGGCCGAGGTCGTGCATGTTCACCAAGCCGCAGGCGTGCTGCGCGCAGCCGGAGAAGGCGATCTTGAACTTGCGGCCGAAATCCATCGTGTCGGGATGGCCGAGCATGAAGGTCATCATCGCCTGCGAGTACGGCGTGACGTCGAAGCCCTCGTCGCGGCAGACGCCGGCCAGTGGGCAGGCGGTGACGTTGCGCACCGAGTTGCCGCACGCCTCGCGCGTCGTGATGCCGACGGCCGCGAGACGGCGCATGATGTCGGGCGTGTCGTCGATGTGCACGTAGTGCAGCTGCACGTCCTGGCGCGTGGTGATGTGACAGATCTCATCAGAATATTCCTCGGCGAGGTCGGCCAGTACTTCCATTTGCACCGGATTGAGACCGCCGAAGGGGATCTTGATGCGCAGCATGCCGGGCGCGTCAAACAACGTCTCCGGCCCCTTGGTGAGCGAGCGCGGGTACGTCAGGGTCTGTTGCGCGACGCCGTCGTGGCGCTGGCCGTTGTCGTAACGCTGGCCGTAGGCACCGCGGCGCAGGCGCGTCTCGGCGAACAATTGGTCGGTGAGCTTGCCCTGCTTCTTGAGCTCGATCTGCGCCTCGAAGACGTCGATCTCGCGCGCCCAATCGGCGGGCATGTCCTCCGCCAGCTTGTCTTTCCACGTCATTGTTCGCTCAACCTCGCGTCCGTGGGAGTGTCCTCTGCGGCGCCTGGGAAGCGCTGCATGAAGTTGCCCTTTGCCAGCCCTACTAACTGTGTCCCGGGTACTCAAGGCACCGGGACTGGCGGTGGCACGGGCGGCGGATCAGTCGCAGCCGTTCAGTGCCCGAGCGACGGCGGCGACCAGCTCGGCGATGCGGATCACGCCGTCCGCGTCACTGTCGGCAGCGGCACATGACGCGTCGCTGGTTCCCAACGCGATGCCGATGGCCGCGACCAGCTCGTCGATGGTCACGCGACCGTTGCCGTCGCAGTCCGCCTCACACGGGGGCGCGGCGCCGAACGGGATCGCCCACAGCTCACGGCCGTGCAGCAGATCGTCGGCCGAGAAGAACAGGCGACCGCGGACGGCGGTGAATTCGTCGGGGGCCGAGTCGCCCGGCCCGGGCACGACGTCGGCGAGCGCGCGCGTGCCGGCGCTGGTCCCATCGGTCACCCACGGCTCGCAGCCGGCCGTGTCGCAGCCGGTGAAGGCCAGTCCGCCGTCGACGGCGCGGAAGCGGAACGCACCCGAGGAGCGGACGCCCGGAACGATGTCTTTGATCAGCTGCGTGCCGGCGAGCGTGGCGTCGCTGCCCCATAGCTCCCAGCCGTGCTCGGCGTCGAAACGGTTGAACAACACGCGGTCGCCGATGGTCGCCGGCGCGAAGCCGGGATCGACATCACCGAGATCCTGCGTGCCGGCGGAAGACCCGTCGCTCGCCCACAGCACAGCCGTGTCGAAATCGCGGACGCGGAAATAGAGGTGCTGCGCGCCGGCGGTCAGCGACTCGATCGATTGTCCCGGCGAGGCGATGTCATCGCGCACCACGTGTGTCCCGGCGGTGCTGCCGTCGCTGACCCAGAGCTGGTCTTCATCCTCGCTGGCGACGAAGTACACGCGTGATCCGACGGCCGTCATCGCGTAGCCGTAATCACTCGGTGACGGCACCGGCGCCACGCGCACGGCTTGCCCGGCGGCCAGTCCGTCGCTCGTCCAGACGGCGTTGTGAGACGACACCTCATCCGGGGCAACGAAGAACAGACGCCCGCCTGTCGCCGCGTACTCTGCGTCTGCCGCGAGCGCCAACGTGCACCGCGGTGCGGCCGCGGCTTCGAAACGGCAGAGCGTGCTGTCGACAGACGCGTACGCTGCACCGGAGAGCTCGATCAGCTTGCCGACGCGGCGACCGTCGATCAGCTGCGTCGGCGTCGCAGAGTCCTCGGCGGACACGGTCCAAAGGCCGTCGGTGGTACGGATGTAGAGCTGCTCGCCGACAGGCGTGATTTGTGCGATTGCGCCGCCGAGGTCACGCACCAACGACGTGCCATTTGCCGTTCCGTCGCTGCGCCACAGCTCGGCACCGACGGCGAACCACAGGCGATTGCCCGCGGCCGCCAGCGCGTGCGGCTCGGAGCCGACCGTGAGCACGTCGTCGGGGGCGATGTTGCGCACGCGCTGCGTCGACGGCGCCGTTCCGTCGCTCTTCCACAGCTCGGCGCCGCTGCCGTCGTCCGCGACGAAGTAGAGGCGGTCATCGACGGCGCCGAGGAACGACGTCGTCCGCGGATCGAACGGCGCCAAGGGTGTCGTTCCGGCGGCCCGGCCATCGCTGCGCCACAACATGGAGCCGTCGCCGGCGAAGCCGCTGGCGAGAAAATACAAGAGATGAGCGGCGCCAAAGCTCGGCAGGGCCGAGGGCGAGTTGCCCGGCACGCTCAGTAGCGCCGCGGTCCCGTTGGCCGTGCCATCGGAACCGAACAGCTGCGTCACCGAGGCGGCCATCCAGTAAAAGAGCCGATCGCCGGAGGTGAAGAGCCAATTCGGCATGGTCGACAAGTCGAACACCGGGCCGGTTCCCGCCGCGCTGCCATCGCTCGACCAGAGCGTGTCGCGCGCATCGTTGGAGACGATGAAATAGACGCGATCGGCGATGGTGACCACACCGTGCACGCCAGCAAATTCGGGCAAGGTCGCCAGGCGCCTGGTGCCGTCGGAGGATCCGTCGCTGCTCAACAGGCTGATGACGTCCTGATCGCGATTGAAGATCAGCAGCGCGTCGCCGCGCCGCACGACCGAATCGGCATTCCCGCAGTCGTCGACGCTCGCTAGCCCGTCTGCCAGCCGCGTCGTGCCGGCCGCCGTGCCGTCACTGCGCCACGGTTCGAAGCCGCGCTGGGGCTCGTACCAGGTGAAGGCCGCGATCCCGCCGGCGGCGACGAAATGCGGATTGAGCTCGAAGACATCCGGCACGCCGTCGACGCGTGCGATCTGCGCGGTGCCGGAGTCGGTGCCGTCGCTCGTCCACAACGTCAGCGACTGTGCGCTGGCGTCGGCGATCATCCACAGCAGACGGCCGGCCAACCCGACCGCGAATACCGGCGAGGCGTGGCCGAGTAGCGGAGCGGGGATCGTCGTGACGCGCCGTGTGCCGAGGGCGCTGCCGTCCGTAACCCACAGCTCGGCGGTGAGATGGTCGACGTCGAGTAACGACTCGGCCGGTTGCCGAAAGAAGTACGCGATATTGCCCATTCCGGTGAGTGCGAGAATCGTGCTCGATGCGCGACCCGCTTCGAGGTCGGCGAGCAGCTGCGTGCCGTCCTCGCTGCCGTCGCTGCGCCACAGCTCGGTGCCGTACCGCGGCGTGTAGGCCTGAAACAGTACCTGCTGACCGAGCGTCGCCAGACCGCTGGGGCTCGCGGCGCCGACGAGGCGCTGCTGGTCGATGTCTTTCACCAGGTAGGCGGGACTTTGCGCTGCCGCGCCGCCGGCCAGTAGCGCGGCATACACCGCGGCAGCGACCGTTACGCAAGTTGTAGGACGGGGCGCGGGCCATCGAACGGAAAAGCGCATCCGTCCAGTCGTGCCGGACTGAGTCATGACGTGCAAGAGCGTAATGCCCTAGCCGGCGGACAGCACAATGCGCTGAGCCAGCTTGATCGCCGAGAGCGGCGCGCTGCCTTCCGCCTTGTTGTTGATGATGACGTAGGCATCGCGGCCACGCGCGGCGCTGGCGCGGCATAGCCCGGCGATCGCGGTGCGGTTGGCGGGATCCTCGTCGACCAAGCGATCGAACGGCCGATAGCGCTGGCGCGCGGCTTCGTAGCGCAGGCCGTGGCCGAGCATCCAGCGGACAACTAGCGCCGGTGCGTCGGCACGGTCGAAGAAGTCAGCCTGCACTTCAGGTGGTGGGACATTCGGATGGACGTTGACGACGTGACAGGCGCCGGTGTCGGTCAACGCCTGGCCGTACTCGACCGTAAGCAACGCATCGTTGCGCAGCTCGACGCCGTAGGTGAGTAGCGGCGGCAGTCGGTCGAGGAAGCGATGCAGGCGAGCGGCGAACTGCTGCGGTCCGCCGAGCGGCGCGAGCGGCTGTGGCGGAAATTGAAAGACCAGCACGCCGGCTTTGTCGCCGAGTCCTTCGAGCAGCGGCGCACAGACCATCTCGACGGCCCAGCCGGCGTCGAGGAAGCCGGCGCTGCGCGCGCCGGCCTCGACGCCGTAGCGCGGATGGCGCGGGAAGAGCGCCGCGGTGAGCGTCTCGGGCGCTTTGACGAGAAAGCGGAAGTCGTCGGGCACGGCCGCGGCGTAGGCGGCGAAGTCGGCGGCGGCGATCGGCGCGTAGTAGGTGCGGTCGATGCCGACCGTGCGCAGCAAGGGATGGCGCGCGTAGGCGGCGAGTCCGTCGCGCGCCAGCGCGGCCGGTGAGGCGGCGCGGTCGTAGACCAGCCCGGCCCAGCCGGGGAACGACCACGACGAGGTGCCAAGCCGGATGCGCTCGGGCAGCCGCGCGGCGAGCGCGAGTGCGGCCGGATCTGCTGGCGCGGCTTCGAGCGCGCGCCGCGGCGCAGCCGGCGCGAAGGCGCCGAAGAGATCCAGCTGGCGTTCAGGCATTGCAGCGAAACGTGCGGGCGAAGGACTCACCGTCGCGCCGGCCGAGATCGTAGGTCGCCTGCAAGCGCGCCGGGCTGGTGTAGTCCCACTTGTAGATCGGCACCGGTGCCGACGGGCACGCGTAGTCGCGTCCGGCCAGGCGCGGAATGTCGCGCGGCGCATAGTGGCGCGTCAGCAAGACCAGCGTGCGGCGGCTGTCGTCGATCGACGCCACCGGCACGCTGTCGATCAAGCCGCCATCGAGGACCGGACGCCCGTCGCGATGCATGACCGGAGTAAACGGCGGCGTGCAGGAGGGCTGTAAGACGAGGTCGGTGAGATCCTCGGGCGTGCCGCAAGAGCGGATGGAGATCACCTCCGGCTGGAAGCCGGCCTGGCGTCCGAGCTCGCCATGCAAACCGCGGCGCAGCAGCTGCTCCGCTTGATACGCCAGCAGCGCGACCAGCACGCCGGAGTGCGGTCCGAGCCGCGGCGGCACGCGCGCGATCAGCACGCGGATGTCGGGACCGGCATGCAGCCGCGCCAGCCGAGCCGCATCGAGGTTGTTCAGCACCGTGGCGCGATAGATGCCTGCGTGCGGAAACAGCGGTGCGCCGCGCATGGCGTTGAGTGGATAGATGTTGCGACGATTGGCGGCCGCGTACGCGGTGAACGATGCGAGCATGTCGTCGATGGCGTCGGCGAAAATGGCGCAGGCCATCGCGGCGCCGGCGCTGACGGCACTGACGACGCGCGGCGCCAGACCAATCGCCGGCGCAGCTTCCTGCCAAAAGCCGACCTGCCACACGCAGCGGCAACCGCCGCCCGCGAACACCACGCCGTCGTACGGCGATTCGTCGCGCATCACCGACCGCGCTCAGTCCATTGCGTCGCCGCTGCCGGCGAGATGCTGCGCCAGCATGCCGGCGAGCAAGTCGACGTCGACCGGCCACGCGTAGCGCAATGCCAGCTGCGGGTGGCGCGCGCGCAAGGCGCTCAGCGTCGCCGGAATCTCGATCTCGGAGTGCGAGCCGCCCGGCGTCAGCATGGTCGGAATGACGGTGATCGCGCGCACGCCGCCGGCCGCCAGCGTATCGATCGCCTCGGTCAGGCTGGGCGCGCAAAACTCATTGTACGCCAACACCAGGCGCACTGCCGGCAAGCGGCGGCGCAGTGCGGCAGCCAGCCCTTCGATGCCCGCTTGATAGGGGTCGCTCTGCGGCGTGCGCGGCCAATCGCGAATGCGACGGTCGAGCGCGGCTTCCGCCGCGCTCGGCTCGCCGCCGTGCGCGGCGCGCTCGCCTTCGAGGGCTTTCAGACGCCGCAGATCGGCGCGCGGGTAGTCGGTCGGCACGCCGCCGTGACCCACCAGGACGATGGCGCGATCCGTGCGGGAATGCCGCGGCACCGTCGTCATCGCGTCTCGACCGGTTGCGCCGCACGCTGGCGTGCCGCCTCGTACCGCGCCACCGCGGCGATGCGGCGCTCGGCGTGGTCGACGATCGGTCGCGGATAGTCCGCCGGCGGCGTGGCGGCCAGCCACGGTTGATGCACGTGACGCGCCTCCATGTTTCGCAGCTCCGGTACCCAGTGCCGCACATAGCGACCGTCGGGATCGAAGGTCTCGCCCTGCCGCACCGGGTTGAATATGCGGAAGTACGGTTGCGCGTCGGTGCCGGTCGACGCGGCCCACTGCCAGCCGCCGTTGTTGGCCGCCGGATCGCCGTCGACGAGATGCCGCATGAAGAAGCGCTCGCCGTGACGCCAGTCGAGCAGCAGATCCTTGGTGAGGAAGCTGGCGACGATCATGCGCGCGCGGTTGTGCATCCAGCCCGAGCCGGCCAGTTGGCGCATCGCAGCATCGACGATCGGGTAGCCGGTGCGTCCCTCGCACCAGGCGTGGAAGCCATCGGCATCGTCGTTCCACGCGATGTGCTCCAGATCGGTTTTGTACGCATGGCCGAGCAGGCGCGGATGCTCGTCGAGCAAGCCGATGTAGAAATCGCGCCAGGCCAGCTCATCGACCCACTTGCGCGCGCCCTCGGCGGCGGCGCGGTCGGCGTTGACGAGCGCCAGCGCGTCGCGCACGCAGCGGCGCACCGAGATGGTGCCGAAACGCAAATGCGGCGAGAGGCGCGAGGTACCGTCGAGCGCCGGCCGATCGCGGTCGTGCGCGTAGCGCGCCGCCGGGCCGTCGAGAAACGTCGTCAGCCGTTGCAACGCCGCGGCTTCGCCGCCGGCAGGGATGTCGGTCGTGTCGTGCGCATCCGCCAACCCACTGAGCGGCTCGCTGTCGATGCCCGCGATCGGCGGCGGCAGCTTCGGGGCGCGCCGCACCGCCGGCGGCTCGCGCTCGAGACGGGTCATCCACGCGTTGCGGAACGGCGTGTAGACGCTGAACGATCCACCGGCTTGCGTGCGCACCTCGCCGGGCTCGAAGACGACGCGATCCTTATAAGCTTCGACCGTGACGTCGAGCCGCGCGGCGCGCGCCGCGACCGCCGCATCGCGGCGTTTGGCGTATGGCGTGTAGTCGCGGTTGAACGTCAGCCGTTCGGCGCGCGTTTCTTCGAGCACGCGGCCGACTTCGCGCTCAGGATCGCCACGGCGCACCACCAGCTGCGCGCCGCGGTGCGCCAGATTGGCGGCCAGGCTCGCTAGGCAGTCGGCGAGAAAGCGTCGCCGCGGCACGCTGTCGTGCAAGGCCAACGCCGTATCGTCGAGCACGAACAAGCAGGTCAGCTCGGTAGCGCGCGCCGCGGCCGTCAGCGCGGTGTTGTCCGACAGCCGCAAATCGTTACGAAACCAATGCACCGCGCGCATCGCCGCGAGCATATCGGTGGCGCGCCTCCCTGCAAGGCGGTGCGGCGGCGAGTGTGCGTCAGCGATTCAGCTTGCGGCCGTCAGCCGCGGGTCAGATCCGTGCGTGCGGTCGTGGAAGCTGTCGGCAGGCGGCGATGCTGTCGCGCAGCGCCGCGGTCAGTCCGATCGCTTGGCTCTGAAGCGCGCCGCCGCAACGCTCGACAGGGCCAGCAGCGCGCCGAAGAGCGCCCAGGGCGACAGCGCCGGCGCCGGCGCTGGGATGCCGATGACGGTCGAGCTGCCGCCGCCGCTGCTGCCGCCCTGCGAATCCTTGATCTTGACGTTGTTGATGACGAGCGTCTGCCCGGGATTCTGGTCGACGACGACGGCAAACAGCAGCGTGCCCATGCCGCCGACGGGCAGGTCGGGTAGCGCGAGGTTGCATTCCGTACCCGGCGGGCTGCCGTTGGCGCAGGACCATCCGGGCGTGCCGTCGCCGGCATCGAAGACCACCGCGTTGGGCACGGTCTCGGTGACCACGACGCCGGTCGCCGGGCCACTGCCGGCGTTCGAATAGCTGATCGTGTAGATCAGCGTCGCGCCCGGTCGCACCACCGATTGGGACGTCTTGCTGATCTGCAAGATCGGCTGACCCGGCGTGTTGGTGACGGTCGCCGTCGCCGTCACGCTCGGCGTCTCGGTAACGGTCGGGCTGGCGGTCGTGCTCGGCGTCAATGTCGCGGTGATGGTCGGCGATGTCGTCGCCGTAGCGGACGCTGTCAATGTCGTCGACGCCGTCGGCGTGGTGGTGACCGTCGGCGTCGCGGAAGGCGTCAGCGTAGTCGACGGCGTCGCCGTGGTGGTTGCCGTGCCGGTACCGGTTGCGGTCGCCGTTCCGGTCCGTGTCGCGGTCGCGGAGGGCGACGCGGTCGCCGACGGACTGGCCGACGCTGTCGCACTGGTGGTCGGCGTCGCGGTGATCGTCGGCGTGCGCGACGCGCTCGCGCTGGCGGTCGGGCTGGCTGTGACCGTGGCGCTGGCTGTCGTCGTCGGCGTCGCCGACACGGTGAACGTCGCTGTCACGCTCGGCGTCGCCGAGGCCGAAGCGGTCGCGGTCGGCGTGTTGGCCGAGGTCGGCGTGCTCGAGGGCGTGACGGTGAACGAGGCGGTGAGCGTCGGGGTGGCGCTGACCGTAGCCGTCAGGGTGAACGTCGCCGTCGCGCTCTGCGTGATCGTCGGCGTTGGCGTATCGACCGGCGTGTCGGTCGGGGTAGACGTGCGCGTCGCCGTCGCTGTTGGAGTCGCGCTTGCCGTCGGCGTGTCGGTGATCGTCGCCGTCGCGGTTGCTGTCACCGTCAGCGTTGGCGTCGCCGTGTGGGTCGGCGTCGCGGTCTGCGTCACGGTTCGCGTCGACGTCGGTGTGTCGGTGATCGTCGCGGTCGCGGTCGCCGTGTTGGTCGGGGTCGGCGTGTCCGTGTTCGTCGGCGTCTGCGTCGGCGTCGCGGTGTGCGTCGCCGTCGGCGTAGACGTCGGTGTGTCGGTGATCGTCGCGGTCGGGGTCGCGGTGTTGGTCGGCGTCGCCGTCTGCGTCGCGGTCGCGGTTACCGTCGCGGTCGGAGTATCCGTAATGGTGCCGGTTGCAGTTGCCGTGACGGTTGGCGTCGGCGTGTTGGTCGGTGTCGCGGTGACGGTCGCCGACGCTGATGGAGTCGCCGTGAGCGTCCTGGTCGCCGTCGGCGTGGCGGAAACAGTCGGCGTCAGCGTCGGCGTCGCCGTCACGGTAGGCGTTGCGCTAGGCGTATCGGTCGCCGTCGCCGTGTCCGTGATGGTGGGCGTTTGGGTCGGTGTCGCGGTCCGCGTCGCCGTCGCACTGGCCGTCACCGTCGGCGTGGCCGTTACGGTCGGCGTCAGTGTCGGTGTGATGGTCGCCGTCGCCGTGTGCGTCGGGGTCGACGACGGCGTGGCCGTCTGGCTGGCGGTGCCGGTCGCGGTCGCTGTACGCGTCGCCGTCGCGTTGAACGTCGCCGTCGGCGTGGCCGTTACGGATGGCGTCAGTGTCGGCGTGATGGATGCCGTCACCGTGTGCGTCGGGGTCGACGACGGCGTGGCGGTCTGGGTTACGGTGCCGGTCGCGGTCGCTGTGCGCGTTGCCGTCGCGCTGAACGTCGCGGTGACGGTCGCGGTCGCGGTGTTGACCGGCGTGCCGGTCGGCGTGCTGCTCGGACTGGCACTGTTGCTCGGCGTCGCCGTCACGGTACGCGTCGCGCTGGCTGTCGCCGAGCTGCTGGCAGTGGCCGACGGCGTCGGCGTCGGCACGCACAGACAGCTGAGGTCGCCGGCAAAGTTCGGCAGATGCACTTCGCCGGTGGTGCTCATACTGGCGACGCCGACGCTACCATCGATCGCGGTCGCGGCGCTCACACTGGCGTACGGCGCGAGCAGCGCGCCGTTGAAGTCACGGCTGCCGAGATCGATCGACGTGGCAGTAGCGAAGTTCCACAGCACATGCGATCGCCAGGTCGGGCTGGTGAACTGCGCGACCATATTGCCGTTGGTCCACGACACGCTGCTGCCGACGACATTGATGACGATGCTGCTGGCGCTGCCCGGCACCAACTCGATTTGCTGAACCAGTGAGTTGTTGAACAGGTCGTTGGCGCTGACACTGAAGATGGCGATGCCGCAGGTGTTCGTGGTGGTCACCGTGAAGCGCGCCGGGCCCGGTTGGCCGGACGGCAACGTGACATTGTTGTTGGCCGCGGTGGCTCCGAGAATCGCCGCGGCATTCTGCAACGTCATCGTCAGCATCGCGGCGCTGAGCGTCGGGTCGGCGATCAATGAGCCGCCGCCGTTGAAATCGATCGTGCGACCGTTGGTCGAGCCCTTGATGCGCAAGCTGCCGGCGTTGAGATTCAACGGATTGCCGGCGACGATGTCGCCGACCACCGCCAGCGTCGTATCGCTCGGCACGGTGACGAGATTGCTGGCGAAGGTGGCAGACGACGCGTTGGTGAAGCTGCCGCCGATGAAGGTGCGGCCTTCGACGTCGGAGTTGGTCGACAGATTGCCGAGGGTGATGAGGTCGTACTGCTGAAAGGCTGCCGCCAGATCGCCGAGCGCGCTGCTGCAGTAGGCCGGCGTCGGCGTCGCTGTCGCGGTGTTGGTGCGGGTCGCGCTGTTCGTCGGCGTGCTGCTCAGCGTCGGCGTTCGTGACGGCGTGACGCTCGGTGTCGGGCTCGGGCTCGCCGTCGCCGTGTTGCTCGGCGTCGCGGTGGCGCTGGGCGTCGCGGTGATGGTCGCGGTGCCGGTTGGTGTCGCGGTCGCCGTGCCGCTGCGTGTCGCGGTCGCGCTCAGCGTCGGCGTCGAGGTGACGGTCGGCGTGGCACTCGATGTCTGAGTGCGCGTGCTGGTCGCCGTCGCCGTCGCCGCGCCCGTCGCGCTGGCGGTAGCGGTCGACGTCGGGCAGGCATTGGTGATCGAGACGCGCGTCTCCGGAAACGCCGCGCTCGCCGCAGCGCCCTCGTAGTTGAGGTAGTTGATGCGCGAGTCGGGATAGACGTCGACGAGTTGATTGGCGCCGGCGCTATCGAGGCTGACGCGCAACGTCACCGCCGTGCTGTTGCCGATGTTGAGCAAGCCCAGGTTCCAGGTGAGCGTCTGGCCGCTGACGCTCTGCGGCGCCGGCGAAGCCGAGCCGGCGACGTAGTGGACGCCGCTTGGCAAGATGTCTGTGACGACGATGTTCGAGCCGGCGATGTTGGTGATGATCGTCGCGATCTCGTCGAAGATATGCATCAGGTCGCCCGACGTCGGCGACTCGAAATAGTCGTCGTCGTTCGACGCCATCGACTTCAGCGTGCTGCGCGCCACGGCGCGCGTCGCGCTCGGCAAGTTGTCCAGGTTGAGGCCGATGGTGAAGACGATCGTCCCGGCGGTCTTCGCCGTCGCGGCTTGATCGATGGCGTCCTGCGTACAGTCGTTGGGCGTCACCGGCTCGGTCGGGCAATGCGTCCCGCTGGCCGTCCGGTTGGCGACGCCGTCGGTGAGCACGACCATCACGTGAACGGTCGGCGCGGCGCGGCCGTTGGCGGCGATGTCCTGCTGGCCGCGCTGCACGCCACCGCCGATGTTGGTGTAGCCGTCGGCGCTGAGCGCGGTGATCGCGGCTTTGACGCTGGTGAAGTTGCTGGTCAGCGTGCGGTCGAGCGTCGCGCTATCCGAATACGACGTCAGGCCGGCGCGGTCCTGCGCAGGGTCGAGATCATCGACCAGCTCCTTGGCCGCGCTCTTCGCGTCGCTGATCGGCTGCGGCGGGTTGCCGCCTTCGTCGTCCATCGAGCCGGAGCGATCGAAGACGATCATGACGTCGAGCGGCAACTTTTCGGTCACCGGATCGCCGACGCCGGTCACTTGCAGCGTCAGCTTGGCTTCCTGACACACGTCGGTGGTGACGGCGCTCTTGCTCACCGACAACGACGGTGGAACCGGCGTGGGCGTAGTCGTCGACGTGGCGGTCGCGGTCGCGGCCGGCGTGGGCGTGCGCGTGGCGGTACGAGTCGCCGTATGAGTCGACGAAGCGGTGGCGCAGCCGTTCAGCGCGCTGCCTACCGAGGTGACCATTTCGTCGACGGTGACATGCCCGTCGCCGTCGAGATCGCCCGGGCAGCTGCCGCTGAGCGGACAGCCCTGCAGGAGCGCAGTCGCCTCGGTGATGAGCTCCTCGATACGCACCTCGCCGTCGCCGTTGAGGTCGCCGGGGCAGCCCAGGGCGCGGGCGCTGGGCGCCATTGCCACCATCATCAACGCCGTCAGGCACAGAATCGTCGAACGCACGCGCACCAAGCCTTACCGACGTCCAAGCACCTGCCGTGCCACGCCGTGTGTCACGTGGCCGGCCGGTGGCGGGCCCGGTTCAATGGTCGATCGCGAACGGCCGGCGGCGAGAATGTGTCCACATGCCACCTTTTGGCGATCGCCGTGCCGCGCCAAAAACGCCTTGAGAAAGGTCATTCGATCGGCAACATTCAGGCCTCGCGTCGGGCGGCGGTCCGCCGGCGTACAGCGAGGGGAATCGGGCATGCGTCGCGTCGTGGGGAGGGGTTGGTCCGTCGTCGCATACGGCGCGCCGTGGCTGATCGGCCTGTCAGCCGTTCTGCTGGCGCTCAGCCCGCCGGCGCGCGTTGCGGCCGACAGCATCGCATTGCCGAACGAGTTGCAGCCGCGCATCGTCAACGGCCTGACCACGCACGGCTATCCGACCACCGGCGCGCTGCTGCTGAGCACCAGCGGCGCCATCACCAACGACACGGCGCAAACCTGGTGCTCCGGGACGTTGATCGGCTGCCGGACGTTCTTGGTCGCCGGACACTGCGTCGACGATCCGCACCCGGACCACTACTGGGTCTATCTGCAGCACGCCGGGATTCTGCCGGTCCGCGCCATCCATCGCCATCCGTCGTACACCGACAGCACCTTCCCGCTGTTCGACGTCGCGGTGATCGAGCTCGACGACTGGGTCACCGGCGTTGCGCCGTCACCGCTCAACTTGATCGATCCACAGCCTGCCACCGGCGTTTCCGGGACGATCGTCGGCTTCGGGCAGACCGACGGTTTTGCCAACGACTACGGCATCAAGCGCGCCGGCACGGTGCAAACGGCGACGTGTCCAAACGATCTGCCCTCGGGCGCAACCGATAGCGAGGAAGTGTGCTGGAAGTTCCTCAACCCGGTCGGCCCGCCGGGCACCGATTCCAACACATGCAACGGCGATTCGGGCGGCCCTCTGTTCCTCGACTTGGGCAGTGGAGCGGCGGTCGCCGGCGTCACGTCCGGCGGCACGAGCTTTGGCTGCCTGCCTTCGGACCTGAGCTACGACGCCAATGTCTTCAACTATCGCAGCTATCTGCTGGCGCAGCGCGGCGACGATGCGACGACGACCTGCGGCGGCTTGCCGCCGATCGGCGACGCGCAGAACACCCAGGTGGCGCGCGACGGATCGCTCGACGCGTCGAACCTCTCCGACAGCTACAGCTTCACGGTGCCCGGCGGCGCCAATGCGTTACGCGTGGCGATGAACGGCGAGGACAACGGTTCCTTCGATCTCGATCTGTTCATCAAGCAGGGCGGTACCGCCGGCTCCGCCAATTTCGATTGCCGCGCCACCGGCAAGAGCGTCTACGGCGCCTGCGTGATCGATCATCCGGCCGCCGGCGCGTGGTCGATGAGCGTCGAGCGCGTCCAGGGCGACGGCGTCTATCAACTGACCGCTACGGTCTTCGGCGGCAGCGCGGCGCTGTGCGGCAATGGCACGCGCGAGTTCGACGAGGACTGCGACGGCGCCGATGACAGCCGCTGCAGCGGGCTGTGCACCGGGTCGTGCACCTGTCCGGCACCGGTCTGCGGCAACGGCGTGCAGGAGCAGGGCGAGCAGTGTGATGGGGCCGCCGCGCCGGCCTGTCCCGGGCAGTGCGATGGCGCATGTGCCTGCCCGACGCCATGCGCAACCGGTGATCTGTTCGACACGCGCGCGCGCATCGATGCCAAGCGCGTGAAGTATCGCAGCCGTCTGCTCGACTTCGATCATCAGTTCGACGGCGCCGATCCACGCGCCGGCTTCAGCCTGACGCTGCACCAAGGCCAGACGACCATAGACTTGACCATCCCGGCCGGCGACGCCGGCTGGCTCGCGTCGCGGCCGGACAAGGGCCGCTACACCTGGCGCGGCGACATCGGCGGTCTCGAGCGGGTGAAGATCACCGACTCCTCGGAACGCACCGGCACCTGGAAGATCTACGTCAATGGTCGCGCCGTCGCCGGCGCCGCCGCGTTCGACCCAACGTTGCCGGTCGACGCCAGCCTGACGCTCGACCACGCCTGCACCGGGCAAACGTTCTAGGGCGCTCTCGCAAGTGCTTGCGATGCTCGGCGGCATCATCGGGCAGCAACGGCGCGGGCCCGCTGCCGCGCCGAATCGGAAGCTGTCGGACGCGGCGCCTGACCTGGTTCTCCTCCAAGACTGGATAGGGCACAGCGCCCGAGTCCGGATGGAATGGCTGGTGGGAAGGAGTTCCAACGGTGTCATCGTTTCTGGCGGTGTTTCCGATGACAGCTTAGCTAAGGGGCTTTTCGAAGGCATTCGATGCTCGAGGCAACCGGCGCGCCTGCCGTAGTTGGTCCTCGGGCGTTTGATCTCGAGATCGCACTCGGCCCCTGTGCTCTCGTATGGGGTGTAGCAGCGCGGGTGTGAGTGACGTCCAGGGTCGCCCGCGCACGGCGATCCTCTAGGGAGCACGCCGGCGGCGCTGCGCATTCACCGGGTGGGTGCCGATATTCGCCGAGCGTTGCGAGCGGATCGCGATGTGTGGCGGTGTCGCTGCGCGGGACCCGGCGTCACTTCCCGTCGTACTTGAAAGATACTTTCAGCTTGGACCGGTAGAGTGCGACCTTGCCCTTCTCGATCGTCACGTCGAGCTGCGTGACCTCGGCGATGCGCAGATCGCGCAACGTCTTCGACGCGCGTGCAATCGCCGCCGCCGTCGCTTTCTCCCAGGAATCCGGGCTCGTCCCGACCAGCTCGATCACCTTGTAGACACTCTCGGCCATCTGGCTGCCTCCTTATTGCGGGTTGGCGTGCTTGCGAGGCGACCACTCGCCCAAAGTGGAGAGCTTGGCAAGACAGAATTGCGCTGCGAGTGTCACTGCGGAGCTTTGGGCACAGGCGACATCTGCGTTGCGGCCAGCTGGTGGGATGCGAGCCGCACCCGCCGTGCAGGCGGGCCACTGCATCCAGTTCGGATACGAGCCGCCGCTCTGGAGCGTCCAAGTCCGGCGCCGTCGGCCGATTTGAAGACGGCCTTGCCTGGGTGTGTGCGGCGGGGCCGCGGAGGAATCCGGCGATGTGCGCCGCTGAAGTGGGGGTCAGCAGCGGCATACGGTCGACGCGCTATGCGGCGTGACTGCCCTTGGCGGCCATGTCTTTTGCCCAGCGGTAGTCGGGCTTGCCGCTGGCGGAGCGGACGATGGCATCGACGGCGACGAAGCTCTTCGGCAACTTGTATCGTGCCAAGTGCTTCGCCGCTTCCTCCAGCAGCTCGGCATCGCTGGCGCGCTGTCCTTCGCGGAACTGCACGACGGCGGTCACCTGCTCGCCCCAGCGCGGGTTGGGCGCGCCGGCGACGACGACGTCGTACACGGCCGGATGATGCTTGAGCGCCTTCTCCACCTCCTCGGCGAAGATCTTCTCGCCGCCGGAGTTGATGCAGACGGAGTCGCGACCGAAGACGACGATCTTGCCGTCGGCGGAGACCTGGGCGCGATCGCCGGGCACCGCATAGCGTACGCCGTCGATGGTCGGATACGTCTTCCTCGTCTTCTCGGCGTCGTGGAAGTAGCCGAGCGGCAGATAGCCGGTACGCGCCAGCCAGCCGGTGTGCTCTTCACCCGGAGCGAGGCGGCGCGTCAGGCCCGCGTCGAGCACGCAGGTATCTTCATCCATCTTGAACGCGGGCGACGGCGTGTCGCCTTTGGTGGTCAGCGAGGCGCCCTGCGCGCCGGTTTCCGAGGATCCGAAGCCGTCGAAGATCATGAGGTCTGGCAACGCCTCCAAAAAGGCGTCTTTGAATGGCGGCGACAGGATGGCCCCGCCCGAGCCGAGAATGCGCAGACTCGACAAGTCGTAGGCGGCCTTCTGCAGCTGGTCGATTAGCGGCCGCGCGAAGGCGTCGCCGACGATCGACAGGGTGCCGACCTTCTCACGCTCGACGGTGCGCCAGATGTCGTCGGCGTCGAGCGATTGCACGACGCGCGGCAGCACGATGCAGCCGCCCTGATGCAGGATGGTGAATGAGGCCCATTGGGCCGCCGCATGCATGAACGGCGGACCCGGCAGCGCGCGGATGAACGAGCCCATCGGCGCGCGCTCGACCATCTCGGCGACGCTGCCGACAGTTCCCATGCCGCCGGGGAGCTGCCCGCCCATGGCGGCGAAAAAAATGTCGCGCTGCGTCCACAGCACGCCCTTGGGCATGCCGGTCGTGCCGCCGGTGTAGAGCAGGTAGAGATCTTCCTCGCGCGGCGTCACCGGCGGCGGCGCGTCGCTCGCCGATGCCAGCGCCGCCTCGTACTCGCGCGCGCCGGGCAGCAGCGGCTCGCCGCTGCCGTCGTCGACCTGCAACAGGAGCGCTTGCGGGGGCAGCTCGCCGAGGACGGCACGCAGCTTCGGCGCAAAGCTGGCATGATAGATCACCGCCTTGGTCTGCGCGTCGCTCAGCAGATAGCGCAGCTCTTCCTCGACGTAGCGGTAGTTGACGTTGAACGGCGCGACGCGCGCCTTCCATCCGCCGACCAAGCCCTCCAGGTATTCCGGCCCATTGTAGAGATAGAGGGCAACATGGTCCTGCCCCGACTCCCACGCCTGCAGCGCGTCGCGCTCGCGATGACAGCCGAGCCCGGCGGTGTGAATCAGATTGGCGAGGCGGCGCGTGCGCCGTTGAAAATCGCGCCAGGTGAAGCGGCGCGTCGGTGTGATGATCGCATCATTGTCTGGGATCGCGTCCGCGATCGCATCGTTGATCGGCCCGAGTGCGAACATTGCGACCTCCCTCAGGAACGGACTTCACCACAGAGACACGGAGCGCACAGAGAAGGCCTCAAAATGCCGATCGCCGTGCCTCTGTGTCTCTGCGGTGAATCTTGCCGGTTACTTCCACGCCGCTATGACGTCGTCCACCGGCGCGATGGTGGCGAGCAGGCGCAGCGTGTTGGTCAGCACGGCCTCGACGTAGTCGTCCGGGGTGCCGGTGACGGCCTGGCGCGGGATGACGACCTGGTAGCCGGCGTTGACGGCTTCTATGGTCATGCCGGTGATGCCGATGTTGATCGACACGCCGGTGGCGACGACGGTCTTCACACCGAGATTGCGCAGCAGCTGATCGAGCTCGGTGCCGTGGAATGGCGTCACGCCGTGAAAGCGCGTCAGCACGAACTCACTGTCGCGCGGCGCCAATTCGCTCACCACCGCCTGTCGCGCAGAGCCCGGCACCAGCGGCTCGCCCTTGCGCCCCAAGGCCAACAGCAGACAGTTCGCCAGCGCACCGGCCGAGTCGGGCCGCCGCGCCATGGTCAGATAGAAGACCGGGATCTGCGCCGCGCGCGCAGCATCGAGGACGCGCTTGATCTGTCCGAGCGTGCCGTGGCGCTGCACCGCTTCGCCCAACGCACCGAGCGCTGCGCCACCGCCGACGATGCCTTCCTGACACTCCATGATGAGGAGCGCAGTGCTGGCTGGCGCGAGGAGGGATTTGAGATCGATGGGCATGGCAGGGGGGAGTGGGGTTGGGGGTTAGGGGGTTAGGGGTTGGGGAAGAAGAGACATCGCGAAGATTTCTCCTCCCTAACCCCCAACCCTTAACCCCTAACCCCATTCCTTTCAGACGAGCGGATACAGGACCTTCGCATTCTCGCTCAAAATACGCTTCTTGCTCGCGTCGCTGATGTCGTGGCGTTCGGCGATCATCTTGACGGTATCGGGGAATGAGCAGTCCCAGTGGTAGTAGTCGGAGGCGTAGACGATCTTCTCGTCGCCCATCAACTCGATCACTTGTTTCAACGTGTGCTCGTCGGGCTCGCAGGAAATGAAGCACTTGCCGTCCATGAAATATTCGCTCGGCTTGCGATCGATCGCCGGCGCTTGCTCCGACATCAGCTCGTAGTGCTCGTCGAGCCGCTCGAGCCAGAACGGTAGCCAGCCACAGCCAGACTCCATGAAGCCGACGCGCAAGTTGGGGAAGCGGTGGATCACGCCGCCGATGAGCATCGACATCAGCGCCAGCATGTTGCCCATTGGGTGCGTCATGGCGTGCACTTCGAGGCGGGTATTGTAGCGGTCGACGCCGATGGGGAATTGATCCGGCGCTTGGCCGCCGCCATGGATGCACACGGTGGCGTTGAGGCGTTGCGCCTCCTCCCACACGACGTCGAAGCTCGGGTCGCTGAGGTTCTTGTCGCGGATGTGCTGAGGGCAGACCATGCCGACCAGTCCGAGCTCGGTGACGGCGCGGCGTAACTCCGCGGCCGCCGCCGGGGGGTCGATCATCGGCAGCTTGGCGAGCGCCTTGAGCCGCTTCGGCTCGTACTTGGCGAAGTCGTACTTGGCGTTGTTCATCGTGCGGCACAGCGCCGCCGAGAACTTGGGATCGAGCATGGCCCACTCTTCGCCGGCGCCGCCGGGGAAGGCGACGACCTGGTCGATGCCTTCGAGGTCCATGTCCTTGAGCCGCTCGGCCGGATCGGTCATCCCCGGCCGCATGTCGAACTTGTCGCCCGGGCGCTTCGTGCCGCCGCCCGGCAGCACCAGCTTGCCGTAGTGCAGCTTGATCTTCTCACGATATTCGGCGAGCCGCGGCAGCCACTCCGCCGGCACGTTGTCGCGCCAGTTCTCGAACTCCCCGCCGTGACCGTCCGCGTCAATTACGTGGTACCCGAAGCGTCCCATTTCAAACCTCCAGAACTCCGTGACCGGTGACCGGTGACCAGTGACCGGTGCAGGAACGTTTCACTGGTTACCGGTCACCGGTCACTGGTCACGATTTTCCGTCCATCGAAAAGACGCCGCGCGCCAAATGGCCGGCGCGCAGGTCGGCGAGGGCGTGGTCGAAGTCGTCGAGCGCGTAGTGGCGTGTGATGAGCTCATCGATCTTGAGACGGCCGCTCAGGTAGAGATCGGCGAGCATCGGGAAATCGCGCTGCGGACGCGCCGCACCGTAGCGGCAGCCGAGGATCGACTTGTTCTGGTAGAGCGAGTGCACGACGAAGTCGTACTTGGTGCCGACCTTCGGCACGCCGACGATGACCATCGTGCCGCCCGGGCCGATGGCTTCCAACGCCTGGGTGATGACGGCGACGTTGCCGACGCACTCGAAGCTGTAGTCCGCGCCGCCGCCCGTCAGCTCCTTCACCGCCGCCACAGGCTCGTCTTTTGACGCGTCGACGACGTGCGTGGCGCCGAAGCGCTTCGCCCATTCGAGCTTCTGGCCCATCACGTCGACGGCGATGATCTTCGAGGCGCCGGACAGCACGCCGCCCTGCACGCAGTTGAGGCCGATCCCGCCGACGCCGAACACGACCATGGTCGAGCCGGGCTCGAGGCGGGCGCGGTTCACCACCGCGCCGAAGCCGGTCATCACACCACAGCCGATCAGCGCGGCGCGGTCGAAGGGCACGCGCTTGTCGAGCAGCACGACGCCCTGCTCGCGCACCACGGTGTACTCGGAGAACACCGATGCGTTGGCGAACTGGAAGGCGGCCTTGCCGCCGACGGTGAAGGGCTTGGCGTCCTTAGGGCTCGGCGCGTTCTTGCACTCGGTCGGATGGCCGGTGTCGCACTTCGCGCAGCGGCCACAGTGCGAGAGGGTCGAGACGATGACCGGATCGCCTTCCTTCACCGAGCGCACGCCGACGCCGACCGCATCGATCACGCCGGCGCCTTCGTGGCCGAGTACCACCGGCACCGGATATGGAATCGTCCCGTCGATGACGCTCAAGTCGGAGTGGCACAGCCCCGCTGCCTTGATGGCGACCCGCACCTCGCCAGGACCGGGATCGCGCAGCGTCACCTGCTCGATCATCACCGGTTTGTCGCTGGCGTAAAACACCGCAGCTTTCATGACTCACCACCCCGCCCCGAGGATTTCACCACAGAGGCACAGAGACACAGAGAGGAGAAAGAAGAGACGGATTTCATTTTGAAACTTGGTCGAAAGGTTCGCTCGATCCGTTTAGGTCATGTGGGATTGCCGCACCAGGGAAGCCTCTCCGTGTCTGTGCCTCTGTGGTGGAATCTGTTTTTCCTGTCAGGCGGCGGTCCATCCAATGTATTTGAGCTCGCTGTAGGCGTTGAGGGCATATGCGCCGCCGTCGCGGCCGATGCCGGAGAGTTTGTAGCCTCCGAACGGCGCGTCGCCGTGCAGCGGCGCGCCGTTGATAAGCACCGTGCCGGTGCGCATCGCGGAGGCGACGCGCAGGGCGCGCGCTGAGTCGCCGCTCCACACGTAACCGTAAAGGCCGAAGTCCGAGTCGTTCGCGATGGCGATCGCCTCCGCCTCGTCTGTGAACGGGATTGCCGTGATCACCGGACCGAAAATCTCCTCGCGTGCGATGGTCATGTCGTTGCGCGCGCCGGTGAAGAGCGTCGGCTCCATATAGTAGCCCTTGGCGAGATGCGCGGGCCGCTTGCCGCCGGCGGCGAGTGTCGCGCCCTCTTCGAGGCCCTTGGCGACGTAGCGCTCGACGCGGTCGCGCGCCGCAGCGTTGACCAGCGGGCCGACCACGACGCCCTCTTCGGTCGGTGCGCCGACCTTGAGCTTGCCGGCTGCGGCGGCGAGCTGCGCGGTGAGCTCGTCATAGATCGACGCTTCGACCAGCACGCGCGTGCCGGCGATGCAGATCTGGCCGGAGTGAAAGGTCCACACGCTCATCGCGCTGGCCAGCGCCTTCTGCCGATTCGCGTCGGCGAAGATGATGTTGGCCGACTTGCCGCCGAGCTCGAGCAAGGTGCGCTGCATGCGCCGTCCGGCGCTGGTCTGGATCTGCACACCGACCGCGGTGCTGCCGGTGAACGAGATCATGTCGACGTCGGACGACTCGCAGAGTGCCACGCCGATCTCGGGTGCGCTGCCGCAGACGAAGTTGACGACGCCTGGCGGCAGCACCGAATCGATCATGCGGCACAGCTCGGCGACGCCGAGCGGATCGACCGGCGCCGGCTTCACCACCACCGTGTTGCCGCAGGCGAGGGCGGGGCCGAGTTTGCCGGCGCAGTTGGTCATCGGGAAGTTGTACGGCGTGATGCAGGCGACGACCCCGACCGGTTCGCGCACCGCCATGCCGCTGGCGATGCCGCTGCCCTGACGGCCGCTCATCACCATCGGCTGCAGCGGCTCCTGCGCCGGCAGCGCCGCCAGCGCGGCGTACTTTGCCAGTCGCAGGCCGACCGCGCCGACCTGCTGCAGCTCGGCGACCGGTCTCAGCGCACCGGTCTCGGCGATCGTGATGTCGACCAGCGACGCCTTCTCACGCTCGAACAGCTCCGCCGCCTTGCGCAGCAACGAGCCGCGCTCGGCCCCGCTCATGCGCGGCCACGGCCCGCTGACGAACGCCTCGCGCGCCGCCTTTGCCGCACGCCGCACCTGTTCGAGCGAGGCCTGCGGCGCTTGTCCTGCAATCTCTTCAGTCGCGGGATTGATGATCGAATACGTGCCGCCCGCGGCGGCTTCCCAGGTGCCGGCGATGAGAACCTTGTCGATGGTGTGCATGAGTCTGACGGTTGTTACGGTGTTAGAAGGTTGTAGTTGTTCGGTCGGAGAAGAGGGGATGAATTCCGACGTAACAACCTAACAACCAACAACCTGCCTTCAGGCTGCCGCCTTCTTCAGGTGCGACTCGCGCATACGCGTCGTGCTGTGCACGGGATCCTTGTCGAAGTGCGGCAGGACGTGTTTGCCGAAGCTCTCGATGCAGCGCAGGACGTGCTTCTGATCCATCGTCATCGTGAGCGGCGAATAGATGAGCTGGTCGACGCCGACGTCGGCGTACATCTTGATCACCGGGATGATCTCTTCCGGCGCCCCAACTTGGCGGCCGCCGCCGGCCAGGCCGGCCTTGAGGTCCTTTTCGGTGGGCGGCGGCAGCGTCGGCACCGGGCCTTCCTTGGGGAACATCGGCGGGCGCGGGATCGAGTCGAGCCAGGTGAAGAAGAGCTGCGAAAAGTATTCGGTGCGCGCCTTGCAGAAGAGGGCGCGCGCTTCGTCGCCGTCGGGCAGCACGAACATGTTGGTGGTGACCGCGATATTGTCGTTGATGTAGCCGCCGACCGGATTCTTACAGCGCGCGATGCCCGCCTTATAGGCGTCGACGAGCGGCTTGATCTGCTCCGGCGTGCCGAAGGTGAAGCACAGCGCGCCGAGGCCGAGCTCGCCGGCCTCGGCGAACGTCGGCGGGCTGGAGCAAGCGAGCCACATCGGCGGGTTCGGCTTCGAGAACGGCTTTGGCAGCACGTCGCGTTTCGGCATGCGGAAGTACTTGCCCTCGAACTCGTACGGCTCGTCGCGCCACATGCGCGGAATCTGCTCCAGCGATTCGCGCCACATCGGCTTGGTCTCGGCGGCGGACGGAATGTCGAAACCGGCCCACTCGGCCGACGACGAGCCGCGCCCGGTGCCGAACTCGACGCGCCCTTCGCTGAGATGATCGAGCGTCGCGATGCGCTCGGCGACGCGCGCCGGATGATTCACCTTGGCGGTGATGTTGGTGATCGCCGTACCGACGTGAATCTGCTTGGTCTTCGCCGCCACCCAGGTGAGGAAAACCTCGGGCGCCGGCTGGTGCGAATAGTTCTTCAGGAAGTGATGCTCGGGCGACCAGTCGTACTTGAAGCCCACCGCGTCGACCGCCTGCGCCACTTCTACCTCGCGGCGAAAGCGCGACTGCTCGGTGTCGTCGTGCGGCGTGTGCATTTGCGAGAAAATGCCGAACTCCATGGGGCGCCCTCCTTGTGATTGCGGCTTACGCTGTCTGGCCTATGGCGGATCGCCTCTCGCTGGAAACTGCGAATGATGCGCGATAGCCGATGAGTGATCAGTATTCGAAAGAACGAATTACCATTCGCTCTTTCGAATTGTCAAACTGTTTCTGTGTTGATACGCTTCGCGCATGCCGATCCGCAAACTGTCGCCGGCGCCGAAGCGCGCGCTGCAGGACAAGGCGCGCCAGGTGCGCACCGACCTGTACCGCGAGCACATTCTCGAGGTCGCCGAGCAGGTCTTTGCCGAGCGCGGCTTCGAAGCCGCCAAGCTGCAGGACATCGGCGCCCAGGCCGGCGTGTCGATGGGCACCATCTACGCCGTGTTCCCGAGTAAGGAGGACCTCTTCCGCGCCATCCTCGACTTGCGCGGCAATGACATCCTCGTCGCCGCCCGTGCCGCCGTCGACGCACAGCGCGATCCGCGCGCTGCGCTCGATCGCCTGATCGACGCCTACCTCGACTTCTTCATCGCCCACCCGCACTTCCTGCGCATGCACCTGCGCCACGGCAGCTCGTGGGTGCTCGGCCCGTCTCAGGGCAGCGAGGGCCAGGTGCAACTGTGGGCCGACATTCACGCCCTCCAGACCGATCTCATGCGTCGCGGCATCAAGGCCGGCGTTTTCGTCGCCGAGGAGCCCAGCTTCCTCGCCAAGTTGTTCAGCGCCGTCGACCAGGTGCTGCTCGCCGATTGGGTCGCCGGCGGCATGAAGGCTTCGCGCGACGCACTCGTCGCCCGCATGCGCGGCCTGGTCGCGCGCATCATTCAGAAGTGACGCGGTAGATCGCCGCCGCTTCGTCGTCCTGCGACCTCGAAGCGACCGCTGCCACCGTTGCGAACATCGCACCTGCCCTTCGAGGGTGCATGGTATGTCCCTGCGTACAGGTGCAGGACCGATACGCTGGCAAGCGCGGAGCCCCGACCCTTGGTCGGACCGACGAGATGACGTCCCGCGTCGTTTCGGGGTCAATTCCGTGACTCTTTGGCGACTCGATTGTAAGCGCTGGGTCGGGGCTGCGGCGTCGATCACCTGGCATGGCGGATGCTCCGCCGACGGAACGATGGGCAGTGGCAATCAATCCGCCGCCGCTGACGGGCCGAGCGACAGCCTGCTCGAGCTGCTGGTTCGGCGCCTACGCATCGGGTTGTGGATCTGCCTGACGGTCTATTTCCTGTTCGCCGCGTACGTGCTCGGCGCGCCCGATGTCGCTTCGGATGTGGCCTGGCGGGTGGCGTGGCTGCGTCTCGGATGCGTGGCCGTCTTCGCCGCAGCACTGCTGGCGCTGCGGGTCGCTGCCGTGCGGCAGCGCGCCTTGGCGATGGGCGTCGCGGCGATCTGCGTCGTGGCGCTGTCGTCGGCGCTGTCGGGTGTGCTGATCCCGAAAGACAATGTGTTGGTGCCGATCTCGTTCGTCGTGTTGTCGATGTTCACCGCGGCGCTGGTGCCGTGGGGCTGGCGCACGCAGACGTGGATCGTCGCCATCCAGATCGGCGCGCTGGTACTGAACGCGCTGCTGCTGCCGGCGGGCGCGCCAGCCTTGCTACAGCCGACGACGATCCTGACGATCGTCGCGTTCGGCATCTCGGTCCTGGTGGCGCGCGAGTTCACGCACTATCGCGTGCGCATCGAGCAGCGCGAAGCGGAGCGCGACCGCGCAGCGGCGGCGCTGCGGCACAGCGAAGCGCACTTCCGCGCGCTGATCGAGCACGCCTCGGACTTGATTACGATCCTCGATGCCGACGGCACGGTGCGCTACGAGAGCCCGTCCTTCGAGCGCATCTTCGGCGGCCCTGCCGACGTCATCGTCGGCCAATCGATCTTCGCTTTCGCACATCACGACGACCAGCCGCTCATCCGGCAGGCGTGCGCGCGTGCGCTGGAGACGACCGGAATCATGGCGCCGATCCGCTGCCGCTTTCGCGGCTTCGACGGCGCCTGGCACATCCTCGAAGCGGTCGGCAACAGCCTGGCCGATACCGGCACCCCGGGCATCATCATCAATTCGCGCGACGTCACCGCACGCTGCCGTGCCGAGGCGCTGCTGGCGGCGCAGAAGCACGTGCTGGGCAGGATTGCCGAAGATGCGCCGCTGCCGGAAACCTTGGAAGCGATCGCGCGCTTCATGGAGTCGCAGGCATACCGCGCGCACTGTTCTATCCTGATCCTCGACATCGCCTCCGGAACATTGCGTCACGGGGCGGCGCACAGCTTGCCGCCGGCGTTCGTCGCGGCGATCGGCCACGTGCCGATCGGCCCGGCGGTCGGCAGCTGCGGCACCGCGGCATTCACCCGCCAGCGCGTCGTGGTGGACGATATCGCCGCCGATCCGCGTTGGCACGGCTATGCCGAGCTCGCGTCGCAGCACGGACTGCGCGCCTGCTGGTCGACGCCCGTGCTGTCCACCACCGGCGGCGTGCTCGGCACCTTCGCGATCTACTACGGCGAGACGCGCACGCCGAGCGACGAGGAGATTCGTCTGGTCGAAGCGCTGTCCGATCTGACGGCGATTGCCATCGAGCGCAAACAGGCGGCGCTCGAGCTTCGTCAGGCAAAGGAGGCGGCGGAGGCCGCCAGTCAGGCAAAGAGCGAGTTCCTGGCCAACATGAGTCACGAGATCCGCACGCCGATGAACGGCGTCATCGGCATGACCGACCTGGCGCTGAGCACTGCCCTGACGGTGGAGCAGCGCGAGTATCTGGAGATGGCCAAGTCGTCGGCCGACTCGCTGCTCTCGGTGATCAACGACATCCTCGACTTCTCCAAGATCGAAGCCGGCAAGTTGGAGCTCGAAGCGCGCGAGCTGGACCTCGAGGCCGCAGTCGACGCGACGCTCAAGACCTTGTCGGTGCGGGCGCACGAGAAGGGGCTCGAAGTGGTCTACGAGCGCGGGCCGGATGTACCGCCGCAGTTGGTCGGCGACGCCAACCGCCTGCGCCAAGTGCTGGTCAACTTGGTCGGCAACGCCATCAAATTCACCGAGCGCGGCGAAGTGGTCGTGCGCAGCGAGTTGGAGGCGGTCGATACCGACGGCTTGACGCTGTGCTTCTCGGTGCGCGACACCGGCATCGGTCTGACCGACGAACAACGCGCGCGTATCTTCCGCGCCTTCGAGCAGGCCGACAGCTCGACGACGCGGCGCTACGGCGGCACCGGGCTCGGTCTGGCGATCTGCGCCCGGCTGGTTGCGATGATGGGCGGTCGCATTTGGGTCGAGAGCGACGTCGGCTGCGGCAGCACCTTCTTATTCACGGCGCGCTTCGGCCGCGGGCGCGACAGCGCACCACCGGCTGACGCCGGCGAGATCGCCAAGACGCTCCGCGAGATGCCCGCGCTGGTGGTCGACGACAACGCGACGAATCGGCGTCTGGTGGAGCAGCTGCTGCGCAGCTGGCGCATGTGCCCGACGACGGTCGAGAGCGGTGCCGACGCGTTGCGCGCGTTGAACGTGGCGCGCGCTGCCGGCGCACCGTTCCCGCTCGTCCTGATCGACGGCCGCATGCCGGCGATGGACGGCTTCGCGTTGGCGGCGCCCATCAAAGACGATCCGACGCTGACCGGCAGTACCGTGCTGATGCTGACCTCGGACGATCGCCCCGGCGATCTGGCGCGCTGCCGTGCGCTCGGCATCGCCGCCTATCTGGTCAAGCCGATTCGACACTCGGAGCTGCTCGAGGCGATCGTCGGTGCGCTCGGCGCGCCGTCTGCGCTCGCCAGCGGGCCGCGGTCGACGCCGGGCGCGGCACCCGCCATGGTCACCGCGGCGCGCCCGCTGCGCGTGCTGCTGGCGGAGGACAATCACGTCAATCAGCGCCTCGCGGTGCGTCTGCTGCAGAGGCGCGGTCACCAGGTGGTGGTCGTCGCCAACGGGCGCGACGCGGTGGCCAGCAGCGACGCGCAGCCGTTCGACGTGATTCTGATGGACGTGCAGATGCCCGAGATGGACGGCTTCGAGGCCACCGCCGCGATTCGCGCCGCCGAGCGCGCCAGCGGCCGGCGCCGGCCGATCATCGCCATGACCGCACACGCCATGAAGGGCGATCGCGAGCGCTGTCTGCTGGCCGGCATGGACGAGTATCTCTCGAAGCCGATTCAGGCGGCGGAGCTGTTCGAGACCATCGATCGCCTGCTGCCGCCGTCGCTCGCCGACGCGCGCAGCGCGTAGTCCTCGGGACGGCTCGCCCGCCGGCGCCGTCGGCTCGCAGGAGCTGCGACCGACGCACAGTGGTTTGAATGCGGTATTTGTTGGACGGCATCTACAGTGGAGTGCTATCCGTCTCGCAGACAAGAGCGGCGTCGAGCGTTGTGGTGCGAGGCCGTATGCAGCGCGCAGCGACTTGCATCTCGGGGGATATGGAGAATCGAACTCGTCGGGCTGGGCATCGCTTTGTGCGGTTTGGCGCGGTCGCAGCGGTCGCGACCTGGGCCGGCGTCGCCTTGGCGACGCCGATCACCTACTCGTTCAGCGGCACGGGCAGCGGCACGATCGGCGGTATGTCGTTCACCGATGCGGCGTTCAGCATCGTCGTGAAGGGCGACACTCAGTCGCTCATCGACTTGAGCCACATCGGGACTCACTATGGCGGACCCAAGCTGAACGGCGGGCCGACG